>Ga0114945_10001959_pt1 | contig 12395 bp, 8 predicted proteins | sample OV2TP3_FD_87194 | JGI IMG/M metagenome (GOLD analysis project Ga0114945, IMG submission 87194) | Hot spring microbial communities from Beatty, Nevada to study Microbial Dark Matter (Phase II) - OV2 TP3 | ecosystem: Environmental > Aquatic > Thermal springs > Hot (42-90C) | place: USA: Beatty... | reverse complement strand
GGGCCCAGGCTGGTAAGGCGAACCCCGTACAGGGTCGCGAAGTCGGTATTCCGGAGCGGGAGCAGCTCCAGCTCGGGCCGTGCGGAGTAACCCGCCAGCTCGTCGAGGACCTGCTGCCAGTACTGGTCGAAATCCGCGGGCATCGTAGGCATGGGCTTACCTCTCGGGCAACAGGTGTTGGGCGAGGAATCGATCCACGATGGCGTTGTGCTGCTGCCGTCCAGCATCGTGACCATGGCCGTCGTATGGGTACAGTCGCTTGTCTGTGGCGCCGATCCGGTTATAGAGCGCGTAGCCGGTTTCAGGTGGGCAGACGTTGTCTTGCAACCCGATATTGAGGATGATCGGGCAGCGGATCTTCCCGGCGAAGTTGATCCCATCGAAGTAGGCGAGTGTCTCCTCTACGGCTGGACGGCTGTCGGGATACAGGCGGAGATAGTCGTTGATCTCCTCGTAGGGATAGGTGTGCGTCAGCTCGATGGCGTCCAGGAAGCCGCAGAGATAGGGGGCCCCCGCTGCGGCCGCGCGCACCTCCGCCCGCATGGCGGCCGTGGTGATGGTCAGGCCGCCGCCTTGACTCGCTCCGGTCACCCCGATGCGGGTCGGATCCACCTCCGGGCGCGAGAGTAGAAAATCGATGCCTCGCCACACGTCCACGTAGAAGCCACGATACGCATACGTATGCCGGTCCACGATATTGTATGTCAGGAGATTCGGATAGCCGGGGTTGAACTGCCGCATGCTGCGCAGTTTCCCCCGTGGGGCCAGCGAGAGGGCGATGTACCCCTTGCGCGCCCACTCTTTGGGGATGGGAGGGTCCATCTGGTAGCCCGGCAGCAGCATGATCGCCGGGCTGCGCTCCGCGCGTCGGCTGGGGCGACAATACCACCCGGCAATCCGCACCTGATCGAGGCTGGTATAAAACACCTGAAAGGCTTCGACGTCGTCCGACGATCGCAGGGGTTCGGGGATCACCTCGGGGTGCAGCGGAATCTTCTCCACCTGGCGCAAGACATCCCGCCAGAACGCGTCAAAGTCCGCCGGCTGCTTCACCCGTGACCGGTAATCGGTGTGCACCTCTTTTGGCATGGCTGCTCCTTAATGAAAAACAGTGGATAGTGAATAGTGGATAGTAAACACTGGTTTCTCTCATCTCTGATCCATGGAATACTGACCACTATTCACTATTCACTATTCACTATCCACTATTCACTATCCACTATTCACTATCTTCAAGCTCAATGGCCACCGGGCAATGATCCGACCCATACACCTCCGACAGGATGGCCGCCGCTCCCAGGCGGGGCAAGAGCGCTGCGGACATCAGGACATAATCGATACGCCAACCGATATTGCGTTCCCGTGCTCCCCCGAACTGGCGCCACCAGGTGTAGTGATGGGGCGCGTCAGGGTGAACGTGGCGAAAGGTATCGACGAAGCCCGCATCCAGGAGGTTTTGGAAGCCGGCACGTTCCTCCAGCGTATACCCATGCTGGCCTTCGTTCGCCCTGGGGCGTGCCAGATCGATGGCCGTATGCGCCACGTTGAAATCGCCACAGCACACCACCGGTTTCCGCTGCTCCAGGGCCTGTAAGTAGGTGAGGAAACAACGGTCCCACTCCTGGCGGTCAGCCAGGCGACTCAGATCCCGTTTGGCGTTGGGCACGTACACAGAGACGACAGAAAACGCCTCAAACTCTGCCGTGATCACACGCCCCTCCCCGTCGTGGCGTGCGACCCCTATATCCTGGCTGATGCTCAGGGGGGCGGTGTTCGAGAGAATCGCTGTACCTGCATAGCCTTTCCTGGCCGCACCATTGCAATAATAATAGGGATGCGACGGCAGGTCCAGGCGCACCTGTGCCGATTGCGCCTTGATTTCCTGGAGACAGAGGACATCTGGATCATGGGCGATCACGAACGGGCGCAAGAGATCCCGCTTCAGCAGCGCGCGAATACCATTCACATTCCAGGAGACGATTTTCACCCATAGCCCCTTTGTGTCAATATGTCCATGGGTCAATACTGCTCAGCGTGTTTCGACAAGGCAGCGCGTCGCATGGTACACGTGGCGCCGCACGGCGTCAAACGTCTCCCCTGAACCCTTCCCCCCTGGAGGGGGAAGGTGGGGATGGGGGGAGGCAGACGATTGGGGAGAGAGCTATGACGTTGCAGGATAAAGTGGCGATTGTCACGGGGGGTAGCAGAGGGATCGGCCGAGCCATCTGCCTCGGTTTGGCTGCCGAAGGCGTCAGGGTCGTCGTGGCTGCACGCTCCGAGACGGATGGATCGACGGGAACGGAATTTCCCAGGTATGCCTCCGGCACCATTCACGAGACGGTCCGAATCATTCAAGAGGGCGGGGGCACAGCCGTGGGGATCCGGTGCGATGTTACGCACGTAGAGGATATCCGACGTCTGATTGACTCGGCGCTGGAACGCTTTGGACGCATCGACGTGCTCGCGTGCAACGCTGGCATCGACTGTGAATCGCCTGTCGTCGATCTCGATATCGACGCGCTGGATCGTTGCTTAGCCGTCAATGTACGCGGCCCACTCTTACTGTGCAAGTTTGCCTTACCCAGTATGCTTGCCCGGCGTTCCGGCTCGATTTTTTGTATTACCTCTGGGGCAGCCCGCGCCTATCGACCCGGGCGCGTCGCGTATTCCATGAGCAAGGCGGCGCTTGAGCGGATGTTTCTGAGCCTTGCCGAAGAAGTGCGGCCGCACAACATTGCCGTGAATGTCCTGGGACCTGGCCGGGTGGATACATGGATGAATCGCCGCGGCGATTGGTCTGGCACCGCTCATATCCCGATGGTTCAGCCTGAGCTGATCATGTCCGCCGCCGTGTGGCTGGCCCAGCAAACCGCCGCAGATTTTACGGGGCAGGTGGTGGAAAGAGCCGACTTCGGCGTGACCTGGGGACCTGGCATCCACCGAGCCCAAGCTTCGCATACACCATAAAATCCGACGACCCGGCTGCCAGGCAGCTTTTCTTGCGTGAACGCATCGGGTCGTAGTAGAGTGCGGAGCCAGAAAAGATGCCAGGCTACATCAGGGAGGGAGATCGCAGAGAGGTTGGGGTAGGAGGGCCTATGGCGAGTGCATTGGACGGCATCACGGTAGTGGACCTGACCGAAGGGGCAGCGGGGGCTCTGGCCACCATGTTATTGTGCGACCACGGCGCACGGGTCATCCGGGTGCTCGATCGGCAGCAGACCGCACCCCGCCACGGGGGTTATCTGGTCTGGGACCGGGGCAAGGAATGCGTCCTATTGGACCTTTCTCTGATCGTGCCGCCGCCGATGCGCAACCGATCTCATGCGACCCCGGGCCAGACAGCGTCCGAGGACGCTACGGCTTCTTATAGGCAGTTGATCCGTCGCGCCGATGTAGTGATCGACGACTTTCCGCCTGCCTCCGCTCGCCAGACTCTAGTGGAGGCCGACTGGCTCGCCACGCTCAACCCGCGGCTGGTCCACTGCTCGATCACGGCTTATGGGAAATATGGCCCCCTTAGGGACGAGCCCCCGATCGACGACCTGGTTATGGCCCGTACGGGAATACTGACCACCCAACCGGGTTTTCGCCCGGGGCCGGTGCATCTCGTCCATCCCCTACCCAGCGTGGGAGCTGCGCTCCTCGCCGCCCAGGGGATCGCCGCCGCATTATTGGCTCGCGAGCGAACGGGGCTGGGGCGCACCGTGGAGACCTCGCTGATGGCCGGGGCGCTCCTGTACCACCCCAAGGTGACGGGCGAGAAACTGCCGCCGCATACCTTCCAGAGCAACCCCTCGGGTAGCGCCCCCTTCTACAGCCTGTATGAGTGCGCGGACGGCAGTTGGGTGCAGGTGGGCTGCGTCCATGCAGGATTCATTGCCACAGCCGCGACCATCATGGGGATCAAACACGTTCTTGACGAGCCGAGGTTCGGGCGTGGACGGGTCGCCCAGAGCGACGAGGCGGACCGGGAGCTGCGAGCTATCATTGCCCAGGTGATACGCACCAGGCCTTACGACGAGTGGGCCAGAATCTTCGAGGAGGCCGATGTCCCCTTCGCGCGTGCACGTACCACCGAGGAGAGCCTGGACGATCCGCAGGTGCAGGCCAACCGGATGCTCGTCGAGTTGCAGGACCCGGAAATCGGCCCCATCGCGCAAATGGGGGTGCCAATTCAGCTCTCGGCCACCCCCGGGCAGATCAAAGGGCCAAGGGTGCTCCCGCGCGACCAGGCCGGGCCTGTGCCCGTGGGAGAAGTGGACGCAGAGGTTGCATCCCAAAGCCAGCTGGGGACGAAGAAGAGCTTCGACCCGCCGCTGCAGGGTATGAGGGTGCTGGAGATCACGAACCTGATCGCCGGGCCCACCGCCGGCAGGCTGCTCGCCGACCTGGGCGCGGATGTCATCAAGTTCGAGCCCCTGGAGGGAGATCTGTCGCGGCCCATCGGTCGCACCTACTTTTTCAACCTGAACGCGAACAAGCGCTCCCTCTCGGTCAACACCCGGACGCCGGAGGGCAAGGAGGTCGCGCAACGGGTGGCAGCCACGGCCGACGTCCTCCTGGCGAATCTGCGTCCGCACGCCACGGAGCGGATGGGCATCGGCCCGGAGATGTTGCGCACGCTCAACCCCCGTCTGATTGAGACCCACATCACCGGTTTCGGCTGGGATGGCCCCTACGCGCACCGGCCAGGAATCGATCCCCTGGCCCAGGCGCTCATGGGCCTGTCTCGCGCCCAGGGGGGACCGGAGAATCCGCCCGTCTTTCATTCCCAACTGGCGCCCACCGACTTTACGGCGGGAGCCCTGGGGGCCCTCGGGACGATTCTCGCGCTGTTCGTCAGAGAACGCACGGGCATGGTCCAGCGCGTCGATACCAATTTGCTCAACGGCGGGATTCTCCTCAGCTCGCCCTGGTTCACCCGCTACCGGGGCAAGTTCCCACGCCCCCTCGCAGACAAGGGCCAGTATGGCCTGCATGCGTTTCAGCGGCTGTACGAGGTCAGCGATGGCTGGCTGTACGTGGTGGCCGAGACGCCGGAGGCACGCCGCGCGCTCTGTCGGGCCATCGGTGGCGAGAATGTGCTCAATGAGCACGCCGCTGCCATAGAGGGGCACGGCAGCCCTCCTGCGTCACTGGCGCAAGCGCTGGCCCAAGGCTGCGCCGCCCTGCGCCTCGGGGAGAGCCTGGCGCGACTGAAGACAGCGGGCGTTCCGTGTGCACCGGTCGTCGCCGGCCAGAGCGACATCTTTCTCGACGATCCGCATGCCGCGGCCAACGACATGGTCGGCACGTACCAGCACCCGACTCTGGGCCAGATGCGGGTGGCCCGGCACTATGTGCGATTCGCCCACACCGAGGTCCTGCAGGGGAGGCCCACCCCGCTGCTGGGCGAGCACGTCCGGGAAGTGCTCCAGGCCATCGGCTTCCCGGAGCAGACCATTACCGAGCTCTACGCCAAAGAGGTCGTGAAGACGGAGGGCTCTCTTATAGACCCTAAGACTGACGAGAGGCCCTCCAGGGTGTGACTGTGAAATCACGACCAGGACGTCAGCTGAAACCCACCCCAATTGCATCTCTCTACACCTCTCGCCTTCAAAAGGGGGGAGCCCTTTTGGAAGATATGCGGGCCCTCGTCCGCCATTGGCAAGATGTAGGCATAAACGGACAGCAGTACCGTGTGATCGCGGCGAATCTGCTGGGGAAACAAACGCGCGCTCGTGCAGCTGACACGTTGCGCCGCGCATTCATGCCACGTTTTGTGACCGGACGGCCTCCACAGGCATGGAGGATCGTCCGTGCCTTGGAAGATCACAACGTGCCCCTCGATATCCTCCGTCCAGTCTACTACTGGATTACTGCACGCAGCGAACCCCTGCTGTACGATTTCGTCTCCACCGAGCTGCTCGCTCGAAGCAAGAGCCAGACACAGAGTGTCACGACAGAAGATGTCTCCGCCTGGGTTTCTTCGCAGCTGGCTCAGTGCGGCAAACACTGGTCGGAGGCCGTGACGACAAAAGTCGCTCAGGGGATGTTGGCGACGTTGCGGGATTTCGGCATCCTCGAAGGGACCAGCAAGAAGCGAATCGCCCCTGCATATCTTCCCGTCGAATCCTTTGCGTACATCGCATTTGCCCTGTATTATGAAGGCGTCAGCGGACCACGCCTCGTCCAGCATCGCGATTGGTTGCTGTTCTTGTTCTCGTCGTCGGCAGTTGAGCACACGTTCCTGGAAGCTGATCGGAATGGCCTGCTGCGCTTCCAGGCAGCGGGCAGGATCATTCGGATCGACTTTCCCGCGATCAGTTTCACGGAGATGGCCGATGTCATCGCTGCAAGAGCGCATTGAAATCCTGGAACGAGACCTATTGGCGAACCCGCCCAGAATCAGTTCCTACCATGACCTCCCCTTTGCCATCCTCCATTACGACCCCCCAGCGGAATACGAAGCCCGTAAGCAGCTCAGGTTGTTCGCCACACGACTACAGAATGCGGGCAGAAGGACCCATATCATCTCGGTAGCCCGCCTCCTCTGGACGGCGATCGATGAAACTGAAGGGATTGAAGCCATCGCAGATGAGGAACAACAATTTGGGTTTGCCCGCGTCCAGGAGACCGTCGCAACGTTAGTCTCCGATGCAGCCTTCATGCCACTGCCCGACCAGGTCGAACGGCGAATGCAGGGAATGGATCCCACCGTAGACGTGGTATTGCTCGTGCGCATCGCAGCGCTCGGGCCAGCCATTTACCGCTCGGCAAAGTTGCTGGATGCCATGCATGGCCGCACATTGGTGCCGATCATCTTATGCTATCCAGGGAGACTTGACGGCGAGAGCAGTTTGCGCTTCATGGACTTGCCGGAACGTGAACAGACCGGGGCCTACAACTACCGGGTGAAGATCTACTGAGGTGGCCTATGCAGACGATTCGGGACCTGTTCTCCAGGCGCATCGATCGACGGATCGAGGAAGTCATCAAGGTCGATCAGGATGACGAAGAGACGGTGCTTGATGAGTTGCAGGAATATGTGATCACCGAATCCATTGGCGAGCATTTGACGACCGTGTACAAGGCCATCGCCGATGCCCCCAGTGAACCGCACGAGGGCATTGGCATCTGGGTGTCCGGCTTCTTTGGCTCTGGAAAGTCCTCGTTCGCAAAAATCATCGGCTATACGGTCGGGCGGCGTCGCGTGTGTGGCCAGTCAGCCAGTCAGATCGTCAAAGAAAAAGCGCAGCGAGAGCTGACGAACCGTCAAGCTGACGCGCTCGCCGCTTACCTCGACGTGATCAACACGAACGTTCCGACGCAAGCCATCATCTTCGACGTATCCATGGACCGCGGTGTGCGCACGGCCAACGAACGCATCACCGAGATCACGTATAAAGCCCTCTTGCGGGGATTGGATTACGCGGAGGATTTCGACTTGGCGGAATTGGAAATCGGCCTGGAAGCTGATGGGTTGCTCACCAGGTTCCAGGAGGGGTTTCAAGCACTGCATAGCAGGCCATGGGAAACCCGGCGGAAAATTGGCCGTGGGATCAACGAAGCCAGCGCCGTCCTTAACAAACTCGACCCTGCAACCTTTTCCAGCCCCGATTCCTGGGCAAAATCGCTCGGCCAGGGGCGAGCTGACATCACGCCGAACCTGTTGGCAGAGAGGGCCTTCGAGCTGGCCAGTCGCCGACGCCCCGGCCATGCATTGATCTTCATCATCGATGAGGTCGGCCAGTATGTCTCGCGTAGCGTCGATAAAATGCTCGATCTCCAGGCCGTGGTTCAAGCGTTTGGGCGCGAGGGCAAGAACCGTGTCACCCGCAAGCAGGCGACTGCGCCCTGTTGGATCGTAGTGACATCGCAGGAAAAACTCAACGAGGTCGTGGACGCACTCGAATCCAAAAAGATCGAGCTGGCGCGTCTCCAGGACCGATTCCCCCATCTGATCGACCTCAAACAGTCCGACATCTCCGAAGTCACCAGCAAGCGCGTGCTGCACAAAAACCCCGAGGGGGCCCGGGAGTTGGGGGCCTGGTTTGATCTCCACTCGGGGCGGCTCAACAGGCTGTGTGCTCTGGAGCGGACCGGTCGCAATAGCGCGATCAGCCGAGAGAATTTCGTGAGTCTATATCCCTATCTGCCCTACCAAATCGACCTCTGTATCGACATCGTGTCGGGCCTGCGGCTACGCCGGGGTGCACAGCGGCACATCGGCGGCAGCAACCGCACTATCATCAAACAGGCGCAGCAGATGCTGGTGCATCCGCAGACGAACCTGGCGGTCACACCCGTTGGAAGCCTGGTCACCCTGGACCTTGTGTATGAACTGCTCTACGCCGGCAACCTCCTCCCCAGCGAGGGGACGCGGGAGGTGGACGATGTGCCGTCTCGGCTCCCCAACAGCGCCATGGCGCACAAGGTGACCAAAGCGATCGCGCTGCTGGAAGTGGTGACCGATCTACCACGCACGCCGCGTAATCTGGCGGCGGTGCTCCATCCGCGCATCGATGCGGACTCCCTGCTTCCGGACGTGGAGGGGGTGCTAAAGCAGTTGGAAGCGGCCCAGATTGTGCGCGAGTCGGAGGAAGGATTCAAACTCCTGACAATTCAGGAAAAAAATTGGGATACCACACGCCGTGGGCTCGACCCCAAGCCTGCGGATCGGAATCGGATCACGCGCGAGTTGCTACAGGAGATCTTCACCGACGCGCCTGTTCGGGGGTACCGGTACCAAAACCGCAAAGCTTTTCCGCTCTCGCTCGCCATCGATGGCGAAGCGGTGGAGGGTTCGGGTCAGATCTCATTCCAGCTGTTGCTCGCCGATGACCCCGGAGATTTTGACGGAACCTGTGAGGAGGCACGCCGCAGCAGTAACGAGAAACCTGACGAGCTGTTTTGGGTATGCGCCTTGACCGACGAGGTCCACCGGCACATCGAGGAGCTCTATCGCTCCCGCGAAATGGTTTCGATGCATGAGCGGCTTGGCACACAGGGAAAGCTCTCGGGTGAGGAAGCCTCGTCTTTGGCAGGGGAGAAGGTCCGTCGCGACCGCATTCAGCGCCAGCTGCGCGCCAGGTTGCTGGAGCGGGTGACCACCGGGGCCGGCTTCTTCCGGGGTGTCCGCAAGGATGCCTCGGCCCTGGGGCAGACCATGGCGGAGATCTTCGCCAAACTGCGCGATGACGCCATCCCTGCCCTCTACCCCAAGTTCGACATGGGGAACCGCACCGTCATTGGGGATGAAGCGGAGAAATTTCTGGTCGCCGCCAATTTGAACGGGTTGCCGCCGATCTTCTATGAGGACCCGGAGGGACTGAACCTGGTGATCCGTCAGTCCGGCAGGGCCGTTCCTAACCTGAACGCCGGGATTTGCCGCGAGGTCTTGGAGTACCTCACACGAGAGCATGCCTACGGCAACAAAGTCACCGGGAAGTCGCTTGACGCCCACTTCCAGGGCATCGGGTATGCGTGGGAGCGAGACGTTCTCCGCGTCGTCCTGGCCGTGCTGCTGCGCGGTGGGGCTATTGAGGTCACGCATCAGGGGCGGAAATATCGAAACCACAACGACCCCGCCTGTCGCCAGCCGTTCGTCAACAACAATGCGTTCCGCGCGGCCTCGTTCGCCCCGCGCGAAGCGCTCGACCTGAAGATGCTGACCGACGCGGCGCGGCATTACGAAGCCATCACGGGGAACGAAGTCGATATCGAAGAGGGCGCCCTGGCGCAGGCGTTCCAGCGAGTAGCGGCCGAAGATCGCGACATGCTACGGCCGTTGACGGAAAAAGTGAGAGCGGCCCAGCTGCCCGGTCTGCCATACCTGACGGAGTTTCAGGAAACGATCCAGGGCATTCTGGAAATGCCCACGGATGATTGTGTCAAGACGCTCGCCGGCGAGGGCAATAGTTATCAGGAGGCCCGCGTCCGAGCCCAGCGTTTGAACGACACGCTCACGCCACACACCCTGCAACTGCTCCGCTCGGCGCGCAGCATCCTCGATGGGCAATACCCCGTCCTCGAAACTCGCGACCCGTCGGATGAGCTGGCGAAGGCAGAGGCCGAACTGCGTGGCGCGCTGGAAAGCGAGTGGTTCTACGAATATCTGTACGTCATTCGCCGGGCGACCGAGCTCTTGAGAGACCGGTACCAGGACATGTATACACGCTTGCACCAGCAGCGTCTTGCCGCCTACGCTGCAGCGATCGAGGAGACCAAAGGGCTCCCGGAGTGGGCGCAGGTCGCCGGCTGGGTCACCTCCACGGAAGACCCGGTTATGCGGGAGGAGCGACAGCACCGCCTGGATGCGGTCCTGAGCCGCCTGGTGGGCAAGGTCTGCGAAACCCCTCAGCTCTCCGATGATAATGGAGCGTGCGGGAGGTGCCGGGCGACGATCGCACAGATGGAATCAGAAATCGCGGCCGTGGATGCGCTGAAATCGCAGACCGTCCGCGAATTGCAAGAGCTGGCCGCACCCGAGAAGAAGATCGTCCGTGTGCGTGTGTCATCGGTCCTCGGCGGCGTCGTCGAAACGGCCGCAGACGTGGAACAGGCTGTGGAACGACTCAAAGAGCATTTGCTGAAGCTCCTTGCCGAAGACACCCGCATAGTGCTGGAGTAACCGGCCGTGGAAGCCCTCACCCTGTTTCACCAGAACTTTGCCGTGGCCGAAAGCCTGGTGCAGCTCTACCAGTTGTTCCATGGCCTCGATCGATGCGATCTCAGTAAAGATCTGCATCTTGCGATCTGTGGGCACTGGCGCGTTCCCTCGAACACGATCATCCAGCACGCCAGCAACGATCATGTGTCCGTTCTGGCGCGATCGACGACGCGTATCCCAGAATCGCTCACCATCGATGGCGGTCTCGACTTCTTGCTTCGGCAAGCGGTCGTGGTCGCGTGTACGTGCATCGAATCGTTCTTCTGGGATGCGTTGCGAGAACATGTCCTCACCATCATCAAGGCTCGTCGCAGCGGCGCGGACGAGATGCTCAGGAACATCACGCTCAAACTGGGCGATTACATCTCGATCCAGCAATATGAGGACCCCGACCTGCGGTTGCGTCAGATCATCCTCAACAACTTCGAGCGTGGTACCCTGTACGATACCGGATCAATCGACCGCATCACCCAGATCATGACGGTGAAGGACTTCTGGGTCGAGGTCCAGAAGATCTGTGGTGAAGACGCTGCACACCTCAAGCGTCTTGTAAGCGATCTCATCTCCCGCCGCAATCAGATCGCGCACCGGGCGGACCGCCCCGTCGATGGCGAGGAAGCGGATGGCCACGGCCTCCGTCCCATCAACCTCCCCTGGACGAACATGCGGGTTCAGGCAGCCAAGACAGTCGTCACTGGCGGCGCGGAGGTCGTTCAGGCCGCGATCCGCCGCCTTGACGCCGACATCCACGCAGCCCATGAACAAGAAGAAGCCCGTCGGCTCGCACGTCAAGCTGCAGTGATGGAGAACCGCGGATGAAGCCCGAAACTGTCGATGCCATTCATGAGATGACGCTGGATGCGCGCAAGCGGTTGACGGCGGAAGTGAGCGAGCAGCTCGAAGGCCTCTACGGCCTGCTACCGAGTGGGCACTTGAGACCTGCGAGCGAATATCCGGTGCTTGGCGGCATCCCTGAGGCTGCGGAAACCCGGCGACGGCTGGAGACGCTCCTGGACGACGAACGACAAGCCGGCCTCACCGCCCAGCAAGCGCGCGGGAAGCTGGTCAAAGAGGCAGCCTTCACGTGGCTCAACCGGCTGGTAGCATTCAAGATGATGGAAGCCCGCAGGCTCCTGCGACAAACCGTCACGCGAGGCCAGGACTCCAACGGCTTCAAGATGTGGCTCACCGAGCCCGGCAATGAAGCCCACTATCGCGCCTACGAGGCGGGGGACCTCCCCCAGGATGGCCTTGAGGAGGGGCCGCGGCAGCGTGCCTATCGTCGATTTCTCCTGGCGCAATGTGCCCGATTGTCTCAGGAAATCCGTGTGCTGTTCGATCCCGACAATCTCGTCAGTCGGCTCTGTCCCCGTCCGCAGGCGCTTCGCCATGTGGTTGACCTGCTCAACGAGGAACAGCTCCAGGAGGCTTGGCAGCCGGGCAATGAAGAAACCATTGGTTGGGTATACCAGGCCTTTAACGCGGAAGAGTTGGAGCAGGCATTTCGAGAGGTCCGGATCGCCAAGAAAAAGTTTGAGGCCAGCGATATCCCTTCAGTCACTCAACTCTTTACACCGCTCTGGATTGTTCGCTTCCTCGTCGAAAACACCCTCGGCCGTCTGTGGGTAGAGATGCATCCCGATTCTGCACTGGCTACAAGCTTGGAATACCTCGTGCCAATCGAAGGCGAGCGAAAGACATCACTGAAATCCGTGCGCGACATGACGTTGCTCGATCCTGC
>Ga0114945_10001955_pt1 | contig 12403 bp, 10 predicted proteins | sample OV2TP3_FD_87194 | JGI IMG/M metagenome (GOLD analysis project Ga0114945, IMG submission 87194) | Hot spring microbial communities from Beatty, Nevada to study Microbial Dark Matter (Phase II) - OV2 TP3 | ecosystem: Environmental > Aquatic > Thermal springs > Hot (42-90C) | place: USA: Beatty... | reverse complement strand
TTGATACGATCAAGCGCTGGCTCTTAGCCATCTGGCACTGGTTCTTCTAGGCCTCTCTACACCGCGCGCTCGATCGCCCGCTGCAAGCGGCTGAGCCCGGCAGTCACATCCACACCCAGATGGACACGCAGCGCCCGACGGTTGCGCTTGCTCAAGCTGAGAAAATCGCCGAGGGCTTGAGCGGCCTTCAGGACGCCAAAGGTATAGGGCGCGCCGGGAATGGAGAGGTCTTCCGCGTCATCCGCCGTAATTTGCAGAAACACGCCGGTGTTCGGCCCTCCCTTGTGAAGCTGACCCGTGGAATGGAGGAACCGTGGCCCATAGCCGACCGTCGTGGCGACCTTCTTCCTGTCCCTGATCCGAGTCCGGATCGTACGGAGCGCCACATCCGTAGAAGCCGTCCGTTCGACATAGGCCGTGAGCGCGGCATAGTCCCCCTGCTTGATCCGAGACAGATGCGCGGTGAGCGCGGCCTCCAGCGTGGTCGCGCCGGCGCCCTTCAGCAACTGGCGATGCGCCGCGTCGCCATAGATCCGGATGCCGTCCGCCGCAAGGATCGGCTCCTCTTCCGGGAGTCGGCCGTTCTTGCTGTATTCGTCCAGGAAGGCCTTGGTGTAGTCCTTGCTCTCCTGCACGTTGGGCTGGTCAAAGGCATTGATGCCCAGCAGCGAGCCGGCCACAGCCGTCGCCATTTCCCAGAGGAAGAACTCTTCCCCAAGATTGATCAGATCGGCAAGCTCAATGCGAACGACCGGCTGCCCCGCTTGTTCCAGCTTCGCCACCTGCTCGTCCTGCGCCCGATCCACCCCTCCCGTGTACCGGATGTACGCGAACAGACGATCGGGGCCGTACACCTCCGGCGGGCCCAGGGGCTCACCATCGATGGGGACGATTCCCTTGCCTTCCTTGCCGGTGCTCTCGGCAATGAGCTGCTCCAACCAAGCCCCGAGGTCGCTGATGGCCGGCGAGGTGATGAACGTGACCTTGTCCCGACCCTGCTTGGCGAGCTCTCCCAGGGTCGCTCCCAGCACCACACCCGGGTTGTCCTCCGATGGCACGCAGGCATCGCAGCTATGCCGCATGCGCTCGGCCCGGTACAAGAGATGGGCGACATTGACGCCCATGATGGCGGCCGGAACAATGCCGAAGTTGGACAGGGCCGAGTAGCGTCCGCCGATATCCGGCACGCCGGGCAGGATGTCCCGGAACCGGTGCTCGCGGGCCATCTTCTCCAGCAGCGAGCCCGGGTCGGTGATGGCGATGAAATGTTCGCCGGCTGCATCACCTTTCACGCGCCTTACCCGATCGTAGAAGTACCGGAAGAAGACCAACGGCTCCGTGGTGGAGCCGGATTTGCTCGAGACGATGCACAGGGTCCTGCCGAGATCCACCCGCTTCTCGAAGCTCCTGACCTGCGCCGGCACGGTGCTGTCCAGGACGTGCAGCTCGGGATAGCCCGGCACCACCCCGTACGTCATCCGGCACACTTCCGGGCAGAGGCTGCTTCCGCCCATCCCGAGGAGCAGCGCGTGCTTGAAGCCGGCGGCGCGCACCGACTCGGCAAGCTGCGTGATGCGATCCAGGTGATGAACCTGCTGCTCGCTGATGTGTAACCAGCCGAGCGAGTTGCGGATGATCTTCCGGTGTCCGGGGTCCTGGTGCCACAGGGTCGGATCCTTGGCCCACAGCCGATGGAGGAAATTGCGCTCCCGGAACTCCTTCAGCCGCGCCTTCACGGCCGCATCCAGCGCTCCCAGGGCAAATGTCTGCTGATCCAGCTTCCGGCCGAGCAACTCCTCCCGTTTGCGACTGATGACGCTCATCAGCTGATCGAAGGAATCAGCGAAGAGCTTGGCGCCGTCGGCCAAGAGCTTCCGGGTCGCCTGATCCATACCGACCCCGCAGTCCGCCAGGCGGGCCATGACCTCCTTCGATTGCTCCACGCCCTCGGTCAGGGTTCGGCGCACCTTGCCGTGATCGCGAAAGGCGCTGAACGTGGCGGCGGGCATCGTATTGACCGTGTCGGGCCCGATCAATTCGTCCACATAATACGTGTCGGGGTACTTCGGATTCTTCGTGCCGGTGCTGGCCCACAAGAGTCGCTGAACCTTGGCGCCGCGCTGCTTGAGCGCCTGAAAGCGCGGCGTCGAGCAGATCTGGAGGAAGCGCTGGTACGCCAGCCTGGCATTGGCGACGGCCACCTTCCCGACCAGGCTTTCGAGCTCGGCGCGCTCCTTGGGATCGTTGGACGCCTTGGCCTTGGCCTCGAGTTGACTGTCGATGAGCGTGTCGATGCGGCTCACGAAGAAGCTGGCCACTGATGCCACTTTCGCCACATCGCCGCCCCGAGCGGCAAGCTTTTCCAGTCCGGAGAGATAAGTCCAGGCCACCTGCTCGTAGACATCCACGCTGAACAGCAGCGTGACGTTGACGTTGATACCTTGACTGAGCAGATGCTCGACGGCCGGCAGGCCTTCCGGGGTGGCCGGCACCTTGATCATGAGGTTGTCACGGCCCACCGCCTTGTGAAGCCTCAGCGCCTCTTCAATCGTGCCGTCGGTGTTATAGGCCAGAGCCGGCGACACTTCGAGACTGACGTAACCATCCACCGTCTTCGTCTGCTGGTACACGGGATGCAGGAGATCGGCGGCGTCCTGAATGTCCCGGACCGCCAACGCCTCATAGATCTGCTTCACGCCAGTGACATCGCCGGCCATCTGCTTGAGGGCCTGATTGTAGTCGGTGCTGCCGCTGATGGCCTTTTCGAAGATCGACGGATTCGAGGTGACGCCCTTGAGTCCGTCCTGATCGATCATGGCCTTCAGCTCACCGGAGGTGATGAGGCCTCGCCGGATATAGTCATACCAGGGGCTCTGTCCGAACTCGCCGAGCTGCACCAGCGGATTCATCCCTCCCCTCCCTTTCAGAGTCCTAGAGCACTCTCCAGGTCCGGCCGTCGCTCTCGATCAGGCGATTCGCCTCCACCGGCCCCCAGCTTCCGGCCGCATACTCCGGCAACCATTTGGTGCCGTGCTGCCGCCAGGCCTCCAGGATCGCAGTGATCCAGGACCAGGATGCCTCCACCGCATCCCGCCGCATGAACAGCGAGGCATCACCGGCCATGACGTCCAGCAAGAGCCGCTCGTAGGCTTCTGGGGACGGCGAGCCGAACGCGTCCCCGTAGCGGAAATTCATGTCCACGGGATGAGTCTTGGCCTTCGTGCCGGGGACTTTCGAGATGACCCGGAGGGAGAGACCTTCTTCGGGTTGGATCTTGAGCGCCAGGACGTTGGCCGGCAAGGGAACATCCGGATTGGCATTGAACAGGATCTGCGGGATGTCCCTGAACTGGACCGCCACCTCGCTGGCGCGCTTGGCCATGGCCTTGCCGGTGCGCAGATAGAACGGCACGCCGGACCATCGCCAGTTCTCCACGAAGAGCTTGATCGCCACATAGGTTTCCGCGGTGGAATCTGGCTTGATGCCCGCCTCGCGCCGATAACCCGGCATCTCGGCGCCATGAACCTTCCCCGAGCTGTACTGCGCTCGGACCGTGTACCGATCCACCTCCTTGCCTTCGATCGGGCGCAAGCATCGCAGAACATCCATTCGAGCGTTCCGGATCACATCCGGATCCAGAGAGTACGGCGGCTCCATCGCCACCAAGCAGAGCAACTGGAGGATATGGTTCTGGACCATGTCGCGCAGCGCACCGGCTTCCTCATAATAGGTGGCCCGAGTGCCTACCCCTTCCGCCTCGCTCACCGTGATCTGGATGTGATCGATATATTTGTGGTTCCAGATCGGCTCGAAGATGCTGTTGGCGAAACGAAGCACCAGCATGTTCTGGACCGTTTCCTTGCCGAGATAGTGATCAATGCGGAAGACCTGGGATTCATCGAAGACCTTGGCGACGGCCGCATTGATCGACCGGGCGGAGTCCAGGTCGTGCCCGATTGGCTTCTCCACGATGACGCGCGAGAACGGGCCGTCGCCGTTCGGCGGCTGCACGAGCCCCGCTCCCTGGAGGCCTTCGACGGCAGGAGCGATGGATGTAGGGGGAATGGCGAGATAAAAGATGCGGTTCCCAGGCAGCTTCAGCTCACGCTCGATCTGCTCGAGCCGCTCGCGAAGCTGCTTGTAGGCCTGCGGCTCGTCGATCGAGCCCGCAACGTAAAACAGGCGCCGCTCGAAGTCTGACCAGACGCCGTCCTGAAGCTTTTGGCGCGAATACTTGAGGATGCCTTCCCGAGCGGTGTTCCGGAAATCTCCGTCGCTCAGCGGCTTCCGCCCGGTTGCCAGCACGGCGTAATTGGCAGGCAGTACGCCATCCAGCAACAGGTTGTACACGGCCGGGACCAGTTTCCGGCGCGCCAAGTCGCCCGATCCGCCGAAAATGACCAGGGTGCAGGCCTGCGGGGTCAGCGAGCGTGATTTCTCCGACATGGCGGCCTCCGTGAGCTAGGTCCGCTTCCTGACGCTGTGGCCGCCAAACGCCTGCCGCATGGCGGCGAGGAGCTTCTCCGCGAAGGACTCTTCCTGCCGGGAACGAAAGCGGGTGAACAGGGCGGCCGTGAGCGTAGGGACCGGAACCGCCTTGTCGATGGCGTCCACGACGGTCCACCGGCCTTCCCCGGAGTCCTGAACGTACCCCTTTAGGCCCTCGAGCTTCGGATCCTGCTTGAGCGCCCCGGCCGTCAGCTCCAACAGCCAGGACCGCACCACGCTGCCGTGCATCCAGAGATCCGCAATCTTGGCGAGATCGAGGTTGTACTCGCTCTTGGACATCAGCTCGAAACCTTCCGCATACCCTTGCATCATGCTGTACTCGATGCCGTTGTGAATCATCTTGACGTAATGGCCGGCGCCATGGCTGCCCATGTATGCCCAGCCGTCTTCCGGCGCAAGGGTCTTGAAGATCGGCGCCAGCTTGTCCACGATCGTCTTCTCCCCGCCCACCATCAGGCAATATCCGAGCTTGAGCCCCCAGACCCCGCCGCTGGTGCCCGCATCCACATAATGGATGCCCTGTTTCTTGAGCGTCGCGGCGCGTCGGGCATCGTCATTGAAATTGGAATTTCCCCCATCGATGATGATGTCGCCGGATGCAAGCAGCCCGGCCACCTTCATGACGGTCTCTTCCGTCGGAGGCCCTGATGGGACCATGATCCAGACGGCGCGGGGAGCCTTGAGCTTGCCGGCCATGTCCTCGAGCGAAACGGCCTTGACGCACCCCACGCTCTCCGCCTGGGTCACCAACTCGAGCGTCCGGTCGTGCGCCACCACGCGGTGGCCGCCGCGCTGCAGCCGCGTGACCATGTTCATTCCCATTTTCCCGAGGCCGACGAACCCGAGTTCCATAGTCATCCTTTCTCGCTGCCGCCTGCCCTAGGAGGCTGGCACAGCCACGCTGAGATTCCTGCGATCCAACCATGACGGATCTGGCAAAGAGCCGTTGTTCAGGTGGGCTCTCGCCGGCGATCTTACCATAACTTCCGGGTGGACTGGTCACCGGGTTTTTGAGATACTGTGCCCCGCAAAACAAGACAGAGAGACATTCTGCCGGTCTCGGTGGCCATAATGCCGGCGGTGGTCGTGCACATCGTGGTGGTGTTTTATTATTAGTCGGCGTGCCATAGCAGGACTGGCCGCCTGCGCCGTGCTGTCCGGATGTGGGACTGTCCCTGCCTCATTCCACCCCCCCGACCCGATCCCGCCCCATGAGTTCTCCCACAGCAAGCTGGACGCCATCGTCCGCGCGCACGTGAGCGACGGCATCGTCAACTACCCGGCGATCGCCGCCGATGAACGATTTACGGCTTACCTTCAGGACTTGCGGCGAGTGGACCCGAACGGCTTCCCCACCCGCGATGCTCGGTTGGCCTTCTGGACCAACGCGTACAACGCGTTTGCGATTAAAGGGATTCTGGACGGCTTGTCGCCCCTGACGCTGGTCGGCCGCTATCAGTACTTCATCGCCCGCAAGTACGAGATCGGCGGCGAAGGCGTTGACCTGTACGATCTGGAGCAGAAGATCCTGATCCCCCAGTTCCAGGAGCCGCGCATTCATTTTGCGATCGTCTGCGCGTCTCGCTCCTGCCCCAAGCTGCAGCCCTGGGCCTACACGCCTGAGCGGCTGGAGGAGCAACTGGAACGGAGCGCGCGCGACTACATCAACGATGCGAGCCGGAATCGCTTTGACCGAGACCGGAAGGTGGCGCATCTCTCGATGATCTTCAAATGGTTCGAGCGGGACTTCGCGGCGCATTCCGGCTCGCTTCTCCACTACGTGCAGCGGTATGTCGCCGACCCGGAAGTCGCTCGTGAGCTGGCCACCCGGCCCTACTCTGTCGAGTTCCTGGAGTATGACTGGCACCTGAATGGCATCCCTCCGGAGCCAGTAAGGGGTAAGGAGTGAGGAGTAAGGTGATAACCGAGGCTGGGTCCGTCAGCTTTTACTCCTCACCCCTCACTCCACACTCCTTACCGTCATGGTAGTGCTGCCCAGCGAGCGAGTGCCGATTGCGCGACTGCTGCGGTTCCTGGAGCAGGGCGAGCGCCTGGCCCATGATTGCGCGCGGGCACAGGCCAAACTGGCGCCGGATCCGGCCCTGCGCCGGTTTCTTTCCGGACAGGCCCGGCAAGAAGCGGCGCATGCCGTGATCTTTCAGGCGACGATCGCGTGGCTGGCGCCCCGCCACCTGGGGCCGTGCCCCCTTCTGGCCCCCCTGGAACGATACCGGGCGCTCATTGATGAAGCGCTCGGCCGAGGGAACTTCGCCGAAACGATCCTGGCCGAGCAGATCATTCTCGAAGGGCTCGGCGAAGCCATCTTGCAGCGAATCGAAGCCGGCCTCGTCAAGCGCCGGGCACCCTTTACTCGCCTCCGTCGCCTCTTCCTGCTCCAGGAAGAGGCCCACCACGCCACCGGGTGCCGCTTTCTTGAGCGGCAGGTCGCGACGGGCCAGGCTCCTCCCGATGCGCTTCGCTCGCGGGTCCAGGCTTATTTGGAATTGGCGCAGGCCATGGTGATGACGCTTGCTGATCTCTTTACCTCGATTGACGAAGATCCGTCCGCCTGGGCCTCCGATGTCCAGCAGTACCTCCCGCATTGGCTGAAGTCCTCTGATTTTCCAATCGCCTCACGCCTCACGCCTCACGCCTCACGGCCCATATGATTTGGATCATCATCCCCACCTACAACGAAGAAAAAGCGCTGCCCCGGACGCTGGAGGCCCTATGCGCGCAACCCGAAAACTATGCAGTCATCGTGGTGGATGGCGGGAGCACGGACCGCACGCGCGAGCTGATCCAGGCAGAGCCACGGGCCCGCCTGATCCGTGCCCCCAAAGGCCGCGCGGCACAAATGAATGCCGGCGCCCACGAGGCCGTGCGGCAGGGCGCGCGGCTGGAGGATTGGCTTCTGTTTCTGCACGCCGACACGCTGTTGCCAGAGCACGCCCTGCCTCAACTGAATCGTCTCGAATCGGATGCTTCCGTGCAGGCCGGCGGGTTCCTGCAGCAGTTTTCCGGCGATGATTGGCGGCTGAGGCTGGTGTCGGCTCTCGATAATTTTCGCTGTCGTCGGTCGAAGATTATCTACGGCGATCAGGCGCTGTTCGTCCGGCAAGGGCTCTTTATCAAGCTCGGCGGCTTCCCTGAGCAGCCGATCCTGGAGGATGTGGCCTTCTGCGAAAAGATCGTCACAGTGACCACGCCGGTGCTCCTCTCCCCTCCCGTCGTCACCGACTCCCGCAAGTTCGTCGCCATGGGCGTCTGGCGCAGCTTCGCCCGCGTGCTGCTGATCATCCTGCACGCGCAGTTCCGCCTGCCGCTCCTGCCCCGTGCGTTCTTTCAGGACATCCGCTGATGGCCAATCGCTAGATTTGGAATTGCGCGTCGTAGAGATTCGCGTAGAGGCCGCCGCGGGACAGGAGCTCATCGTGGAAGCCTTGCTCCACGATCCGGCCCCTGTCCATGACCACGATGCGATCCACATGATGGAGCGTGGAGAGACGGTGGGCAATGATGAAGGTGGTCCGGCCCTCGGTCAGGACAGCCAGTGCCTCCCGGATCTTGACCTCGGTCTCGGTGTCGATGTTGGAGGTGGCCTCGTCGAATATAACGATGGGTGGATCCTTCAGTAGGACGCGGGCGATCGAAATTCGTTGCTTCTCTCCGACCGAGAGCTTGACGCCGCGCTCGCCGATCCAGGTTTCGTAGCCCTCCGGCAGCCTCATGATGAAGTCATGCGCGCGCGCCGCGCGGGCTACCACTTCGATCCGCTCGTGGTCAGCTGCCAGGTCCCCGTACACGATATTTTCGCGGACGGTCCCGTTGAAGAGAAACGGCTCCTGCTGAACCAGCCCGATCTGGCTGCGCAGGAACGCCAAAGGCAGGTCCCGCAGGTCGTGTCCGTCGATCAGGATTGCGCCCCCCTGCACGTCGTAGAACCGCATGAGCAGCTTGAGCATCGTGCTCTTGCCCGCCCCGCTGGGACCGACCAACGCAATTCGCTCGCCGGGTCGCACCTCCAGCGTGATCTCGTGGAGTACCGGCAGGTCCGGCCTATAGTGAAAGGCTACGCGCTCGAAGCGGACTTCCCCGGTGAGCCGCCGGACCGGCGGAATCGCTCCGGGGCGCTCCCGGACTTCGGGCTCGGTATCGAGAATCTCGAAGATCCGTTCGCTGGCGGCGAGGGCGTGTTGGAGCATGTGATTCACGGAATGGATCTGGTTGATGGGCACGTAAAACAGCGCCAGGTAGGACAGGAACATCACCAGTTCGCCGACGGTCAGTGCCCCTTGCAGTACCTCCTGAACGCCGTACCAGAGGATCAGCACCGTTCCGAGGCTCCCCACGAACATCATGCCGGGCGAATACAGCGACCACAGGCGCATGGCCTGGAGATTGCTGTCGGCGTAGGCGCGGTTTCGCACGTTGAATCGCTGCCGCTCGTGGCCCTGGCGGTTGAACCCGATCGTCTCCCGGATGCCCGAGAGCGCGTCCTGCAGGTAGGCGTTCAGCTCCGCGGCGTTTCTGCGAATGGCATGGTAGTACCGGTGCACCTGTCGCGTGAAGGTCACGGCGGACAGCATCAGGATGGGGATGGGGATCAGCGACAGGAGGGCGAGCTTCCAGTTCAGGATGAACAACATGGTGGTAATGCCGATCAAGGTCAGCGACGCGGTCAACATGCCTTCCACGCCGTCAATGAAGATGCGCTCGACGTGTTCCGTATCGCTGTTGACCCGAGACATGATCTCGCCGGTCGAGCGATTCTCGTAATAGCTCACGGACAATCGCTGCAGAGCGGCGAAGACCTGGTCCCGTAAGTCGTACACGACCCGTTGTTCGAGGGTGTTGTTGAATCGGATACGGAGCGACGCGAAGAGGTTCCGGATCGCGTACGCCGACAAGAGCCCGGCGATGACCCAAGGCAAAAGCTCCGGCTGTCTCGCCTGGATGACATCGTCGATCGTCACCTTGACGAGCCAGGGCGGGACCAGCTCCAGCGCGGTGGTCAGACCGGCGCAGGCCAGGGTGGTGAGCGCCAGGAGACGATAGGGCCTGAGGTAGCGCAGAACCCGGAGGAGCGACTTCATTCAGATAACGGCGGCATGTTCCTTGCGCCAGAACTGTTTGAACTCTTCAAGCTGCGTCAGGGTGGAGAGGTCGCTCATGCGGTCCAGGAACAGCTTGCCCTGCAGGTGATCGATCTCGTGTTGGATGCAGACGGCATAGAGGCCCGACGCCTCAATGTCCACCGGTGAGCCGTTCCGGTCAAGGCCCTGGACCCGCACCATGGACGGACGCGCGACTTTTCCGCGAAGGCCGTCCACGCTCAAGCAGCCCTCCCACATCTCGATCTGCTGAGGCCCGTAGTAGACGATCGTCGGATTGATGAGGATTGTTTGCGGAAACCCCCCTTCTCCATGACACTCCATCACGACGATTTGTTGAGACCGCGACACCTGCGGCGCGGCAAGGCCCATCCCGTCGTTCACGACCATGGTCTCCAACATATCGTCGATGAACCGTTGCATGGCCCGGCTTCCGATCTCTTTCGGATCGACCGGCTCGGCGATCTTTCTCAATACCGGATTTCCAACCTTTGCAATCTTCAGTACCGCCATATTAGTTCCTCAAGTCGCAAGTCCCAAATCCGACCTCACTCCTCACCCTTTACCCCTCACTGTCCTAGAGCGGCCGCCTCGGCCGGCGCGGCTCCGGAAGCTGGAATGTTTCCTGGTTGGCGTTCCACCACTGTTCCCACTCATGCGCCCATTCGACGCGGTCCTGCTTCGTCGAGATGTCCCAGTCGTGCATTTCGCTTTCATACCGGGTCAACAGCCAGAGGGAATGGACCGCGGTAATCGCCACGAACCGCGCATCATCCGGGATGAGCCCGATCAGGACCGGAACGACACTCTTGAGACGAACATACCGGGCCTCGAATGCCGCAGCCTTTCTGATGGTGGACTCCGGATCTTTGGCCATCACCTCGATGGCCGGGACCGTTTGCTTCGCATCCAGGCGCACCGCCGTGCGCAACGCATGCTCACGGATCCGGGGCATCTCGTTGGACTCCGTGGCCACTTCGAGTAAAGCCGGCACCGCGCTGGGATCCTTGATGATCAACAATGTCTCGATGGTGTTGTATCGGAGGCGCGCGCCAGGCATCTTCAGGCCTTTGACCAACACCGGCACGACGGAAGAACCGAGATGCACGAACTCCCCTATAGCCCACAGCTCCTGCTTGCCCTCCAGCATGGGAAGCAGCGCCTCGGCCCGTTGGATTTCGTCAGGACCCAACGGGGCCGTAGACCTGGGCACCGTGGTGTTCGGGGCCGATTCGGCCTCGGGAGGCGCCTCATACGGAACTTGCACGAGCCACCGATGGCTCCCTTCCCGGCCGGCTATAGGCGTGGTCGCATCGGCCGTCCCTGCACCGGCGGCTATCCAACAACCGAGAACGATGAGGCGAATCAGTGACATGGTTTTCCGGGTCGCGTCGCCTTCCATCATACCAAAAGACCGGAGCCCGGGACCCGTTGCCGGGACCGGGACCCATTGCTCTGACGGGTACCCCCCCGCACCGGGCTCATTTTAGCTTCATCAACTTGAGAATGGCTAGCCGGTCTTTATCCTCCAGCAACCTGGAGGGGCCATAAGTATAGAGAGGATCTTTTTGTATGGCTCCCCGGTCCAGCAGGAGTTGCACGACTTGGGCATGCCCATTGCGCGCCGCTGCGTGCAAGGCTGTCCACCCGGTCATGTCCTCCGCATTCACATCGGCTCCTTTGTCGAGCAGCGTGCGAACGGTCTCGAGATCGCCGTGCGCCGCCGCCAGGATGAGAGGCGTCGTCCCGAGTACCGGAATTCTTTCGTTCGGATTTTGACCCCGTTCAAGGAGGAGCCGTACCTGCCGGGCATCGCCTTCGGCCGCCGCATGCATCAGGGAATAGGAGCAGCCGCCGTGACTCAAGGCCAAGGGAAAGAGGCAAAAGGCAAAAATCAAAATCCGGAGAACCATGGCTAGAATGGATAGTCCAGACCGACAAAGGCGTTCGAGCCGTCTCGGCCGTATGCCAGGTCAAGCCGACCTACGACGTTCGGCTTCTGGACCAGCCGAAAGCCCACCCCGGGGTTGAACTGGATCCGCCGCAGCCGCTCCCCGAAATTGCTCGTCACCCGGCCGAGGTCCAGGTACGGAGCGATTTCCAAGCCGACCAGATGCTCGAAGAACCGCTGTTCCTTCACGATGATGCGCTCCTCCAGATTGACCACGGTCGCCCAGTCATCAATAAACCGGCTGAGGCCGAAGGCCCGCAAGGTATTCTCTCCTCCGAGGGTGGGCCGCTCGTAGAACGGTATCCGGTCCCCCGTGACCCCGTCAATCAGCAGGCGGGCGCCGAAGACCATCCGGCCGGCGGCATGCGGGATCAGATGCCGGGCATCGATGATATACCGGCCCCAGCGATCCGGCTCGCTGGGCTGAAGATTCTGGCTCAGCTCCAGCGAGACGGTGACATAGGTGCCTTTGGAGGGCGTCAGGAGATTATCGCGGGTATCATAGCGGACCATGAGCTGGTGCCCCAGGATCCGAGCGCCTTCCAGGCCCGGAAGATTCGACCCCGCAAGCTTCGTCTTCGTATCCAGGAGCGTGGTGAGGATCCCGTTCTCGACCCGCACTTCATGATAGCGCTCGGTGAACATCACTGAAAAATCCGGCCCCAGATTGATCCCGACGGTCCCCTTGGCCAGGAATTCTCGCGACGTGTAGTCGGTCTCGCTATCCTCGGAGGTGTCGTTCCCGATGCCGAAGAACCGGGCGAAGGGATTCTTGAACCAGTTGACTTGCGCCGCCAGGATGTAGCGCCCGCCGCCCGCGCCGATGTCC
>Ga0114945_10001953_pt1 | contig 12407 bp, 17 predicted proteins | sample OV2TP3_FD_87194 | JGI IMG/M metagenome (GOLD analysis project Ga0114945, IMG submission 87194) | Hot spring microbial communities from Beatty, Nevada to study Microbial Dark Matter (Phase II) - OV2 TP3 | ecosystem: Environmental > Aquatic > Thermal springs > Hot (42-90C) | place: USA: Beatty... | reverse complement strand
TGCCCGGAGATTGCCATAGCTACCTTCTCCGGGATACCGGCCCGGACCATGTTACGGATTGCGGTCCGGCGGAAGTCATGGGGGATCTTCCCCTGCCAGACCTTGTGATCCTTCTCAATCTCGACCATCTTCCCGAGCCCTACCCGTTCACAGGCCTGCCGCCAGGAGTGCTTGAGGCTTTGCAATTGAATCCCGCCCCGGTGACAAATCCAGGGGCAGGACGGCCATTTCTCCTCACAACGCTGCTCCCCCACGCTGCCAGGACGCGGTACAGGTCGCCGGTGAGGTACAGGACGCGCGGCGTATCCGTTTTCGTATCCTGAGCCTTGAGAAGCAGCTTGCCCTCGGTCATGTTAACCTGGCTCCATTTCAGCGAGAAGACTTCGCCCATCCTCATCCCACTGTAGTACGCCAGCGTCGCTGGCACCTTGGCGTAATCCGGCAAGGCTCCCCGAAGTGATAAGAAGTCCTCATGCTCAAAGAACCCGGTTCGGACGTTGTGTTCTTCCAGCATCGGGATATGAGGGACGCGGGCCACCATCGGGGGTGTCTGCCGGTAGCCCAACCGGAACATACGCTTGAGGCAGCCCAACTCCCGGTTGATAGTCCCGTTCGCCGCCCCCTCTGCCTTGCGCTTGGCGATATATCCCTTAATTCGGTCCGTCGTGATGGTCGCGACCCGATCGCGCTGGAAGTACGCCGTCAGATGCCTGACCAAATCCTCGAGCCGGCGACGTTAGCTCACATCCCAGGCAGACGTCAGCTTAGATAACCCGGACGGTTGTTCGTGACGCTGCGATAGTGTACGCTTCCCCGCCCATGGAGACGGGTTCGTGAAACTTCCAGCGAACGCGGTGATCGCGATGGACAAGCTCACCCGCTACTTGCTTGTCCCGCAGGCCCGCGGCGATAAGTCGGCATTTCTGGCAGGAGCCGGATACACCAGGGACAACGTCGATCAATTGCTCCAGGATCTGCGCAGCCAGATTCTGCCGTTGGACGCAACAGTGCTGGAATCCAACAAGTTCGGCCAATACTGCGAGATTCGTGGGCGGCTGACCGGCCCGAATGGGGTAACGCTGGCGGTGCGCACCATCTGGATGATTGAACACTTGTCAGGGGTCACGAAGTTCGTTACACTTATTCCAGACAAGTGAGGAGCATGATGAAATTTGAGCTATACACAGATGCCGCGTTGGCAAGGGACGTGCCGGAACACCGCCTCAAGCGCGGAGATATCGTCAAGCTAGTTGATCACCACGTTGCTCCTGATGGGACGGAGGGGTACTCCGTTGAAGTGCTTAATGCGGTCGGTGGCACCTTGGCCATCATCGCCGTACCCGCTTCCGCCCTCGAAGCGCTCCGCCAAGACGAAGTGCTCTCCGCTCGCTCGTTGTAACTCTCTTCCTGCCGCCCTTCCTGGCTCAAAGCCACTGACCCCCTCCCGAAAAACTAGACCGGCCAAACCTGGGAACGTCTGCTAGGCTGCAGCCCTCCCAACCAGGAGGGCGACCATGAAAAAGAGCAAGTTTTCGGAGGAGCAGATCGCCACGGCCTTCAGGCAGGTGGAGGCGGGGACGCCCGTGCCCGAGGTGACCCGCGCGTTGGGGATGAGTGAGGCCACGTACGACGTCTGGCGGAAGCGCGACGGCCAGCTGGCGGGGTCGGAGATCCGGCGGCTCCGGCAGCTGGAGGAGGAAAACCGCACGCTCAAACAGCTGGTGGCCGATTTGACGCGTGACAAAGTCATGCTCCAGGAGGTGCTGGCAAAAACGCTCTAACGCCCACCCGCAAACGGGCACTGGTCACCGAGTTGGTGGGTCGGGCCCGGTCGGCGTGCGCCGGGCGTGTGGGCTGCTCCGGTTCAATCGCGCGAGTTGCTATTCTCGGCCCCCTCCGCGGGACGATCGGGCCATCCGGGGACGGATCGGTGCGCTCGCTCAGGCGCGGCCCCGGTGCGGATTTCAACGGATCCCTGTGTTGCTGCGGCGAGCAGGCTGGGGCGTCAACAAGAAGCGGGTACATCGGATCTATCGGGAAGAAGGGCTGACGGTGCGGCTGCGGCGGAGACGGAAACGGGCCAGTCAGCTGCGGATCATGCCGCCCCGCCCCAGCCAGCTCAACGAACGCTGGAGGATGGATTTGGTGGCGGATACGTTGCTCGATGGCCGGCGGTTTCGAGCCCTCACCGTGGTGGATCACTCTAGGCGGCACAGTCCATTAATCGAGCCCGATTTCACCCTGACCGGCCCGAAGGTCGTGGCGGCCCTGAACCGGGTGGTGAGACGGAGTGGGTATCCGAAGCTCATCACCGTGGACAATGGGAGTGAATTCGCCTCGAAGGCCCTTGAGGCCTGGGCCTACGAGCATCGCATCAAGCTGGACTTCATCCGGCCTGGGAAACCCATAGAGAACGCGGTGATTGAGAGTTTGAATGGGCGCGTCCGGGATGAGTGTCTGAATGCCAATGTCTTTGTTTCGTTGCACGATGCCCGCCAGAAGATTGCAGCATGGCGCATCGATGGCAATGAACACCGACCGCACAGCTCCCTGGGAGAGTTAACGCCCCAGGAATTCACCGAGCAGGCGGCCACACCCGGGCTGCAGGAACAGCGAAAGTTCCAGTTCACCATGGTCTAGTTTTCGGGAGGGGGTCACGATGATTACGGACTCATCAAGCTGATAGACTTCGAGAGTGGGTACAAGGAGTGGTGGCTCAAGAAGGAAACGACTTCAATACCTTCTTTAGTGCGATGAGTGAAGCTGGGAGCGGTTCTAGGTCGGCTTGGAGCGCACCCGCATCATCAATCCATACCCTAAATGTCCTTTCCTCTGGACTACGACCTGAACAGGTGATCACAACACGAAGCTTATGAGAGCCTCCAGAATACTGAAAGACAATATCTGTTCCTTCAATCCGAATGCGGTCACTGCCGATAATGCTGGAACACAAAGCAATCTTTTCTCTATGTCCGGGCGGAAACGATTTTTCCGTTGAGCCGTTTTCATATCCTAATTTCGCACCGAAATGTTTGATCCCCGGCCCCATGCCTCCCGGCTTGCCAAGTATCGTTTCCATACTATCTAGGCACACGGAGATGTTAGTAATATCCTGGGATGGAGGCTCATTCCATATTTCAAAATACCAAGTCTTTCTTCGTTGCTTATCAAACATGTGCCCCAATGGATGATCTTCCTCTTGCCACCTTCGATATATCTCATTACTTGGATCAAAGACGACCTCCAAGGGGCAGCTCGGAAGGCTTGCAGTGACTGACGACACCGGCTTTTCTATATGTGGGAGTTTGGCAATTTTCTTCCTCTCTCGGAGATCAATAACGATGACCCCGATCAAGAGAATGCCAAGAGCATATAGACCAAGGGCCCACGGTGGTGTGCCTTGCCAAAAATAATGCACTATGGTCACGACAATACCACTTGTGACGAGAGTGCCAAGAAGCCATAGAGCATTGAATAAATCAACCCACTCTTTAATTGGCTCAGGAATTTTGAACACAGCGCAACTGTCCTCTCAGAATTGCGCCGACCGGATTCATTAGCGCAATCCCGTTAAGAAACGTTGCGCGTAGGGTAGTCAAACCGTCATCCTGCGTCAATGTGGATAGCATAAGACGGAGTCAAATCTATCGGAGCTGACGGGACCCGCCACCCACTTTGCCGTACCAATCCAATACATCCGGCCAGTAATGCCGTCTCAGCCGTCCTGAACCGATGGTTGGCAGCCCTGCATCCAGCATGCGGTAGAAGGTTGTCCGAGAAATCTTCAGGATCGTTCTCAGCTCGGGTGATGTCACCCATTGACCTTGGTTCACTTCCATATCGCCTCCTCCTGTCAGAACCATCCTTTTTGATTAGGCCGTTATGTCTACAAGCATGCTTTTCCGAAAGGGCCGGCCCCCTGTGCCCACGGTCCCGGCCGCACGGTGTAACCGAGACTGTAACCGTCAGCCCTCAGACCCGTCACACCCCACGCAACTTGCTGCAAAGTCCTTGTCTCGCTTATCCCATTGAGGTACTATCGCTTTCCGGCTGCTGGCGAGGGTTTTCTTCAACCGAGCTTTTTGGTTTGGTTTCTATTTGTAAACCGCCGGTTGGAGGTTCGAGTCCTCTCGCCAGCTCCAACGATCTCGCACCTCCCGAGACCGATCATACCCGGCCGATGAGTTTATCAGCACGACTCGCCGTCCTCCCCTTAGCAGCGATCCTGCTGGCAGCGTGCGCGCCGTCTCAAGCCTATCGGGAGGGCCGGGGATTCTTCTCCCCGAGTTTGTCCCACGCTCAAGTGGAAGCGGCGACTCGCGCAGGGAAGATCAAGCACCTGGGACGGTTTGAATTCGAAGCGTCCGCATGCGGGAATTACTGGACTGGAATTGCCGATCAAAATTTGATCTTTCCGACGCTGGAAGAGAAACTGTTGGAGCTGAACGCCGACGCAGCGGTGAACGTCAGGGCTACTGAAGCGATGGACGCAGTCATGTTCGTCTATTACGTGCTGACGCTCCCCATGGGCTGCTCGGACTGGACCGTGACCGGCGAAGCGATCCGCGTGGAATGATCCAGGCACATCCTTGCCCACCCTCGGCTGGCGGGGTATGATTCGAGACGGTGCCATCATGGCAACGCGCGATCGCGAATGGCCGGGGTATACAGCGTGGTACTGCTGTCCCGAATGCGGGCGGCTGTGGACCTTTCAAGGGAAGGATGTCGTGGCGTTGGACGCCAAGCTTGCCCTGGGACCTGCTACACCGAGCGAGGGGGTCCCCGGCCGGCTGTGCGCCATCTGTGAAGGGCAGCGGAGCGAGCCTGTCGCTGAAATCTGACAAACCCGTGAGGCGTCAGGCGTGAGGGGTAAGGTGCCTTGAAAAGACGTGAAGCGCGAAGCCGAAGCATCAAGACCGAGGGGGTTCCGCCTGGCGCCTTACGCTTAACGATTTACCGCTTACCAGAGTCGCTGGCGCCGAGACGAGCCGTGCAGCGCTCGGAACAGGTGACCGCGAAAGATCAGCATGACCACCGCGGCCGGCGGCGTGAACAGCAGCACCAATGTTGAGCCGATGGACGCCGGAAGGCCGAGGTAGCTCAGCCACGCGGCGAGCAGCGTGAACGGCAAGACCAGGACCTGAAAAAAATCCAGCCCGGCTCCCCGCCCCAGCCGTTCCGAGATTCCCACGAAAAACGACAGCCCGAACGGCGCCACGACGATCGCCAGCGGAAGAAACCACTCGATCCAATTCTCGATGACGAATTCATAGCTTTCTCGAAGCACACCGAGCGGCGAATCGTGCCGCACGAGGTAAATGACCTCCGGCGCGGGATTCAGCAAAATAAAGAACAGCAGAAACACGGCAGCCGCGAGAAACGGGCCATAAGGATTGGACTCCACCCCGCGCTCCAGCAGCATCACCGGAACCCAGAGCACGAACCCGACGCCGATCACATCCCAAAAGTACTGCCCGAAGCTCTTCGGGATCTCTTGAAATGTCAACCGCCGTGAGGTGGTCACTGCCTCCTCGACGAGGCTGAGGGTTGCCCCGATGAGCAGAGCGTTGACGGCCGCCAGAATGAACCCGCCGAGCAAGCCCAACGGCCCGACGAGCGACGTGGCCACCACCATGATGCCGGCAAAGACTACGACGGCAATCGCGATGACCCAGCTCCTGAGAAAGGACTGAACCGCGGCGTGCAACGCGTCTCGATAGAGCGTAATCAGGGCCTGAAACATACCGTGAGGCGTCAGGCGTTAGGCGTGAGGTGTCAACGGTGCATTAGCCGATTTGGACCGATTTGCCCTGAAGGTCGGCGTCTCCTCCGCTGAGACGGGTTTTTTCCACGCGCCACTCGGTCTGGGTGATTTCCAGGGTGTGGGCCTTGATCGTCAGAAACTCGCCCTTGGAGATGACCGCGCAATTGGGGTCCTTCAGTTCGATCTGCAGCACGACCTTGCCGGACTCGGTGTGCTTCATCACCAGGCTCGTCGGCGTCTTGACAAGCTCGTAGGCGCGGCGCTCATTGAAAGCGAACACGCTGTCCACGACCTTGGCCGTGACCCGCCCGGTGTCATCAAACGTCACGAAATTGACGAGCAACTTGTTATTCGGAGGCCGCACCGCCACCGTGAGCTGCGGCACGCCCTCGATCTCCACGGTGCCGTCGGTATTCCGATACCGATTTGATCCGATTTGGATGTCCATAGTTCACACCAGGCACGGGGCCCTGGGCGCTTCGCGCCTCTCGCCTTTTCTAGGATTTCTTGATTCGGTCCAGGATCACCGCGATGCACCCGCCGAGTAAGCCGCCGCCCACAATAGGCGTGAGCAACTCCACGAGCTTCACTTCCCACAGCGGCCCACGGACCTGCATGACTTCCCGCAATCCTCCCTGGAGCATGATCACCGCCAGGGCCATCGTGGCTCCAAGCGCGAACCACCAGGCGAAGATTTTGAAAGACTGCATGGGTTCTGCCGTTAGAACTCGACCGTACAATACTTCTTGATATGCCGAGGTTTCAACTGCGCGTTGCTATAGAGCCGCTCTTTGGCGTAGCGAACCGCTTGCCGCCCGTGCAGCCGTGAGTAAGTGAAGTACGGTTTACCACTGGGAGACAAAAAGAGCAACGCCTCATGGCCGGAGCAGATCACGTCACGGCGGAGTGTGCTGGGCCTGTTAATTCCGTCATGCACTTGACAGGTCCATGCGGCGCACCTATGCTGCGATAGACAGAGGAATAAAAGCGTTACAGAACCTTTTCAAACGGAAGGAGCCGCTAGTATGGGGGTCGTGAGGATTGAGGGCACGCTCAGAGGCCCTACCGGCAAGCAGGCGACGGTTTCCTTTCTCGTGGATAGCGGAGCGACCTATACCCTTCTCCCGCATGACGTGTGGCAAGCCATAGAGCTTTCTCCAAGACGCTCAATACGTTGTACCCTGGCTGACGGCACCACGATCGAGCGCGAGGTGTCTGAATGTCACATCACGCTCCCGCAAGGTGAGGGGCATACCCCTGTGATTCTGGGTCACCCCGGGGACGAGGCGCTCCTCGGGGTCGTGACCTTGGAAATCCTCGGCCTCGTCCTGAATCCCTTCACCCGCACGCTCCAGCCCATGCGGATGCTCCTGGTCTGAGACCTTTACCTTATACCCACGAAAGTGACGCCTCCCGCACATCACTCAGGCTGCTCTGAGTCCGGGTGCTTCTTCGGTGTCTGGATCTGGTATTGGCGCAGCTTCGTGTACAGCGTCTTATAGTCCACTCCGAGGCGCCTCGCGGCCTCGGCCTTGTTCCAGCCCGTCTCGCCCAGTATCCGCAGGATGACGGCTCGTTCCGCCTCTTCGGCCGCGCGTCGCCGGATCTGGGCCAAAGACTCTCCGGATCTGACGTCTACCCGTGGGCGAATCTCCCGCCGTTCGCCCCCTTCACGGATCTGGAGGGGCAGGTGATCGGGCTCCACGACCCGGTCTGCCATGATCACCGCCGAGCGGATGCAGTTTTCCAGCTCCCGGACATTGCCCGGCCAAGGGTATCTCTCCAGCATCGCCATGGCCTCGGCGCTAATACCCCGCACCTGCGTATGGTACGCACGGTTGGCCATCATCAGCGCATAGTGGGCCAAGAGCGAGATATCGCCCATCCGTTCACGAAGCGGCGGCACGGTCAGCACAAGAGTGTTGAGACGATGGTAGAGGTCTCTCCGAAAGCTTCCCTCAGCCACCATCCGCTCCACGTTCGCGTTCGTTGCCGACAGAACCCGCGCGTCCACCTGCACGGCACGGCTTCCGCCCAGCCGTTCCACCTTCTGCGACTGCAGAACCCGAAGCAGCTTGGGCTGAATCAGGGCCGGGATGTTCCCGATCTCGTCGAGAAAGAAGGTCCCCCCGTCTGCGCGCTCCAACTTGCCCGGTTTCGCCTGCACCGCGCCTGAGAAGGCCCCACGCTCGTACCCGAAGACCTCAGCCTCCACCAGTGTGTCCGGGAGCGCGCCGCAATCGACCGATACAAAAGGGCCTTTGCATCGAGGGCTCAGGGCGTGAATCGAGCGGGCAACCAGTTCCTTGCCGGTGCCGCTCTCACCCAGGATCAGCACCGGCACGTCGAACGCCGCCACCCGTTTGATCTGCTCGATCAGCGCCAGCATCTGAGGGCTCGCCCCAACAATTTCCGGCAGAGATGTGAACCGTGCGGCCCCGCCCGACAACTCCGCCACTTCCTTCGCCAGCCCTTGCAGCCGCAGGCAGTTCCGAATGACAATGCCCAAACGAGAGAAGTCAACGGGTTTCGTTAAATAGTCATAGGCGCCAGCCAAGACCGCCTCCTTGGCCTCCTTGCGGTCCCCATAGCCTGTCAGCAGGATTACCTTGTGATCTCCCAACCCGGGCAGGAGTTTCTCTTTCAGGATGGCGATCCCATTTGCGTCGGGGAGCCGTACATCGAGCAGAACCAGATCGGTAACCTCGCGCAGGGCTAACGCGATCGCGTCCTTGGCGCAACAAGCCAAAAGCGGCGCGTAGCCCTCTCCTTTGAGAAACTTCTCCAGCGCGCGGAGGACTTGGGGGTCGTCGTCCACGACCAGGATCGAAGCACCGATCGGCGGAGAACCCTCAGCGCGTGGCATTCAGTACCTCGATCCTTGTGGACCATCCAGAAATTTACTCCGCTTCGCGGGCCTGATTCAGGGACTTGACCAGGTTCACTACCTTCTCCAAACCCTCGGCCGAAATCTCCGTAAACTGCACGCCCATGCCGGGGAAGTGCACGGTCCGTTCACGCTGGGGACGCACCCAAACCACTTTGCCTTTTGCTTGCAGGCGCTCCGCAGGCTGGTCGGGTAGTGCCAGCTCAATGGTGATTTCGGTTCCCACCGGAACCGGTCTGTTGCTCTCGATGAAGAGCCCGCCCCCGCTGATCCCCTCCGTCAGGCTTTCGAATTGGTGCCCATCAGGTGTGACGTACCGGGCCTTAATCGCGAGCGGGATTCGAGGCTGGCGGCGTGATGCCCTGGCCCGTTTATCTAGAGTCGACTCTCGGATAAGATCAATGACGGACTTCCAGGGCACGGTGCCCAATGAGTCGCCCTCGGGCCCAAGCAGCGTGATGGTTTCTCGCTCGGGGTCCAACTCCAGGGACTTTCCTCGCTCTGGTTCTGGTGCATTGATCGGCAGTCTCATACCGCACCCTCCGTAGCACTGGAGCTAACGAGGGCGCAGTATAGTAAATCATCCTGGTTGCGTCAATGATCTGGATCACGTGAGGGGAGAGCCGACATCTGCGTGGACTTCACGGCGAAGTCAAGGTCAGGCTGATCAGCACGGCCAGGTCCAGATATTCAAGATCGACCGGCTTGCTGAGGACATCAAAGGAGCCCAGCTTCAAGCACTCCTGCAACAGAGCCTCATCCCGGCTGGCCGTAAGCACGATGATCGGAAGCGAATCGCCCCGCCCGCGCAAGGTCCGGACCACCTCGATGCCGGACATCCCCGGCATGTACAGGTCCAGCAGCATGAGCCGCGGGCGATGTGTCCGGATGCAGGCTAAGGCTTCAGCACCGGTGTAGACAGTGCGGACATCATAGCCATTCAGGGTCAACCGCTTCGAAAGCATGGCGCACAGTGCTGGTTCGTCGTCCACGACTAAAATCGATCCCGGCCCTTTCTCCTCCAGCGTCGAAAGGAGCACGCCCTCAATGAGGTCGAGGCCCGCGGTTTTCCGCAGCACGGCGGATACGCCGAGCCGGAGCGCTGCCTCATGCTGCGCATCTGACGCGTGCCCTGTCAAGGCAATCACCGGCGCCGTGACATCCATCTTTCGAATCTCCGCGAGCACCTGAAGTCCGGAGAGCCCGGGCATGGCGAGATCAAGGACGGTCAAGTGGGGCCGCTCCTCCCGGAAAAGCCGGAGCGCCTCCTCACCTTGCACGGCTAGGAGGACCGTGTGCCCATGTTTTGTCAGGACTTTCTGAAGCAGCTCGACGATGATTCGCTCATCATCCACCAGCAGAATTTTCGCCATGCCGCCCTCCTTGCTCCCCTTCTCCTCGATCCTCGGTCCTCTGTATTGCCCGAACAGGCAACTGGATGATGAATGTAGTCCCAGAGCCAAGCGCGCTTTCACATGTGAGGGTGCCCGCCAATTCGGTTACGATCTGATGGGAAACGAACAGTCCCAGACCGGTGCCCTCGCCAGCCGGCTTGGTCGTGAAAAAGGGGTCGAAAATCCGAGTGAGTTGGTCTGGGGCAATCCCGGGGCCATCGTCGGTGACACGGATTTCCAGATGGTCCTTGTCGGGGCCGGTACTGCGCGAGGTGGTCTCCACCGTGAGGGTGCCGCGTCCATGCGCCTGCACCATCGCGTGCCGGGCATTGGTAAACAGGTTGAGAAAGACCTCGGTCAGCGCCTGGGGATCGGCGAAGATCGGGGCCGGGCCGGAGTGGAACTGAGTGTGCACCTGAATTTGGTGAATGGTAAAATCGTTGGCCATCAGATCGAGCGTCTGCTTGAGTAAGGTGTTCACCTCGCATGGCTCGAAACGTCCGTCTGCTGGCCGGGCCTGCCGCAGGAACCGATCCACGACCGCTATCGCCCGCTTGGCGGCCGTGCGTACCTGGGCCAGGTCCTCGGCCAAGCCTTCGTATCGGCCTTGGGTGACTTGCTCAAGGGCCATTTGCGCGTATCCGCTGATGGCGAACAGCGGATTATTCAGCTCGTGGGCCAGCCCGCTGAGCAGCGTGCCTAACGCCGCCAGCTTCTCCGCTTGCTGGAGCTCCCGCTGGGTTCGCTCGAGATTCGCGATGACCTCCCGGAGATCGGCGGTCCGCTCCCACACCGTCTGTTCGAGCCGTTTCTGTTGCGCCTGGGCCTCCAGCTCCAGCGTGCGACGACGCAGCGCGTTCGCGACGTTGATCAGCAGCTCGGAGTGGCGAAATGGTTTGACGACGTACCCGTAAGCTCCCAGCTCCAACACCGTCGTTGCCACCTCTGCATCGTCCACTGCGGTCACGAGAATCACCGCCATATCCGGCTTGGTGGGCAGCACCTCCCGGATCAGATCCAGGCCGGACTCTCCCGGCATACGCACATCGCACAGCATCAGGGCAAACGCCTCCTCCTCGAGGCACCGCCGAGCTGCCGCTGCGTCCGCCGCCAGCAGGCAGCCATAGCCTTGTCCTTCCAGCAGCCGTCCCAATTGCCGTCGCACCGGCTCCTCGTCATCCACGATCAGGACCCGTGTCTTCCCGGATTGACTCATTGATTCATTGGTCCAGTGAAGTTGGATGAAGGATCGACTCGCGGCAGGAAGATTTTGAATGTAGTGCCCTGGCCCGGCGCGCTGTTCACCGAGATCACGCCGTCGCTCTGTTTCACGATGCCATAGACGGTGGCGAGCCCCAACCCGGTCCCCTGGCCCTTAGGTTTCGTGGTAAAAAATGGCTCGAAGCAATGCGCCCGAGTCTCCGCATCCATACCCATGCCGGTATCGCTCACCGTTAGCAACACGTACGCCCCTGGTGGCAAGGCGATGCTCCCACGCAGGAACGCCTGTTCAAAGTCCGCGTTGGCAGTCTCGATGCCAAACTGGCCCCCCTGTGGCATGGCGTCCCGGGCATTGATGGCGAGATTCAGGATCACCTGCTCGAGCTGGGTGGGATCGGACTTGACTGGACAGGGATCCGGGGTAAGCGCCAGCGCCAGGTGGATGCTTTCGCTCAACAGCCGCTGCAGCATCGGGGCAAGATCGGTGAGCAGCTCGTTGAGGTCCAGCAAGCGGGGCTGGCGCGGCTGCTTGCGGCTGAAGGCGAGGAGTTGTTGAGTCAGAGAGGTCGCCCGCTCTGCTGCTTTCCGGATCTCCTTCACTTCCTCATACAAGGGCTGCTGCGGGTCCAGATCACGGAGCAGGAACTCGCTAGAACCCCTGATCACCGTCAGCAGATTGTTGAAGTCGTGGGCAACGCTGCCCGCGAGCTGCCCGATGGCCTCCATCTTCTGCGACTGGCGGAGCTGCTCTTCCAGTGCAGATTCGTGTTGCTGCCGACGATAGCTGTCATAGAGCACCCCCGCAGCTTCCGTCAGGAGGGTAATCCTGGCCTCTTCCGCGCCGGTGTATCCGCCTGGCCGGTTGGCCACGCCGATCATCCCCACGACTTCCCCACCCCCGACAATGGGGACACCCAAGAAGGCGCGCAGGACTGGATGCCCCTCAGGGCGGCCACCGGCGCGAGGATCGGTACCAGGGTCATTGGCAATGACCACCTTTCCAGTGGTGATGACCTTGCCGAAGAGATTGTCAAAGTTCGTGAACTCCAGGTAGCCGACCTCGTGGTACGTCTGCATGGCCTTTTCGTAGAAGTCGCGGTTCTCGGCCAGGTCCCACACGATCCCTTCGTGGGCCAGGATG
>Ga0114945_10001952_pt1 | contig 12413 bp, 14 predicted proteins | sample OV2TP3_FD_87194 | JGI IMG/M metagenome (GOLD analysis project Ga0114945, IMG submission 87194) | Hot spring microbial communities from Beatty, Nevada to study Microbial Dark Matter (Phase II) - OV2 TP3 | ecosystem: Environmental > Aquatic > Thermal springs > Hot (42-90C) | place: USA: Beatty... | reverse complement strand
CTCGTCGCTCGCGTACTCGTCTTCGAGTACGCCACGCTCCTCGCGCCTTGCGCGGCTGGCGGCTCGGCCCAGCGCAGGGCACGGGAGGTTGAGGGACGGGCTCAAAGCTGTTGGACGACAGCCGTGGACTATGTCCGTCAAAAAGATTGGCGGATCCGCCATGCTTTGTGGCGGAGACTGTGGACTGTCGACTGTTTTGTTAGCCGAGACGAAGCTGAGCTTCAGCATCCACCACATCGCGGTTGATCCGGGTCAGGGCAAGCTGGGCCTTCCTATGCACGTTGGTAGCAGCGGCTGGGGTCTCGATCAGCTGGCGTAACAGCTGCACCGTCATTCGGAAATACCGGACGATCTCTCCGTCGTCAACCTCGCACAGTTTGCTCAAGCGGGAAAACGCCGCGCCATGGAACCAGGCCTCCATCGCGGTAGCCAGCTGGAAATGGGGCGATTTCGATTTGGGATGGATGCGAAACAGATGTTCCGCACGATGGATGCGCCCAAGCGGCTCTTGGCAGAGCTCCTCAAGACGACGGCTTAACGCGTGGGCCTTGGGCAGGCGCAGGCCCGGCCGCGGCTCGTAGACCGCCGCCGCCAACAGGACCGCCAGCGACGGCGGATCGAGTGCATCGAGTGCCGCCTGCGTATGGAGCTCCGTCAGCAAGAGCTCATAGCCAAACAGCCACGCAGCGAACTCGCCCTTGGCCGCCAGGCCTTGCTCATCGAGATACCCGAGATCCTCAAGGAGATCGAGCTTGCGCTCCATCAGCCCAAGGCCAGCCTGCCGACGGTGTCCTTGGGTCTGGAAGTAATAGAACGTCTGGGGAAAGAGCTTGAGCAGCTGGCGGCCGTGGTGGCGATAGAGGTTCAGCAGTGTCGCATAGGCCGTGTTGAATCGGCTTTCGACCTTCTCGGGCTTACTGTGGAGGACACGCATGACCTCCTGGTAGGTGACAGTGGAGGGGTTGATGCGCAGGTAGACAAACCCTGCTTCGTCCATCCCTCGCCGCCCGGCCCGGCCCGCCATCTGGGCGAACTCGCGGCTGCGGATGAGATCGAACCGTCCCCTGATGCGTTTCTTCAGGGTGTCGATGACCACACTGCGCGCCGGCATGTTGATGCCCAGCGCGAACGTCTCGGTCGTGACGATGAACTTGATGAGCCGGCTCGCGAAGCATCGCTCAACGACTTCTTTGATCGTCGGCAGCATGCCAGCGTGGTGGAAGGCGACACCACGCTCGATGAGGTGCGCGAGGGCCTGCGCGGTGCGATCGTGGGTGAGCTGGTAGTGGCGTATGAGCTCATCGAACATCTCCCGGAGTGTGGTTCGCTCCGTTTGGCTGACCAGCGAGAAGCCCGAGGCCTCCCAGGCGAGATCTTCGGTCCGGCGGCGACCAAAGGTGAAGAAGATACAGGGGAACCGGTCCGTCTCCCTCAAGTGTCGGATCAGGCTCTCTAGGCGGTTTGGGTGAACCTCCCAGCGATCTCCGCCTGCCTGCGCCGAGCGACGCGAGGCAGGCAGGTGATGGGACGCCCGGTGCCTGATGGCTCGCCAGTCCTCGCGGCCCCGGTAGCCCACGCGCTTGAGTTCCTGGTGGGTCGTGAGGACCTTGCTCTGGCACTGGAACAGCACGTGGAGGGGGATCGGGCGTTTGGTTTCGACGATGACCTCGACAGGCCGGTGGTGGACTTCGCGGATCCAGCTTGCGAGCTCCTCGACGTTGGTGATCGTCGCGCTCAGGGCCAGGAGGTTGATATGTTCGGGAGTGAACATGATCGCCTCTTCCCAGACTGTCCCGCGCTCAGGATCATCGAGGTAGTGGATCTCGTCGAAGATGACCCAGGCGCACTGCGAAAGCCGCCCGGGATTTTCTAGGAGCGTGTTGCGGTAGATTTCCGTCGTCATGATGAGGATGGGGGCCCTCGGGTTGATCGTCACATCGCCGGTCATGATCCCCACCTGCTCTCCATGGCGTGAGGTGAAATCGCGGAACTTCTGGTTGCTCAACGCCTTGATCGGGGCCGTGTAGATCACCCGCTTGGCATGCTGGAGCGCCTGCGCGATGCAGTAGTCGGCGATGACCGTCTTGCCCGCGCCCGTGGGAGCCGCAACGAACAGTGAGGTTTCACGGTCAATGGCTTCGATCGCCCGCTGTTGGAACGGATCGTAGACAAACGGATGAAGGGATGAGGGGATGTTGGCCATGCCCCTCATTGTATCCCAATCACTCGCTGCATGTCAGTCGTTGACCCCGCCCCTTTGGCCGAGTCAATGCGACGGACTCATGGCCAGTCGATTCATTGATCACGATCCGCACTCGTTAATCCGTTTCGTCAGGGCCAAAAGGGGCGGGGTTGACACCCGCTTCACAATATTCTAAGCTTGGGATACCCCATGATGAAATTCACATCCGGAATCAGCGACTCTGTGCAGATCCAGAAGGCGATCACCGAGGCGTGCGAGCAGGTCCGTGAGCAGCTTGCCGGTGCCCGGTGCGATCTGGCGTGCGTCTTCGTGTCGCCGATCTATCGCACGCGCTGGACCGAGGCGCTCGAGCTGCTCCATGACAAGCTTGCGCCTGCGGTGTTCATCGGTTGCAGCGGGAGCGGGGTGATTGGCGGGGGCCGAGAGTTTGAGTCGGTTCCGGCGCTTTCGCTCGTGGCGGCGCATCTGCCTGAGGTGCGCCTGTATCCCTTTGCGGTCAGCCCCGAGGAGCTGGAGCAGTCCAGCCCTGGCGGGTTCTGGGTGGACAAGATCGGGGTGCTTGCCGATGCGCAACCCATCTTCGTCTTGCTCGTCGATCCCTATACCTGCGAGCCCTCCAAGCTCCTGTCCGAGTTGAACGCGACGTTCCCCAAGCGCCCGATCATCGGCGGGCTGGTCAGCGGCGGCAACGAACCCGGCGAGCACCTCTTGTTCTCTGATACGGAGATCTTGCAGGCGGGGGCCGTGGGGCTGGCCATGACGGGTAACATCACCATGGAGACCATCATCTCCCAGGGATGCCGGCCGATCGGTCGTCCGGTGATCATCACAAAGGCCGAGGACAACATCGTCTGGGAGCTTGGCGGTCGGCAGGCGCTTGAGGTCCTGCGTGAGATCCTCGTGCACCTCTCACCAGCCGACCAGGAGTTGGCCCAGCATTCGATCTTCGTGGGGCTGGTCATTGACGAGATGAAGCCCGCGTTTCAGCCGGGCGACTTTCTCATCCGCCCGCTGGTCGGGATCGATCCTCCGAGCGGGGCGATCGCGGTGGCCGAAGAGGTCCAGGTCGGGCAGACGCTCCAGTTCCACCTGCGCGACCCTGGTGCGTCACGGGAAGAGCTCCGTCGGCTCTTGGCCGAGCGGCGTCCCCTGTTCCACACGACGCCCCCGGCCGGGGCGCTCCTCTTCAACTGTCTGGGTCGTGGGAAAGCGTTCTATCGAGTCCCCCACCACGATGTGAAGACGATTCACACGTTCAGCTCGAACTTGCCGGTTGGGGGGTTCTTCTGCAACGGCGAGATCGGACCGGTGGGCGGGAGAAATCTCCTCCACGGCTATACAGCCAGCTTGGGCCTGTTTCGTCCTTCGACCAGCTCAGGACGAAATCCTGAGTCGATCGAAGGATTTCGCCCCTCGGTGCGCTGATGGGTTCCTCGGTCCAATCGATGTGGCGCTCGTGGCTCATCCTCGGTAGCCTGGTGCTGTTGTGCAGCGTGATCGCGTTTCGAAGCGGCGGCATCTCGCGGATTGGGGAGTCGCTGACAAGCGGAGGCAAGCTGCTCCTGAGCGTTTTCCCAAATCTTCTGCTGGGGTTTGCCCTGGCTGGCTTTCTCCAGGTCCTGTTGCCCAGCGAACTGATCGTCAAGTGGATGGGCCATGAGTCCGGCCTCAAGGGGATCTTTATCGGCACGCTCGCAGGAACCCTCACCCCCGGCGGACCCTTCACCCATTTTCCGATCCTCGCCTCGTTCCTGGCGAAGGGGGCGGGGGTGGGGCCGGTCTGCGCCTATATTGCGGCGTGGGCGCTCTTGGGGCTCAATCGCTTCCTGGTCTGGGAGCTGCCGATCTTAGGATCGCAGATTGCGCTCGTGCGGCTGTGCGCCTCGGTGTGGGTTCCCCCGCTCATCGGGTGGATTGGCGCTGCTCTTTATCGAGCCTTGCGTCCATGACCCTTCGACTCGTTCCACTCACTCAGGGTCATGGTGAGCGACCATAGGGAGTCGAACCATGACAGGTCTCGATCAACAGGAGCTCAAACGCTATATCCGGGACATCCCCGACTTTCCAAAACCGGGGATCCTCTTTCGGGACATCACCCCCTTGCTCCAAAACGGTCCGGTCCTGCATGCGGTGATCGAGCGGTTTGCCCAGCGGTATGCCACCCAGCGCGTGGAGGCGATCGTGGCGGTGGAATCCCGAGGACTGATCTTCGGCTCAGCTCTGGCCTATCGGCTCGGGGCCGGCCTGATTCCCGTGCGCAAAGCAGGTCGGCTTCCGGCCAAGACCATCCAGGCGACCTACGCCCTCGAGTACGGCGAAGGGATCTTGGAGGTCCACGCGGACAGCCTCTCGAACGGGAAGCGCGTGGTGCTGATCGACGATCTCCTGGCAACCGGCGGCACGATGGGGGCGGTCGTCGAGCTCATGGAGCACTTCCGCGTCCAGATCGTCGAGGTGGCGTTCCTCGTGGAGCTGTCGGCCCTGGGAGGCCGGATGCGCCTGGGTACCCATCCGGTCTTCTCCCTCGTGCAGTACTGAATGAGCTTGTCATCGTCATGACGCATAGACAAAACTTCTGTGAGAACTAGACTTTTGCAAAATACTCTCAGGGATGATTACACAGATTGCCAAGCTGATTACGCAGATTGGATTGCGACGAGAAAATCTGTGGAATCATTTGAAAATCTGCGAAATCACCCCCCAATCGTTTTTGCAAAACTTCTGTTAGAATAGAAGCGGGATTGAGCACGTGAGTAACAGGGAGGTGACAGATGGCCGTTGCCACAGCACGACGGAAAGTCCAGCCGACAATCCGGATTGCTCCGGTGCGACTGAAGCGCTACTTTGAGGAAAAACTCGCCGCGGAGCTTGGCCCGCACAATGTCAAGCGCTTGATCGATTCCGGAGCGCGGAGCTTCGTGCTCCTCGATGTCCGCTCAGGCAGCGGCTACCGCGAGGGCCATGTCCCGGGGGCGATCAACATCCCGTTTGAGGAGCTCACCGCACGCGCGAAAGAGCTCCCGAAGGACAAAGAGATCATCAGCTACTGCTGGGACGTGACGTGCCTGCTCTGCACCAAGGCCTCGTATGTGTTGGCCTCGAAGGGCTTCACAGCGCGGGAGATGATCGGCGGGATCGGGGCCTGGCAAGAGGCAGGATTCCCGATTGAGAAGTAAGTCCTCCCCCTACAAGTGCCAGGCACTTTTTTAGCTTCAGGAAGTGCCTGGCACTTTTTTCGTCAGCACAAGAACTGCCTGGACGATCCCGTGGCAGACTTTTTCAAGAAATGCCAGGTCCAGCGTCTCGATCGTGTCGGTCGATTGATGGTAATGCGGATTCCGGAGGAACGCGGTATCGGTGACAAGCAGGGCCTGGAAGCCTGCATCCCAGAACGGCGAGTGGTCGGAGAGCCGTGACTCTGGGATGAGCCAGCCGTTCGCCGGCAGCACGACCGTTTCGACTGGCAAAGCGGGGATGGTCCGCATCGCCTGCTCAACGGTTGCCAGCAGGGGTTTGGAACGGCGGTTGGCGATGAGGCCGAGGAAGTTGCCGACAGGCGGGTAGAACCGCTTGAGGAAGGGGGGATACCGCTGCTGGCCCTGTGATTCGGTAAAGCCGACCATCTCGAGGGACAGCATCCCGCGTAGCGGAACCCGCTTGCGCCTGAGCATCGTCACGTAGTGAGCGCTTCCCACCATCGAGAGCTCTTCGAGGTTGAAGCCGACGAACTCCACAGGCGCGTCTTGGGCGTGCGCGGCCACCACCCGGGCCACCTCAAGCATGACCGCGACCCCGCTGGCATTGTCATCGGCGCCTGGCGTTCCTGGGACGGTGTCGACGTGGGCCCCGACGATCAGGGAGGGAGGGTCTTGGCTGTGCGCAGGCCTCGCAATCACATTGACAAACCGCTCACCAATGTACGAAAATTCGTCAAGCCGGACCGCGAGTCCCGCCCGGGTGAACTGGTCCATAAGATAGGCGCACGCCTGCGCAAGCCGGTTGGGGCTCGTGAACGGATGCCGTTCGCCTTCGAGGGCGCGAAGGTGCGTGAGGAGATTGTCTTGACTGACGTGAGGGGAAACCATGTTAAAACTCAGAAGGACAAGAAGGCAGTTGGCAGAAAGCAGAAGGCAGTAACTGCCGACTGCCTACCGCCTTCTGCCTTCTCATCATCATGGTGACTCCCCTACCATTCGACGAGGAACGCTTCAGCCGCTGGATGGCCTATTGTTTACGCCACAACCCGACCCGCTATGGCCTCGAACCGGACAAGCATGGGTTTGTGGATCTCGGACAGTTCCTACTGGTCGCCACGCGCCGCTCTCCTGACCTGACCGAAGAGCGCCTCCGGCAGCTCGTCGAAGGCCCCTTGAGCCAGCGCTTTGAGATCGTCGGCGCCTTGCTGCGGGCTCGGTACGGCCATTCGATCCAGGTTGAGCCTGTTGGTAAACCGGTCGAACCTCCCGAGCAGCTCTACCATGGTACCGAGTCGGGTCGGATGTCCCGGATCTTTTCCGAGGGCTTAAAACCCATGGATCGGAAGATGCTCCACTTGAGCGACACCATCGACGACGCGTTGGCCGTGACCCGACGGAAGACCGATCGGCCGATTGTGTTTCGGATTCTTGCCAAGCAGGCCCATGCGAAAGGGATCGCGTTTTACCACGAGGCTAAGGTGTATCTCGCCAGAGAAATCCCTCCTGAGTTTCTTGCGCTTGAATCCCTTCCCGAAAGTTCTTCCTCTTCTACGGGCCCTCAAGTCCAGTGACTGGACTGGGCCACTGGATCGATCCTATCGCGACGGTGGTGACCGCTGAGACGTCCCGAAGCGGCGTGAAGACAGCCAGGGTCTGCGTCGTGAGGTCAAGTTCACGGAGTAACCCCAGCGCAAGATCCTCACCCTGAGCGTTTCGTAAGCCCACCACCCTGTCGATCAAGGCCGCAGGCGACAGCACGACCTCCCCCGTTCGCCAATCAGGGCCAAGGCCGATGAGCTTGACCTGGTTCAGCAAGAGGCGCTGCGTGGTAGAGTTGGCAAAATAGCGCGCAAACTGCCTGTCACGGTAGGCGGCCCGCTCAGCTAGGCTCCGTCGCACACAGAGAGACGAGGCAGGCACCCGCTCGATCGGACGTTGATCGATGTGCGCAAGAAGTTCCTCAAGCTCTCGATCCCGCTGGATCGCAAAGATCAGATCCGGATTCACGAGCTCGATCTTCCGGCGCTTCAAGGTCATCCCCAGCTCGCCATTGACCAGGCCTGTGGTATCCACGATGAACCGGGAGGCCGCCTGCCTGGCTTGCTTGACTATCTGCCCGGTTGCCTGAAGGAATCCCTCGAGGTCGCCTTCGGGTGACACAGCCCCGATAAACGCGACGCCACGCACGGCGACACCATGCCACCCTGTAAACGGCTTGGTGATGAGGCTCCAGCCAATCGTCGTCGGGGGGCCCAGATGGGATTGACCGACATCGCAGTCCACGACTGCAATCGGCTCACCCGGGTCCCAGGCGGACAACAGCTGTTCGATGAGTGTGGTCTTGCCGGTGTCTGAAGCGCCAAGGACGAGGATCACGCGAGGGTTCCTATGCTCAAGTAGGGAGAGCAACGTTGCGTCCATCCCGTTAGACATCCCTTACGCAGTCGTGTGTCGCATTAGCAAATGGCTGTTCAGACAACGGTACGTTGGGCTTCATCGGATCGATTGTGAGAAGTCTAACGGGATCCATCGACGCTATTATAGCAAGAACGCATGTTCATTTCGGATTGCGGATTGTCAGCGATCGTCCTTCAGGCCTATAATGCCCTTACGATGGCGCGACAAGCCCTCCTGCTCATCGATGTCCAGAACGACTTCTGTCCTGGCGGGGCCCTCCCGGTGCCTCGAGGGGATGAGGTTGTCCTGGTCCTGAACCGCTACCTCGAGCTGTTTGTCCAGGCGCACCTGCCGATTTTCGCCTCGCGTGATTGGCATCCCACCAAGACCAGGCACTTTGCCGCGTATGGCGGAACCTGGCCTGCCCACTGCGTCCAGGGGACTCACGGCGCGGCGTTCCATCCAGGTCTGAAACTCCCTGATGGAGTGACGATCCTCTCCAAAGGCATGGATCCTGACGAGGAAAGCTACTCGTGCTTCCAGGGCATTGCGTCGGACGGCAGGTCGTTTCTGGATGTGTTGAACCGCGAGCAAGTCCAAGAGCTGTTCGTCGGGGGGCTGGCGACGGACTACTGCGTCAAAGCGACCGTCCTGGATGCGTGCACGCACCAGTTCGTCGTCAACGTCCTGTCTGATGCCATCCGAGGGGTTGAGCTGAAACCTGGTGATACTGAACAGGCCCTACGGGAGCTGGAGCGGGCAGGAGCACGCTTCGTGACGTTCGAGGAGGTTGCGCCACGCCTTGGGGTTCGCCTTCACTGACCTGATGGCTCTTGGGACGGTAACACGGAGGGCTGAGATTGACAATACCATTGTATTATGGTATTAAATACCAGGAGGTGCGTTCGATGGACGTAGTGACGACGAACATCCGTCTTGACCAAGAGAGCTATCGGCATCTGAAATTACTGGCTGTGGAAAAGCGCAAGAGCCTAGCTCAGCTCATCCGTGAGGCCGTCCAGCAGGTCTATGGGACGCGGCGTCATTCCAAGCGTGTCGCCAACTGGCGTAACGATCCATTCTTGGGCGTTATTGGGATCTGCGCCACAGGGATCAGGGATGGGTCGGTCCACCATGACAGGGACATCTATGGGGTGAAGGCGTGAAGCTGTTCGTCGATACCAGTGCGTTGATTGCGCTTGCTGATCGAACGGATCAGCATCACCAGAAGGCCACTGGGTTCATGAGGAACGCTCAATCCATTCCTGAATTCCACACCTCCAATTACATCCTAGACGAGGTCATTACCCGATTGCGCTTCACGGCTGGCCTGCGTGTGGCAATCAAGTGTGCTGAGTCGCTCTGGGCAAGCCGCCTCTATCACATTCACTCGATTGACCAGCGGATCGAGCGTGCCGCATTGGTCATCTTGAAGAAATATGCGGATCACAGCTTGAGCTTTACCGATTGCACCACCATTGTCCTCATGGATCAACTGGGGATGGGGCAGATCTTTGCCTTTGACGAGGATTTTCGGAAGGTCGGTTACAGGCTGGTTCCCTAATTGGGATGAGAACCCGCGGTTCATGTCGGCGAGCTCTAGGGAGACTGATGGGTCACCAGCTCCGCTTTGTTGTTCAGGAACACCACGCCTCTCGGCTTCATTATGACTTTCGCCTCGAGATGGGCGGGGTCTTGAAATCGTGGGCTGTCCCGAAAGGCCCCTCGATGAACCCTGCTGACAAACGCCTGGCCGTCATGGTGGACGACCACACCCTGGAGTATGGCGACTTCGAAGGCGTCATTCCGCAAGGCCGCTATGGCGCAGGGCCTGTGGTCATCTGGGACAACGGGACGTATGAGCTCCTCGAAGGCTCAGATCCGGTCGCAGAGCTCAAGAAAGGCTCCCTGAAATTTACCCTCCAGGGCAAACGGCTTCAAGGGGCCTTTGCCTTGGTCAAGTTCAAAGGGCCGCGCACAACCGGCAAGGAGTGGCTGTTGATGAAGAAGACAGACGGGCTCGCGAATCCCCGCTTTACCTTGGAGTCTGCGCTCACGCCGGCCAAGCCCGAGCAGCTGAAGGAAACGATCCCGCCGTGCGAGGCGTCGTGACCCAGCCTATGTCTCTCGCGGCGTTCCATGAGCCCGCCTCGGTGGAGGAGGCGATCCGGATCCAGGAGACCCTGCGTGCGCAGGTCATCCGGCAGCGGACGTTTGGGCGCCTCTCGACCATCGGGGCAATCGATTGCAGCCACACCTCGGAAAGCCCGACAGGGATCGCCGGGATCATCGTCTACCGGTATCCGGAGCTCATCGAGCTCTCCCACGTCATGATCGAACACCCCATTCGCTTTCCCTACATTCCAGGGCTGTTGGCGTTCCGGGAGCTCCCGCTGATCTTGGCTGCGGTCGAGTCACTCTCGCAGCTCCCGGATCTGTTGCTCGTCGATGGGCAAGGCATCGCGCATCCCCGGCGGCTGGGCATCGCCAGCCACCTCGGCGTGCTCCTCGATCGGCCCACGATTGGCTGTGCCAAGAGCATCCTGGTCGGGCGGGCCCGCGAGCCAGCCGGTGAGCCAGGCAGTGTCACCGAACTCAAAGACGGGCAAGACGTGATCGGGATGCTCGTGCGGACCCGCAGGGGCTCAAAACCCCTCGTCGTTTCGATCGGACACCGGGTCGATCTTGCGCTTGCGGTTGAGATTGTCCTGCGCTGCTGCGACGGGCGGCGTCTTCCTCAGCCCCTGGCTGAGGCGGATCGCCTTGTGCGTAGCAGTTTTGCCAAGCAAAACTTCTAATTCAGAAAAGCTCATCCATAATAAATTTCGCGAAGCGAAATTTATGCGGTACGACATCATCGTGTTAGGAGGCGGCATCATCGGCTGTGCGACAGCGTGGGAGCTGGCCCAGCGCGGTCAACGCGTGTGCCTGATCGAGCGGGGCACGATTGGCTGTGAGGCCTCAACCGCCGCGGCAGGGATTCTCTCGGCGCAGATGGATCTCGAGGGCCCCGGAGCCTTCTTGGAGTTGTGCCAGGCCTCCCGACGGCTCTACCCGCGCTGGGTAGATGAGCTTGAGCGACGCTCGAGGATGTCGGTTGACTACCATGTGGATGGCATCCTGTCCGTGGCGTTTACGGACGACGAGGTCCGCAGGATGGATCATCGCCAGCGCTGGCAGCGACGCCTTGGCTTAAAGGTTGAGCGCTGGTCTCCTCGGGAGATTCTGCACGAGGAACCCAACCTCGCCGGAAAGTTCAAAGCCGGGTTTTTCTTTCCTACGGAGGCCCAGGTGGACAACGTCAAGCTCATGGAGGCCTTAGGCCTAGCCTGCCGGAAAGCCGGTGTTGCGGTGTTGGAGCAAACCGAGGCGAAGCGGCTCGTCATTCGACGCCGTCATGTTGCTGGTGTTCAGACGGGAAGGGGGACGCTGTTTGCGCCTGTCGTCGTGAACTGCCTGGGAAGCTGGAGCTCACTGAACCGCGTCCCGGCGCTACGCGTTCCTGTTGAGCCGGCCAAAGGGCAGATGCTCGCCTTTACAGCACCCAAGCGGCTGTTTCGCCACATTGTCATGTCAGAGGCTGCCTATGAGGTTCAGCGGCGAAGTGGCGTGCTCATCGTTGGCTCAACCGTGGAGTTCGTCGGCTTTGACAAGCGGGTCACGCTCGAAGGGATCCATCAGATTCTGTTCGGGTTTCGTCGGATGGTAAGCCCCTCGGTGTTTACCCAGTGTGCTTTCCAGGAGGCTTGGGCAGGGTTTCGACCATTCAGTCAGGATCGACTCCCCATCTTGGGGGAAACCCGAGTCGGTGGGCTGTTGATCGCCTCAGGACATTTCCGTCACGGGATTCTCCTCGCCCCGATCACTGCCAAGCTCGTGGCAGACTTGATGTTGCGAGGGCGAGCATCGCATGACCTCTCCTCCTTCTCACCCAGCCGGTTTGAGTAAGGGCCTGTTTCAATCCCCCCACCTGACACCGCAAAGACGCAAAATCCCGCAAAGGCGCAACCGCAGAAACGCAAAGGCCATTTTGCGCCTTTGCGATTTGCGTTTTTGCGGCCCTTTTGCGCTTTCGCGGTGACCTGGAAAGCGCTTCCTTCGAAGGAGCTTGGCCGCGATTAATACTTGACAAAAAAGTCTTATTTAAGTATCCTTAAAGGTGAGGTACTTGAATGAAGATCACCGCACAGGAAGAGTATGGGCTTCGCTGCCTCTTGCAGCTGGCCAGCGCTCCCCAGGGCAAGATCGTGACTGTCAAAGAGATCGCCCTGAGAGAAAGCCTCTCGAACGCATACGTCGAGAAGTTGCTCAGGATGCTTGCTCGCGCAGGGCTTGCGCACAGCCTTCGAGGCGTCAAGGGCGGATACGTGCTCAATCGCCCAGCAAGCCAGATCACCCTTGGTGAGGTGGTCCGGGCGCTCGGCCAGATGCCCACGACAAACCATATTTGCCATCAGTTTACAGGCCAGCAGGACGTGTGCGTGCATTTTTCGAACTGCGGGATTCGGTCCGTGTGGTCAGGCTTGACTAACTACATCCAGAACTTCTTGGACCAGACCACGCTGGAAAGCCTCCGGGGTGATGAGTATGCCGTCTCAGATCGCCTGGCCAAGCGG
>Ga0114945_10001950_pt1 | contig 12423 bp, 12 predicted proteins | sample OV2TP3_FD_87194 | JGI IMG/M metagenome (GOLD analysis project Ga0114945, IMG submission 87194) | Hot spring microbial communities from Beatty, Nevada to study Microbial Dark Matter (Phase II) - OV2 TP3 | ecosystem: Environmental > Aquatic > Thermal springs > Hot (42-90C) | place: USA: Beatty... | reverse complement strand
TAAATCGGCGACCTTTTTCTCCGCCGCCTTGCCCGACATCTCATGGTAAGCGATAGCCTTGTCGTACATCCCTACGCCCTCGTAGGCGTCGGCCAAGATGGAGTAAACCTCCGTGGCGCTCTCGGATTGGGGATGGTTGCGAATGTAAGCCACTCCCTTATCGATGACCTGTTGGTAAGGGATTGGGTTGGAAGTGAGGACCTCCATGAGGTTGCTCCCGATCATGATCACGTTGGCTGCGGCTACCGCGCTCGCTCCGGCCGGGCCCGAAACGGCAAGGGGGGCGGCGCCGTAGAGAAGATTCTTCTTGAGGAAATCCTCTCCCAGCAGGACGTATCTCACGGTTTGGAGGCGGTGCTGGCTGCGGGCTTCGTGGAACGAGGCTAAGAGATTATATTCAGGGCTCTTGAGAAGGAGTTCGGCCCTCCTTTTTTCGTGTGGGGCATGGGAGGCGCGCGCGACCTGCTCCAAAGTCTTCTTCGCCTCTTCGTGCCGGCCCCTGATCTCCAAGGCCACTGCCAAGGCATCCCTTGCCGCTTCCGTTTGAGGACGCCCTCGGTACTTCTCTTGCAGCTCCTTTGCCTTAGCTTGGATGCGCTCCGGGTCTCTCAGGATCAAGGCATAAACGAGTCCGCTCAAGTCGGGATCTTCCGCAGGATCTGCGGCCTGCGGGCGGAAGTCCACCGCCAGTCCCTTTTTCTTTGCCTCCTCTTGATCCCGGACGAGCTTCTTTAGCCGCTCGACACCTTGCTCCACTTCTCGGGACGACGGATCGACGAACGCGGCCATCTCATAGTGGAGGGCAGCCCTGGTGAGCTCCCTTCTCTCTATCGCTTCCTCGGCTTTTTCTATCTGTTTTTGTAGCAGGACCCCCTTTTTCCTCTTCTCCAGGGCCTCCGCTTGCTTTTGGACCTCCCCGTTCCGCGGGTCATTGGGATATCGCTTCAGATGCTGGAGGAGATGGGCCAGCGCCTTTCGCTCTTCGACCGGCATCTTCGGCGCGCTCATGGCCAGGAGTTGGCTGACGGTAGAGTCCACAGCGGCCCCGATATAGGAGCCCGAGAGGATGCTGACCAGGTCGACAGAGCTAAGGAGGCGATTGAACATCGCGCCCCATCGGTTGGTCGCACTCTTTCTTAGAAGTTCTTGTGCCTGGTTCAGGTCATCGCTGCGCAGTCTGGACTCGATGAGTCGCTTCTGCTCAGGCGATGAAGCCGAAGACAGCGCCTTCCGTTGAGCGGCCAGGTAGCGATCGCGGTCTCGGATCGTGTTGTGAAAAAGATCCGACACGTGTTCGGTCAGACCGGTGACTCTGCCCCGCTCTCTCTTGAGTTCGGCATCTTTGTTCATCAGGAAGCGGACATGGCCCTCCAGACTGCCTTCTCTATTGGTCAGGCTATCGATGAGGGCCGCGCGCACCCGTCGGTCTACCTCGTCGGGAAAAAATTGGGGAGAGGGAGGGGGCTTATCGAACGGATCGTATTCGGGCAGGGGATTGAGGATCCTTTCCGGGATAGACTCGTTTTCCTGTGCCGAGAGCCTTTCAAGTGCTGGCGGGAGACACCCCAGGAGCGAGAAGAGCGCAAAAACGACTCTGATCTTCCCCCTCATCGGTTGAGCCTCTTCATTTTTTCCGTTAGACCCCGCAGCCCTTCAATCTTTCCCTGCGCCTCTATCTTCTCCAAGATCCCATCGACTTGCGCTACCTCCATATAGAGCTTTAGAGCGGACTTTGCAAGCTGATCGAAGGTGTCCAGATCGAAGGCCAATCCTTCAGGGTCATTTTGGGCTGCGTACTCCTTTGCTAGAAGCGCGTAGAAATCCCCGAAATCCAGGAGATGCCGATAAATGTTTTTGCTCTGGCGGTGCTTGGTGACTAGCTGACTGTAACCCAGGATAACTAGCGGGTTGCCGTCTTTCATCCGGTAGCGGTTGATTTCTACAAAGGCCAGCTTGGCTCGGTCTATCTTTTCCTCTTCCGTCCGGGCGAGATACTCATAGGGTGTCCCCTGGTATTCGCGGATGATCTCGTTCCACGCCGCGACCTTCTCGTCCAGCCCCTTGATGTACTCAAAGGGATCCTGCGCGGGCAGCGGTTTCTGCAAGATCCTTAAAAAGGAATCGAGGACCGAGATATTTTTTTTGGCCTCGGCCTTGAGCTGGCCGTCCGACTCGGCGACCTTGCGATAATACGCGATGGCCTGCTCGTAATCTCTCAACCTCTCATAAGCCGTTGCCTTGCCGAACCGGATGATATCGGAGAATTGGCCGGGATTTTTCTTTTCGTAATCTTCGAGGCGAGTCAAGGTCGCCTTCATGATATTGATCCCGGTGACATCCTTCGGAATGGGAAAGCGGTAGAGGTCCTCCCGGGCGAGTCTTTGGAAGTCTTTTACGATATCCAGCAGGCTTGCCGCAGGCAGGTACTGGGGCTCTGGGACGACCTTGGAGGCGCAGCCGGCAGCTAAAAGAACCAAGACAAAGGCGAGAGGATGGAGGATGGAGCAAGCGCCTACTGCCCACGAATGGACGTTCTTATGGCTGATCACTGATGCCCAGTTTTTATCCGCCTACGCAGAAAACCGCGGGCGTGAGCCCGGGGATGAATGCGTTAGACGGACCCTCCGTAGCTCGAAGAGCGAAGGAGGGTGAGTTGCTTCGGCGGATTCCGCCGACGAAATTAACGATACCACGGGCGTAAGCCCGTGAAGCTTCATCCTGTTTTGATCAGGGAGTAAAACAAAACCAAGTCACCCCTTTTTCCGGCGGCAAAATCGTGGGGAGTCCCTTTGGGGATATGGCAGATGGTGCCCGGTTGCAAGGCGATCCTTTGGCCATCGATCCTAAGCCGCCCGCGTCCTCTAAGCACGTGGCAGATCACGTCCTTATCTCGGTGGTTGATCTGTTTCGGATCCGAGCCCTTTCTCGCCCTAAATGAGATCAGACCGCTGCTGAAACCTTCGCCTTCGACACAGCTCTTGTAACGGATCTCCTCGCTCACCTCCTTCAGTTCCGTGAGAGCCTTTTTGATCTTGATGATTTTCATGTTGTCTCGCATTCCTGTTCACCAAGGCGTAGGGGCGTATTGCAATACGCCCCTACTGTTGCCTGTTGCCTCGTCATTCTTTGATCGCCTCCAAGATTTCCCTGATGGCCTTTTCCGCCTGATGGTCAGGGACGCGGCAGGAGCCCACGACCCTGTGTCCGCCGCCACCGTGCTTTTCCATCAGCGCCCCCACGTTGACCTTGGAGGTCGCGTTGAAGATGTTGTAGCCGACTGAGATCGCGGTCGTGTTGGGTCTTTGACTGTCATCGGCGACCTTTAAGGAGATGTTGCCGGTGGGGAAGAGCGTAAAAACGAGAAATCGGTTTCCGTCTGGAATATCTTTAATGCCTCGCAGATCTACGAAGATCACGTTGCCTTTTAAGGTCGTACGCTCCAGCAGGATCTTCCTAAGCTCCTCTTGAGCGTCCAAGACCTCCTGGCAGCGGCGCTTGGTCTCCGGATCTTGCAGGACCCCTTCCAAGGGAGCGTCGCGGAGCAGATGGATCAGGCTTATCCAGTAAGGTTCATCTTCGGCCCTCTTGCCATCGAGGGTCATCGAGATCAGCACATAGCCTGCGGGATGGAGCACGTCGTCCGGAGTGAGTTTGCCGGCGTCGATTTTATCCGTCTCCTCGAGGAGGATTCTCATGCGCTCCGAGTCCAAAATCTTCAAGCCTTTCTCTCTTCTCTCTTCTTTCGCCTTTCGCCTCTCGCCCTCCGCAGTGGTGTAGTACTCATAGACGACCCGGGCCGCGCTCGGGGCGAGGCGGAACCCTCCCTTGCCCGGAACCATTGCAGGGTTTTGAGTTTCGGGTTTCGCGTTGCTGGATTCTAAACTCGTGACTCGAGACTCGGAACTCGAAACTCCAATGTGCGAAAGCCATGCGTCCGCATTGGTGATGTGATGGTCGAACCAGAGGCTGCAGTGGGGATGATAGGGGAGATTGGCAATGATGTCGCCCTTACCGATCTCAACCATGCCGTCCTGCATGAATTTAGGCTCGACGAAGAGATAGGAGTCGATATCTTCCATCGCCGTGATCAGGGCGCCGCAGACCAGGCCGTCGAAGTCCGCTCGGGTAACTAGTCTCATCCGCCGATCACCTCCTCGACCGGAGTCAGTTTGAGGCCGAAGGCGTTGGCCACTCCCGCGTGGGTGACTTGTCCCTCGTAGGCGTTGAGCCCTCTAGCCAGGGCGGTATCTTTCCTGAGCGCCTTGGGGATGCCTTTGTCCGTGATCTCCAGTCCGTAAGATAGCGTCGCGTTGGTTAGGGCATAGGTGGAGGTGTAAGGGACGATCGCCGGCATGTTGGTAACGCAATAATGGACGACTTCTTCCTCCACATAAATGGGATGGTGGTGGGTGGTAGGATGCGAGGTTTCGGCGCACCCTCCTTGGTCAATAGAGATATCGACGATCGCGGCTCCCGGCTTCATGAGTTTGACGAGCGATCGCGGGAGGAGTTTGGGGGCTTTGGCTCCCGGAATGAGGACCGCGCCGATCACCAAATCGGCATCCACGGCCTCCTCCTCAACATTGGCCCGGTTGGACATTAACGTCGTTACATGGCCGCCCAAAATATCATGGATATAACGGAGCTTGGAGGGGTTTACGTCCAGAATGCTCACGTAGGCTCCCATACCTGCGGCCACCTGACAGGCGGTGGACCCGGACGTTCCGGCTCCCAAGATGACGACCTTCCCCGGGCGCACCCCCGAGGCCCCGCCGAGCAGAATGCCTCTGCCCCCGTTTTCGACCTGAAGGCACCAAGCACCGACCTGGAGCGCCAGACGGCCGGCAACCTCGCTCATAGGCGTGAGCAGAGGAAGAGAACCGTCGTCCAGTTGAATGGTTTCGTAGGCGACGGCAGTAACTTTTTTTTCGCACAGGATTCGGGTGACCTCTTCGTTAGCGGCCAAGTGCAGGTAGGTGAACAGGATCAGGCGGTCGCGGAGAAATTGGAACTCCGAGGGCTGGGGCTCCTTGACCTTCATGACGAGATCGGCTTGCTCCCACACTTCCGCTGCTGCCTCCGCCAGCGTGGCCCCGGCGCCATCGTAGGAGCGGTCCAAAATGCCGCTTCCGAGGCCCGCCCCCTTTTCTACCAGCACTTTGTGCCCATGGGAGATAAAGGCGGCGACTCCAGCGGGGGTGATAGCGACTCGGTTTTCCTCTTCTTTGATCTCTTTGGGAACGCCGATGATCATTCTTCGGCAGCCATTTTAGCCTAGATGGAGAGGCAATGTCCATAAACTCGTGCGATCTCAGGAACCTGACCGTCCAGAAGCGGCGTCTGGATCAGGAATTGAAATGTGAATTTCAGGTTCAGGCGGCCTTGCGTCTTGCTCTCTTGGCTGGCTCTAACCTGATCCTGCACCCCATCGCGGACAAAATATCCATGACGGTCCCGATTCTTGGATTCCTGCCCTTTGAAAGCGCTTTATAAAGGCTTTCCCGATTGAGGCCCGTAGACTGAGCGATGTGCGTAAAGCCATAGGCCCGCGCGACGTCGCGAAGCCCCAAAAGCAGAAGGTCCAGATCATTTTCTTGAAGAATGGCATTCAGATATCCGATTGCGTATTCCGGGTTCTTGAGGCGTTCATCCAAACCTTCTTCGTAGGCTCTGCTCGCCGGATAAGCCTTTTTTTTTCCTTTCATCTCAATGTCCTTTCCTTCCAATCCTTCCAATATCGCTTGGCTTGCTTGATCGCTTCTGCCTGCCTCTTTTTCGTGCTTCCGCAAAGTAAAATGACCAGTGTCGCTCCATGCTCACCCAAGTAGATACGATAGCCAGGCCCGTAGTCCAAGACAATCTCCTGCACGCCTTCCCCGACCGATTTATGTTGTCCCAGATTGCCCAGCCGCACTTTAGCGATAGTCTTGTCTATAAGCACCCTTGCCCGCTGATCCGCCAGGCCGTTCAGCCATTCCTGAAATACATCCTTTCCGTCCCGTGTCACATAGGTCTCGACTCTCCTCGGAACGGCTTCCGGCATACCTCAAATCCTACTGTAGCCAATTGGCTACAGCCTGTCAATAGTTTTTCAATCAGGATGTTTTCGGCGGCTCGGCAGGACGTTTTCACGTTTTCGCAATTGCGAAAACGTGAAAGTGAGGTTTGAGAATCCAGAAAAGACTCCCGACCCCTTAAATTCCACCACCGGCACGCAATCCGAGCACGAAACAGAATCACGAGCACGGTCCTTTCAACCGTCTGTCAACGCCATACTCCCCAGGCAAGCAAGAGCCAACCGAGAAGAAACGCGGCCCCTCCGATGGGAGTGACGGCTCCTAGCCATCGGATCCCTGTGAGGCTTAGGAGGTAGAGGCTGCCGGAGAAGATGAGAGTGCCGAGCAAGAACAGCCAGCCGGCTGCGGTGATGCTGCTTGCGGGCCAGCGCACCGACGCCCATCCGACGGCCAACAGTGCCAGGGCATGATACATCTGATACCGCACGCCGACTTCGAAGGCATTCAGCATCTCCGGAGAGAGCCGGCCTTTAAGCCCGTGCGCCCCGAAGGCACCGAGCGCAACCGCCGAAAAAGCGGAGAGCGCGCCGGCAATAAAGAAAAAACGGTCCATCTCTATCCTCGCCTAGGGTCTCAGCGTTTTATATCAAGGTATCGATCACCCTTACAATATTAAGTTTGTCAGCACGTTGCATCAAATATTAAGGGGACCAGCCTGTCTTCGCTTCAGCGCCTCGTCTCCACCAGAGGTGGATCAGCCTTAGGCTGAGGCGCAACTCTAGCTGCTTGCCTCGGGCAGCATCGAAACTCGCCCATAAAACAAATACGGGCTCAAACAGTCGATGCTGCTATCCTCGGCTCGCAGAGAGTTGCGACGCCTCCGAGCCGATGTTCGCTACAAGGACAGGGAGGTCCCGGAGATGAAGAGGGCGAGGGGTTTGCTGAGCGACCGAGGGGAGCGCGAGCGAGGCTGCGGACGCAGGGACGTGAAGGTTGGTGCAGGCCCCGACTACTTGAACCGTTTGAACGTTTTGAACGATTGGAACGGTTCAAACCGTTTGAATCGTTTGAGGCGTTAGGTAGAGGCCTATCGGCCGCAGCCGAGAGCGCGTTCCCCGAGGGAGCCACCACCAGCAAAGCCGAGGGGACCTGCAGCGAAAGCCGGCGGCACCGAGCACAGACCTTCTCCGATGCCGTCGGGAAGCGGATTTGTTTCTTATAGGGCCATCTGCTACGGTATAAAATTAGCGGGTCAATGATGAAACCACAAGAAAAACTCAAAAAGATCCGCGAAGAGCTCAAGCAGATCTTTCTGGAACGGAGCGACCTGATCGATGGCGCCCTCTCCGCCCTACTCTGCTCGCAGCATGTGCTCATCATCGGGCCGCCGGGAACCGCCAAGTCGATGCTCGCCGATGAGATCTGCCGGCGCATCCAGGGAGCGAACTACTTCCAGTGGCTCCTTACTCGCTTCAGCACTCCGGAGGAGATCTTCGGCGCGGTCAGCCTCAAGGCATTGGAGCAGGATGACTATCGCAGGGTTACCTCCCATAAGCTGCCCGAGGCCCATATCGCCTTTCTCGATGAGATCTTCAAAGCGAATTCTTCCATTTTGAATGCCATCCTCACCCTCATCAACGAGCGCCTCTTCCACAACGGTAAGGAGATCGTCCCCGTACCGTTGCTCACGCTCTTCGGAGCCAGCAACGAGCTGCCCGAGGATGACGAGCTGATGGCCCTCTACGACCGCTTCCTGCTGCGCTTTGTCGTGAAATACATCGAGGAAGATTTCCGCTTTCTAAAGATGCTTGAGGCGCCCCGGCAAACGGAGCGGACCATCTTAAGCCTGGAGGAGCTTGACGAGATGCAAAGTCAGGTTCGGAACACCAAGATCCCCGGCTATATCTACCGCAGCGTTGCCGACCTCCGCAGGGAACTCGGCAGGAAACACATCACGGCATCGGACCGCCGCTACCGCCAATCCCTATCCCTGCTTCAAGCCCACGCCTATCTGGCTGAACAGGACGAGGTCCTGGAAAAAGATCTCTTCTTTCTCGAACATGTCCTCTGGCGCGACCCTGGGGAGCACGCCGAGGTCCGCGCCACCATCCGCAACCTGCTCCTGGGGTATGAAGAAGAGATCAAAGAACTGCTCTACGAGTCGCGTGAGATCCGGGACTCGGCCCTGCGCCCCTGGGAAACCACCGAGGAGCGCTCCCGGGCCCTGATCGAGTTCCACACCAAGCTTAGGAATATCTTGACCAAAGTGGAACAGATCATAGAGAAGGCTAGGAAACTCGGCCGGCCCTTGGAGAAGGTGGGGACGATCAGGGAGGAGATCGAGGAGATCCAAAAGCAGATGCTGGAAAGATTTTAATGCCGCCCAAACGAAAAAAGCCTGCACAGCGAAAGAGGTCCCTCCAGCCCCTGCCGCAAAACAGCTGCTGGATTGAAAGCGATGCTTACGACCGCAGGGTCTACGGTTACCTGCGCTCCGAGTCTCCCTCCTGGCGGAAGCTGGAGGAGGATGGAAGTACTTTTCTTCCTCGTTTTTCTTCGCTGCTTCAAGATGTTTTCTGCCTGCTCTTTAAGTACAACATCATCTTTTCAAAGGACCAAGAGGTGCTGCCGAGCGCGCTTTTCAACCGCATGGTTCTGGACTCGCTGCAACGCGGGAGCCTCTATCGCATCCTGCGGGAGCTGACGCTCCTGGACGAAGCCAAGGCAGGACTCTGTACCCTGCTGTTGGGAGAGAGAGTGCTCTCCTTACTCAGATCGGAAAAGATTCTCACCCGGCGGGACATGCTCGATCTCTGGGACATCAAAAAGCAGGAGGAAATTGTAGAGGAAAGGCAGCAAGAGCTAACGGAAGCGGAGAAGCTCTCCGAAGAAGAACTGTCCAAGGAGGCGAAGAAAAATCTGGAAGACGCCAAGGAGCGGCTGGACGGCGAATTTGACGGCGCCCAGGCTCTTTTGCGTCAGAAGGCGGAAAGATTAAAAGAAGAGCTGCGACAGGTGGAGGCAAAGGCGACAGCCCATCTCCAGGCGCAGGCGATCCAGGTAACCCAGCAGCTCGAGGAGGCTGCCGAGGAGGCGGAGCAATGGGGCGTCACGATCGGCACTGGTCATCGCTCCCCGCCAGGACAGAAGCTGGAATTGGGCAAGAGGCTGGCCGGAAACGAGAAGCTCAAGAAGCTCGCACGGATGGTGGGCCGGATGAAATTTCACGCCTTGGCGCTTCGTAAAAAGATCTTCGAGCGCTCCAGCGAGGAGGTCCTGGAAGTCGAGAGAGGAGACTCCGTGCATCGTCTCCTTCCCCACGAGCTCCTGACCCTGCACCATCCGGTGCTGCGCAAAGACTTCCAGCGTCGCTTCCTCGACCAGGAACTCCTCCAATATTCCCTGCGCGGGATCGAAGAGAAAGGCAAGGGACCCATGGTGGTCTGTTTGGATGGCAGCTCCTCCATGGCCGGGGAAAAGGAGATTTGGTCCAAGGCGGTAACTCTGACCTTACTCGAGATCGCCCGGCGGCAGCGCCGACTCTTCCGCTCGATCTGTTTCTCTTCGGAAGATACCCCCCTTCAGGTGCTCGACATGAACCCGAGGGAGCGCTACGAGTTGGAGATGGCAAAGGTCATGGATCTGGCCGAGTATTTTCCCGGCGGCGGCACGGATTTCGAGAAGCCCCTGGACGCGGCCCTGGAGTGTCTCAAAAAGTCGCGCTACAAGAAAGGGGATATCGTCTTTATCACCGATGGCGAGTGCCAGGTGACGCCTCAGTGGGCGGAGCAGTTCCGCGCGGAAAAAGAAAAGCTCGGTTTCTCCCTTTTCTCCATCCTGATCGACGTCGGCCCCAGCTCTCTGGGAACGCTTAAGGAATTCAGCGACCGCATCACCAGCATCAAGCAGCTTACGAGCGATGAGGCGAAGGATATATTCGTGGAGTTTTGACGGCCCGGTGAAAAAGGCTTCGGCCTGAGCTCAGCCGAACGGCCCATCTGCCCTTCGAGTTTCCTCAGGCTGGCCTGAGAGTCTCTCTCAGGTCCGATGCGATACACCTGTGCTACGCTTCAGCGAAAGAGGGGGACAGTCCCTTTTCTTTACTTTAGAGGGACTGTCCCCTTTTCCCTCGACGCATCGGCCCTTCGAGATACCCCCAGGCCGGCCGTCATCCTGAGCGTAGCGAAGGATCTCAGGCTCACGGAAGATTCTTCGCCTTCGGCTCAGAATGACCTTTTTGACCGGCCTGAAGAGAGGCTTTTTCAACAGCCCGTTGATTCTTGAAGCCCGCAACCCTGGAACCCCTCAGAGTTGCTTCTGGGATTTGGCTGATCGACGCTTCTCCGCCCTCCGCGAAATACCGCTCTTGCGTGAAAGGGTCTGCCGTGAAAGGTAGACAAGGACAACCCCAGCCGCGATAAAGGGAATGCTCAGCAGCTGTCCCATGTTCAGGATCATGGCCTCCTCGAACGGCACCTGGTTTTCTTTCACGAATTCAATCATGAAGCGGGCGAGAAAACAGGTCCCCAAGGTCGTGCCAAGAATCCGGCCGGGATACTGAACGATCCTCGTTTTCCGGTACGCGACGTAAAGAGCACAGAACACGAGAAGGTAGGCCCCTGCCTCGTAGAGCATCGCGGGGTGCCGGGGGACTGCGTCAACGCGCTCGAACACGATGGCCCACGGCAAGTTCGACGGCGTGCCAAGGATCTCAGAGTTAAAGAAGTTGCCAACCCGAATCAGGGCTGCCGTCCAGAGCGACGGTATGACAAGGCGGTCGGCGAGCTCAAGGAAGCTCATCTCCCGGTACCTTCTCACGTAGAGCCAGACAGCGATCATGACTCCGGCGAAGCCGCCATGGCTGGCCAGTCCTCCCTGCCAGATCATGAGAATTTCCCACGGGCGCGGCAAGTAATAGTCGGGCTGGTAAAGGAGCACGTGACCCAGCCTTGCGCCGATGAGGGTCCCGAGAACCAGGTACAGGAGAAGGTTCGACAGGTTCTCAACCGGCCGTCCTTCTCTACGGTAAAACTGGGCCAGGATCGCGTAGCCTACAAGGAAGCCGACCGCAAAGAAGAGCCCATACCAGCGGACCCGGAATGGACCGAAACCGAAGATCTCCGGGCTCACGTTCCACACCAGATGATCCATCTTAGAAGTCAGGATATCATCCTTTTGACGACCGTTGAAATGAAGGGGTCGATCTCTTACGGTACCCAGGAAGCCCAGGCTCCCTTCCTGACTAGGTGCCGCAGTTACGCTGCTCTCTTCTTCTTAAGGCTAAACTCGATCTGGTACCCAGCTAACTCAGCAAGCTGAAAAAGCTGGACGATCTGTTTGGATGCCTTGTTTTCTTGCAATAATCGGACGACCTGAGACGGCGACGTATTCAGCGCGTCCGCAAGGACTCGCAAGGATAACTGGCGGGAATCGAGCTTGTCTTTGAGCGCCCTCTTGAGCTGGTTAATCGGCGACCAATGGTACGTCGGATCACAGTAGTACAAAACAAAGTCGGCAGGAAAGTCACCCTGAGAGCCATCCTCTAGGATAAAAGACACGGCCTGATCGCCTAGTTCGCGGTCGATTGTGATCGAGATAAAGCGGTTGGTGCGGCTGATCCTTTTATCTCTAAACACAGCAAAGGGAAGACTATACTTTTTCACCTTTCTTCCCTCCAGTAGGGTGATGTCGAGGACGCTCTTTCGGTAATTTGGCTTGACGTCTTTAAATTTTGCGTTTCTCACAGGATGCCTTCTCTCCGCAAAGCTTCCAGAGCCCTCTTCGCCTTAGGTGTCATCTTACCTTAAGGCATCTCTTCTAACAGCCTGCCGTATCCTTTGACCGGCTGCCGGACATGGAGTCTCTTTTGGATGGACCAGACCCGCACAGGCACGGGATGGACCACGGGAACCTGGAGGTCTTCTTCCAGAGTGCGGATGATGTCCAGTGTGCGCCAGCCGGAGCCGAGCATATAGACGGCCTCTGCCCCTGGATGCTGCAAAAAGGCTTTCCGGGTGTGGGCATAGACCTCCTGGGAGGAAAGCCTGCCGACGTCTTCGAAGGCGACCGGGATCCCTTCCATGGCCATGACATCAAAGCCGGCATCCACAAAGTAGCGCGAGAAGATATCGTTGATCTTGCCGGAGAAGTAGGTTACACCCACGATCCTCTTCGCTTTCAGGACCCGCAAGGCCTCCACTTGCGTCATGGCCGCGGTGACGATCGGAATCTTATACTTTCTTTCCCATTCGCCCACGATTCTCTCTTCTCCTTTATAGCCGTGCACCATAAAGGGAGGCGCCCCTTCGGGATGGATCAGATCGACGCCCAACTCGGCGAGCTCCGCCACCTTCTCCTCACAGGCCGATAGAACTTCACGAAACTCGTCTTCGGTGCCGCGATGAAT
>Ga0114945_10001949_pt1 | contig 12424 bp, 9 predicted proteins | sample OV2TP3_FD_87194 | JGI IMG/M metagenome (GOLD analysis project Ga0114945, IMG submission 87194) | Hot spring microbial communities from Beatty, Nevada to study Microbial Dark Matter (Phase II) - OV2 TP3 | ecosystem: Environmental > Aquatic > Thermal springs > Hot (42-90C) | place: USA: Beatty... | reverse complement strand
TCCTCAAGGAGATCTACGAAAAGGCATGATCGCCTCATGAAGATGGGCAAGGTCTATTTCGTCGGGGCCGGGCCTGGAGACCCGAAGTTGCTCACCCTGCGCGGGAAGGAGTGCTTGGAGCAGGCCGATGTGGTGCTCTACGATTATTTGGCGAATCCGGTGCTGTTGGAGTTCTTGCGCCCCGACGCGGAACGCGTTTACGTCGGAAGGCGGGGACGTGGGGAGTATGGGGCCCAGGAGGAGATCAACCGGGTGATGATCGAGCGCGCGCGGGCCGGCAAGGCGGTGGTTCGGCTGAAGGGAGGAGACCCTTTCGTTTTTGGGCGGGGCGGGGAGGAGGCTGAGGCCGTGGCGGACGCCGGCGTCCCGTTCGAGGTCGTGCCGGGAGTCACCTCGGCCATTGCGGCTCCGGCCTATGCCGGCATTCCCGTCACCCATCGCACGCTGGCTTCCAGTGTCGCGCTTGTCACCGGTCACGAGGATCCAAACAAGCCCTCGCCGATGGTGGAATGGGATCGCTTGGCCTCAACCGAAGGCACCGTGGTGTTCCTGATGGGGATGAAGAACCTTCCGGCGATCGTGGCTCACCTCACGGCTTCAGGACGTCCAAAGACCACCCCGGTGGCCTTGATTCGATGGGGGACAAGGAACGAGCAGCAGACCGTGGTCGGGACCCTGGCGGATATTGTGAAGAAGGCGGAGGAGGCGGCCCTGGAACCTCCCACCGTCATCGTCGTGGGCGAGGTGGTGACCCTACGCTCCAAGCTGAACTGGTTCGAGACCCGGCCCCTCTTCGGCACGACGGTCCTCGTCACTCGTCCGCTGGAGCAGGCCACGGAGTTTGCCGATCTTCTGACGGCAAGCGGCGCCCACGTCATCGCGTTCCCGACGATCGCCATCATGCCGCCGAACGATTGGCACGACATCGACCAAGCCATTGCCGGACTGTCACGATATGAATGGATCATTTTCACCAGCGTCAACGGGGTGCGCTTCTTTTTCGAGCGGCTCCAAGCTCTCGGACGTGATGCGCGGGCGCTGGGCCGAGCCCGTCTCTGCGCCATCGGTCCCCGCACGGCGGAGGCGCTGAGAACGGTCGGACTTGCGGCCGATGTGATCCCGGAGGAGTATCAAGCCGAGGGCGTGATCGAGGTGTTGGAGAAGGAAGAGCTGAAGGGATCGCGTGTGTTGATTCCGCGCGCCGAGGTGGCCCGAGACATTCTTCCGGACGAACTCCGGAAGCAGGGGGCCGAGGTGACGGTGGCAGTGGCGTACCGGACCGTCCGTCCGGACGCGGATGTGACCTCACTGAAGGAGAAGCTCCGCCGGGGGGAGCTGGGGGTGGTGGCGTTCACCAGTTCCTCGACGGTGCGGAACTACGTCGAACTCTTTGCCGATCGGGCCGAGGCCTGCGCTCTCACGCAGAAGGCGGTGGTGGCCTGCATCGGCCCGATTACGGCCGACACCGCCGAATCGTATGGCTTCAAGGTGGGGATCAGGGCGAAGGCTAATACCATTCCGGCGCTGGCGGAGGCCATCGTCGGGCATTTCGCGCATTCATCATGCGACGCGTAGGCGTCACAGCTAGAACAAGAGGAGGGAGCCAGCATGGTGCCGGTTAAATCGGTGATGATCCCGGTGGAGAAGATCCGGACCGTGGATCGGGACAGCACAGTCAAGGCGGCGGCGGAGCAGTTGCGGGATTTCAACATCGGGAGTCTGTTCATTGCGAAGGGTGCCGACATCATCGGCATCCTGACCGACACGGATATCGTCCGCCGGTGCGTCGCCGGTGGGCTTGACCCGGCCAAGGCCACCGTTGAGCAGATCATGTCCGCGCCGATCCTGATGATTGATGAGAACAGGACGCTCCTGGACGCCAACGACCTCATGGCCAAGTCGCATGTGCGCCATTTGGGCGTGTCCCGCAACGGCAAGCTGGTGGGGATGCTCTCCGTTCGAGATCTCGTGGTCTTCTTGACCAACTTGCCTCGGAAGTAGGCGCGCCATGGCGTTTCCCCAAGAAAGGCTGCGTCGTCTCCGGGCGACCGAGGGCTTCCGGCGGATGGTCCGGGAGTCCCGCTTGTCCGCGGACAACCTGATCGCGCCCTTCTTCGTCATGGAGGGGAAGGACGTGCGTCACGCGATCGGGTCCATGCCCGGCCAGTGGCGGTTCTCGGTGGACCACCTCATCAAGGAAGCCGGCGAGGTGCAGGCCTTGGGTGTGCCCGCCATCCTGCTGTTCGGGATCCCTGCGCGCAAGGACGAGATCGGGAGCGAGGCCTGGAATCCGGACGGGATCGTGCCGCGCGCGGTTCGCGCGGTGAAGGATCGGCTGCCCGACTTGATGGTCATCACCGACGTCTGTGTGGATGAATACACGACGCACGGCCATTGTGGGGTGGTCAAGGACGGAGAGGTCTTGAACGACGAGACCCTGGACTGCCTGCAGAAGATGGCCCTCAGTCACGCCCGCGCCGGGGCCGACATGGTGGCGCCGTCGGATATGATGGACGGGCGGGTCGCCGCAATCCGGCGCGCCTTGGATGGAGAAGGGTTCAGCAACCTGCCCATCCTTGCCTATGCGGCGAAGTTCGCGTCCTGCTTCTACGCCCCCTTTCGGGAGGCGGCCGATTCCGGTCCGAAATTCGGCGATCGCCAGTCCTATCAGATGGACCCGGCCAATTTCAGGGAAGCTCTCCGAGAGATCGAACTGGATCTGCAGGAGGGGGCCGATATCGTCATGGTCAAGCCCGCGCTGCCTTACTTGGACGTCATCCATGCGGCGCGGACTGCCTTTAACCGTCCCATCGCGGCCTACCAGGTAAGCGGGGAGTACAGCATGATTAAGGCGGCGGCTCAGTTCGGGTGGCTGGAAGAACGGCGGGCGATGCTGGAAACTCTCGTGTCCATCCGCCGCGCCGGAGCCGACCTGATCCTGACCTATTTCGCCAAGGAGGCCGCTCGGGTCTTGCGCGGATGAAGGTCGTCGAGCGCCTCCAGGACTGTGCAGGCCTGCCCTTTCCGGTGGTGACCATCGGCAACTTCGACGGCGTGCACTTGGGGCACCGGGCCGTCCTGAAGTTGGTCCGGGAGCGTGTCGCGGTCCATCGCGGCGCCGTCGTCGTCCTGACCTTCGATCCGCACCCGCTCCGGGTGCTGGCCCCAGAGATCGAACTGCGGTTTCTCAGCGATCCTGAGGAAAAGCTGGCACTGCTCGAAGAAGCCGGCGTGGATGTGGTCGTCCGCCTTGCCTTCACGCGTGAGTTCGCCGCGCAGACGCCCGAGGGATTCATGGACCGAGTGTTACGTGAAGGACTGGGCACGCGGGAATTGTACGTCGGACAAAACTTCCGCTTCGGAAAGGGACGGCAGGGGACTATTCAGACTCTCATAGAGGCGGGTCCTCGACTGGGATTTGTCGTCCAGGCCATTTCGCCTGTTTTGGTTGACGGGGCGCCCGTCAGTTCGACGCGAATCCGAGACCTGGTCCAGGAAGGGTGCATGGGAGAAGCAGCCGTTCTTTTGGGCAGGTCCTACGTGCTCAAAGGAAAGGTCGTGCGGGGCACCCATCGTGGCGGCGGACTCGGGTTTCCAACAGCCAACCTCCTTCCGCCGGAAGGGCGGGTGCTGCCTTCGGATGGGGTCTACGCCACGCACCTCCGTGTCGGGAGAGAGGTATTGGCCGCCGTCACCTACATCGGTACCAGCCCCACCTTCGGAAGCGGGGCGCGGTTAATTGAGACCCATCTCCTTGATGGAGCCCAGGACCTGTACGACCATGACGTCGCGGTGGCCTTTTACGAACGTCTCCGGGGAGACCAAGTTTTTGATTCGGCCGATCTCCTGGCGCGGCAGATCGCCGACGATGTGAGGCGGACGCGCGCGATCCTCCGCGGGCTTGCCGGCGCGCCGGCACGGACCTCGGCCTCGTGATGCGCATGAAGACCAGAAGCCGCACGCAGTCCCATCCGCTGTTTCGTCGCGTGGCTGAGGTCATCCGACGGAATAACCTGATTCGCGCGGGAGACCGCGTGCTCGTCGCCGTGTCCGGAGGGCCTGATTCCGTGTGTCTCCTGACGGTCCTCACGGAACTGCGGGACCGCAGGTTCATTCCGGGCTTGCCGCTCCATATCGCGCACGTCAATTATGGGCTGCGCGGGGAGGAGTCGGAGAAGGACGAGGGGTTTGTCCGGGATTTGGGGACGCGGCTTGGAGTGCCGGTCAGTTGCGAGCGCGTGCGAATGGGCTTGCATCCAGGCGGCTCGCTCCAAGGCCGAGCCCGTGACATCCGGTACGCCTTTTTCGCCAAAGTCCTTCTCGAATGCGGGTTGACCACGGTGGCTACCGGACACACCGCCGACGATCAGGCCGAAACCATTCTCCTCTGGATGTTGCGGGGAAGCGGGTCGAAGGGCCTGGGCGGTATTCCGATCACGCGAGAGGGGGGGATCATTCGTCCGCTTCTTGGGGTGAGCCGGAGCGACGTGCTGGACTACCTTACAAGCCGGGGGATTCCTTACCGCATGGACGCTTCCAACGCGAAGGCGCTCTATCGGCGCAATCGGATTCGTCACGAGTTGTTGCCCCTCCTGCGTTCCTTCAATCCTCGAATCGTCGAAACCCTCGCCCGCGAAGCCGAGATCCTCGCGACTGACGCCGCTGCCTTGGATGAGGTGGAACGCGAGCAATGGAAGGACATCGTGATCGAGTCGTCTCCCCGCCGGGTTGTGGTAAGCAGCAACAGGCTGTCGGCACAGCCGCTGGGGATCCGACGTCGCTTGGTCAGGCGGGCGCTGGCCTTGGTGCGTGGACGGGCCGCAGGGCTGACCTTCCGCCATGTCAGCGCCGTCCTTGAGCGTCTCGTGGAGGGACGCGACGGGGTCATCCTGAATCTGCCCGGCGGCGTCCGGGCCGGGCGCGCCGGCGATCTCTTGACGTTTGACCATGGTTGTGAAGAGCGGGGCGCGGGCGAACGCGCCACGTGGGCGGCTGGCGTTCCACTTCCGGTTCCCGGCGAAGTTCAGTTTGGGGAGAGCCGTCGGCTTCTTGCGGTCGCAGGTCGCGACATCCCTCTGCAAGATCGTCCCGGTCAGTCTGTAGTGGTTGACGCAGACCGCTTTGGAGGCCCGCTCTCAGTGAGGTATTGGAGAAGGGGAGACTGGTTCTGTCCCGCCGGCATGTATGGGCACCGGAAGAAACTGCAAGATTTCTTCACGGATTTGAAAGTTCCCAAGCGCTTACGGAACGCAGTCCCTTTGGTGGTGGCACCGGCTGGGATCGTGTGGGTCGTTGGGTATCGGGGGGATGAGCGCTTCAAGGCAGAGGCCGCAACGACTCGGCCGATCACCCTGTATGTGAGAGACGGTGACTAGCGTGGACGGCATATTCGGCAAACCCATCGTGACGCAGGAGGACATGCAGACCCGGATTCGGGAATTGGGCCGCCAGATCACCGCCGATTACGCGCAAAAGGATTTGGTCCTCATCGGCGTCCTCAAGGGGGCTTTCGCCTTTTACGCGGACTTGGCCCGGGCCATCCGGCTGCCTCTCAGGGTGGACTTTCTGGTCGTGTCCACCTACGCCGGGAAGACCAAGGCGGCGGGCAAGGTCAAGGTCCTGACCGAACTGACGGAAGACATTGCGGGGCGGGACGTGCTGGTGGTGGAGGACATCGTGGACTCCGGTCATACGGTCCAGCATCTCCGGAAGACCCTCGGCGCCAAGAACCCGAAGTCCATCAAGGTTTGCGCCTTGCTCAACAAGCCGGACCGCCGCGCGGTCGAAGTGGTGGTGGATTATGTGGGGTTCAACATCCCCGACAAGTTCGTGATCGGATACGGCCTCGATTATCAGCAGAAGTACCGGAACCTTCCGTACCTGGCCGCGTTGGAGAACATTGACTTAAGGGAAGAGTAGGCGTGATGCAGCCATATTGAGTCTGGTCCGGCTGATGTGTTAACATTACATTTGTTTTGCCTGCTGTTGTGAGGGAGAGAGGGATGAATTCCCGTGCCAAAAACCTGATCTTCTGGGTCGTGGTCGGCCTCTTCATGATCTTGCTGTTCAATCTGTTCAGCATCCAGGGCCAGTCCCAAGACGAGGACGTGACGTTCAGCGATTTCGTGGGGAAGGTTGAACGGGGAGAGATCAGGGAAGTGACGATCCGGGGCAACCACATCAACGGGTTGTTCAAGGACGGCCGCCCCTTTAAGACCTATACGGCCGAGTTCCCCGACCTCGTCAAGACGCTTCGCGAGAACAACGTCACGATCAGCGTCAAGCCGCCTGAGGACAGTCCGTGGTACATCACCCTGTTGGTGACGTGGGGGCCGTTCGTCCTCTTTCTCGCCCTCTGGTTCTTCCTGATGCGGCAGATGCAGGTCGGCGGCAACAAGGCGCTGTCGTTCGGCCGGAGCCGTGCCCGTCTGCTCACGGAAGACCGCAAGAAAGTCACCTTTTCCGATGTGGCCGGCATTGATGAGGCGAAGGCAGAAGTCGTCGAGATCATCGAGTTTCTCAAGGACCCGCACAAGTTCCAAAAGCTTGGCGGGCGCATCCCCAAGGGCGTGCTCATCGTGGGACCGCCGGGCACGGGCAAGACCCTCTTAGCCAAGGCGATCGCCGGGGAAGCGGGGGTGCCCTTCTTCAGCATCAGCGGGTCGGACTTCGTGGAGATGTTCGTCGGGGTGGGCGCCTCGCGCGTCCGCGACCTCTTCGAGCAAGGAAAGAAGCACGCCCCGTGCATCATCTTTATCGACGAAATCGACGCCGTGGGGCGGCTTCGTGGAGCCGGTTTGGGAGGCGGCCACGACGAGCGGGAGCAGACCCTCAACCAGTTGCTCGTGGAAATGGACGGCTTCGATACGACGGAGGGCGTGATCCTCATTGCGGCGACCAACCGGCCCGACGTGCTGGACCCGGCCCTGCTCCGGCCCGGCCGCTTCGACCGCCAGATCACGGTCAACCGCCCGGACGTGCGGGGGCGTTCCGAGATTCTCAAAGTGCACACCAAGAAGGTCCCCCTCTCCAAGGATGTGGACCTTGAGATCATTTCGCGAGGGACGCCCGGCTTTTCCGGCGCCGATCTGGAGAACCTCGTCAATGAGGCGGCGTTGCTGGCGGCGCGGTTGAACAAGACCGCGGTCGAGCTGAAGGACTTCGAGTTCGCCAAAGACAAGGTCTTGATGGGGGTCGAGCGCAAAAGCATGATCCTGACCGATGAGGAGAAGCGGACGACCGCGTATCACGAGGCGGGGCACGCGCTCATGGCCAGGCTGCTGCCGGGAACCGATCCGGTCCATAAGGTTACCATCATTCCCAGGGGGCGCGCGCTGGGCATGACGATGCAGCTCCCCACCGACGACCGGCACAGTTATTCCAAAGAGTTCCTGTACAACAACTTGGCCATTCTAATGGGGGGACGGGTGGCTGAAGAATTGGTTCTCAAGCAGGTGACGACTGGCGCCGGGAACGACATCGACCGCGCGACCGAGCTGGCCCGCAAGATGGTTTGCGAGTGGGGGATGAGCGAGGAACTTGGACCGCTCACCTTCGGGAAGAAGGACGAGGAAATCTTCCTGGGGCGCGAGATCGCCACCGGTCGGGATTACAGCGAAGAGATCGCCATCAAGATCGATTCCGAGGTGAAACGGCTGGTGACCGAAAATTACGAGCGCACCAAACGCATGCTGCTTGAAAACATGGCCGCACTCAAAGCGCTTGCTGAGGCGCTGCTGGAAAAAGAGGTCTTGGACGCCCCCGAGATCGATAAGATCATTCAGGGGGCTATGCCTCAGATCCCCCAGGGGATGACGGCCTGAGCCGTGTCCGACCGGGACCTGGTCCCATCCCCGCTCCATCGTTCTCGCCGGATGCAACTTTTGCCTCTCCTCCGTGTCCCATAAGGCGAACGGGGGGAACGCCATGGACGTCCGATCGCAACCGATGAGATGGCTGTTGGGAGACATCGCGCTTCCCGTTGGGGAACGCGTGCTGGTCATGGGGGTCTTGAACCTGACTCCCGACTCGTTCTCGGACGGGGGGCGGTATCAGGATGTAGATGCCGCCGTCGCCCGCGCTGAGGCGATCGAGTCGGAGGGCGCCGATGTGTTGGATATCGGCGGGGAGTCCTCGCGGCCAGGCTCTCGGCCGGTGCCCCTCGAAGAGGAACTGGCCCGCGTGCTTCCGGTGGTCACCAAGCTGGCGGGCCGGTTGAAGGTTCCCCTGTCAGTTGATACGACAAAGGCCGAGGTGGCCCGGCGATGTCTCGACCTCGGCGCGGCCCTCATCAACGACACCAGCGCGCTGCGAGGTGATCCTGGGATGGCCTTGGTGGTGGCCCGCGCCAAGGCCGGCTTGATCTTGATGCACATGCAGGGGATCCCGGCGACCATGCAGGACCGTCCCCTTTACGCCGACGTCGTTGAAGAGGTCTGCGGCTTCCTCCGGGGCCGGGTGGAGGCGGCCGTGGAGGCGGGCATCGCCTGGGAGCGGATCGCCGTGGATCCCGGGATCGGCTTTGGGAAAGCGCTCGACCACAATCTCGCCTTGCTGGGAGGACTCTCGGCGCTCACCGCCATGGGACGTCCGATCGTGATCGGGCCGTCACGGAAGGCGTTTCTCGGCGCGGTTCTGGACAAGCCGGTCTCCGAGAGAGAGTGGGGGACAGCCGCGGCAGTCGCGGCCGGAATTCTCCGTGGCGCCCACGTGATCCGCGTCCATTCAGTCGCGGAGATGAGAGATGTGGCCCGCATGAGCCGTGCGATACGGGACGCGGGACTCGAACTGAGAGCGACCTTGGCCTAAGGAGATTGCGGAAAAGGAGGCCTATGGTGGCGGGGGAAAACGGACCCACAACACGAAAACTCTTTGGGACGGATGGAATTCGCGGGGTGGCGAACGTCGAGCCCATGACCAGCGAGCTCGCGCTGAAATTGGGACGCGCGGCCGCGCACGTGTTCAAAACCCGCCCCGGTCGCCATCGCATCGTCATCGGGAAGGACACGCGCCTCTCCGGTTACATGATCGAGTCGGCACTGACCTCCGGGATCTGCTCTATGGGAGTGGATGTTTTGCTGGTGGGCCCCATGCCAACGCCGGCCATCGCGTTCCTGGCCAAGAGTCTCCGGGCCGACGCCGGCGTGGTGATCTCGGCGTCCCACAACCCTTACGAAGACAACGGCATCAAGTTCTTCTCCCGTGAGGGTCTGAAACTTCCCGACGAGGTCGAGAGCCAGATCGAGGATCTCGTGCTGACGGGCAAGATCGACGCCTTGCGTCCGACGGCCACCGACATCGGCAAGGCCTTCCGCGTGGACGATGCCGAAGGCCGGTACATCGAGTTCGTCAAGCAATCGCTTCCCAAGGGATTCGACCTCGAAGGGCTTTCGGTGGTGGTGGTCTGCGCGCATGGGGCCGCCTACAAGGTGGCGCCGCATATCTACCGGGAACTGGGCGCCCATGTGACTGTGCTGAGTGACAAGCCGGACGGGACCAACATCAATCGGGAGTGCGGTGCCGTACACCCCCACGTCTTACAAGAAACGGTCAAAGCGCAAGAGGCCGCGCTCGGGGTCGCCCATGACGGGGACGCGGACCGCGCGGTGTTCGTCTCCGAGGCCGGGGGTGTCGTGGATGGGGATCAGATTCTGGGAGTCCTCGCCCTGGATCTGAAAGTACGCGACAGGCTGGCCCGCAAGACGGTGGTCTCGACACTGATGAGCAACCTGGGCTTGGAAAAGTCGCTGACGCGGGGAGGGATCAAGCTGGTCAGGACAGCCGTGGGCGATCGCTATATCCTCGAACGCATGTTGCAAGAGGACTACAACTTCGGCGGGGAGCACTCGGGGCATATCATCTTCCTCGACCACAACACGACCGGAGACGGATTGATTGCAGCCCTTCAAGTGATGGCTCTGATGCGACGCACCGGAAAACCTCTCTCAGAACTGGCAGGACGTGTCGCCTTGTATCCCCAGGCGCTGGTCAACGTCCGCGTCCGGGAACGCAAGGATCTGTCGGAGATCGTTCCGTTCCAGAAGGCTCTGCGTGCTCACGAGGCCGCGTTGAACGGGATCGGCCGTATCTTGGTCCGGTATTCGGGCACCGAAATGCTGGTCCGAGTGATGGTCGAGGCCGACGATTCCAAGACGGTCCGGGAGATCGCCCAGCATCTGGCCGACGTCCTTCGTGCAGAGGTCGGCGAGGTCTGACCCTGTCCGTCCGGCCTTTGCCCATCCTTGCCGCGAGTCTCCTGCTGGGGAGCGCGGCTGGAGCGGCCGTCACCTACTTTCCCGTCACGGCTCTCTGCTTCGCAACTCTCCTCCTGGGATATCTCTCCGTTCTCTCCCGGACAGGCCGTTGCGCCCCCGCCTTTGCGTGCCTGGTTTACGGGGTGTTTCTCTTCGGCATGGTCTCGGCCGGCCTGGTTCGATTTCAATCTGAGACTCTCATGTTGACCAAGTCCCTGGGGCCGGACAGGGCGATCCTTGTCGGCAAAATCACAGAGCCGGTCAGGTACGGGCCTGATCGCGCGGCGGCGATCGTGTCCGTGCAGCGCCTCCTCACGCCGGATACATCGGAGCCGGTCGAGGGCCGAATCAAACTCACCATGCGCGGGACCGTTCCTCCGTTGGTGGTCGGGGACGTGATTCAGTTCGAGGCGAAAGTGAGGCCGCCGCATGGCCTGCAGAATCCAGGCGGATTTGATTACGCTGCGCACCTCCGCCGGTCCGGCATTGAGGCCGTTGGAAGCGTCACGCTTCGTGACGACAGGTCCAGTGTGCGGGTGCTAGCTCAGGAGGGTCACGCCGTGCTGGCCACGGTGGACCGATGGCGGGGCCGTATCCGCGAAGCCGCCCTCCGGACGCTCGAACCGGAGAGCGCCGGGATCTATCTGGCATTGATCACGGGAGAGAGCGGCCATCTGATGCCGGACGTGCGGGATGCCTTCATGGCCGCCGGGGTTACCCATATCTTGTCCATCTCCGGCTCGCACCTGGGCCTCATCGGCGTGACGGTCTTCTGGATGATTCGCCGGTCGGTTCTGGCGCTCCCAACCCCCTGGCTGCTTCGCCTGAGCCTGCGTGTGACGGCTACGCAAGTCGCCGCATGGGCCACGATTCTGCCCGTGACGTTCTATGCCCTTTTGGGAGGGGCGGAGGTGGCGACCATCCGGTCCCTGCTCATGCTCTTTGTCTTCCTGGGGGCGATCCTATTGAGCCGCGATCACCATGTGGGATCCGGGCTGGCCATGGCTGCGCTGGTGATCGTGGCATGGGAGCCCTTGGCTCCCTTCGACATTTCATTCCAATTGTCGTTCCTATCGGTTCTTGTCATTCTGTGGCTGATCGTCAGGCATCAGTGGTCTCGAGAGGACTCAGCCTGTCAGGAACGGGCGCCCGCGACTCTGCCGGATCGGGTGCGGAAATGGGGGTCGGAAGTTCTCTTTGTAAGTGTTGCCGTCACGGTAGCGTCGGCTCCGCTCGTCGCGTCGCATTTTAATCAATTGGCATGGGTCGGGGTCCTCTCGAATGTCCTGGTGGTTCCAGTTGTCGGCTTCCTCGTCGTCCCCCTTGGGCTTGTGGCATGCCTGGCGACCCTGCTCGGGGGAGCCGATGGGTTGGTGGGGGGCACGCTTGTCCAAGTCGTCTTGGACGGGCTCGTCTGGATTGTGAATGCATGTGCGTCATTGCCTGGCGCGGAACTCAGAGTGGCCGCCCCTCCACTGTGGCAAATCCTCGTCTTCTTCCTCCTGCTGGGCGGCGCGTTTTTCCGATGGGACCGTTGGGCCGGCAAGGTCAGCGGGATGCTGGTTGTGGGACTGATGCTTCTCTGGGCGTGGTCGCCGCGGGATCTGCCGGATGCCGGGACGGTCCGTGTGACGTTCATTGATGTCGGACAGGGAGACGCCGCGCTGGTCGAGACGTCATCCGGCGAGACGATGCTCATTGATGGGGGAGGCGCCTCAGGCACATACGATGTCGGCCGAATAGAGGTCGCTCCGCTGTTATGGGATCGAGGAATTCGTCGGCTGGATATCGTCGTAGCCACGCATCCTCAGCAGGATCACATCGGAGGATTGGCCTATGTCATGCGCCAGTTCGACGTCGGCGAATTCTGGACCAACGGGATCGAGCGTGAGACCGCCTTCGTCCGGCGCCTGAAGGAGGTTGTGGATGCGCGTCAGGTCAGGGTCAAGGCCGTTTCCGATGCGGACGATGAGGTTGCGCTCGGAAGCTGTCACATCCGTGTCCTGAATCCTAGGCATACCCATGAAGTCCATCCGTCGTCCGGAGATGGCAGACTCCAGAACAACGAGTCTGTGGTCTTCCGGCTAGAGTGCGACACGGTGAGCGTTCTGTTCACCGGCGATGTGGAGCGAGACGCGGAGGTTTTGCTGGTGGGATCGGGGACCTCCCTG
>Ga0114945_10001948_pt1 | contig 12431 bp, 13 predicted proteins | sample OV2TP3_FD_87194 | JGI IMG/M metagenome (GOLD analysis project Ga0114945, IMG submission 87194) | Hot spring microbial communities from Beatty, Nevada to study Microbial Dark Matter (Phase II) - OV2 TP3 | ecosystem: Environmental > Aquatic > Thermal springs > Hot (42-90C) | place: USA: Beatty... | reverse complement strand
TCTACAACACTCTGAAGCACCACTGGGTGTTCGAGGACTTCGCGACGTTCAAGTTAGCCACGAGTTCGTAAGCAAGGCCAGGAGTAGAGTCTGGACTTTTAACATAGGAGGGACTGGCGATGTCACACACTCTGCGCAATCGAGTCCTCCTCGTGCTCGGGGGGATGCTTATCCCCGCGGCGGTCTCCGCCGCCCAGATTCCGGACACGCTGGGGTGGTATCAGATACCAAATACCAAGTTGCGGACAGTCTGTGCCGCGGAGAACGGGTTTCCCGAAGTCTGGGCCACTGAAGGGTGCTCGGGAATCACCGCGGATTGGAGCAGTGGTGTCTTTGATACGAAGAGGAACCGCCTCATCATCACTGGCGGGGGACACGATGGGTATGCCGGCAATGAACTGTATGCTCTGGATCTCAATAATCTGACGATGACTCGGTTGACGGATCCCGGTCTCCCGCTGGCTTACTGCACGGAGTTCACGGCCAATGGCACGCAACCCGCCAGCCGGCATACCTATGATGGGCTCGCCTATATGCCGAATGTGGATCGGTTATTTATGCAATCAGGTTACACCTGGTGCAATGGCAGCAGTGCGGGGGTCTCCGACGCGACATGGACCTTTGATTTTGCCACGAACAAATGGCAACTCATGAACCCGAATGGAACGACTCCCGATAGCTGGACGAACGGCACGACCTTCAGCAAGGCCATCATTATGGACACCGCCTATGATCCCAATACCGGCAAGGTGTTCGTGGATGATCTGCAATATTTGTACTCCTATGATCTCAGTGCGAATAGCTACACGCGCTATGATAACTCTCAGCAAGGTATTAATTACCACACCACCGCCGTGATTGATCCCAAGCGCAAGAAGTTCGTGATGCTTGGAGCCGGGGATGCCTGGATCATCGACATTGGCCCAACCAGCACATATGCGATCCAACCTCTAACGACCTCCGGTGGCAGCGCCATCATCAATAGTGACTACCCGGGGCTGGCCTACGACCCGGTCAGCGATCGAATCGTGGCCTGGAACGGAGGCAACACGGTCTACAGCCTGAACCTGGATACGAACGTCTGGACGTCGGCGACGTATACGGGCGGTCCGGCTGCGATGGCGAACGGGACGTACAAACGCTGGAGCTATTCCCCGGCTTTGAATCTGTTCGTCTCCTATAACTCTGTGGACAGCAATGGGTATGCGTTTCGCTTGACCCCAGCAAGTGGCTCCAGCGACACCACCCCACCCACCGTTTCCCTGACCGCTCCATCCGCTGGCGCGACCGTTTCGGGAACGTCAGTGACCGTGTCGGCCAATGCCTCCGACGATGTGGGCGTCGTCGGCGTGCAGTTCAACTTGGATGGCAATAAGGTGGGTAGCGAGGATACGGCTGCCCCCTACGCGATCACCTGGGACTCGACGACGGCTACCAACGGTTCGCATGCCTTGACCGCCCTTGCCCGCGATGCGACCGGGAATGCGACGACCTCTGCTGCGGTGACGGTGACGGTCAGCAACACCACGCCTCCCCCACCATCCAGCGGCCTCACGGCGGCTTATTCCTTTGACGCAGGGTCCGGTTCCACGCTGGCCGATGCCTCAGGGAACAATTTCACTGGCACGATCTTGGGGGCCACGTGGGATTCCATCGGGAAATTCGGCCAGGCGCTTGCCTTCAACGGGACGAGCGACAAGGTCTCGATCGCATCCTCGTTAGGGGTCTCGCTGCCCATGACGATCGAGGCCTGGGTCTCTCCGACGAACTATGCCGACTGGCGTGCCATCTTCTCCAAACGCTCCGGTCCTGGCAGCGGCCGGTTGGATATGGGACTATCCATGTCCACCGGCAGTGTCTACCTCTATACCGGCTCTGCGGCCAGTACCTTTACCTACAGTCCTCCATTGAACACATGGACCCATCTGGCGGTGGTGGCTGATGCTACCGGCACCATGCTCTACGTCAATGGCACCTTGAATCAAACCCTTAGCACGCTCACGCTCGGGACGGATACCGCCGCGCCGGTGGCGCTGGGCAATACGCCCGATAGTGACGATCCGTTTGCCGGTAAGCTGGATGAGCTGCGGCTCTATGCCCGCGCATTGACGCAAGTGGAGATTCAATCCGATATGAACACCCCAGTCGGCGGATCCACCCCGCCGCCGTCCGATGCCACCCCGCCGACCGTCTCCCTTACCGCACCGGCCAGCGGGGTGACGGTGTCCGGCACCTCCGTTGCGATTTCAGCGAACGCCTCCGACAATGTCGGGGTCGTCGGCGTGCAGTTTAAGCTCGATGGAAATAATCTCGGCGCGGAAGATGCATCTTCGCCTTATTCAATTTCTTGGAATTCAACGACCGCAACGAATGGTTCCCACTCCTTGACCGCCCTGGCCCGCGATGCCGCCGGAAATTCGACAATCTCGACGGCCGTGAGCGTGACCGTCTCTAACGTGACCTCCCCACCCACGAGTGCGGATGCCGATTTCCAGGCAAGGTGCGTTGTTCCAGGAGTGATTCTCTGTAAGGGGTTCGATAGCGTATCGGATTTCAATCTCGCGGCCTGGCCGAATTCGGGCTTATATCCCGGCAATAGTACAAACGGCACTATGGATACAATCAATAAAGCATCAGGCCTTGGGTCTTTAAAATTTACAATCCCAGGGCGCTCAGATGCCAATGCGGCCGGTTTCTGGCGGCAATATATGAATCGCGATTTCAAGGCGGGTGAAACGTTTTACGTCCAATTCCGCCAACTGCTCTCCCCCGAAATGCTCACCGTTGATTGGTCTGGACTCATGGGGACTTCCTGGAAGCAAGCCATCTTCCACGGGCCTCTCGGCACATGCGCCGATGTCGAATTGACCACGGGTCATCGCAATTCAACCGAACAAATCCCGACCATGTACACGGAGTGCGGGTCTCGAGGCCTCTATACCAATAACGGCGTTCCTCCCTCTTTGCTTGAGCAGGGCAACTACAACTGCGCCTACGGGAACGTCAATCAGGCCGACTGCTTCTTCTATCCCGCCCTGAAGTGGATGACCTTCTACTACCAAGTCTCCCTTGGAAATTGGGGTCAACCCAATAGCACCATTCAGGCGTGGGTCGCGCTCGATGGGCAACCGTATAAGCAGTGGATTAATCTACCGAACTTTGTTCTCAACAATGATTCACCGGGGGTAAACGATTACAGCCTTGTCACCCTCTTGCCCTACATGACGGGCAAGGACTCCAGCATCAACCACCCGACCGCCTACACCTGGTACGACGAGCTCATCATCTCCACCAAACCGATTGCTGCCCCGGGGGCCACGGGCCTGCGCGGCGACCTGGATGGCAATGGCGCGGTCGATCTGGACGATCTGCGGATGATGATCTTCATGCTGGTGGGGACCGTGCCGAAGGACCTTGCGAAGGCCGATCTCGATGGGGATGGGCAGCTGCTGCTCGTGGATCTGCAGCTCCTCGTGAGGATCTTGGTGGGGATTCCGTGAGTTGTGATTTCCTCGCTATCAATTCCACCAAACAAATTCCACCAAACTGGCTTGTCGCCTCACAAAGATATGGTATACTTGGAGTAACATGTTGCCAGAACCGGCATTCAAACGAAAACAGTATCTGGTGGATCGCAACTACCAGCTGCAATTTGTCAGCCGGGTCTTCATGGTCGTGCTGGCGGTCGCCATCATTAGCCTGGCGGTCTCGAGTGTGCTGCTGTGGAGCCATCTCTACCGGCCGGACATGACGTCCCAAACCCCCCTCATTACCTCGCTGCTCGCCATTGCCACGATGATGTTAGTGGAGCTGCTGGTCGCGATCCCCCTGGTGTTTTTCTTAAGCTTGCGCCAGAGCCATCGGATCGTAGGCCCCATGAATCGCATCAAACGGCTGTTGCAGGCAATCGGCAGCGGCGACTTCTCGCAGCGCATTACCCTGCGCAAAGGGGATGCGCTGGAAGACCTCGCGAAAGAAATCAACCAGATGACGCAGGAGCTCCACCAACGATTTTCCGGCGGCTCCACGAGCGACGTGCCGCCGACGTCGGCCCCATCGACGTCATCGTCACCCTCGTAATCCACCGTCACCGACACCGAAGCCAACCAATCCAGTCCCCCACGCCATGATCCTGCAGGACCGCGTGGTCCTCATTACAGGCGGCGCGCGGCGCATCGGCCGCGCGATCGCGATGGCCCTCGCCCAGCGCGGGGCGCACATCGTCTGCTCCTATCATCACTCAGCCGGCGAGGCCGCGACCACCGTGAAGACGCTGGAGCGCTACGGCGCCTCGGCCGCGGCGATGCAAGCCGACCTCACGCAGGCCACCGAGATCCAGCGGCTCATGGACCGCATCCATCGACGGTACAGTCGCCTCGACGTGCTGGTCAATAATGCCGCTGTCTTCGATCGCGTCCCCTTCGAACGATTGACCGAACGGGATTGGGACCGGGCCTTGGACACGAACGTCAAAGGCCCGTTTCTGTGTTCGCTCCATGCCAGTCGGCTCATGCGACAGCGACGGGAAGGCAAAATCATCAATCTCGCCGATTGGGCCGGGGTGCGCCCGTATCGCGATTACCTGCCCTATTGCGTCTCCAAAGCCGGCGTCATCGGCCTGACGAAAGCGCTGGCGAAAGAGCTCGCTCCGCACATCCAGGTGAATGCGATCGCGCCGGGGCCGATTCTGCCGCCGGAGGGGATGACACGCCACGCCCGCGCTCGGATCGCGGCGCGGCCTCTGTTGAAGCGCTGGGGCACGCCGCGTGATATCGCCAACGCGGTGGTGTTTCTGATTGAAGGAACCGACTTCATGACCGGCTCCGTGATCTTCGTCGACGGCGGCCAACTGATCGCGTAACGCAAGAGATGCAACGACGATGTATAGCGTGACGAAGACGATTGAGTTCTGCTACGGGCATCGGTTGTTGAACTACGAGGGCAAGTGCCGCCATCTCCATGGGCATAACGGCAAGGCGGAAATTGAGTTGAGCAGCGAGACATTGGATCGACGAGGGATGGTGCGGGATTTCAGCGAGATTCAGCGCGTGATTCACGCGTGGATCGACCGAGCGCTCGACCACAAAATGCTCTTACATCATCGCGATCCGGCGCTGCCGGCGTTGCGGCAACTGGGCGAGCCGCTCTTCGTCCTCAAGGAGAATCCCACCGCTGAGGCGATCGCCCAGCTCATTTTTGACTACGCCGCCTCGCAAGGATGGCCGGTCACGTCGGTGCGCTTATGGGAAACGGATCGCTCGGTCGCGACTTATCGAGGGCCTGCTGCTCGCGCCGCGGGCAGCCGCCCGGGGGCCACGACGCGCGCGCGAGCGACCCGACGCGCCATGCGCCGACGGCGCTCCACCGTGACCGCCGCGTAGCCGATCCCCGCCAGCGCTTGCTTCTTCACCCGCACCTGCACGGCCTTCGTCGCGCCCCATTCGAGCATCATCGTCGCGATCGCGTGCGCAAGCGTCTCCATCAAGCGGAACGATCGGCGCTGCGCCAGCTCGGCGATCGCCCCGGCGAGGGCCGCGTAATCCACCGTCTGGCGCACATCATCGTGCTTCGCCGCAGCCGCCGCGTCAATCTCCAGCTCGACATCCACCCGGATCTCTTGCGGCTGCTCCCGCTCCCACTCGAATACTCCGAGGCGGCAGGAGACAAGCAGATCGTGGATCGCCAGCGTATCAGCCATGGGTCACGGGCAGGAGCAATTGATCCAAGATGGTGTGAAGGTCGCGCTCCAATCCGCCGGCATAGCCGCTGTGGTCGAAGACGATGCGACCTTCGCGATCCACGATAAAGAGCCGGGGGATGCCGGCGACCCCGTAGCGGCCCGCCGCCGCTCCCTCGCGATCCAATAAGATCGGCGCGGTGAACCGCTTCCCCGCCCACGCGCGGACCTGTTCCGCCGACTCGCCCTGATTGATCAGCAGCACCATGACTCCGCGATTCTTATAGCGCCGGTAGACCGCCTCCAAGGACGGCGTAGAATACCGGCACGGGGCGCACCACGTGGCCCAAAACTCCATGATGACCGGATGGCCGCGCAACGAGGAGAGGCTGACGGGCGCTCCCGTCAGCTGCGGCAGCGTAAAGTCGGCCGCCGCGACGGGCGGCTCAACGCGCTCCCATTCCGAGTTGAGCCCTCCTGCCGGCTTGCATCCCGCGCCGGCAAGCAGCAACCCGCCGCACACGACCATCAACGAGGAGAACATGTTGGGAGACATCGGCGTTGCCGGTCGCTGAGCTACTCTTCCATCGTCGAGGTATCGCCGACGGGAAGCCCCTGATCCCACGCGCGCAGGACGCGGCGCATGATTTTCCCCGAGCGCGTCTTGGGCACTTTCTCGACGAACGCGATCTCTCGCGGGGCCGCATGGGCCGCGAGGGTCGTTTTCACGAAGTCGGCGATCTCTTCTTTTAACTGCTCCGACGGCTGGTGGCCTTTGCGCAGCGCGACGAACGCCTTGATGATGTGCCCGCGCACGGCATCGGGCTTGCCGATCACCCCCGCCTCGGCCACGGCCGGATGCGCTACCAACGCACTCTCCACTTCAAACGGCCCGACCCGCTCACCGGCCGTCTTGATCACATCATCGGCCCGCCCCTGATACCAAATGTACCCGCGCTCATCCTTGAAGGCCGAATCCCCGCTCACATACCAGCCGGGGATGCGGAAATATTCCTGATATTTTTCCGGGTTCCTCCAGATCTCTTTCATCATTGAGGGCCAGCCGGGCTTGACGACCAGGTGGCCGAGCTGCCCCGGAGGAAGCTCACGGCCTTGGTCGTCGATGACGGTCGCGTAGGTCCCGGGGAACGGTTTGCCGGTGCACCCAATGGGAAAATCCAGGCTGCGATAATTGCAGATGAGCTGCATGCCGGTTTCGGTCATCCACCACGTCTCATGGGGGGCGATCCCGGTGACGCCGCGGATCCATCGCAGCGCTTCGGGGTTCAGCGGCTCGCCGACGCTGCAGATATGGCGCAAGCTCGAGAGATCATACTGTTTCGGAATCGCGTCGCCGGCGGACATGAGCATCCGATACGCCGTCGGGGCGCTGTACCACATCGTCACCCGGTAGCGCTGGATCGTCTGATACCAGCGATCCGGGTCAAACCGCCCGCCGATCACGACGCTGGAGGCCCCCAGCGTCCACGGCCCGTAGATTCCATACGACGTCCCGGTCACCCACCCGGGATCTGCCGTACACCAGAAGGTATCGTCATCGCGCAGATCGAGCGCCCATTTGCTCGTCTGGTAATGGCCGACCATCGCGTACTGCCGATGCAAGGCCCCTTTGGATTTTCCGGTGGAACCCGAGGTGTAATGGATAATGAGCCCGTCGTCGATCGTGAGCCATTCCGGCTCGAACCACTCCGGCGCGCCGGCCATGGCTTGGGCATAGCTCACCTCGTTGGGGGCGAGCACGGTCTGCGGACCGATGAGGATGAGCCGTTTCAGCGCGGGTAACTTGGCGAGCGGAATGCGAACCTTGAGGATGGGAGACGTCACGCAGACGACTGCTTCGCTATCGCCCAAGCGATCCTCGATCGCCTGCTCCATAAACGCTTCAAACAGCGGCACCGGGATCGCCCCGACCCGATTGATGCCGAGGATGACGATGTACAGCTCCGGCGTGCGCGGCAGAAACACCCCGACGCGATCCCCTCGCGAGACCCCCAGCGCTTTGAGCACATGGGCGAAGCGGCTCGTCAGCCCTTTCAACTCTTGGAAGGTGTATTTTTCATCGCGCCGCTCGAAGTCGGTGTAATACAGGGCGACCTTGTTCTTGCGCCAGGAGGCCGCGTGGCGATCCACCGCTTCATGCACGACGTTGACCTTCCCGGTGCGGGACCAGTCAAACTCCCGCTCCACGTCCTTCCAGGTGAAGGTCTTCGCGGCGGCGGCGTAGTCCTTGAGATTCGCGTCGATGGTCTTCGGCTTGCGCTGCCACTCAATCGCGGCGGCTGCGCTCGGTTCGGCGGAAGACGGAGCGGGGATCGGCCCTGAGGGAGCGGCCATGGCGACCTCCTATTCAGGCGGCGACGCGACCTGCCGCAGGATCACGAGTCAGCAAAGAGGTATGTCCTTGGATGCAGCGGAGCCGGTTTATTCAACAGCACCAAGAGCGCAGCACCGGCGAGGAGCACCATACCGCTGACGACCCATCCGGCCGGCGTGTCGCGCAGCGACCACCACAGGCCCGCCGCGAGAATATTGAGCAACGCCAAAGGCAGAAGAAACTTCCACGCCAGGCCCATCAATTGATCGATCCGCAGCCGAGGAAACGTTCCGCGCAGCCACACCAGGACAAACACGAGCGCATACGTCTTCGCGAGAAACCAGATCCAAGAGGGAATGGGCTGCGTCCCCCACCAGAGCACAGCGCCGCCCATCGCCATCACCCCCAGCCCTTTCGCGACGATGGGAAGCCGTTTCGCCGTCGCGAGCAGCAGCGCGAGCAGCCCCGCGAGCGTCCAGCACGGAATCGCCGGGGCGTCCCAGCCGCCGAGGAACAACGTCACGGTCAACGCGCAGATCGCGAAGGATTCGAGAAATTCCGCCATGTACCAGAGCGCGAACTTCATCCCGCTGTATTCCGTGTGGAATCCTCCGACAAGCTCGGACTCGGCCTCCGGCATGTCGAACGGCGTGCGGTTCACCTCGGCGATGCCGCTGAGGAAAAAGACCAGCGCTCCGGCGAACCCCCACGGCGTCCACACGAACCACCCGTGCCGGATTTGCGCTTCCACAATGCCCACCATCGAAAGCGTCCCCGCCACCATGATGACCGTGACCACCGATAGCACCTCCGGCACTTCATAGGAGATGATCTGCGCGACGGATCGCATCGCGCCCAGCACCGAGAATTTGCTGCGCGACGCCCAGCCTCCCATGAAGATGGCGTAGGAGCTGATGGAGGAAATGGCCAGCGCATAGAGCAGCCCGACGTTGAGATCCGCGGCGATCATGTGGCGGCCGAAGGGCAGCACGACGAACAGGAGGATCGCCGGAACCACCGCGAGGAGGGGAGCGAGCAGATGCAGCAGCCGATCCGCCCCCGTGGGCACGATATCCTCTTTGATGAGCATCTTCAACCCGTCGGCGAGCGGCTGCAGCAGCCCGTAGACGCCGACGCGGGTCGGGCCCAACCGATTCTGCATGCGGGCGATGAGCTTTCGCTCAAGCCACGTCAGATACATCATGATGGCGGGCGCGATGGCGGCGATCGCCCCGATCTTCAGGAGCATCTCAACCCAGGGTTGAAGCGGGAGGGGAAACAGGCCGCGCACCCATGCGACGGCGTTCACGAACATCTGATCAAGCTCCTGCGCCGGGATGTGGCTCATGACGCAGCGGGCTCGGACGGTTTGGCCGCGGAGGCCGCCGCTTTGGCCGCCTTGGCGGCCAGGCGCCGGTCCACGGTCGCGGCCTCGGTCGGCTTGATCTGCTGGAAGTATTCATTGCTGCGCAGCAGTTGATCCTTGTGCATCACCATGTCCTCGAACCGCCCCTCGCCGGCGAGCTCATACTGGCGATCCATTTCGATGGCATCGAAGGGGCAGACATCGACGCAGATGCGGCAGGACATGCACACGGACGTATCGATGTCGAAGATGTTGGGCAGCGTGCGGCCGTGGGCTTTGACCGGGCGGCCCTGCGCGTCCTTCTCCATGATGATGTGGATGCAGGCGGGAGGGCACTCCTGCTCGCAGATGCGGCACGCCACGCAGCGCAGATTATCCGGCGTCTGGTCATAGACGAGAAACGGAAAATAGCGGAAGCGCTCCGAGTGCTGCTGCTTGACGTCCGGATACTCCACCGTCACCACGCCGTTCGGCGATGGGATGCGCAACAGGCGCAGCAGCGCCCGGCCCCAGGGGTACGTCTCCACAAACGTCTTGAACGTCACCCCCATGCCTTTGAGCACACCGGTGCCGATCATGGGCTGTTACCGGTCGACTTCGCAGAGCACGATATCGATGGAGCCCAAAATAATAATCGCATCGGCGACTTTGTGGCCGAGGCACAGGTCTTCGAGCACGGTCAGATTGATGAAGCTCGGGGCGCGGATGTGATAGCGATACGGCTGCGGCGATCCGTCGCTGACGAGGTAAAACCCCAGCTCCCCTTTCGGCGCCTCGATGCGCCCGTAGGCGTCGCCCTTCGGCGGCCGGAACGTGCGCGGGGCCTTGCCGATCGCCTGCCCCTTGGGGCTGATCGATGGACTCGCCTGCGGCAGCTCCTTCAGCGCCTGCTGCAGGATCTTGATGCTTTCGCGCATTTCCAGGATGCGCACGTAGTAGCGATCGTACGTGTCCCCGATGGTGCCGAGCGGCACCTTGAAGGCAAAACGCGGGTAGATCGAGTAGCCATCCACCTTGCGGATATCGTAGTTCATCCCGGAGGCGCGCAGCATCGGCCCGGTAATGCTCGCGTCGACGGCCAAGGCCTTGGGCAACACCCCGACGCGCTGCGTCCGCTGCTGGATGATCTCATTGGTCGTCAGCAGCGCTTCAAACTCGTCCAAGAACCTCGGGTAGCCGTCGACGAGCGCTTGGCAGCGCTCCACAAACCCCGCGGGCAGGTCCTCGCGCACGCCGCCGGGCCGCACGTAGTTGCACATCATCCGCGATCCCGAGGCCATCTCAAACAGATCGAGGATCTTTTCCCGCTCGCGAAACGCGTACAACAGCGGCGTGCCGAACGCCCCCATGTCATTCAGCAGAAAACCCGTGACCGCCGTGTGATTCACGAGGCGGGTGAGCTCCGCCATAATGATACGGATGTACTCGCCCCGCTCGGATACCTCGATGCCGGCGAGCTTTTCGATCGCGATCGATAAGCCGAGGTTGCTGGTCATGGCGCAGAAGTAGTCCAGCCGGTCGGTGTACGGAAAGCAGCCGATGTACGTGAGCCCTGCCTCCGCAATCTGCTCATGGTTGCGGTGCATATAGCCCATGACCGGCTTCAGCTTCCGGATCGTCTCCCCGTCGAGGGTCGCGATCATGCGGAACACCCCGTGCGTCGAGGGATGCTGCGGCCCGAGGTTGACCTCGAGCAGCTCCGTCCCCATCCCCGGCGCCGTCTCAGTCTTGGGCTGCATAGCCCCCTAACCCTGTAAAAAAGTAAAAATGTCTTTGAGCGTTTCTCGGATTCATGTTATACTTGCTTCCACAAATGGAGGTGCCTCATGTTGGCCAAGCTCACCCGAGGTAACCAGCTCACGATTCCAAAAGAGATCGTCGAGCGGGTTCATCTGCAAGCCGGACGAGATTATGTGGACGTCTCCTATCTCCATGGCGTCATCATCCTGAAACCCATTGATGTGGAAGAACGCATTCCCCCGGAATCCTATGAAGCGCTGCTGAAGGACGCGTTCACCATCAACCCCGGCGATATCGTCGCCGATGAGCGCACCGCCAAAACAGTTCTCAAGAAACGCTTGAAAAAACAGTAGATGCAGTTCATCTATAAGGAGCGCTCCCTCAAGCGTTTCACCCGCTTCCCCCGACGAGAACAGGCGCTCATCCTTTACGCCGACCAAGAGATCCAAAGCTACTCCGCGACACGACAAGCACCCCACGGGCTTCGCATCAAACTCTTGCTTACGGTCGGATCAGATAAGATCTTTGAAGCGCGCGCCAGCCAATCCATTCGGATCATCTGGGCTGAGCGAGGTGAGCAAGCTTCCTTCCTCCTGGTCGGCCTCCACGACGAAGTCAGACGCTACCTCCGTTCCCTCCGTTAAGCCTTGGCTCACGACGGCTGCTCCAAGACGTTTTGATCCTCGACGACGTAGTCCTTGCGCATGGGGTGGCCTTGGAATCCATCCCACATGAGGATGCGGCGCAAGTCCGGATGTCCCTCGAAGCGCACCCCGAAGAGGTCATACACTTCGCGCTCTTGGAACTCCGCCCCGCGCCACACCGGCGTCACCGAGGCCACGACCGGCTGCTCGCGCGGCAACCGCACCTTCAGCGTCACCGGTCCGCGGCGTTGGCTCATGGAATAGAGATGATAGATCACGTCGATGTGCGTGGGAGGATAATCGACGGCGGTGAGGTTGGCCACGTAATCGAAGCGAAACCGTCCGGCGTCCTTGAGCGCGCGGCACACGGGCGCCACATCCTTGGGTTCAATCCGTAACGCGCTCCCTTCCACCGTCACCGGAACACCGGGCAGCAGCGCGGCGAGATCCGTTTTGAGGTCTTCGATCGACAGCGGCATTACGAGGACGCGGGAGGCGCGGCGGGCGGCTGGGGAGGCGTCGTCGCCGTCCATGCCAAGGAAGGTTCCGGCGGCTGCCACACCTCGGGATTGTAGCGAGGCACCAACCCTGAGGCGCCGAATTCGGGGATGCGGTATTCTCCCTGCTTGCGATCGACGGCTTCCCCCATGGCGCGCCGCTTGATGTTCT
>Ga0114945_10001947_pt1 | contig 12434 bp, 12 predicted proteins | sample OV2TP3_FD_87194 | JGI IMG/M metagenome (GOLD analysis project Ga0114945, IMG submission 87194) | Hot spring microbial communities from Beatty, Nevada to study Microbial Dark Matter (Phase II) - OV2 TP3 | ecosystem: Environmental > Aquatic > Thermal springs > Hot (42-90C) | place: USA: Beatty... | reverse complement strand
CTCACCCTCTCGGCGCCCTGGTAGGAACCGGTCTACCCTACCTCAGCCGGCCGAGGCAACCGGCTTCGTTCCGTCCTGTCGTCTGCTGTCCAGAATTCCGCACTTCCCGGAGATCAACGACACTCGGCGACCGCCGCACGATCTCCGCCACCCGTTGCCGCGACGACGGCCAGGGCTCAAAGCGTTCTGCACGTGGTGTGGGCAGGCACGATCGTGTGGGTAGGACGGAGGGTCATGGTCATGGCGATAGGGTCAACTCTCATCGGTCTGGTGTTCGCTCTCTTTTTCGGGTCAATGTCGTCTCTGGCCCACGCCGGTATTACCGCCTTCGGCGGCATCTTCGACGGAGGTAATAACGACCCGACCGACGGCACGGCCGACGGGCTCCACGTCGGGACCGCGGCGGCGCCGGGCATGCTGACCGTCGATGGGGGCAGCCAGCTCCATGTGATGAGTCCCGATCTCACCGTGGGCCTCTCCAACACCGGGCTCGTGACGCTGACCGGGTCGTCCTGCGCGACGCCGTCGATGCTGGACGTCGACCGCTACATTCGAGTCGGGGGACCCACGCCAGCTGGGGCGCCCGGACACCGGGTTCTGGTTGTCTCGGGCGGCGCCAAGGTCACGAGCGGCACGGCCGTGCCGGCCGAGGAGAAGGGCCTCGAGTTCCTTGGCGTCGAGCAGGGCTCTACGGGGTACGTGGTCGTCGCCGGCTCATGCTCGGAGTGGACGCTCGACACCGGCATGGCGGTCGGGCTCCGGGGCACCGGGACCCTGACGATCCTCGACGGCGGGAAGGTCCGGGCCGTCGGGAACGACTTTATCCCGGTGATCGGTGGCGTGCCCCAGCCGCCCGCGCGGCCCAGCCTCTGGATCGGCCTCGACGGCGACGCCAGCGGCACCGTGACCGTCAGGGGCGGGACCCTCGACCTCGACAGGGGCGACATCCTACTGGCGGCGGGTCCTGTGAACTCATCCCTGACCGCGAGCGGGACGCTCGTCATTGAGGCCGGAGGCCGGGTTTACAGCGGCGGGGGGTTCGTGGCGCTGCGGACGAAGAGCAGCGGAATGGTTCACGTGGGCTTGGGATCGCGGTGGGAGATCTCCCGGGCGCCCGCGTTCGACCTGGGCGGCGGCCAGCTCATCTCGGGAAACGTCCTCAGCGTCGGCCGGCGCGGGAACGGCGCCCTCGCGGTGCGGGACGGTGGCCAGATCCTGGTCAGCGACCCGACCTACGTCAACCCAGCGCTGTTGATCGGGCGTGATGGCAACGCGACCGGTGTCGTGACCGTGTCCGGGATGGAGTCCAGCATCGAGGTCACCGGGAAGTCACCACTTCTCCACGTGGGCCGCGCGTCGTTTCCGCCCTTTGGGTCGGGCTCCGGGTTCGGCACGCTGAACGTCCTCGACGGCGGGCAGGTGAAGCTGACCTCGACCGACGGCGGGGGTGTGGGCCGGATCGGACGAGATCCCGGCAGCGTCGGCCGGGTCACCGTCGCCGGGGCTAACTCGCTGCTCAGCCTCCCGAACCTTCTGGCGCTCGGGGAGCAGGGCGACGGCGCGCCCGGCGGGAGCGGCGTCCTCCGGGTGACAAGTGGAGGAACCGTCGAGGTGACGCCGATCCCGGCGCCCGGGGCCTGTCCGGCCAACCCGGAGGATCCGCCACCTCCGGGGGTCGGAGTGCTCCGGATCAGGACGAACGACGTGCTGGAGGGGAGCGGCACGATCAAGGCGTGCGTCCACAACCAAGGGGGCATCCTCACCCCCGGGGACTCGCCGGGACCCATGCTCATCCTGGGAAGCTACACGGGCGGGCCGGGCAGCCAGCTCGTCCTCGAGATCGACGCCAACGGCGCGCACGACTCCTTACAGGTACGTGACGGCCTGACCCTGGATCCAGCCAGCCAGATCCTCATCCTGATCGATCCCAACCTCCAGGTCACGCCCGGGCAGTCCTTCCCACTCGTGCAGAGCGACACCGGCGCCGCGCTGACGGTCGTGGGAACCCCGACCGGAGGCTTTCAGGTTCAGTCCACGCCGGAGTTCGCCCCGGTCACGCCGGAGATCCGGCTCGAGCCGGTCACGACACCGATCCTCGGCACGCTGACCGTGGCGATCGACATCAAGCCGGGCAGCTTCCCGAACTCGATCAACCGCGGCTCGGCCGGGGCGATCCCCGTCGCGATCCTGAGTAGCGCGACGATCGACGCGACCCAGGTGGACCCCGCGACGGTGACACTTGCCGGTGCCGCGGTGCGGCTGATCGGGAAGGGCAGCCGGGAGGCGTGCAGCGCGAGCGACGTGAACGGGGACGGGCGGCTCGACCTCGTGTGCCACATCGCGGCCGACGAGCTCCAGCTCCAGGAGGGGGACACGGTGGCCCTGCTGAAGGGGACGACATACAGCGGCGCCGCGATCGAGGGCCAGGACTCCGTCCGGATCGTGCCGTAGCTGCCCGCGGAAGCCCCTGTCCGGTTGCCGGGATCGGGTCCCTCCTTTCAGGGGCAACGCGTTGCGGCGATCCTTCGCGGCCAGGCGGCAATCCACGAAGTCGGCGGAACACGCTCGCGCTCGGCCGGCCCCGGGACCTCGAGGACGTGGCGACCCTGCGTCGCCACCATCCCTGACGGACCCCTCACCCCACCCTCTCCCCCGAGGGGAGAGGGCGTAAGTCACCGGAACAGGTCCTGGGCGGGGTCGCGGAGGAGTTCCCGCGCGGAGCCCGGGCCCGGGGTGTACGGGTAGCCGCGGATCAGGGCGACGGGCACCGCGTCGAGCTTCCCCATCACGAGCTCCGCCGCGCCCGCCAGCTCGTCGGCGACCGCGAGGAGCGTCGCCTGGAGCGTGTAGCCGTAGGGGTCCTTGACCCCGAGGTAACTGCGGATCGCCCGCATCCCCGCCACGCCGATCGCGACGTTGTGGAGTCCTTCCCGCCACGGCCGGCCGAAGGTGTCGGCGACGATGACCGCCACCTCGACCCCTGCCCGCGCGCGCACGCCCTCGAGGATGGCCCGCGCCGAGGCGTCGGGGTCCTCGGGGAGGAGACTCACCCAGCCGGCACCGACGTTCGACTGGTCCACGCCCGCGTTCGCGCAGACCTGGCCGTGATGGGTCTCGGCGATGAGGATGCCGCGGTCCATCCGGACGATTCGCCTGGATTCCCAAAGGATTATCTCGATGAGCCTGGGATCCTTCTTGAGGTCTCGGGCCACCTCGAGCGCGAACGCCGACGGCGTCACCTCCTCGAGTCGGACCAGCCGCCCCTCGGCCTTGGAGACGATTTTCTGGCTCACGACGAGGACGTCGCCGGTCTCGAGCGGCGTGCCCTGGGCGGCCGTGGCCGCGACGATGAGGGCGGGCAGGTCGTCGCCGGGGCGCACCTCGGGGAGCCCGCCGATCCCCAGCACCTCGAGCCGGGGCACGCGGGCGGGGTGTCCGACCCCGGCGGATCGGAGAAGCCGGGCGGCCCGCGTCTCAGGGCCCCTGGCGAGGAGGGCTTCGAGGTCCTCGGGGCTGTCGATGTCGAGCCCGGCCCCGGGGAGCTCGAGGACGACGGGCTCGATCCCCCGCGCGCGTGCCGCGGCGAGGTGGTCCGCGAACGAGGGCTCGCCGAACCGGAGCGGGACGGCCTCGGGCGGGGCGAGGCACGCCGCGTTGGTCCCGAGCCCGCTCCGCGACGGGACGAACACCGCCGCCGGCGGGGCGCCGCACGCCGCGAGCACCGCCCGGACCTCCTCGGTCGTCAGGCACGGCAGGTCCCCCGGCACGGTCAGCATGATGGTCGCCCCGAGCTCGCGGCACGCGGCGAGCCCGCGCTCGACGGCCGCGGTGTGGCCCGCGCTCTCCGCCTCGAGCAGGGCGGCCGCGCCGTGGCGCGCCGCGATCTCGGCCGCGCGTGTGTCGGGCGTGACCACGACGATGCGATCGAGGCCGCCTGCCGCCAGCGCGGTGAGGACGTCCTCGAGCATCGCGCGGGCGAGAGCCGAGCGCGCCTCCGGGGGGAGGGCCCGGGCGAGCCGCTGCTTCGCGGCGTCGAAGTCCTTGGCGGGGACGACGGCGACCTTCATGGGGATAATCCCACGGCATCCAGGATCGCACGGGCCAGCGCGGCCTCACGCGCGGCGTCCGTCATCAGCGTGTCGGTCGGGACGGCGCGCACCCCCGCCCCCTCGATCTCGGCGGCGAGCGCCGCGTCGCGCCCGTCCACCACCAGGACGTCGAGCCACGGCCCGTAGAGCTCGAGGAGGGCGAGCGGGGAGACGGGGAGCCCGCGCGCCTGGAGGAGCTTTCCCGCCGGGCCGCTGACCGGCGCGCCCCCGACGATCGGGCTCACCGCGGCGACGGGCGCGCGGGTCGCCGCGAGGGCCTCGGCGATCCCGGGCACGGCCAGGATCGGCCCGATCGAGGTCACGGGGTTCGAGCAGCACACGACGACGGCCTCGGCGTCGCGGATCGCCGGGAGCACGGCCGGCGCGGGGCGCGCGCGATCCGTGCCCTCGTAGGCGACGTCCAGGACCTCGGGCTTCGCCCGGTCGCGGACGAAGAACTCCTGGAAGGCGAGCCAGCCCGCCGGGGTGCGGATCTTCGTCCGGACGGGGTCGTCCGACATGGGCGCGATGCGCGCCCGCACGCCGAGCGCCGCCCCGATCGCCGCCGTCGCCGCCGAGAGCGTCGCACCGCCCCGGAGGAGCGTCGTCCGGTGGAGGTGGATCGCCAGGTCGCGGTCGCCCACCTGGAACCAGCTCTCGCGCCCCAGCCGGGCCATCGCCGCGAAGCAGTGGAAGGTGTCATCGCGGATTCCCCAGCCGCGCGCGGCGTCGAGCAGCCCCGCCATGGCGTAGGTCACCGAGTCGAGGTCGGGCGAGACGTGGAGCCCCCACCACTCGAGGTCGTCGCCGGTGTTGACGACGACCGCCAGACGCGCGGGGTCGGTCACCCGCGCGAGGCCGCGGAGGAGCTTGGCGGCCCCGGTGCCGCCGGCGAGGGCAACGATCATGGCCGCCGTGCCAATAACCGTCGCATCTCTGCGTCCTCGGTCGTCGTCGGCCCTCAACGTACTCGGAGTACGCCTCGGGCCGCCTCCTCCCTGCGTCCTTGATCTGCTCGGTTCTTGTCCCGGCGCGGAAGAGCGAACATGCGCCCTACCGACCGCGCCGGCGGCGGCTGGCCTCTTCGTCGGGGGTGCTGATGGCATAGGTTCCGGGTCGCCGCCAGGCGAAGAGCCCGATCCCCGGCCGATCGCGGAGTCCAGGGGGGAGCGCGGCCTCGGGGACGGGGACGAACCCGCGCCGCACCCAGAGCCGGTCCAGGCCCTGGGGGCGCGTGAAGAGCGTGTCGAGCGGAGTCGCCGCGGCCGCGGCGAGGAGCGGCGCCAGGAGCTGGTCGGCGACCTCCAGGGGCTCGACCCCGGCGGGCGACTCGACCACGACGGGGCCGTGGACGAAGCCGTGCGCCCCGCGCCGCTCGACGAGCAGGCCGCCGACGAGCCGCCCCCCGGCCTCGGCTTCCCAGGCGAGCTCGTCGGGGGCGGGCTCGGGGATCCAGGCCCCGGCGTACTCGAAGAGGTTACGGACCTCTGCCGCCCCGGCCTGGCACGGCCGGAAGGTCACGCCCTGCCAAGTCCGGGGCTCGAGGTCGCGCGCGGCCGGCTCGGCCGCCGGCCGGGGAACCGGCCGCCGGGCCGCCCGCGACACGGGCGCCTTGGGCGCCCTACTTCTTCCCGCCGAGGATCGCGTCCTTGAGGACCTTCGCGACGCGGACCCGCACGGCGCGCTTGGCGGCGATCTTGATCGGCTCCCCGGTCTGCGGGTTCCGGCCCATGCGGGCCTTCATGTTCCGGAGGACGACCTTGCCGATCCCGGGCAGCACGAACGCGCCGCTCTTCTTCACCTCCCGGACGGCGAGGGAGTTCAACTCATCGATGAAGCCGCCCACCTGCTTCTTCGTCGTCTTGGTCTTCTCCGCCAGCGTCTTGATCACGCCCGACTTGGTCATCAGCTTCGCCATCGACGCGTCTCCTTTCAGGGGCTTCGGGTTGCGCCACCCGGCAGGGGGTGGCTGGGGAGGGCCTCGGCCCTCCGGCCGGGGTCATCCGTGTGCGGTCGGGCCGCGGCCGGGCCCTCGGCCCCGGCCCGTGGGTGCGCGAACCGGAACTCCCGCGCCGCCGCGAGGCGGCGGTACGAGCCGAAGCGGGCCTCCGCGTCCGGGACGAGGTCGAGCGGGCTCGGCTCGTCCGCCCGTTCGTCGGCATAGACCTTGAGGATCTCGTAGGTCGTACCGCGCTGGGCCGGGACGCGCCCGAGGTCGCGCGCGATCCGCCGCAGCTCGGCGGGTGGCACGAGCTGGCCGTACGGCGCGCCGGCCGCCGTGGAGATGCTCTCGTTGATGAGGGTGCCGCCGAGGTCGTTCGCGCCCGCGGTGAGGAGCACCTGCGCGAGCTTCGGCCCTTCCTTCACCCAGGAGGCCTGGATGTTGCGGAATGTCGGCCCGAGCATGAGCCGCGCGAGGGCGTGCATTCGCACGACCTCGGCCCCCGTCGCGCCGGGCCGGACGCCGGGGACGAGGCCGCGCCGGTACATCGGCGCCTCCTGGTGGATCAGGGAGAGGGGGACGAACTCGGTGAACCCGCCGGTGTCCTTCTGGACGTCGCGCAGGAGCGCCAGGTGGCGGACCCAGTGGGCGGGGGTCTCGACGTGGCCGTACATGATCGTGGAGGTTGTCCGGATCCCGAGCCCGTGGGCGGTCGTGATCACCTCGAGCCACTGGCGGGTCGAGATGCGCCCCTTCGAGATCACCTCGCGGACCTCGTCGTCGAGGATCTCGGCCGACGTCCCCGGCAGGGTCCCGAGCCCGGCGGCCTTGAGCTCGGCGAGGTATTCGCGGACGGACAGGCCGGAGCGCGTCACGCCGTAGAGGACCTCCTCGGGGGAGAAGGCGTGGACGTGGAGCTCCGGCAGCGCGCGCTTGATTGCCCGGCAGAGGTCGATGTAGAAGCGCCCGTCGAGCTTGGGGGGAAGGCCGGCCTGGATGCAGACCTCGGTGGCGCCGAGCTCCCAGGCCTCGCGGGCGCGCCGGACGACCTCCTCGACGGGCAGGAAGTACCCCTCCTCCTCCCGGTGGTCCCGGCTGAACGCGCAGAAGGTGCAGTGCTTGATGCAGACGTTGGTGAAGTTGATGTTGCGGTTGACGACGTAGGTCACGAGGTCGGCGGCCTGCCGGCGCCGCAGCTCGTCGGCGACCGCGGCGAGCGCGGAGAGCTCCCGGCCCCGGACCTCGGCGAGGACGAGGGCGTCGCCGACCGGGACCTCGGCGCCCTCGAGCGCCCGGTCGAGCGCCGCCCGCACCGCCGGGGCGATCCCGTCGAAGAGCGCGCCCAGGCCGGTCACGGCTCCCTCTCCCTCTCAGGGAGAGGGTCGGGGTGACGGTGGGAGAGGGTTCCGGACACACGGTGCCTCATGCGGGCGCTCCTACAAAGGCCCTGGCGGGCGCCGCTGACGCCTCGCGAACGAGGCCGGTCGCGTCCACGTACGCGGCGACGCGCGCCCGCAGCGCCTCCGGGACGAACCCCGGGCGCTGGATGAACTCGGGGTAGATGGCGAGCCGCTCCCGCAGACGCCCCCCGGCGGCCTCCGTCGCGCCCCGGAGCGCCGCGATCTGCGGCCACGGCGCCTCGGGGTTGATGTAGTCGATCGTCAGCGGGGAGATGCCGCCCCAGTCGTTGAGCCCCGCCGCGATCAGGCTCGGGTAGGTGCCGGGGGAGAGGTTCGGCGGCGCCTGGACATTCATCGCGGGGCCGAGGAGGAGCCGGGCGGCGGCGATCGTCCGGCGCAGCTCGTCGAGATCGGGCTCCGGGTGGCGCGCCATCGGGATTCCGGGCTTGGCGCGGAAGTTCTGGACGATGACCTCCTGGACGTGGCCGTGGCGCGCGTGCACGGCGCGGATCGCCAGCAGCGCCTCGACGCGCTCGGCCCGCGTCTCGCCGATCCCGATCAGGATCCCGGTGGTGAAGGCGACGCCGAGCCGTCCCGCCGCCTCCAGCGTCCGGAGGCGGAGGCGGGGGAGCTTGTCGGGCGCGCCCGCGTGCGGGCCGCCGGGCCCCGCGAGGCGGTCGGCCGCGGTCTCGAGCATGAGGCCGACGCTCGGGTTGGCCTCCCGGAGCGCGCGGAGGTCGCGCTCGCCCATGAGCCCGGGGTTCGAGTGCGGCAGGAGCGGCGTCTCGGCGACGATCGCCCGGCACGCGGCGGCGAGGTAGTCCAGGGTCGTCCGGTAGCCGCGCCGGCGGAGCCACTCGCGGTGCTCGGGGAAGCGCGCCTCGGGGCGGTCCCCGAGGGAGAGGAGGGCCTCCTTGCAGCCGAGTCGGGCGCCGGTCCGGCAGACCTCCAGCACCTCGTCGAGCCCCATCGTGTGGGCCCCGGGCTGGCCGGGGTCGCGCTTGAACGTGCAGTAGCCGCAGTCGTCGCGGCAGAGGTTCGTCAGCGGGAGGAACACCTTCCGCGAATACGTGACCGTGCGCCCCTTGCCGCGGTCGCGGACGGCCGCCGCGGCGGCGAGGACGGCCGGCAGCTCGGCCGGCGCGGCGTCGATCAGCGCCACGCCGTCGGCCTGGTCGAGGGGGCGGCCGGCCGCCACGCGCTCGAGGGCGGTCTCGACCGCCGGAGACAGCGGGGGCGCACCGGTCATCCGCCGATCCTCGTCGAGTCTCGGATGTCCACCGGCCCGGGACCGCTCATCCGCTCGCGCTCCAGGCGATCACGCGCTCCGGCGTGATCTTGATCATCAGGCCTCCCTCGGGGAGGGGCAGCGTCGCGTACTGGGGGTACTTCGCCTCGAGGAGACCGCGGGCGGCCTCCCACTCCGGGCCCGTCGACAGCAGCTCCGCCTGCCCCTGGACGAGCACCCAGCGCAGCTGTCGCCAGTCCTCCTCGTAATGGTCGAACAGCAGCGCGACGCGGGGGTTCGTCCGGATGTTCCGCACCCGCCGGAGCCGGTCGGCCGGCCTCCGCTTGGGCTTGGCGTCGATCGCCGAGTAGTATGCGCGCCCGTCCGTCGCATAGCACACCGGGACCACGTGGGGGTGACCGGTGTCGTCGAGCGTGGCGAGCCGGGCGACGCGGCTCTGGGCCGGGAGGGCGGCCAACGGCGCGGCCAGCGCCATCAGCGCGCCCGCGCCACTTTCGGCCGGACCTCCTTCGCGAAGCGCTCCATCGTCTCCACCATCGCCTTCGGGTCCTGCTCCGTGAAGTCGAACACGAAGAACCGGACGCCCGCGCGCGTGTAGGCGCGGATGTCCTGGATCACTTTCTCCGCGGGGCCTCTGAGCGGGGACCCCTGCACCTGCGCGCCGCCGGGCGCCTTCTTCCGCTGCCGCGGCCAGATCTCGAGCGGGGCCCGCAGCGTCAGGAGGATCGCCTCGGACCGCCGCCCCGCCCGCGCCGCGTGCGCGCGCACCTGCTGGGCCTTCTCCGCGTACTCGTCCGGCGTGAGCCGCGCCGGCGCCCGGAGCCCGATCGGGTGCCAGGCATCCGCCAGCTCCCCCACGCGCCGGAGCGCCCGGTCGGTGTGGCCGCCGATCCAGATCGGGGGGTGCGGCTTCTGCGCGGGCTTCGGGAACATTGTCACGTCCGACACGTGGTAGTACTTCCCCGCGAAGCGCGGCTCGTCCCGCGTCCACAGCTCCTTCATGAGCTGGAGGTACTCGTCGGTCACCGCCCCCCGCTCGGGGAACGGCGCCGCCGCGAGGGCCTGGAACTCCTCCGGCCACCACCCCACGCCGCACCCCACGATCACCCGCCCGCCCGACAGCGCGTCGAGGGTCGCGAGCTGCTTGGCGGTCACGACCGGATTCCGGTAGGGGACGACGAGCACGCTCGTCCCCACGCGGATCCGCCGCGTGACGCCGAGCAGCCACCCGATCAGGGCGAGGGGCTCGAGATAGTCCTGCCGGGAGCCGCCCGGGAACTCGCCCGTCGGGCTGTAGGGGTACGGCGCCGAGGTCTTCGTGGGGAGCACGACGTGGTCGGATACCGTGATGCACGCGTAGCCGAGCGCGTCGGCCTTGCGGGCGAGGCGGGCGAGGATCGGTGGCCTGGCGAGGGGGCCGCGGCCGGGGAGATGGAACCCGAACTCCACGAGCTGACCCTGCGAACCCCCGCGCCGGACCCGCTTCACAGCGACCGATCCTAAGCCGATTCCACCCGCAACGCAAGAGGCGAATATCCCATCCACCCCTCGCGTGGCCGCTCGGAATGCGCCCGCGGGAGGGGTCGGCTCTCCCAACTGGGAGCCCGGTCGGGGGAGGGATCAGCGGGCGTGGCGGCGCCACGACCCGTCGGCGAGAATGGCGTCGATCGTTCCGATCACCGTGTCGCACTCCTCGTCGGTCGAGTAGAAGTGGGGCGCGATCCGGATGCCGGCGCCGGGGCGGTGGTCCACCAGGACCTGCCGGGCCTCCAGTTCGTGGGCGACCTCGGCCGCGTGCGGCGGGTCCACCACGACCACGCCCCCGCGCGCCTCGGGGTCGGCGGGCGAGCGGATCGCGTACCCGCGGGCGCGCGCCGCCTCCAGGAGGCGCTGGGTCTGACGCCGCGACTTGGCCCGGATGGCGCCGACGCCGACCGCCCCGACGATCTCGTAACCGGGACGGGCGGCGTAGAGCGGCGCCACGGCGGGGGTACCGGTCAGAAACCGCCGGTGGTCGGCGGCGTAGCGGGTGGGCGGGGGGTCGAAGGCGAAGGGCGTCGCGTGCGCGGCCCACCCGGTCAGGACCGGCTCCAGCCGCTCGACCAGCTCCGGGCGCACCCAGAGGTAGCCCGCCCCGGGGCCGCCGCAGAGCCACTTGACGGAGCCCCCCACGAGCGCGTCCACGCCGAGCCGGCCGACGTCCACGGGGAGCACGCCCACCGACTGGTACGCGTCGAGGACGACGAGGGCCCCGGCCTGCTGCGCCCGGGCGGCCAGCGCCGGGACGTCCACGAGGGCGCCCGTCTTGTAGAGGGCGTGGGAGACGACCAGCGCCGCCGTGGTCTCGTCCAGCGCCTCGAGCACACGCTCGGTCGGGTAGGTGAGGCCGTCCTCCGACTTGACCACCTCGACTCTGATCCCCCGGCGGACGTGAGCCTGGCAGAGGTAGAGCGTCGTCGGGAACTCGACGTCGGCCAGGAGGAGGCGGTCCCGCGGGGGGCGGAAGTCCAGGGCGGACAGGAGGATGCCCAGGGCGATGGTGACGTTCTGCTGCATGACGACCGTTCCAGGCGCGGCGCCGACCAGCGGGGCGAGGAGATCGCCCGTCGCTCGGGGGAGGTCCCACCATCCCTCGGCCCAGGCGCGGATCCCCCGCGAGCCCCAGGCCTCCGCGAACTGCGCCAGGGCCTCGGCGGCGCCCCGGGGCATCGCCCCGAGGGAGTGGCTGACCATGTAGGTGGTCCGCTCGAGGATCGGAAACTCCGGGCGCCAGCGGCGGGCCAGGTCGTCCATACGCCGGCCAATCCTAGGGGGTTTCGGGGCGCTTGTCACCCCTTCCCTCCGACCCCCGGAGAGCTGGGGTGGGAGGCCTACGGCCCGAGACCGGTCTGCCCCGATGATCAACCACGACGCGCCGAACTCCTCCAGACCGTCCCGGAGAGCACGGAGCGCGGCGAGGAACCGCGGCTCGCCGCCCTCACTCACCGGCTGGCACGCCGGTGCAGCCGGACCCAGGTCCCGCGGAGCGCCTCCTCTTCCGCTTCCCGCGACGGATCGGCCGTCCCCGGTCCGTGGCCCGCGCGGTCGGCGGTGTCGATCATCGAGAGGGCGAGGGCGATCGCCCGGGCTGGATCTGCGCCCCTCCGGCGCAGCGCATGGCGATCGGCTTCGGCGATCGCCTCGAACCCGGCGATCCAGCGCCGGACGTCCGCTGCTTCCATGCCTCCAAGATGGCGCAGCGCGTCGGCCCCCACAGACATTCTCCGCTGTCGAGGCGGCGCCCCGCGCGCTCCGGACCGGCTGAATCGCCCCTCGGACGAGGCTGCCCGCAGAGCGAGATCTCCCCTGAGCCCGGGCCTCTCCCCGCCGCGGGCAGAAGGGAGAGTGCCTGCGTTACCGACGGAAGACGACGATCCCCCGGCGGGTCGCCCCCAGGATCAGCGGGTTGCCCTCGGCCTTCTGCTCGAGCTCCTCCCGGGTGTACGGGAAGACGTCCACACCGACCGGAAACCAGCTCGGCAGGAACAGCGGGATGCGGTCGAGGAACGGGCGGTCGGACGCCGCGAGGATGAGCAGCAGGTCCACGTCGCTGCCCGGCACCGCCGCGCCCTCGGCCACCGAGCCGAAGAGAATAAGGGCCCGCGCGACAATAAAATGGACAATTCACAGCAGAACTCTGGAATCATCGCGCCGTGGCCGGTGACAGGGTGTAGTTCCAGTCGGGATGGAAGGCGTGCCCCTTCAGCTGCAGCCTG
>Ga0114945_10001946_pt1 | contig 12444 bp, 13 predicted proteins | sample OV2TP3_FD_87194 | JGI IMG/M metagenome (GOLD analysis project Ga0114945, IMG submission 87194) | Hot spring microbial communities from Beatty, Nevada to study Microbial Dark Matter (Phase II) - OV2 TP3 | ecosystem: Environmental > Aquatic > Thermal springs > Hot (42-90C) | place: USA: Beatty... | reverse complement strand
GCGCGCCCTCGATCGGCTCGGGGTCTCCCTCAGCGTGTAGCCAAAACGCCCGGCCGGAGAGCCATGCCTTCGTCAAGAAAATCAACGCGGTACACTCGGACCCGAGGGGGAACTTCGGACTAGCCGAGGCGCCGTACTCTCGTCAAGGCGCCCAGACCGGTGAGCCGAGCGGAGGGTCTAGCTGCGGTACACTCTCCCGGGTGACCTTCCCGAGCGGGCTCCGCGCGCTCAACCACCGTGACTACCGCCTCTTCTGCGGCTCTCAGCTCCTCGCGCAGACCGGCTCGTGGATGCAGGCCGTCGCGCAGTCGTGGCTCGTGCTCCAGCTCACGAACTCGCCGCTCATGCTCGGGCTCCTGGGCACGCTCCAGTTCGGGCCGGTCCTGCTCCTCGCCGTCGTCGCCGGCGCCGTGGCCGACCGCGCACCGAAGCGCCGGCTCCTCATCGTGACGCAGACGACCTTCGCCTTCCAGGCATTCGTCCTGGCGGCCCTCGCCGCGACGGGACAGGTGGCCTACTGGCACGTCGCGCTGTTCGCGCTGCTGGCCGGTCTCGCCAACGGCCTCGACGGGCCCGTCCGGCAGTCGCTCGTCATGGAGCTCGTGGGCAAGGCCGACGTCATCAACGCGGTCGCGCTGAACTCCGCGTCCTTCAACACGGCGCGGATCGTCGGCCCGGCGATCGCCGGACTCCTGATCGCCCGGTTCGGCGTCACACCCGCCTTCGTCCTGAACGGCCTGGGGTTCCTCGGCGCCATCGCCGCGCTCGCCGTTCTGACCGAGCCCGCCCTCCCGACCCGACGCGGCGGCGCCACGATCCTGGAGGAGATTCGCGAGGGGCTCCGGTACGCGATCCGCACGCCCCGGATCCGCCTCGTCCTCGGGATACTGCTCGTGGTGAGCTTCTGTGTCTTCAACTTCACGGTCTACGTCCCGCTCCTCGCCCGCGATTCACTGGGGCTCGGGGCGGAGGGGTTCGGCTTCCTCATGACGGCCCTCGGTGTCGGCGCCGTGGTCGGCGCGCTGGCCATCGGCACGACCGGGTCGCGCCACCCGCCGCTCGCCGTGCTCTTCGCCGCCGCCGCGGTCGCCTGCGCCGGGCTTCTCGGCCTCGCGGCCGCCGGGCGATTCTGGGTGGCGGCGGCCGTGCTCGTCGTCACCGGCTTCTTCGGCACCGTCGTCCTGGCGGGCTGCAACACGGCGCTCCAGCTCGGGGCGCCCGACGGCCTGCGCGGCCGCGTGATGAGCCTCTACGTCCTGGTCCACGGCGGGGTGTTCCCGATCGGGGCGTTCATGGTCGGCGCGATCTCGGAGCGGTGGGGGGTGTCCCGGTCCTTCCTCGTGAACGGCCTCGCGGGGCTCGCGGCGCTCGCGCTAATCGCCGCCTGGTGGCGACGCCGGGCCGCCGCGGAATGAGCGGGCGCGGGCTGAGGGGCCCCCTCACCCTGCCCGCTCCCCCGGCGGGGAAGGGGATCAGGAGGGCTTCTCGAGCTTGGCCCAGGAGTCCCGCAGCGTCACCGTCCGGTTGAAGACGAGCCGCTCCGGCGTCGAATCCACGGGATCGGCGCAGAAGTAGCCGAGCCGCTCGAACTGGTAGCGGCTGCCCGGTGCGGCGGCCGCGAGGCTCGGCTCCACCCGGCAGGCGGGGAGCACCTCGAGCGACTTCGGGTTGAGGCTCGCCGTCCACTCCGTGCCCTCGGCCTCGTCCTCGGGGTCGGGCTTGGTGAAGAGGTGCTCGTAGAGGCGCACTTCGGCCGGCACCGCGTGGGCGGCCGAGACCCAGTGAATCGTCCCCTTGACCCGCCGCCCCGGCGCGTCCCCGCCGCGCGTCGCCGGGTCGTAGGTGCAGCGCACCTCGACGACCTCGCCCGTCCGCTCGTCCTTGACGACGCCCACGCACTTGACGATGTACGCGTAGCGGAGGCGGACCTCGTTCCCCGGAAACAGCCGGAAGTACTTCGGCGGCGGGCTCTCACGGAAATCGTCCCGCTCGATCCAGAGGACGCGCGAGAACGGGACGCGCCGGGTCCCCATGCCGGGGTCCTCGGGATTGTTGACCGCGTCCATCTCCTCCACCCGACCCTCGGGGTAGTTGTCGAGGACGAGCCGGAGCGGGCGCAGGACGGCCATCCGGCGCGGCGCGCGCCGGTTCAGGTCCTCCCGGAGGCAGTGCTCGAGGAGGGCGATCTCCACGACGTTGTCCGTCTTCGCGACGCCGATCCGCTCGGAGAAGTCGCGGATCGCCTCCGGCGTGTAGCCCCGCCGGCGCAGCCCCGCGATCGTCGGCATCCGCGGGTCGTCCCACCCCCGGACGTGGCCCCCCTCGACGAGCGCGAGGAGCTTCCGCTTGCTCATCACCGTGTAGGTGAGGTTCAGGCGCGCGAACTCGATCTGCTGGGGGTGATAGACGCCGAGCTGGTCGAGGAACCAGTCGTAGAGCGGCCGGTGGTCGGCATACTCGAGGGTGCAGATGGAGTGCGTGATCCGCTCGATCGAGTCGCACTGGCCGTGGGCCCAGTCGTACATCGCGTAGATGCACCACGCGTCCCCCGTCCGGTGGTGCGGGACCTTGCGGATCCGGTACATGACCGGGTCGCGCAGGTTCAGGTTCGGCGAGGCCATGTCGATCTTCGCCCGGAGGGTCTTCGTCCCCTCCTCGAACTCCCCCGCGCGCATGCGGGCGAAGAGGTCGAGGTTCTCCTCGACCGGGCGGTCGCGGTGCGGGCTCTCGCGGCCCGGTCGGGTGAGGGTGCCGCGGTACTCGCGGATCTCGTCGGCGCTGAGCTCGTCCACGTACGCCTTGCCGGCCTTGATGAGCTCGATCGCCCACGCGTAGAGCTGCTCGAAGTAGTCGGAGGCGTAGTACTCGTGCGGCCCCCAGTCGAACCCGAGCCAGCGGATGTCGGCCTTGATCGACTCCACGTACTCGACGCTCTCCTTGGTCGGGTTCGTGTCGTCGTAGCGGAGGTGGCACCGGCCGCCGAACTCCTTCGCCAGGCCGAAGTTCAGGCAGATGGACTTCGCGTGGCCGATGTGGAGGTAGCCGTTCGGCTCCGGCGGGAAGCGCGTGACGACCCGCCCGCCCCACCGGTCGGTGCGGAGGTCCTCCTCGGCCAGGTACCGGATGAAGTTCGGTGGAGGGGCCGAGCCCGTCGTCGCCATGGCTCAAGCGTAGCGGGGAGCCCGATGGCGATCAAGCGGGCGCCCTGCGCTCACCCCGGGTCGAGCCGCTCCGCCTTGATGACGACGACTTCCTCGAGGGGCTCGGCGCTCCCCGCGCTGAAGGTGGGGGATCTGGATGCGGGTGATCAGGCACCTCTCGTACACGTGCGGGAGGTCGCGCATGCTCGGGTTGCTCCGACCGATCGTGATCTCGTCCAGAAGGACGAACGTGCGCGCCAGGATGGCGTTCACCCACGCCTGGAGCGGGGGTCGGACGATGGCGGCCTCGCCGACCAGCGCGACGGCCGGGCCGCTCCCCCGCGCGCGCTTGTAGGCGGCACACTGCACGAGGGCCCAATGGGGATGCCGTCCACCGTGACGACCCAGGGCGGGCCTCCGACCTCGCCGGCCGCCGCGACGGACGCCGGCACGAGCCCGAGGAGCGCGACGACGAAGAGGAGCCCGCGCACGTGCCCACCCTATCACGCGCCGCCGCCCTACGGCGGTACCCTCGGGAAAGCAACGCCACGCCCTCGAGGCGGGGAACCGGCCGAGGCCCGAGCAGCCCTAGGACGCAGGGAGAAGGCGGCGCGAGGCGTATGCCGCATACGTTGAGCGCCGCCGACGACTCCACCGGAGGGACGGGACGCCCGTGAGGCCGCAGGCCGAGCGCGTCCCGGCGAGATGGAGGACGCCGGGATGCGACGGGGATCGGCCCGGAGCTGGTCACGGCGCCTCGCCGCGGTGGAGCCGCCCCTGGATGTCGTCGATGCACGGGAGGAGATCGGCGATCGTGTCCACGACGTAGTGGGCGCCCGCCTGCCACAACCGGCCGTGGGCCCGCGCCCGCCGCGCCTGCTTCTCCGCCGCCGGCAGCGCCTCCCACTCGGGACGCCGGAGGCCGACCTCGTTCCCGCTGACCGCGAGCCCGACCGTCCACATCCCCGCGTTCAACCCCTCGTCGATCCCCGGGACCGTGTCATCCACCTTGACGCAGGCGTGGACGGTCGTCACGCCGAGGTTGATCGCGTTCTGGAGGCACATGTAGGGGTACGGGCGGCCGGCCGGGACATCGCTCGCGCAGACCGTGGAGTCTGGCTTGTAGCCCTGGCGCGCGGCGTCCCGCAGGTTGATCTCGACCATCGGCGTCGTGTAGCCCGTCGTCGAGCCGATCCTGATCCCGCGCCGCCGGAGCTCCGCGACGGCCTCCCGCGTCCCGGGGATCAGCTCGGAGTACGTCGAGAGCACGTCGAGCTGGAGCGGGACGAAGTCCTTGAACATGGCCTCGACGTCGCCGTCGTCGGGCGGGCGGCCGTGGACCTCCTGCCAGCGCGCGCGGACCGCGTCGAGCTCGGTGAGCTTCTGGATGTGGACGCGCTTGTGGGCGCCCATCGGCACCCGAGCCTCCTCCATCGAGATCGGGACGCCCTTCCGCTTGAACACCTCGACGAAGACGACCGCCGGCGCGAGGCAGCCGAAGTCCAGCGTGGTCCCCGCCCAGTCCAGGATCACGGCCTCGACGGGCCCGCGGTAGATGCGTCGGTAGCTGAACGTCATGGCTGTGTCCCCCTCACCCCGCCCTCTCCCCCGCCCGGGGGAGAGGGAGCATCGGACGATGACCGGCGGGCGACGAAGAACGGCCCCTTCGCGTACGCCACCCGCTCCCCCGCCGCATCCACGCCGGAGATCACGAAGTGGACCCGCCCGCGGTCGGGTCGGCTCTTCGACTCCGCCACCTCGGTCACCTCGACCCGCACCCGGATCACATCGCCCGCCCGCACGGGCTTGAGCCAGCGGACCTCGTCGAGCCCCGGCGAGGCGAGGCCGGCGGTGTGCCCCATGATCCCGTCCACGAACAGCCGCACGGACTTCAACACCGTCAGCCAGCCGCTCACGATCACCCCGCCGTACGGCGTCCGGGCGGCGATCGCCTCGTCCAGGTGGATCGGCTGCGGATCGTACTCCCGCGCGAACGCGAGCATCTCCTCCCGCGAGACCGACCAGCTCCCGAGGTCCCACGCGTCGCCGACTTTGAAGTCCTCGAAGTAGTACCGGGCCATGCGCCCTACGGGGTCCGCCGCGATTCGCGGCGAGCCCGCCACAGCCCGAACAGCACCGTGAGCAGCGCCAGGACGATCTCGTCCACGAACGGAATCGGATCGGGCACGATCAGGTCCAGCACGAGGAAGGCCAGCAGCACGAGGAACACGGTGGGAAATTGGAGGTTCAGCCCCGCCACGAGCCGGCCGAGGAGGCCCGGGCGCGCGCCGGAGGAGAGCACGGTTCCCCCTCACCCTGCCCTCTCCCCCACCGGGGGAGAGGAGAGATGATCCGGCGCCGCCGTCGGGCGTCTGACATAGCGGCCGCGGGGCGGGCCGACGACCTTGCCCTGGTCGTAGACGAGCTGGCCGCGGAGGAAGGTCGCGCGCACCTGCCCCGTGAGCGTGAGGCCCTCGAACGGCGTGTATCCCTGGGCCGACTCGGATTCCGCCGCGCGGACGGTGAAGCTCCGCGTCGGGTCGAGGAGCGCGAGGTCGGCGTCGTACCCCGGGGCGATGTCGCCCTTCGTCCCGAGGCCGAAGCGGCGGGCCGGGTTCCAGGCGAGCAGCTCCGCCATCTGCCCGTAGGGCATCCCGCGCTTCGACCCCTCGCTGAAGAGGCCCGGGAGCAGATACTCGGTCCCGCCGAAGCCCGCCTTGGCGAGCCAGACGTCGTCCGGCCGCTCTGCCGCGACCTTCAGCTCGCGGCCGCAGCAGGCGTGGTCGCTCACGACCCAGTGGACCTTCCGGTCGAGGACGGCCTGCCAGAGGAACTCGACGTCCTCCCGGGAGCGGATCGGCGGGTTGACCTTGGCGTACGCGCCGGCCGGGGCGTCCTCGTCGAGGAGGAGGTGGCCGACCGTGACCTCGCGCCGGAAGTCGATGTGCGGGAACGTCTGCTGGGCGACGAGGGCCGCCTGGAGAGCCTTCCGGGACGACAGGTGCAGCAGGTTCACGTTCGGGAGCCCCGTCTCGTGGGCGAGGTACGCCGCGATCCAGACGCCGAGCCCCTCCGAGTGCGGCGGGCGGGCGGCGCTGTACGCGCGGAGACCCGTCAGCGTCGGGTCGCGCCGCACGCGCCGCGTGTAGGCGTCCAGGATCTCCGCGACCTCGCAGTGGAGGCTCACGCTCACGTGCTCGCCCAGGCGCGGGTGGCGCTCCCGGATCCGCGCAGCCGCGCGCATGACGAACTCGAAGTGGGCGAGGTCGTACCCGTCCTCCTCGTCGAGCCGGAGGAACCGCCGCTGCGCGTCCCGGTCGGCCTGCCCGTGGAGCCCGTAACCCCCGTAGAACATGAAGATCTTGAAGGAGGGGACGCCTTGCTCCGTCGCGAGCGCCTCCATCTCGTCGAGGTGGCGGCCCTGGATCGGCGCGAGGTGGTAGGCGTAGTCCACCCAGTAGCGCCCGTCGGAGAGCCGGAGGGCCTCCGGGAAGACCTCCGCGTACGGGCCGCCGCGGTTCAGGTAGTACTGGCCCGTCCGGAGGTAGGTGAGCATCGTCGTCACGCCGCCCGCCGCCGCCGCCTTCGATTCCGTCACCGCGTCCTCGGCGAGCGGCGCGTAGATCCCCACGTGCGTGTGGGCGTCCACCACCCCGGGGAAGCCGAGAAGCCCCTGGGCGTCGTAGCCCTCGCGGGCCTCAGGAGGCGGGATCTCCGGCGAGATGCGGACGAAGCGGCCGTCCTTGACGCCGAGGTCCAGCCGCTCGACGGCTTCGTGGCGCGGGCGCACCACGCGCACGTTCCGGATCACGAGGTCCAGCAACGGTGGAGCCGCCACCACGCACCTCCCCGAGTCGGGCGAGGATCGCCTCCCGGCTTCCCGCCATCTTAGCGCAGGCGGCGCCGCGTCGGGTTTCACCCTTGAGTCTTAGACCCGATCGCCGCTACCGTCAGGCGTCGAGGCCACGGCGCCGACGGCGCCGGGCCCGGAGTCGGGAGGTGCGCCGGTGAGTCGAGGGGATGGAACCGGGGTGTGGCTGCCGGCCGGCGTCGTCGGGGCGATCGCCCTCGGGATCGCGCTGATCCCGCTCCGCGCGCTCACGTCCGCGTCGAACCTGGCGTTCGCGTCCATCGCGCTGACGATCGTCGTGGCGGAGCTGGGTGGCCGTGCCGCGGCTCTCGCCACGGCCGTCGTCTCGGCGATGAGCCTCAATTTCTTCCTGACAGAGCCGTATCTGACGCTGCTCATCACGAAGACCGAGGACCACATCGCCTTCGTCGCGCTGGCCGCGTGCGGACTCATCGCGGCGGCGTTCGGGCAGCGCCGGGAGCGCTGGTCCGCGGCGGTGCTCCGCACCCGGCAGGACCTGGAGGCACTGGAGCGGCTGGTCAGCAACCTCGAAGCCGGGGCGCCGCTCGACCGGACCCTGGGGGAGCTGCGACGCGCGTTCGGCCTCGGGACTCTCGTCCTCCGAGACACCGACGAGCGCGTCCTGGCCGCGGCTCCCCCTGGCGCGGAGCGGCGGGCGACCCCGGACGAGCAGCTCCAGCCCCGGACGCTGCTCGCGCCGAGCGCGCCCTGGCACACCTGGGGCGTGCGCGGGTTCCGGCTCCCGGAGGGGGGAGGGCGGCTGCGCCGCCAGACCGACCGGGGGCCCGCCTGGCTCGATCTCTGGGAGGGGGACCCGGCCGGCCTGGGCGTGGACGACCGCCGCACCCTGGCGCTCGCCGCGGCGATCCTGGGGCGGGAGCTCTCCCGCCGGACAGGCGCGTGACGGATACCGATACACGGCGGACCCCCCGGCCGCCGACTGGCGGAACCCGGCGGGACGCGGGTGCTACACTCGGAACGATGGACGACTGGAAGGCCAACCTCGTGACGGAGCCCGAGCGGATCGCGCGGATCGTCCGCGAGTGCCGGCGGATCGCCGTCCTCGGGATCAAGACCGAGCGGCAGGCCGAGAAGCCCGCCTTCTACGTCCCCGAGTACATGCTCCGGCAGGGCTACGACATCGTGCCGGTGCCGGTCTACTACCCCGAGGTGACGACGATCCTCGGGCGCCCGGTCTACCGCCGCGTGCAGGACGTGCCGGGCCCGATCGACATGGTGAACGTCTTCCGCCGGCCCGAGCACATCCCGCCGCACGTCCCCGGCATCCTCGGGGCGAAGCCGCGCGTCGTCTGGCTCCAGCTCGGGATCAGTCACGACGCGGTGGCCGAGACGCTGGCCCACGCAGGGATCGAGGTGGTCCAGGACCGCTGCCTCCTCGTCGAGCATCGGCGTCTCGCCCGCGCCACCGCCTGAGGTTGCCCATGGCACCCACGCTCGCCGCGCGGTTGGCCGACGTCACGCTCCCCGATGCCGACGGCTCAAAGGTCCGGCTCGGCTCCCTCTGGGAGCAGGGCCCGGCCGTGCTCGTCTTCCTCCGCCACTACGGCTGAATCTTCTGCCGCGAGCACGTCGCGCAGTTGCGCGCGCACGAGCCGGCCTTCCGCGAGGCGGCGGCGCGCCTGGCCGCTATCGGCCTCGGGGATCGGCAGTACGCGCGCTTCTTCCGCGAGGAGACGGGCATCGCCTTCCCGCTCCTCGTCGACGAGGAGCGGAAGGCCTACCGGGCCGCCGGGCTCCGGTCGGCGAACCTCCTCCACCTCCTCCGGCGCGACAACGCCCGGGCCCGCGCCCGGGCGCGCGCGGCCGGCCACCGGCAGCATCGCCTCGGTCAGAACCCCTTCCAGCTCGGCGCGAGCTTCGTCTTCGGGCCCGGGAACGCGGACCTGTTCGCCCACGTGAGCGAGACGTTCGGGGACAACGCCGCGCCCGCGGCGCTCCTGGCCGCACTGCGCGGGCCGGCGACGGGGCGATCGTCGGACGCGGGCATCCGCCGATGAGTCCGCCGCGACACGAGAGGAGCGACTGACATGACGACGAGCGAGTTCCGACCGCCGATGCGGCCGGGAGACGCGGCCCCCGACTTCACCCTGCCGGCCGTGCACCGGGACGGGACCGTCTCCCTCGCCGACTACCGGGGGCGCAGCCCGCTCCTCCTGGCGCTCTTCCGCGGGATCTACTGTCCGTTCTGCCGGCGGCAGATCGCGCAGCTCGGGCTCACGCGGGAGAAGCTCCTCGCGCTGGGGGTCGAGACCCTCGCCGTCGTCGCCAGCCAGCTCGAGCGCGCCCGCCTGTATTTCCGGTACCGCCCGACGCGCGTTCCGCTCGCGGCCGACCCCGACCTGGTGATCCACCGCGCCTTCGGGGTTCCGAAGCTCGAGGCGACGCCGAAGGTCATGGAAGCCCTGCGAACCGTGCGGACCGACGCGTCGGGCGCCCTGCCCGAACCCCTGCCGATCCTGGACGCGGCGAACGCGCTCGACGAGATGGACAGGTTCGAGTTCACCGAGACCGACACCGCGGAGGCGGAGCGGCAATTCCCCATGGACATCGGGCAGTTCCTGGTGGACCGCGAGGGGATCGTGCGGTGGGCCAACCTCGAGAGCGCGAAGGGGGGATGGGCCGGCATCGGCAAATTCCCGACCGACGAGGAGCTGCTCGCCGCGGCGCGGGCGCTCGGACGATAGCGAGCCGGGCCCTCGCCGGCGAGCGGCACGGACGGTGCGGCGGCGCGACCTCCTGGGTCTCGCGGCCGGGCTCCTCGGGGCCGGCCGGCCGGGGCGCGCCCGGGCCCGGGAGGCGGGCCGTACGATCGTCGTGTACGACCCCGTCTTCCTGGCGCACCGCGCCGACGACCATCCCGAGCGCCCCGAGCGGCTCGTCGTCATCATGCAGGCCCTCCGCGCGGTGCCGGCGCTCGGCCTCGTCGCGCCGCGTCCGGCCACGCTCGACGAGCTGCGGCTGGTCCACACGGCCGAGCACGTCGAGCGGATCCGGCGCCTGTCGGCGCGCGGTGGGGGCCGGGTGGACGCCGACACCTACGTGACCCCGCGGACCTTCGAGGTCGCCCGGACGGCCGTGGGGGCGCTCCTCACCGCGGTGGACCGGCTCGCCGCCCGGCAGGCCCGGAACGCCTTCTGCGCCGTGCGGCCGCCGGGCCACCACGCGAGCGCCGACCGCGCCATGGGCTTCTGCGTGTTCAACCAGGTCGCGGTCGCGGCGCGCTATCTCCAGGCGACGACGCCGTGGCGGCGGGTCCTGATCGTCGACTTCGACGTCCACCACGGCAACGGCACCCAGGCCGTCTTCTACACCGACCCCTCCGTCTTCTACCTCTCGGTCCACCGGGACCCGTTCTACCCGGGCACCGGCGCGGCCTCCGAGCGGGGCGTCGGGACGACCCTGAACCTCCCCTTCCCCCCGGGCACGCCGCGCGACGTCATCCTCGGGGCCTACGAGGCGGCGGTCCGGCGCGCCGCCGGGGAGTTCCGGCCGGACGTGGTGCTCGTCTCCGCCGGCTTCGACGGCTACCGGGACGACCCGATCGGCGGCCTGGGCTACGAGATCGAGGACTACCGGCGCCTGATGGGGGTGGTGGCGCAGGTGGCGCCCGGCGGCCGGGTGATCTCGGCGCTGGAAGGCGGCTACCATCTCGGCGCGCTGGGGGCCTGCGTCGTGGCCCACCTGGAGCCCTTGCTGCACGGGGCCGGCCGGGCGCCGGCCACCCCGTCCTCTCCGACGCCCCGCGCGCACCCGTGATAGCATCGCGGGGCCGAAATGGAGGAGGCAGCGGAGCGGCCCGCCCACACGCGCCACAACTTCCTCGCCCTCGGCCTCGACTACTCCTTTTTCCTCATCGGGATGTCGTTCGCCTCCCAGGTGACGATCCTCCCGGCCTTCGCGGCGCATCTCGGTGCCTCGAACGTCGTCATCGGGGCCGTTCCGGCCGTGCTCATGCTCGGCTGGTTCCTCCCCTCGCTCTTCGCCGCCCACCACACGGAGCGGCTGGAACGGAAGCTCCCGTTCGTCCTCCGGTACACGGTCTGGGAGCGGGTGCCCCTCGGGGTGCTCGCCGCCGTCGCATTCTTCCTCGCCGGGCCCGCGCCGACGCTCACGCTCGGGGTGCTCCTCCTGCTCCTCCTCGTGATGACGGGGGTCGGGGGCGCCCTCATGCCGGCCTGGATGGACATCGTGGGCCGGACGATCCCGACGACGCTGCGCGGCCGGTTCTTCGGGGCCGCGAACGTCGTGGGGAGCGCGGGCGGCCTGCTCGGCAGCCTGCTCACCGCCTACATCCTGGCCGCCGTCGAGCCGCCCCGGAGCTACGGCTTCTGCTTCCTCGCCGGGACGGTGTTCCTGGCGCTGTCGTACGCCGCGCTGGCGACGACGCGCGAGCCCACGGGTGCCGTCGCCTCCACGGCGGTCTCCCTCGGCGCCTATCTCCGCCGGATGCCGGCCCTCCTCCGGCGCGACCGCAACCTCTCCTGGTTCCTCGTGGCGCGCGGGTTCGGAACGCTCGGGGCGATGGCCAACGGCTTCTACACGGTGTACGCGCTCCGCGCCTGGGAGGCGCCCGAGTGGCAAGTGGGCGTCTTCACGACCATCTTCCTGGCCGGCCAGCTCGTCGGCAACCTGGGGCTCGGGTGGCTGGCCGACCACGCGGGGCACCGCCTGGTCCTCGTCCTCGGCCTGGGCGCGATGGTGGCCGGGAATCTGGTCGCCCTCGGGGCGGGCTCGGTCGAGACGTTCAGCCCGGTCTTCGCCCTGGCAGGGATCCACAACGCCGCGGTCCACGTCTCGGCGCGGACGATCCTGCTCGAGCTGGCGGCGGACGTCGTCGAGCGGCCGACCTACATCGGGCTCGCCAACACGGCGCTGGCGCCGCTCAGCTTCGGAGCGCCCCTCGTCGCCGGCCTGATGGCCGACCGCCTGGGGTTCGCCACCGTCTTCGGCGTGGCCGCGGCGCTCTCCGCCGTCAGCCTGGTGCTCCTGCTCGCCCGGGTGCGGGAGCCCCGCCACGCGCGGCGCGACACGCGGGGCTCCTCCACGGGTCACGGACGTTGACGGCTAACGCCAGCGCTCAGCGGCCGGTGCAGCCGGTCCGCTGAAGCGCTTCGTTAGGCAGATCTGCCCCCCGCTCGTCGGAGTTCTCTCGCTTTCAAACGAAGGAACGGTCTCATCATCGGGTCGCTGAAGCGATAGCATTGCCGCTTCCGAACAGGCACCGCAGTCAACACACGGCCCCTAACTTCGCCGACAAACTCACCGAGTCCGGGCACGACTCCTTGAATCGTTAGGGCCCGCGCATAAATAATGTCTACATTGTAGAGGTTGGCGTGTACGCTGCGGGACGTGCGAGACTATGCGCGCATGATGGCACGCAGGTCTGTCTCCGACGCCGACAAGCGCTGGCTT
>Ga0114945_10001945_pt1 | contig 12447 bp, 16 predicted proteins | sample OV2TP3_FD_87194 | JGI IMG/M metagenome (GOLD analysis project Ga0114945, IMG submission 87194) | Hot spring microbial communities from Beatty, Nevada to study Microbial Dark Matter (Phase II) - OV2 TP3 | ecosystem: Environmental > Aquatic > Thermal springs > Hot (42-90C) | place: USA: Beatty... | reverse complement strand
CGCAAGTTCGAGATGTACAACGACACGGTGCTCGGGTTCAACAAGAGCGGGAAGGAGATCGTGCGCATCCAGGTGGAAGAGCCGATCTACATCCGGCCGGCCGAGCGCGTGACCTGGCTGTAAGAGCTACCCGCACGCGGGGCGGCGGAGAGACCGCCCCGCTACGGAGGCTCAAGGCTGACGCCGTGCGGCCACGACCGCACGGGGACGGAAACGCAAGGCCTGGGGGGGAGGGCAGAGGCCCTCCCCTCTCTTGGTCTCTACGCACGGCTCTTGTGAGCCATGGAATGTGATCGGTGCACGGGGTTGATGGTGCCTGAGGTCTTTGAGGACCTTGGGGATGGGGCGGGGGGCTTGTGCTTCGAGGGGTGGCGGTGTGTCACGTGTGGTGAGATTCTCGACCCCACCATCGTGACGAATAGAGCCGGGCATCCCGCGCCGATTGTCGATCGGGCGCGCAGGCGGAACTTCACGATTCCAACTTAGTGGTGGGGAAATATGAAACGTCGGCTCCCTTCTTCTGCGTGCCTCCCCTGGGTGATTCCGTCCGCGTTCATGCTGGCGGTCTTGATCCCGTTCGCCGGCGCGGGCGTCATTCACGACGAGCCCAGTGGGTTCCGCGGCAATCTGTGGGGGGCGTCACCGGCGGAGTGCCCCTCGCTCAATTTCGTCAAATCGCTCGGGATGACCGATTCGAAAACACAGGTGGACCTGTACGACCAGTCCACGGTCGGGATCAGCCTCAATGGCGTGTCCTTTTCCCGAATCCGCTATCGGTTTCTCGATAATAAACTGGAAAGCGTGCAATTAAGCTTTGAAGGACGGGCCAATCGAGAGAAGCTACGGCAGGTGCTTGAGATGCGCTATGGAGAGCTGACGGCGGGTGAGCGCAAGCAACTCGCCGGCGTGGAATGGGAGGGCGACGAGACGGTGGTGAACCTGAGCTTCAATCTCTCGACTGAGCACGGGTCGCTCTGGTTCATCTCCCGGGCTCTCTCCGGGGGGTTTGGCTCATACAACGCGACCCTAGGCTCGTAGAATAACGGCCGGCTCGGCAAGCTCGGAGGGGCGGGGTCTCGTACGGCGGTGCTCCGCCCTTCGTGTTCAATAGGAAGATTATGCTATAAAATGGTTTGTGACCCGCGTAGATCGAGCGTTCCGTCACTTCCGTGCCGCGCTCCAGGGCATCATCCAGGCCGTCGCACCTCTGGCCTTGCACCAGCTTGCCAATTTTATTGCCGACACCGTAGAGCAGGCGTCCGCCGATGCCGATCTCTGGCAGGACGTTCGTTCCCTTTGTGAAGCGAAGCTACATGGCATCCGGTACCGCTCCGGGACCTTAGCGCACGCGGTCGAGTGGGAGGTCGTAAAGCTACAGGCCTGGATCAGGCCGGAGATGGGCCGGGACTGGCCGCCGTTGTTCCACGACCGGCACGTCCACATCGGCAGCCTGATCCATTTGTGGAGAGGCGTGGCTCGAGAGACCGAGGAGCGGCTGGCCGAGCAAGGCAGCGAGACCTTCTTTGACATCGGCCCGTGGGGAGGTTTCAATTTCGTTGTCGGTCCGGACGGCTATACGCGGATGAAGTTCGCTCGGTTGACGCTGGGTATCGGCAGCCTCCCCAGTACGCCCCTGGAAGAGTCCGGCGGGGCCTTCTTTGATACATTCATGCCGCTCTACAAGGACCGCCTTGCCGGAGAGGGCCTGTTGATCCCGGAAGAGTGGAAATACCGGAACCCCAAGCGCGACCCCTCCGGACGATTGTTGGAGCTCTCCCACACTTACTATTTCCCCCACCACACGTACGACAACCGCACATTTGTGAAGGTCCGGCTTTCCCGTGAGTTCGAGACGTACGAGGAGATCATGGTCTGGGATTTCCTGGAATTGCTGGCACGGCTGTACCAGACGACCGACTGGGTGGCCTACAAGGAGGAAACGAAGGATGTGGATGTCCGGTTTGATCTCCAAGATTTCATCTCATTGAGCCATATCATGGAAGGGGTCTACCAACGCACGGATAAGGAGGAGAAGTTGTTGGGCGAGATCAAGGACGCCTTCCGGGGCGCGATCCGGGAGCGGGCCGTCCTCTACGACTACTTCGACCGGGTGACCGCGTCGAAGTGGATCGAGAACCTAGCCTGGGCCATTGCCGGCGTGGTCCTGGGCATCCGGAAGTTTGGGCGGCCCTTCAGCTTCGCGCGAGACGTCCTCACCTCTCCCTTGCCTCCGCAACTGTTGATCCCCGTAAAGAGGCACGTGCAGGCCTATCACGATCGGATCGGGGCGTTGCGGCCGTAACGGCGAATGATACGAGGCCATCTACGTCGTTCTCAGTCGGCCGTCTCCCTGCGACGTACCCTTCCGCGTACGCCTCAGTCGCCAGCCTCCCTGCGGCCTAGTATCTAACCTCGTCTCCTTCGCCTTTGGGGAATCTCCGGTCGGCGAACTCTGACGGGTGACGCTGGTAGGAGGCCCCCGCCGCCTGCATCTTTTCGTGAAGCCGGCGGGGGAAACCGGCGGCAGGACCCGTCAGCTACGTAGCTTCGTGGCTTCGAGGGTGCCGATGTCGGGCGTGACCTTGTGCCGCTTGAAGCGGCCGAAGCCCAGCCGTTTGAGCCAGCCCTCCACCTCGCTCCAGCTATAGCAGCGGCCGCTGCCCGTGAAGAGAAACATCATCAGCGAAAAGACAGAAGATTTGGCCGGCTTGGTGCGACTGTGGTCCAAAAAAAACTCCACGATAAACACCTTCCCGCCGGGATTGAGCGAGTTGCGGGCTCGCTTCAGCAGCTTCCGGTTCTCCTGCTCATTAAACACATGAGTGACGTTTGACACCAGCACCGCGTCGTAGCCTGCGCCCGGGTTGTCCGTGAAGATAGAGCCTTCCCGGACGCTGAGCCGATTCCCCAGCCGTTCTTTACGGATCAGCCGCCGCGCGATCGAGACGGTTTGGTCCATCACAACGCCTTTCAAACGGGGATAGCGCTTCGCCAAGGCGATTGAGTAAGAGCCTGGCCCTCCCCCCAGGTCGAGAAACCGCTTGGCCCGTGGAGGGAGGCGGATTGTCGCTGCGGTGGGGAGCGCGAGCACATGACTTCGTTCATGCATGGCAAGCGAGAATCGGTGCTGGAACTTCGCCGATTTCGTGGCCGGTCCCCATCCCAGGCGGCCTTTCCGAAGGGCCAGGGGGAGATTCGTCCAGTCGTGCCAGTGGTGGCCCAGGAGCCACAGAAGATTTGAGATTGCCGTGGGGCTGCGGCGGTCCAGATATTGACGTCCCAGTGAGGTGTTCCGATAGCGCTCTCCGTTGAGCGACAATAAGTCCAGGCCGACGAGAGCATCGAGAAGCAAGCGGGTGCCTTCCGGGTCTGCCCCGCACCGCTTGGCGATGCCACCGGCCGTGCGCGCCGAACTGCCGATCTCGGTGAACACGTCCAGGTCGTTGGCCGCCAGGAGAGTCTGGGACTCGCTATAAGCGTTCGCGAGCCGCATCAGGTCAGAAAATTTCATCGGCATGAGGCACCTCAGTGCGGCCACCATACCGTGCTCTCCAGCATGGGTCAAGGAAGTTGAAACAGCCGGTTGATTGGTGTACTGTTGCCCCTCCCCGCACCAAATTCTTGTCCATCTGTGGAGCGCAATGAAACGAACTCCCTTGATCGAGCAGCACCGTCGTCTTGCAGGCAAGCTGGTGGATTTTGCCGGCTGGGAGATGCCGATCCAGTACGGTGGTGTGATCGAGGAGTACCAGGCTGTCCGGACGGCAGTGGGCCTCTTCGATGTGAGCCACATGGGTCGGGGCACGGTCGAGGGCCGGGACGCGGTGCGGTTCCTTCAACAGGTCACGACCAATAACGTGGCGTCGCTGCAGGTGGGGGCGGCCCACTACTCGATGGTCTGCAACCCCGCCGGCGGGATCAAAGACGATATCTTTGTCTACCGGCCGAGCGAGACACGCTTTCTGCTGTGCGTCAACGCCTCCAACCGCGAGAAGATCGTCTCCTGGCTGTCCCAGAAAGCTCCCCAGGGTGACGTGCGCCTCAGCGACGAGAGTGACGAAATGGCTCAGATCGCCCTTCAGGGGCCTCGGTCACATGAAGTCCTGCGAACGGCCTGCCCCGCCGCGGCCGATACGCTGGAACCGCGGCACTGTATGGAGATCGAGGTCCTCGGCACTCACGGAATGGTGTCACGGACCGGCTATACCGGCGAGGTCGGTTACGAGCTGTACGTCCCGTCGTCCTCGGCTGGAGCCGTTTGGGACGGGATCATGAAGGTCGGCCGTACTGTCGGCATTGCACCTTGCGGTCTCGGGGCGCGTGACCTGTTGCGATTGGAGGTGGGGTACCTGCTTTACGGCAACGACATTGATGAGGAGACGACCCCGATGGAAGCCGGGGCGGAATGGGTGGTAGATTTGACAAAAGGTGAGTTCATCGGGAGACCCACGCTCCTTGAGCAGAAGGAGAAGGGCCCGGCTCGGAAACTGGTGGCCTTCGAGTTGCTTCTGAAGGGCGTGCCGCGCCACGGCATGAAGATCTTCTCCGACGGGCAGGAGATCGGGATCGTGACCAGCGGCAATCTCTCGCCCAGCCTGCAGAAGGGCATCGGCCTGGGCTACGTGCCGACGAGATTCAGCGAACTCGGAACCGAAGTGCTGATTGACATCCGGGGCCGCGTGCATCCGGCTATGGTGGTGAAGCTGCCGTTCTACAAGCGGAAGCCTTAATCCGTTCGCCCTGAGCCTGTCGAAGGGGAACCATGACCAAAAACATCTACAAGGGACGGATCGTCAATTTGAACCTGGAAACTGTGACGCTGCCCAATGGGGTCACGGTGGAGCTGGAAGTCATCCACCATCCCGGCGCAGCGGCCGTGGTGCCGCTCAAAGACGACCGCACGGTCATTCTGATCCGGCAATATCGGCATGCGACCGGCGGCTATCTCTATGAAATTCCGGCTGGCAAGCTCCACCCCGGTGAGGATCCTCACGACTGCGCTGCGCGTGAGCTTGAGGAGGAGATCGGCTACCAAGCTGGGCAACTGGACCACGTCACGAGCGCGTACACAACCCCGGGCTTTACCGACGAAGTGATCCACATCTACAAGGCGACGCAGCTTCGCCCGGGCAAGCAGAACCTGGGAAAGGACGAAGTACTGGCGATCGCGGAGTTCCCGCTGGAGAAGACCATCACCCTAATCCGGGACGGCGTCATCCAAGATGCCAAAACGATCGTGGGCTTGCAGTGCGTGTACCTACAGCTCCTTGGCGAAACCATCGGAGAGGGGGAGTAATGCTATGAAGACGCTTCTGAAGATTGGCATTATCGTCGTTCTTCTCATCGTCATTGCTGTGATCGCGGTCACTGTCTCCTTGGATTCGATGATCAAAGCAGGAGTGGAAACCATGGGTCCAGAGATCACGGGGACCTCCGTTAAACTCGAGGGCGTGGACCTTTCCCTGCTTTCCGGACAAGGACGGCTCAAGGGGCTGGTGGTCGGCAACCCGCCGGGGTTTCAGACAGAGAGCGCGTTCAAGCTCGCCGATGCCAAGGTCAACATTGATCTGAAGTCGGCCCTGTCGGACAAGCTCGTCATCGAGGAAATCCTGATTGACGGCCCCGACATCACGTTTGAAGTCAACCCATCCGGCACCAACATCGGCAAGATCCAAACGAACGTCGCCACGTTCGCCAAACAGTCCGCGCCGAAAGAAGCCACAGAGCCGAAAGCGGAAAAGAAGGATTCCAGTCAGAAAAAAGTCCAGATCAATCATTTCATCGTGAGGAACGGCCGCGTTAACGCGAGCGCCATTGGAAAGACTCTGGCGAGCCCGCTCCCGGACATCCATCTTCGTGACATTGGGAAGGAATCAGGCGGCACGACGGTGCAGAAGGCTGCGGTAGAGGTGTTCGCGGCGATTAACAAGTCTGTCGTTCAGACGGTCGCAGGGTCCGGAAAATTCTTGGAGAAGGGCGTCGAAGCGGCAGGGGAGGCGGCGAAGAGCCTCGGCAGCGGGGCGGAAAAGACCGGGTCGAGGGCGCTGGAAGACGTCAAAGGCCTCTTCGGCAAGTAACGGCTTGATGACGTAGGTCGCGGGAGTGGATGGCTGTCGTGGCGGATGGATCGTGGTGCTTGTGGAAAAGCAGACCGCCGGAGTGCGGCCCCCTTGCATCAAGCTGTGCAAGCGATTCGATGAGGTCCTAGCCCTTTCCCCTGAACCGACAGTCATTGCTATAGATGTTCCCATCGGGCTGTTGGAAGCGCCTCAACGAGGCGCGCGCGAGTGCGATCGGCAGGCGCGGCGGTTGCTTGGACCAAGACGAAGCAGTGTGTTCTCCCCACCCGCCCGCAATCAATTGAACGCCACCGCTGGCCTGAGCAAACAGACTCTCGGGATCCTGCCTAAGATTGTTGAGGTGGATCGGCTCATGACGCCGGAGTTGCAGGACACCGTCCATGAGTCCCATCCAGAGCTTGCCTTTAAGTCACTCACGGGCAAGCCCATGCGATTTAACAAGAAAACGTTTGCAGGTAGAGCGGCGCGGCTAAAGGCCCTTGGCTCGCCGTTTCCGGGAATCAACCGGTACCTGGCGAATGGCTTGAAAGATTTCACGCTCCGGCAGATCGTCCCCGACGACCTGCTGGACGCCTCTGTCCTGGCGTGGACCGCCCTCCGCATTGCGGAAAAGAAGGCCCAGCGTGTACCGGCCAATCCTCCGGTTGACAACAAGGGACTCCGGATGGAAATCTGGTGCTGATCCTTCACGTCCCGATAGAGTAATGGCTCACTATCCACGAGTGCTGGCTGCCGGCGATGCCGCCTTGACGGTCGAGTTCGGGGACACAATCGATCCCGTGATCCATGATCGGGTGCTCGCCTTCGCGCAATCCGTAGACGGCCTTTCGCTCGATGGTCTCATCGAAACCGTCCCCACTTATCGATCGGCTACCGTCTACTTCGACCCGGTGATACTCAATGCCAATCCACTGGCGGAACGTCTCAAGGCCCTTGCGGAAGCGCTCCAGCCGGCGACCTCACGCCCGCCGCGGACCGTGCAAATCCCGGTGCTCTACGGGGGCGAGTTTGGTCCTGATCTACCGGGTGTTGCGTCCTTCGCCAAGCTCTCGGCCGACCAGACCATCGCGCTGCATGCGTCGGTCGAATACCGTGTGTACATGCTCGGGTTCAGCCCCGGCTTTCCCTATTTGGGACGCGTCCCGGACCCGCTGGCCATGCCGCGCCTGGCCACGCCGAGGGCCAAGGTGCCGGCCGGCTCGGTCGGCATTGCCGGATCGCAGACGGGTATTTATCCGCTCGAGAGCCCGGGTGGCTGGCGCTTGATCGGCCGGATGCCGCTCCGGCTGTATGACCAGACCCGGCCGAATCCCTTCCTGCTCGAGCCGGGGGATCGCGTCCGTTTCGTGATCATCGATCGGACGGAATTCGATCGCCTGGCGGCTGCGATGAAGTAACACATGCCTCCCACTCTGCGCTTGGACCTCAATTGCGATATGGGCGAGCTTGTCGAGCCCGACCGGCTGGCGCTGGAGGAGCGGATCATGCCGCTTGTGACTTCGGTCAGCATCGCCTGCGGATTTCACGCAGGAAATCCGGGCCTGATGCGGCGCACGATCCGGCTCGCCCGCGCGCACGGGGTCGCGGTCGGGGCGCATCCGGGCTTCTGTGATACGGAGGGATTCGGTCGTCGGGAACTTTCTGTAAAGCCGGAGGAAGTGGAGAACCTAATCGCGTATCAAGTCGGCGCGCTGGCGGGCATCGCCGCCCTCGATGGTGTCCGGCTCCAGCACGTCAAGCCGCATGGCGCGCTCTATAGCATGGCGGCGCGCGACCGGACTCTGGCAGAGGCCATCGCGCGCGCTGTGGCCAAGTTGGACCGTCGGCTGATCCTGTTCGGATTGGCCGGCTCTGCGCTGGTGGAGGCGGGACGGATTATGGGGCTCACTGTGGCGGAAGAAGCGTTTATGGATCGCGCGTACCAAGCGGATGGCACGCTGGTGCCGCGCGACCGTGCCGGGGCGCTGATCCTTGATGAGAAGGAAGTCTCCCAGCGCGTGCGCCACTTGGCCCTCGAAGGGGTTTTGGCTGGCCTTGATGGGTCGTTGGTCCGCCTGCGCGCCGACACCGTCTGCCTACACGCGGATACGCCGGCGTCGGATCGGCTCGCCGCGGCAGTCCGACGGGAACTGAGCCGGGCCGGCGTGCGCATCGTGGCGGTGGGCAATGCGGAACCTTGAACCCGCGCGGTTCCGTGTGGCCCGGCCGGGCTTTCTGACCACGGTGCAGGACCTCGGCCGGTTCGGCTTCCGGCGCTTCGGGATGCCCGTCAGTGGCGCGATGGATGCCGTCGCGCTGCGTGTAGCCAATCGCTTGGTGGGCAACCCGGATCAGGCGGCGGCGCTGGAGATGACCGTCAAGGGTCCGGAGCTCGTTTTTGAGACTGACGCGTTGATCGCGCTGGCCGGCGCCGACCTGTCCCCCTTGATCAATAGCACGCCGGTCCCCCTCTGGACGGCGCTCGAGGTGTCACGCGGGAGCACGCTGAGCTGTGGCGAACGGCGAAGCGGCGCGCGAGCGTATCTGGCGGTGGCGGGGGGGATCGAGGTGCCGATGGCACTCGGCAGTCGGGCGACCCACATCTCAAGTCAAACGGGCGGATTCGCAGGACGAGCCTTGGCGAAAGGGGACACGGTCTGTGGCGGTCCTCCCTCTCCAGGCGTTTCCCGACTCATTGGAAGCACGATTCTCCCCGCTGCTCGCCCGCCATACAGTCCAGCCCCCGTGCTTCGGGTGGTCCTTGGCCCACAGAGAGACTGCTTCATGGACGAAGCCGTCGAGAGGCTGGTCCGGAGCTGTTATGCCGTTACTCCACAGTCGGATCGGATGGGGTACCGGCTCAGCGGCCCTCCGCTGGTCCACGCTGGCCCGCCTGATATCGTCTCGGACGCGACGCCGCAAGGCGCCTTGCAGGTGCCGGCTGACCAGCAGCCGATCCTGCTCATGGCGGATTGCCAGACGACAGGAGGCTATCCCAAGATTGCGGTCGTGGTTTCCGCCGATCTCCCGCTAGCATCCCAGCTTCTGCCCGGGGACTCCGTCAGGTTCACCCTCGTTGAGGTTCATGAGGCGCAGGCGATTGCGCGGGAGCAGCGCGAAAGACTGGAGGCTATGTTACCATGCAAATCCGCCACTTTCACTCCTGGGATGTGACTCCCGGAGAAGCGATTCAGATTCAGCAGCAGCTTCGGACACTGGTGATCCCACGTGGCGGGGGTGAGACGCCGCGTCTAATCGCCGGCGCAGACGTGGCCTTCGTTAAGGATACAGCTTATGCCTGTGTCGTCGTGCTTGCGTTTCCGAAACTGGACATCGTGGAGACCGTCGTCCAGCAGAAGCGGGTCACCTTCTCCTACATTCCCGGCCTGTTGTCGTTCCGAGAAACGCCCGCGCTGGCGCAGGCCTTCAGCCAGATCCAACACACCCCGGACTTGATCTTTGTAGATGGGCAGGGTCTGGCTCATCATCGGGCAGCCGGCATCGCCTGTCATATCGGCGTGATCTTGGATCGGCCGACCATTGGGTGCGCGAAGTCGCTCTTGTTCGGAACCTACAAAGAGCCCAAGCAGTCCCGAGGGTCGGTCTCCGATCTCTGTGATGACGAAGGTCATGTGATCGGCGCCGTCGTGCGCACCCGCGACGGCGTCCAGCCGGTTTTCGTGTCCGTCGGCCATAAGATTGACCTGGCCCAGGCGATCGAGTTCACCCTGGCGTGCGGCAAAGGCTATCGCATTCCGGAACCGACCCGGCAGGCGGATATTCTGGCCGAACGTGCCAAACACGATGGGGAACAAGGAAATCAGGAAGGCCAGTGCGATCACTTCTCCTGACAGGCCTGCCGGGCGTCGGCAAAACCACGCTGATCCGCGAACTAGCCAAGCGCCTTGCGGCCTATCAGCCGGCCGGGTTCTATACCGAAGAAATTCGAGAGAAAGGAGTCCGGCAAGGCTTTCGGCTCGAAACGCTGGATGGCCGCGAGCTGACGCTGGCGCACGTGCATAATCCAGGTCCCTTCCGGGTCAGCCGCTACAAGGTGGATGTGGCCGGGTTTGAACGGCTGCTCTCAGAACTCGATCTTCGCCACGCGTCGACGCGCGTGATTATTATTGACGAGATCGGGAAGATGGAATGTCTCTCCCGACGCTTTACGGAAGAAGTGACGGCCCTCCTGGATTCATCGAAAACCGTCATCGCCACCATCGCCTTGAAAGGCAGCGGCTTCATCCAGCAGGTCAAGCAACGCCCCGATTGCCGACTTGTAACCGTGACGGTCGCCAATCGCGACAGCCTCGCAGAGAGCCTCTTCGCGGAGTTGCAGGGGGAATTTGGAATGCCGACTTGATTCATTTTCCCCTTTCCACTTGCCCGTGTGAGCCATTTGTATTACATTGTCTGACATGAAAAGCGCCGTGACCATACGACTTGACGATGACCTTGAGCGCATCCTCAACGAGTTCTGCCGACGTTCAAAGCGGAAGCGGAGCGAGGTGGTGCGTGATGCTCTGAGACGCCAACTTTCTCTGCTCATGTTTGAACAACTCCGGCAGAAAGTCATGCCATTTGCCGAAGCGCGCGGATACCTGACCGACGAGGACGTCTTTAAATCGGTGTCGTGAGGGTCTTCCTCGACACCAACGTCCTAGTCAGCGCCTTCGCTACTCGCGGGTTATGTGCTGATGTGCTTCGGCAGGTCCTTGCCGAGCATGAACTTGTTATAGCAGAAGTCGTTCTCGAAGAGCTCCAACGGGTTCTGAAGCAGACACTCGAACTGCCGCAGCAAACGGTACGTGACGTCGTGGCTTTCCTGGAGCGGCACAACGTTCAGCCCAAGCCAAAATCTACCCCATCCATTGATGTGCGTGACTCGGACGATCAGTGGGTACTGGCGTCGGCTCTGGCCGCGAAGGCCGACGTGCTCGTGACCGGGGACAAGGACCTCCTTGACGCCAAGGACAAGGCTCCCGGCCTCGTGATCACCGATCCACGAGGGTTCTGGAACATGCTCAGGAAGCCGGTGAAGCAATGAGTGCTTGTCGGAGGTGGTAATACCAACCGGTGAACCAGAGAGGAGGCTGGCCTCATTCCGTGCCGCTGAATCGGTAATGGAAAGCCTACTGCCCAATATTTCAGATTGGTTCAAAGACAAGGAAATTTGGTTCCGTACCTTTGCTAAACATGATTCTAGAGTGGAAGGGTGGTTTAAAGGCGAAATGCTGGTATGCCTGGAGCATCTCAAAGATCAGGGATGTATAGAGGGCTTTGATCGGGAGTTCACAATTGGCAAGAAAGGGTGGGGAGAAAAAGGCCAATTGAAGATTGATCTTCGAGTTAGAAACAATGGGCAGAATCACCTGTGCGAACTTAAGGCGATGTGTATTAGCCGAGCATCGGGCACTAGCAGAGATTTGAACTTTTACTTTCGACCGAACCAAGATGTGGGACTCGTTAAGGACTTTAAGAAGCTCGCCTCTCTTCAGACACAGGATGCATTGTGGATCTTGAGCTTTGTGTATCCGTCACCGTCGACGGAGGACTGGAACCGAGCTTTGGGGAAATGGCAGGAGGTTATCACCCCTTGGGCATGCATGACGGACCCTTCTTCATATCCAAATTGGTGCTTCCTTGGATGTTGGCAATTACATAAGAACCCCAGTTAGCATAGAGGCAGAGGTGAGGCTCCTTTGCTAGCTTAAATATGTTTGAGAAATGCCTTTGACGGGTGGCGCGTAGCTGGGCGCCCGCCGCGCGCAACGAAGTGAGCACGGTGGGCTGCTGAGCAGATAGGACCCGTCTAGGACTAGATTCTTCGCTGCGCTCAGAATGACTCAGGCCTGATACGAATCCAGCGGCGGGCAGGTGCAGACCAAGTTACGGTCGCCGTAGGCGTCGTCAATGCGCGCGACCGCGGGCCAGAACTTGTGGTCTCGCACCCAGGGGGCGGGAAACGCCGCCTGCTCGCGGCTGTATGGACGGTTCCACTCGGTGGCGGTCACGACGTGAGCCGTATGCGGGGCGTTCTTGAGCACGTTGTTGTCGCGAGGCGCGCGCCCTTCGACGATCTCCTGGATTTCCCCGCGGATCGCGATGAGGGCATCGCAGAACCGATCCAACTCCGCCTTCGATTCGCTCTCCGTCGGCTCGATCATCAGGGTCCCCGGAACCGGCCAGGACATCGTCGGCGCGTGGAAGCCGTAATCCATTAAGCGCTTGGCCACGTCAACTACCTCCACACCCGCGCTATCCTTGAATTGACGCAGGTCCAAAATGAACTCGTGAGCCACGAACCCGTTCTTGCCGGCATAGAGCACCGGGAAATGTTTCTCCAGACGTTTCGCCATGTAGTTGGCGTTCAGGATCGCCACCTTGG
>Ga0114945_10001944_pt1 | contig 12452 bp, 9 predicted proteins | sample OV2TP3_FD_87194 | JGI IMG/M metagenome (GOLD analysis project Ga0114945, IMG submission 87194) | Hot spring microbial communities from Beatty, Nevada to study Microbial Dark Matter (Phase II) - OV2 TP3 | ecosystem: Environmental > Aquatic > Thermal springs > Hot (42-90C) | place: USA: Beatty... | reverse complement strand
GTGCGGCGGAATCCGCCGAAGCATCTGCGCACAACCCACCTTCGCCAAGGCTTCGGTGGGTACCCGCTCCGCATTCATCCACGGGCAGAGCCCTTGGCCTTCCGCGGAGGCGGGTAAACGACAATGAAGGCATTTGGCTCACGGACCGGGAGGAGATTGACTGTTTCCTTAAGGCCAACCCCACAGTGGCGGATGAAATCGCATCTCTGTCTGTTTCCAACTCGCGCATAAGAAAAGGCCGCTTTCCTTTTTATTACCAGCCTTGGGACAGTGAGATGCTGGATCGCCTGCGTGAGGAATATCAACTCGACGAGGTTATTCGGCCAGGAGAGGACGAGTTTGCCAAAATGGTTCTGTTGCGGGACTGGCTGCACCAGAGGTGGCAGTACGGGGAAACGAAAAATGTGGATTTCAATTTCAACGCGCTAGATATTCTCGAGCGGGCCGGTAGAGGAGAGGTATTTTTTTGCTCTGAGTACTCCACTACCTTCGTTCAAGCCGCAGTGAGTATAGGATGGACAGCCCGGTATCTTGGCATTAAAACGCATGTCGTAGCGGAGATCTGGTCCAATCAATGGAAGAAATGGGTGCTGATGGATCCGACTTACAATGTCCACTATGAACTTGGGGGGACTCCGCAAAATGCGTTGGAGCTGCGCCGCCTATGGTTTTCGGGGGAGTCCTCTGAAGTTCGGGCTGTTCAGGGCCCTTCTGGAGTGACCAATGGCGTCTCTGCCGATCCCCATAGTCTTATTAGAAAATACGTTGAAATCTATGTTCGGATGCGCAACGATTGGTTTAGTAATCGACTACCGCATTGGCATCCTTTATCCAACTCCATCATGAATGGAGTGGAGTGGGTGGATGGGAAGTCTTCAAATAATATTCTCATCTCTCGGAAGACCTCAGATCCTCTTAATCTGTATTGGGAGTTAAATACAGCCGCGATAGCGCTTCAGATCGATAAAGAGAACAGCGGCAGAATCTCTCTAAGATTCGAAACCATTACCCCTAATTTTTCCCATTTTTTGTTGAAGACGGACGGTAGGGAACAGGAATGGAGGGCAAACAGATTTACCTGGGTTCTCCGTCCGGGAACGAACCAGCTGGAAGTGGCTCCGGTAAACGCCTTGGGGTTACCCGGCTGCAAAAGTCAGATGAGTGTGACCTACAAGGGAGCGCGCGTTAAACGAAGCGTCAAGTTTGATGCAGGGTGTTAAAAAACCCTGTTTTCAGGCTGGTCAAAAAGGTCCCAGATGCGAGGCGCGCGAGAAAGCGACGAGCGGAGGCGTACTTAAGGAGTACGTTGGAGCGAGGCGGTCGAGCGCAACGAAGCAGATGGGCCTTTTTCAACAGTCTGTCATGGGAGCATCGCAGGAAGCCCCTAAGGTCCTAACTGTCCTTCATCTTATTGATATGTTGGGACGGGGGGGAGCGGAGCGTCGTCTTATTAATGACTTGAAATACCTCGATAGGAATCGTATCAGGAGTATCGTTTGCTCTGTCTCTCCTCCCCAAGATCTGGCTGATGAGGTCGAAGCCCTGCACGTGCCTTGGCACTGCTTGGATACTTCTACTGCCCGGGCTCCAGCTAAGCGTTTTTCTCGCCTCATAGCTTTGTTGAGAAAGTATAGGGTAGACATTCTTCATACCCAACTCTTTGCAGCCGGTGTCTATGGGCGGCTCGCACGACTTCTTTTTCGCCGGCTTATTCTCGTTTCCACGTTACAGTCTTCCACCTATGAGCCAGGGACAGAATATCATTATTCCGCAAAGCGCAGACTGATTGATAGCCTGATGGGAAATTGGTGCAATGATGCATTTGTAGCTGTCTCGGCCTTTGTCAAAGATTCGGCCGTTAGAAATCTACGTCTACCGGACGTTAAAATTACTGTTATTCCCAATTCTGTCGACGCGGAGGCATTCCAAGAGCCAGATCCCAAAGTGATCGCAAGGAAAAGGGCGGAATTTGGGATTTTGCCAGAGGATAAGGTATTGGTGACGGTGGGACGCCTTGACCCTGCCAAGGGCCACCGTTATCTCCTAGAGTCTTTACCGGATGTGAGGAGATTTTTCCCGAAAGTTAAGCTGCTCATAGTCGGAGACGGTCCCTCCCGATCTTCGTTGGAAGAGCTGGGCCGACAAACAGGCAATGGAGGTAATGTTTTGTTCAGTGGGATTAGGCAGGATGTAAGAGAAATCCTCTCTCTCTGCGACATCTTTGTGTTTCCTACTTTAAGTGAGGGACTCCCTGTGGCCCTACTTGAGGCCATGGTACTCAAACGGCCGTGTGTAGCTTCTCGCATCCCACCTGTGGAGGAGGTTATCCAAGAAGGCGTTAGTGGATTTCTGGTTCCCCCCCGTAGCCCTGCTTCATTAGCTGAGACTATTGTTCGTTTGCTCCTTAACCCCCGGCAAAGAGAAGAAGTAGGCATAAGAGCATGGGAGACAGTTCGGGAAAGATTTTCCGCCAGAAAAAGCACTCAGGCTCTCCAAGTTCTCTACGAAACATTAGCAGAGAAACATCAAACATCAGTTTGAGGGAGGTTGTATATTTGAGGGAGTGCTTCGGAGAAAGTTCAAATTCCCTAGCCCCGTCTCAGCCGTTGATTTTTGGTAACTTCTTAACGACGGGGCGGGTAAGTAAGGAATTGCCTGGAGTAACGGTCCTGGTCACCGGTGGGGGGATTTATAGGATGCCATTTGGTCAAGAGGCTCTTGGGGTGGGGTGCTTAGGTAGTAAGGTTACGGAAAGATCCGCTGAGCATGTTTAGGATCGAGAAAGAGAAGGCGCATGGCGTTCGAGGTTAGGGTATCGAAAAAGCCAAAGGTCGTAGTGGTCATGCCTGCTTATAATGCAGCCAATACCCTCAGGATTACTTACAACGCGATCCCATTGAATAAGGTAGATCAGGTCATCCTAGTAGATGACGGCAGCACAGATGATACATTGAAAATAGCTAAGGAGCTTAACCTGGAGGTCTTTGTCCACTCGCGGAATTTCGGTTACGGGGCCAACCAGAAAACCTGTTATACTGAGGCGCTCAAGGCAGGGGCAGACATTGTGGTGATGCTCCATCCCGACTACCAATACGACCCGACGCTTCTGCCTGACCTTATCGCCCCGATTGAGTCGTCCGGAGCCGACGTGGTCCTGGGCTCGAGGTTTCTCTATGGTAGCGTGGTGACGCAAGGCATGCCTTGGTGGAAGTATCTTGGCAATAGATTTTTGACGAAGATGGAAAATTTAGTTTTGGGGTTGAAGCTTTCCGAGTACCATAGCGGATACCGTGCCTATAGCCGTCAGGTGCTAGAAGGGGCTCCCTTTTTGTTGAATTCGGACAATTTTGTCTTCGATCAGGAGATTCTGGTGCAGGCGGCCCATCTTGGATTTAGAATCAAGGAGGTGCCGGTTCCGACCAAATATTTTCCTGAAGCATCCAGCGCCGGATTGTTGGCCAGTTCGATTTACGGCCTGAGTATCCTCGTGCTTTTGGGCCGCTACCTGCTCCACCGGATCTGTCTAATTAACCTAAAACAGTTTCAGTCATTTTCTGCCAGGTACAGCAAAGTCAAGTAAGCATCACGCACGGATCCACAACGGTACATACTGAAGCCCTTCAAGTACAGTAGCCATTACTGGGTCTGCCGGATGCTGGCCGCTGAAAAGGGCCCACTCAGGATACTGGAAGTAGGGACTTCCACCGGTTATCTGGGGATGATGCTGCGGAAACAGGGGCATTACGTTGCTGGGATTGACGGGTGTAGGGAGTGGGCGGAAAAGGCTAGGGAACACTACGATGTTTTTCATGTGGCAGATATAGAGGAGTTCGAGTTCCCTTATAGAGGGGACTTTGATTACATTTTGTTTGCCGATGTCCTGGAACATCTGCGCGATCCCACCGCCGTGCTTAAACACTCACTCCCGTCGCTCAAAAAGTCGGGAAAGGTCATTGTCTCCGTGCCGAACATCGCCAATCTTGCAATTCGGCTGACCCTCCTCTTAGGAAGATTCGACTACACAGATCGAGGTATCCTTGATAGGACTCACCTTCGGTTTTTTACTCTGCGGAGCCTGAAAAAGATGATGCTTGAAGCCTCATGCGATATTATTGAGGTTGTTCCTACGCCGTTGCCAGTCCAAATAGTGTTTCCCATAACAGAAAAGGGGTTCTTTGCACCGCTGCATGAAGCCTGCTACGCCCTGGTCCGTCTCCGGAAGACCATGTTTGCCTATCAATTCGTGGTTAAGGCAAGGCCAAACTCCTCAAACCGTCCTTCTTAGCATTTCCCATGAAGGAATTTTCCTTCACGGCCCGCCACCGAAATGGAGGGGGAACACGGAGAGTGTCAACCTTGAGTTTGGAGAAAAACAAGCAGCGCTGGGTAACATTGGGCGCCTATTTGGTCGTACTTCACGCCTTGCTGGCGTACGGTCTTCCTCCCGGTATCTTTCTGCTGTTGACGGTGCTCTTCGGCGTGCTCTATTACCGCGTCGACGCGCTTGAATCCGCGACGATGTCGCTTTCGGTGGTGATAGTCACGTTGCTGTACGGTGCAGTGCTAAAGGTGACGGGATTGGAGAACATGATCTATTATCGGCCGGACGAGATGCTGTCTACCTTTGATTACACACACAAGCATCCCATATATGCGAAAAACGCCGTCGTGGAGATGACAATGCCCCACGGTGATCTTCAACCCATGACCAACGAAGGAATTGCAGAACCACGTAACGTGGTGTACAAAATTGATTCTTACGGTTTCAGAAACGACGCGGACTACCGCGGCCAGAGATGTGTCCTGGTGGGCGATTCATTTGTCGTCGGGTCGGGCAACACCCAGGCCGATATTCTCAGCTCTCAGCTTGCCAGGGATTATGGGATTGACGTCTATAACCTCGCGCATCATGGCAGTCTGGAGGATTATGCGGCTTATGTTTCGGGTTTCAGGGAGGCTTACGGTGGGGATTTTGAGGCGCTCCTGTTTGTTTTCGAGGGAAATGATTTCCGCAGTTACCGTGAAGAAAAGCATTCCGCGTTCTGGCTATTCGCGAAACGCTACTACAAGATCTTTTCAGACACGAACGTTTACCGGGTAACTTGGTCATTGGTTCGAAGAGCCATCCGGCTTTCCGCTGTCACTGCATCTAGATACATTGCTACCGCGGAGATCGGCGGGCGCAAGGTTGCTTTTCATACTGGGTACATTGATGTCACGAAGCGTGTGAACAAGATCCGGCTTGAAGACTTTGAACAAGCCATCCAGAGCATGCGCGCCAATCTCGCGCATGTGTTTTTCATTCCCACGAGCTACCGCGTCTACCATCGTTACATTCATCCCGGAGAAGTACTGCCGAATGTCCAGTGGGACTATTTGAATGAGGTCTGTGTGAAAAACGGGCTCCAATGTACTAATCTGACCGAGCCCCTGATCAAAGCATCCGATGAGCTTCTAAAAAAGGGAATTCTGACATGGTGGGCGGATGACACCCATTGGAACCGCCACGGCGTGGCCGTTGCGGCGCGCGTCGTCGCCGGTGTTTTAAGGCAAGAAAATGAATAATTTTTCCTATCAGGAAAAGATAATTTTTTGGGCGGCATTATGGCTACGGATAACAGTGCTTGGAGTCCTTTTGTGGGTTTCAGGTGAGGCGGGAATTACTGGGTATGGAGATGCCCCGCAATATGTGAGTGTTGCAAATAATTTGGTTCAAGGAAATGGGTTTACCGAAGGGCCATACCCAGATGTTTTGGAGTCGAAGAGGCCACCCGGTTATCCAGCATATCTCGCTTTTTTCCTAAAAACCGGTTTTCCGCTTTGGGCAGCGGCAGTTTTGCAGATCATCATGTCTTCCTTCACTCCTATATTGGCGATGCGGCTAGCCAGACTTATTGGTCTTGGAAATAATGCCGAGTTACTTGTTGGAATGTTGACCGCATCTGAGCCGATGCACATATTTTACAGTGTGCCACTTTTGTCCGACTCCCTTGCTGCCCTCCTTTTTATATGGGGAGTGTATCATTTAGTGCGCTTTTGGGAGGAACGTGGAGCTACTCATCTTTTCTTATCTGCCGGTATCCTTGGAATAATGAATTACATCCGTCCCATAGGTATCTATCTATATTTACTGCTGCCGCTTGCAATTTTAGTTGGAGGAATAGTCCTGGACCGAAAACAGTGGAAGAATCATGCTTACTCAGCCATTGTTTTTGGAACCCTTTTTTTTCTGATATTAACACCCTGGATGTTTAGAAATTATGTACGATTCGGAGCATTCGACTTTACTTCGGCCATCGGGCAACACTTATATGTGTATTCCGCTGCTGCTGTACGTGGGGCTGCGGAAGGCACTACGTGGAAGGAGATGAAACAGCGCCTACTATCTGAAATTGAACCCGTGCTGCCTGAGCCGCGAAATATTAGTCATTTTGCTAATCGCCATATGCTACGCGATCGCGCCAAGGAAATTATTTCGGCCTATCCTCAAGAATACCTCAAACTATATCTGTTTTCTTTGCAGTCATTTCTGATCGCTGGCGATTATCATGAGCTTTTAGCATTTCACAATATTATGGACGAACCTAAAGGTACTAGGTCGTTCCCCATGATTTTTGCGAGTAAGAGCATAAGCGAATCCATCGCCGCTGTTAAAGCATTTAGTAGGGAGCCTTATTGGCTGATTGCGATTTTGGGCAGGGTGTGGTGGGGCGGAATCTTTCTTTTGTCTAACTTTGGAGCGTGGTGGCTGTGGAGGCACACCCCCTCATCACGTTTCGCAGTCCTTATTTATGTTTTTTTTCTTTTCTATTTGGCGTTGGTCACCACCCATTTAGTAAGCGGCATAGTGGGGCGCCAGCGTTTGTTCATTCATCCTTTGTATTTTATTTTTATGGCCGCGGGCGCTGGCGCAATATTTAATTGGTTGCGACATCGCTTTTGACCCTTCCTCCTTGCTCTGCTTTTTAAGGGGGGCAGAGGGGAAGCTCGGCCTTCACCATTCCGGCTTTCACGTGAAGAGCAACGAAGAGGAGCTGATTGGGCTCTCGGGGCAAAGAAGCCTCACACCCGTGATGCTGAACAAGGCCAAGGGCGAAATCAGGGAGCGGTATCTCTCGTGTGCGAAAGCAAAGAGCCTCCTCAACTGGTCGCACCGCACCAGCCTTTCGGAGAGACTCTCCAGGGCCTATTCGTGGTATGAGTCTTTCCCGGAGCAGAATCGATCCACCGCAGTTTGAAGGAACATGGTTCGCGGCATGCGAGCGCCACGTTTTATTTTTTCAGCGACGACGTCAAGACCTTTGCCTCTGGTCTGCTTCGCCGATTCGGCCTTTGGTGAGAGGATTAAGAGGATTAAGAGGATTAAGAGGATTAAGAGGATTAAGAGGATTAAGAGGATTAAGAGGATTAAGAGGATTAAGAGGATTAAGAGGATTAAGAGGTGTCTCTCTAAGGAGGATAGTCTATGTCTGACTTTGGAAAGCCAATGTATCCGCAGCAGCTTCAATACTGCGTCCGCTGCTGCATGCCGGAGACCAACGAAGGAATCAAATTTGATGATATGGGGATCTGTCAGGCCTGCCAGTCCCAGGAGCAGAAGATTCATATCAATTGGGTCCAGAGAGAGGAAGAATTGAGGAGGATATTGGAATATTACAAAGCACGCGCCGGCGACAGTTACGACTGCATCGTTCCTATCAGTGGAGGAAAGGATAGCAGCTTTCAGTTGCATGTGATCGTGAAGATTTACCAAATGAAGCCTTTGGCAGTTACCTTTAATCACAATTGGTATACCGAAACCGGCAAATACAATCTGTGGAACATTCTAGAAAAATTGAGCGTGGACCATATAATGTTTACCCCCAATAGAGCGCTGGTGAACAAGCTCGCGAAACGATCCCTATACGCCATCGGTGATTCTTGTTGGCATTGTCATGCCGGAGTCGGTGCCTTCCCGCTGCAAGTTGCGGTGAAATTTAACATCCCCTTGATCGTCTGGGGGGAGTCCGTTGCGGAATCGTCGGGCAGGGCAAGTTACTACGAGCCTGTCAAATATGACGCTAATTATTTCCTGAGAGTCTCAGCCAAGGTTTCTCCGGCTGAGATGGTGAAGGGTGAGCTGACCGGAAAAGATGTTTATCCATTCGAGAACCCCACGCTGGAGGAGTTGGAAAAAGTGGGCGTGACGGGGATCCACCTGGGGGATTATCTCTTCTGGGACGACGAGCGGCAGGTTGAATTTCTCAAAAAGGAATACGGTTGGCGAGAAGATGAAGTGGAGGGAACCTACAAGCGATATAAAAGCGTGGAATGCATCATGCCGGGGGTCCATGATTACACGAAATTTCTCAAGCGTGGCTTTGGCAGGGCGACGGACCATGCAAGCCAGGATGTCCGAGCAGGCCTTCTGTCCAGAGAAGAAGGATTTGAACTGGCCAAAGAGTACGATCCGCAGCGACCTAAAATTCTCGATTATTATCTCAAGATCATCGGTCTAAGCGAAGAGGAATTTGAGAGGATTGTAAAGTCCCACCGCGAGGGAAAGGCTAAGGAGCTACCCTGATTGACGAGTCGTCTTTATCTATTGAGCGCAGCGGAAGGCAGAAGGAGCGTCAAAGCGGGGGAAATTTCGGTCGTCGAATGGGTTAAGTCTTCCGCCGAGAGAATCGAAGAGGTAGATCCCTCCATTCACGTCTGGGCCTATTTGGATATAGAGAAGGCCGTTTCCGAGGCCCGAGCGATTGACCGCAGGCTGGCCAAAAAAGAGGCCGTCGGCAGTCTCTGCGGCGCGCCGGTCGGGGTCAAGGATATTTTTAATACCCGTGATATGCCTACTTGCATGGGGAGTCCGATCTGGGAAGGTTTTACGCCAGGGAATGATGCTCGAGTGGTTTTTTATTTAAGACAGGCTGATGCGGTGATTCCGGGTAAAACCGTTACGGCCGAGTTCGCGGTGCACACCCCTGGGAGAACGGTCAACCCTCACAATTTCGGCTATTCACCCGGAACTTCTTCGAGCGGGTCGGCAGCCGCCGTTGCGTCGTTCATGGTGCCGCTTGCGGTCGGGACTCAAACGGCCGGCTCCATTATTCGCCCTGCCAGTTATTGCGGCGTTTACGGTTATAAACCTTCTTTCGGTCTTATCCCAAGAACCGGCACGCTGAAGACTACGGACAGTTTGGATACCGTGGGAATGTTTGCCAGAACCCCTGACGATTTGGAGCTGTTGTTTGATGCCGTTCGGGTGCATGGAGACAACTTCCCGATAAGCAAGACATTCCTCGAAGATCCGGCGAGACAAACAAAGAAGAATCGGCCTTGGAAGGTCGGTCTGGCGACCTCATCCCTGTGGGTATGGAGCCGCGCTGAGGAATATGCACGCGAGGCCCTCTTGAAATTTGCCTCTAAGCTTTCTGAAAGTGGCGTCATCGTCGAAGAGGCCAAGATGCCAGAGGACTTCGACCGGGCGCATGAGATTCATGGGACGATTTACGATAAGACGCTAGCTCACTATTTTAAGGAAGAGTTCAAGAAGCGCACGCTCATTAGCGAGATCATGTATGAGATTATCCGTCGAGGAAATCGGATCACTCTCGAGGAGTATACGTTGGCCCTTGAGAGACAAAACCGGCTGGCAAGAAAACTCGGCCATTTCTTTGAAGAGAATGGGTACGATGTCCTCTTGACCCTGTCCACTTCCGGGCAGGCCCCTAGGTTGGGTGGTGAGGACAAGCCGGACTCCTGTCTCATTTGGACGCTCTGCGGGGCGCCGGCGATCAATGTCCCGGTGTTTCGGAGTCTTTACAATCTGCCGTTTGGCGCTCAGATTGTAGCCAGGCGGTATCACGATTTTCTCCTGCTGAATTTTGCGCGCTTTCTGCAAAGAGCTGGGTTTGTTTCCGAAGATCCGGGGCCTGCTTCTTGTCAGAAAACCGCGCCAAGCGGGGAGGTTCCCGTTTGAACCCTTTGAACGTTTTGAACCGTTTAAACTGTTCAAGTCGTTCAAGCAAAGGAGTTAGCTAAATGGACTGGCTGGAAGGGAAAGTTGTCTTAGTGACAGGCGGGACTGGCTCCTTCGGGGGAGAGTTTATTGAGATGGTTTTAAAAGAACATAGACCTTCCGCCGTCCGCGTGTTCTCAAGAGACGAGGTCAAACAGCTTGAGATGAGCTGGCGCCTGAGCGATTCCCGCCTCCGTTTTTTGATCGGTGATGTGCGAGACAAGGAACGTCTCCATCGCGCTATGAAGGGAGTGGATATTGCCGTCCATGCTGCGGCGCTCAAACAGGTGCCCATGGCGGAATATAACCCTATTGAGGCCGTTAAGACCAATATCATCGGAGCGGCCAATGTCGTCGATACGGCTATCGACAATGATGTGGGGAAGGTGGTGTTCATCAGCACGGACAAGGCGGTGCATCCGGTCAACCTCTATGGCGCCACGAAACTGGTAGCGGAGAAGCTTTTCATACAGGCGAACGCTTACGCCGGTCGTGAAAAGACCAGATTCAGTTGCGTACGATACGGAAATGTAATGGGGAGCCGGGGGAGTGTCATATCTCTTTTCGGAGAGGCGCGCAAGAATGGCGTCATCCGGATTACCGATGAAAGGATGACACGTTTCTGGATCAGTTTGAGGCAGGTAGCACGTTTTGTTATTGAGTGCATGGGAAAAATGATCGGCGGTGAGATTTTTGTCCCCAAAATTCCTTCCATGCGGCTGGTAGATATCGCAAGCATGATTGCGCCGGAAGCCCAGTGGGAGGTGATCGGTGTTCGTCCAGGAGAGAAACTCCACGAAATACTCATTACGCGCGAAGAGGCCCCTCGCACGAAGGAGTTTGAAACCCACTACGTGATCGAGCCGCAGCACCCTTTTTGGAACCCAGCGCACGTTGAAGGCGGCGCTCCTGTTCCAGAGGAGTTCGAGTACAGAAGCGATACCAACCCATGGTGGCTCAGCCGAGAAGATATGGCCGCGTACCTCGCCACGCTTCAACCCGAATCATGAGGGACCAGCCACTCTCCAAGCCGAGCAGTCCTCCCTCGCCCGCGGTGACCATGGGGTATGGACACCAGTGGATTCAAGAGGATGACATCGCGGCGGTGGTCCGCGTCCTGAAGAGCGATTGGCTTACCCAAGGGCCTCTCGTCCATCGCTTCGAAGAGGCGATCGCCAGCACGTGCGGGGCAAAACACGCGGTTGCCTTCTCCAGTGGCACGGCGGCTCTTCATGCCGCCTGTGTGTCAGCGGGCTTGGAGGCGGGGGATGAAGCGATCACCACCCCCATGACCTTTGTCGCCACCGCTAGTGCTGTTATCCATTCTGGGGGTCGCCCGGTCTTCGCTGACATTCAAGCTGACACACTGGCTATCGACCCGGCCGAGATCCGGCAGCGACTCACCAGACGAACCAAGGCGCTTCTCCCCGTCGATTTTGCCGGCCTACCCCCGGATTTGGACGCGATCCAAAAAATAGCCGCGGAACACGGTCTGGTGGTCATTGAAGATGCCGCCCACGCCCTAGGGGCCAAGTACCGTGGCCGGAAGGTCGGCTCGCTCTCCCATATGACAGTCCTAAGTTTTCACCCGGTGAAGACGATCACCACGGGTGAAGGGGGGGTAGTGCTCACTGACAACAAAGACCTTTATGACCGGCTGCGGACCTTCCGCCATCACGGTATCCTGCGGGACCCTACGCGCCTCACCCGCGATGATGGTCCTTGGTATTATGAAATCCATGACCTAGGCCATAATTTCCGGATGACAGATTTTCAGTGCGCCCTCGGTCTCAGCCAGCTCGGAAAACTAGATGGTTTTTTGGAGCGGCGTCGGCAGATCGCTGCCCGCTACACACAGGCCTTCCGCGAGTTTTCCGAGATTATTTTGCAGACAGAGCCCCCGACCAGTACTTCAGCCTATCATTTGTACGTCATTCAACTGGATACCGACAGGCTTCGCTGCTCACGTCGCGAGATCTACGATGCACTGCGGGCTAAGAGAATCGGGGTTGGTGTCCATTATGTCCCTGTTCACTACCATCCATTTTATCAGCGGAGATTCGGTTACCGGCCGGGGGATTATCCCAGGGCGGAACGCTATTATTCGCGGGCCATAACCTTACCGCTCTTCCCTGCCATGACCGACGAGGATGTGGAATATGTCGTCGAGGCTGTCCAGGAGGTCGTTTCCCGTGCCCGAAGGTGATGATCGGTCATGAGCGTGGTTTTGATCCGTGCTGACGGCTCTCACCACATCGGCTTCGGCCACATCATGCGCTGCATCGCCTTGGCCGAGGGGCTTCGAGACCTGGGCTTTACCCCTCTCTTCATTGTGCAGGATTACGGTCAAGTTGCGAGCGACAAAATCAGGGGACGCAATTTTCGGGTCGAGGGCTTCCCGAAAAAATGGACCTCCGATCAGGATATCGAATATACCCTGAAGCGTGTGGAG
>Ga0114945_10001943_pt1 | contig 12459 bp, 10 predicted proteins | sample OV2TP3_FD_87194 | JGI IMG/M metagenome (GOLD analysis project Ga0114945, IMG submission 87194) | Hot spring microbial communities from Beatty, Nevada to study Microbial Dark Matter (Phase II) - OV2 TP3 | ecosystem: Environmental > Aquatic > Thermal springs > Hot (42-90C) | place: USA: Beatty... | reverse complement strand
TGTAAGCTCCTCCCCCCTTGAGGGGGAGGATTCAGGTGGGGGGTGGGCCCCGGATTTCCCCCCCATCCTGACCTTCCCCCTCGGCGGGGGGAAGGGGAATAACGCCCGGTCCAGAAGACTTTACGGCTTAACCTGGCGCCTATGCCCCTTGAGGGGGAGGATTCAGGTGGGGGGTAAGCCCCGGATGTCCCCCCCATCCCCACCTTCCCCCTCGCTGGGGGGAAGGGATGCGATTCTCGCGAGTGCTAGGGTTGACGTATGCCGGATGCTGTGGTCATCGCGCTGATCGCCGGCGCAGCGCTCGATCTGATCGTGGGAGATCCCCCCTGGCTTCCACATCCGGTGCGTCTGATCGGCCGTCTGGCGCTGTGGGGTGAGCCCCGCTGTCGTGCGCTGCTGCGCAACGAATATCTGGCCGGGGCCGTTTTCGCGCTGGGGCTTGTCGCACTCAGCGGAGGTGCGGTTGCGTTGTTCATCTGGGGCCTGGGGCAGATCCACCCGGTCGTGGCAGGCATCGCCATGGTTTACTTTATGTATGCGGGATTGGCCATGCGGGATCTGGCCCGAGAGGCCAGGGCGGTGTGGCAGGCGCTCCAGTCAGATAATCTGGCGATGGCGCGCCAGCGGCTCTCTCGTATTGTGGGCCGCGATACGGAGCAGTTGGAGACACCGGAGATCGTCCGGGGCGCCGTGGAGACTGTGGCCGAAAGTGCGGTAGATGGCGTCCTGGCGCCATTGTTTTTCGCGGCCCTGGGCGGGGCACCGCTGCTGTGGGCGTACAAGGCCATCAACACCCTGGACTCCATGGTCGGCCACCGCGAGGAGCCCTATACCCGTTTCGGATGGATGGCGGCCCGCATGGACGACGTCGCGAATTTCATCCCCGCCCGGCTGGCGCTGCTTTTTTTCGTGACAGGAGCGCTGGTCGGAGGTGGACAGGCCGGGAGATGCTGGCGCATCGGGCGACGCGACGGACAGAAGCATCCCAGCCCGAACGCCGGGATCTCCGAGGCCGCGATGGCGGGTGCGTTGGGAGTCCGATTGGGGGGGAAGAACACCTACGACGGGGTTGAGAACATCCGCCCTTATGTGGGAGACCCTGTGCAGTCCCTTGTACCAGCGTGCATCCCACAGGCCATTCGGATCATGTATGCCACGAGCATCCTGGCGCTGCTGGTCTTCGTGGCCGCGCGCTGGTGGGTGATGGGTGGGTGAGCTAAGATGCCAACGGAACATGAGTCTCGCGCATTGCCGCGCATCGTGGTCGCCGGCACACACAGCGGCGTAGGGAAAACCTCCGTCGTGCTGGGGCTCTTGGGCGCATTGCGGCGTCGAGGCGTGCACGTGCAGGGGTTCAAGGTGGGACCCGACTTCATCGACCCCATGTACCATCGCGAGGTGACCGGCGCGCCCTCCTACAATCTGGATGCCTGGTTGATGGGCCAGGAGGGCGTCCGACAGGCGTTTGCCCGCGTCGCCCCGCCCGAGGGAGTGTCGGTCATTGAAGGGGTCATGGGGATGTTCGACGGCCGCTCGACTGGCCCGGAAGGCTGCACGGCTGAGGTGGCGACTCTTGTAGACGCACCGGTGGTGTTGGTGGTGGACGTGGGCGGCATGTCACGCTCGGCAGCCGCGATCGTCCAGGGCTACGCCCGCTTCGACCCCGCTGTACGGGTCGCCGGGGTCCTGCTCAATCGCGTCGGAGGCTCGCGCCATTACCAATTGGTCAAACGGGCCATCGAAGAGCAGGCGGGTGTGCCGGTATGGGGATATCTCCCCTGGGAGGATGCCCTCGTGCTGCCGGAGCGGCACCTGGGCTTAGTGCCAGTGGAGGAGGAGGCCGCGTTCCGGGCCATCTGCGCCCGGCTGGGGGAGGTGGCCACGCAGTATCTGGACCTGGATGCCCTCCTCACGACCGCCCGCGCCGCCCCGGCGTTGGAAGTTTCCGAAGGCTCCGAGATGCCTGCGCAGCCGTGTAGGGCGAGGATCGGCATCGCACGCGACGCCGCCTTTAATTTTTACTATGAAGCGAACCTCCGCTGGCTGCGATGCTCTGGGGCGGAACTGGTGGAATTTAGCCCCCTCACCGATCCCACGCTCCCGGCGGATGTGGACGGGCTCTATCTCGGGGGCGGCTTCCCCGAGGTCTTCGCGAAGCAGCTCTCGTACAATCGTTCCCTCTTCGCTTCGCTTCGCCAGGCCCATCGGGCGCAGATGCCGATCTATGCCGAGTGTGGAGGGCTGATGTACCTGGTGGAGGCGATCCAGGATCAGGCGGGGGACCGCCACCCGATGGTTGGCCTTTTGCCGGGAACGTGCTGCCTCACCGATCGCCTGCAGAATTTCGGCTATAAAGAGGTCGTCAGCGTGCGGGAGAGCCTGCTCGGTCCAGCCGCCTTGCGCATCCGGGGGCATGAGTTCCATTACTCTCGCTGGGAGGGACGACCCGTTGAGAGAAGTCTCTATCGGGCGCGTTCCAGCCATGGGGATGAGCAGGACGAGGGGTATAGCGAGGGGCCGCTCACGGCGTCGTACGTCCATCTGCATTTCGACGCCTGTCCACAGGTCGCACTCGCGTTGGTGGATCAGGCCGCCGCTTTCCGCCGCCGGCGATTAGGAGGAGCGAAGGAGCAAGGGAGAGGGGGCGAGGGGGAGCAGAGGAGCAGGGGAGCAGAGGAGCGGAGGGGCAGAGGAGCAGAGGAGCAGGGGAGACGGGGCATGACGAGCCAGCTCCGCCCTGAGGAGATCCAGCCCGAAAGCTTTCGGATCATCGAAGCGGAGGTGGGCCCCCATGCGCTCTCGCCGGAGGTATGGCTCGTGGTACGCCGCGTTATCCATAGCACCGGCGATTTCGAGTTCACCCGCCTGCTTCGGTTCCACCCGCGTGCGTTTGCCGCCGCCAGGGAGGCCATTGGCAACGGCGAGGACATCCTGACAGATGTCGAGATGGTCCGGGTGGGCATCCAGGGGCTTGCGAAGAGCCGACACGGATTGCAGGTGCGCTGCCATCTCAACGACGATTCGGTGGTGCAGGCGCCGCGGGGCACCGGGAATACGCGCAGCGCACAGGGGCTCCTGCGGGGCCTGCAGGCGGGACAAGTGGGCATCTGCGTCGTCGGCAACGCGCCTACCGCGCTGCGGGCGGCGATCGCGGCCTGCCATTCTTCGGATATGCCACGGCCGAAGCTCCTGATCGGGGCACCGGTTGGGTTCGTGGATGCGGCGGAAGCCAAGCTTGCGCTCAGCGAGACCGATGCGGTCCCCTGGATCACCTGCCTGTGACTCAAGGGCGGCAGTGCGGTGGCTGCGGCGATCGTCAATGTCCTGTTGGAGTGGTTCCCTCCGCAGGCGAGGGCTCAGGGGTAACGGAATGGACACACGCAACCTTCGCAGCGGCTATACCACAGGGTCCTGCGCGACCGCCGGGGCCAAGGCGTCGGTGTTGGTGCTTACCCAGCAGCGCACGCTCGAGGAGGTGGAGATCACCTTGCCCCGCGGCGACCGCGTCCGCTTCACGCTGCGCTCCTGTGTGCGCTATTCCGAGACGTCGGCGGAGTGCTCGGTCATCAAGGATGCCGGTGACGACCCGGATGTGACCCACGGCGCGGAGATCTTCACGCGGGTGGACCTGGAGCCCCCGCCTGGGTTACGCTATCGTGCCGGCACAGGGATCGGGACCGTGACGAAGCCCGGGCTGGAACTGTCCGTGGGTGAGCCCGCCATCAACCCTATGCCACGTCGCATGATTCGCCACGCCCTCGAGGAGCTCCTGGGGGCGAATTGGGACCGCGTGGGTGCCACGGTCACCATTTCGATCCCCAATGGCGAGGACCTCGCCAAGGAGACCCTCAATGGGCGTCTTGGCATCCTGGGAGGCCTCTCCATTCTGGGGACGACGGGCATCGTCGTACCCTACTCGCATTCGGCCTTTAAAGTGAGTATTCTGAAGGCGATCCGCGTCGCCTGCGCCAATGGCTGTACGCATTTGGTCCTGACACCGGGCGGCAGAAGCGAGACCTTTGCCCAGCGGACGTTCTGTCTGCCGGAGGAGTCGTTTATCGAGGTCGGAGATTTCCTCGCGCAGGCGATGGCCTATTGCCGGCGCTATCGACCGGAGCGGGTGACCTTCGGCGCCCTCCCCGCCAAATTCTCGAAGGTGGCAGGCGGGCAGCTGGAGACCCATGCCCGGGACGGGGAGGTCGATTTTCGCTTTCTGGCTGAGGTCGGGGCGATGGCCAGCTTGCCCCCAGCCCTGCTCGACAGCATCCAGACGGCTACTCTGGCCCGTGAGGTGTTCGCCCGCGTGAAAGAGGACCCTGGGCATGCCCACTTTTTCCAGCTGCTGGGCCTTTCAGCCCAACGGGCCTTATCCGATGCCGCCCAGGGGACCTTTCCGGTCGAGGCTATCCTCTTCGATTTCGATGGGACCATTCTGGCCCGCGCTGAATGCGGAGTCCAGCCGGGTATTCCATGAAGGAAGCTCTGTATGAACCAAAAAACTAAAGCCACAGTTGAAGACCTCTACCATGTTCCCGAAAATGGCAAAGCTGAACTGGTGAATGGAGAGCTCATCCTTCTGCCACCCACTGGCGGTGTCCCCGGACGTACAGGCGGTGAAATCTACGTCAGCCTGCGCGAGTACAAGCCACGCACGGGAAGAGGATACGCGTTTCCCGATAATGTCGGGTTCGTGGTGAACTTGCCCAATCGCGCTTCGTTCAGCCCGGACGCTGCGTTCTATGTCGGCGAGCTGAAGGGGGGGAGGTTTCTCGACGGGGCCCCGATCTTCGCCGTTGAAGTCCGCAGTGAAAACGATTACGGTCCGGCAGAAGAGCGGGCGATGGCGGAGAAACGCGCGGACTACTTTGCGGCCGGCACCCTGGTGGTGTGGGATGTCGATGTGTTGAGAGAGCAGGTCGTGCGCGTGTATCGCGCCAGCGACCCCGAACATCCCACGGTTTACCGCAGAGGTGAGGTGGCAGAAGCCGAGCCGGCTGTGCCCGGCTGGACCATGCCGGTGGACGACATGTTTTCCTAAATCGGTCCACAAGAGATTGGTACACCGAGCCGACATCTATTTCCCTCCCCCTTCGACGGGTGAGGGTGGGGGTGAGCGCCTCGCCTGTCCCCCCCATCCTGACCTTCCCCCTGAAAAGCCGAGGGGGCGAGGGGGAGCAAGGGAGCAGGGGAGAGGGAGAACCTGGCATGCGTATTTTTGTTTCTTTCTCTCCCCCTCCCCCTCTCTCCTCTGCTCCCCCGCTGTCTCTTCCTCGCCGGGGGGAAGGGAACTTCTGGGATCGCCCTTGACAATGTCCCAATCTCTTGTGGACCGATTTAGGCAATTGTGATATGTGCATGCTCGTGATGAATGAACGTTTCCACCATGCAGGGGGTTGCTGCCGGTGCAGTCAAAGGTCTGTGTGATCGGGGTCTCAGCGGAAGGGGCAGCTTGCCTGGCGCCGTCGCTGCGAGAGCGGGTCGAGGCTGCAGAGGTGCTGGCAGGGGGCATACGCCACCTGGGCTATTTCCCGCATTTCACGGGCGAGCGGCTGCCGATTCGGCACTCCCTCGACGCCTGGGCGGAGGAACTTGCGGCGGCCAAAGAGGCGGGCCGGCGGGTGGTGGTGCTGGCTTCGGGAGACCCCCTCTTCTATGGGATCGGCACACGCCTTGCGACGCGGCTCGGACCCGGACAGGTGGAGTTCCATCCGCAGCCTTCGTCCCTGCAGCTGGCTTTCGCCCGGGTGGGGATTCCCTGGGAAGACGCGGCGTGGGTGAGTCTGCATGCACGCCCTTTCGAGCAGCTGCGTCGGGTCCTGGGGCGCTCGGCCAAGATCGGCGTGCTGACCGATGGCTGCCGGACGCCGGCCGCGATCTGTCGCTGGCTGGTCGAGGTGGGCGCGGATGAATACGAGGTCGTCGTGCTGGAAAACCTGGGTTCCAGCGAGGAGCGTCTCACGCGTTGCCAGCCGGAAGCGCTGCTCGACGCCACCTTTGCGCCTCTGAACGTTGTGTTGCTCCTGCGTCGGCCCGGATGGCCGATGCCGCCGCGAGCGGGGCGGGCTCTGCTGGGCAATCCCGAGGAGGCGTTCGCGCACCGTCGCACCGGGGAAGGGCTCATCACGAAAACGGAAGTGCGCGCGGTGACGTTAGCTCGGCTGCGACCCCTTCCGACCGATATCACCTGGGATATCGGGGCCGGCTCGGGAGCGGTGTCGGTGGAGTGGGGGCGTCTGTTGACCCACGGACTCGTCTACGCCGTTGAGCGTACCCCAGACACCTACGCCCAACTGCAGGCGAACCTCCGTCGCCATCGGGCGTATAATGTGGTCCCCATTCAGGGCGAGGCGCCGCCATGTCTGACCGAGCTACCCGACCCGGACGGCGTCTTCATCGGGGGATCTGGGGGCTTCCTGGAGCCTATTATTCGGGAATCGCTTCATCGGCTACGCCCCGGCGGTCGGTTGGTGGCGAACTTTATTCTGCTGGAGCATGTGCACGAAGCGCAGCAGCTGATCAAAACCATGGGGCTGACCGCCGAGCTGGTCTGGCTGTCGATCGCCCGGGCCAAACCGCTGGCCGGGAAGACATCCCTCGAGCCCCTTACCCCGATCGCGGTCTTGAGCGTCACAAAGGGGGAATCCGCGTGAGCTGGGGGACCTTGTACGGCGTTGGTCTTGGACCGGGCGACCCGGAGTGGCTGACCCGTAAAGCCTATCAGGTCCTGACCACCGTCCCGGTGATCTTTTATCCGGCCTCCGGCGGGACGGCGGAAGGGTTCGCGCTAGACATCCTGCGGCGGGCCTTCGGTCAGGATGCTGGAAGCCAGCTCGCCGAAGCACCAGCTCACACACCTCCCGCTGCGGTCCTCGAACGCTGTCGCCCGCTTCCCATCACCCTGATGCGAGGACCCGACGTTGCCCGCCCACACTGGACCCAGGCGGCCGAGGTGGTGGGCGCAGTCCTGCAGCGCGGGCAGGATGTCGCCTTTATCACAGAGGGCGATCCGCTGGTCTACAGCACCTTCGTCTACCTGCGTGACGCCCTGGTAGAGCGCTTCCCGTGCGCGCGGGTCGAAGTGATCCCCGGCATCTCCTCGATGACCGCCGCGGCCGCCCGCGCCATGTTTCCCCTCGCCATAGCCGACGAGCGGATCGCCGTGCTGCCCGCGACCTTCGACCCACAGTTCCTGGAGCAGGCATTGGCAGCATTCGATACGGTCGTCCTGCTGAAAGTGAGCCGGGTGCTGGATCAGGTGATCACGTTGCTGGAGCAGCGCGGCTTGCTGGGTAGTGCCGTGCTCGTGGAACGGTGCGGGACGCCGCAGGAGCGCATCGTCCGTGACCTCAGCCGCCTGCGGGGCCAGCGTGTGGATTATTTTTCGCTGCTCCTGGTACGCAATCGCCGGGATTCTTCGTAGGGGCGGTTCGTGAACCGCCCTTACATACGCGGTAGCATCGATAGCTGGATGAAACTATGCGAGAAACGGATCCTTGTATTCTGATCTTCACACGCCATGGGCTTTCCCTGGCTCGACGGATCGCGGAGGTCTTTCAGGGAGAGGCGCGCATCCTGGCGCCTGCGAAAGTGTTTCGGGAGGATCCGGCCAGCAGCGGAAGTCCCCCAAACCATGCGCTGGGGTCAGTTGTCTGCGACGGCGAGATCGGGGTGGAGCTTTACGAGGTGCCGAGTGCTCAGCTCGTCGGGTCCCTCTTCAGCGCCGGTTGCCCGCTGATCGGCATTGCCTCGGTGGGCCTCATGCTACGTCTGATCGCCCCACATGTGCAGGCCAAAGCTGTGGACCCGCCCGTGGCCGTCGTGGATGAAGCGGGGCGGTTTGTGGTGCCGATCCTGTCAGGCCATCTTGGCGGGGGGAACGCCTTGGCCGAGCGGATTGCGGCGCATCTCGGGGCGATCCCCGTCGTGACGACGGCCACGGAGGCGCTGGGCACGCTGCCGATCGATCGTGTGGCGGCAGAGGAAGGCTGGCGGATCGAAGATCTTGAGGCCGTCAAAGCGGTGGCGCGCTGCCTCGTCAATGGAGAACCGGTGGCGGTCGTGCAGGAGTGGGGCGACACGGCATGGCGCCAGCGCTGCGGCCCATGGCCGGCGTCGATCGATTTTGTTCCATCCTGGGAGATGCTACCCGCGGATCAACGGTATCGCGGCGGCGTGCTGATCTCCGATCGCCTCATCGCCAGCGGTGCCCTGCGGGCGGTCGCCCCTGCGTGGGTGGTGTGCCGCCCTCGCTCCCTCATCGTCGGCGTGGGTGCCGAGAAGGGAGTGCCTGCCGAAGACCTGGATAGGGCGGTGTGCAATGTCCTCAGCACTGCGGGGTTGACTCCCCACAGCGTCGCCGCCGTCGCCACCCTCGACCGGAAGGCGGCCGAGGAGGGCTTTCGTGCCTGGCTGGCGCAGCGAGGGTGGCCGGTCGTCACCTACACGGCAGCGCAGCTGGCCCAGGTGGACGGGCTACCCAATCCCTCTGCAGTGGTGGCCCAGGCCGTTGGGACACCGGGCGTCTGCGAACCGGCAGCCCTGCTTGCCTCGGGAGGCCAGTCGCTCCTGCTCCCCAAATCCAAACAGGGACGGGTGACGGTGGCAGTGGCTCGCAAGACCACGACAGGCGCCGATTCCCAGGTCTCACTTCACTTGGGAGAAGTCCGCCCCCTCTCCCCCCCATCCCCACCTTCCCCCTCCAGGGGGGAAGGTGGGGATGGGGGGGAGAGAGAGATGGAGAGAAGAAAAGGCGCTCCCGGGCACACCTCGGGGCGCCTCACGGTGATCGGCATTGGACCCGGGGCCGCAGATCTCCTGACCGTCCGGGCAATCCAGGCGCTGGAGCGCGCCGATGCCGTCGTCGGGTACACGCGCTACATCCAGCTCCTGGGCGACCGGGTCATCGGAAAAGAGATCCACGCCAGTCCCATCGGCCAGGAGATGGCCCGCGCCCGGCTGGGGGTCGAGCTGGCGCGGCATGGAAAACAGGTGGCCTTGATCTCCAGCGGCGACGCGGGGATTTACGGCATGGCAGGGCTGGTCTTCGAGCATCTGGCAGAACCAGCGTCGGAAGCGGGACCTGCCGCAGAGCTCGCCCAGGACCTCCGCGTGGAGGTTGTCCCCGGGGTCACGGCAGCCCAGGCGGCGGCCTCCCTCCTTGGGGCGCCGTTGGCCAACGATTTCGCCGTGCTCAGCCTGAGTGATCTGCTGACCCCACGCCAGGTGGTCGAACAACGGCTCGAGGCGTTGGCGGCCGCCGATCTGGTCGTCGCGCTCTACAATCCGCAAAGCCAGAGACGGCGCGCGCTGTTTCAATACGCCTGCCAGGCTTTCCTACGATATCGTTCGAGAACTACCCCTGTCGCGGTGGTGAAGTCCGCTTACCGGGACGAGCAGGCGATCCAGCTGAGCGACCTCGGCCATCTCTCGGAGATGCCGGTGGACATGGAGAGCCTGGTCCTCATCGGGAATAGCCAGACGCAACGACACGGCGATCGCCTGGTCACCGCGCGTGGCTACGCGACAGCGCCATCACCCGAACACAGGCCATTCACACGACCCGCCGACGCAGCATCATCGCCCCCGAAAGTCCTCTTTGTCGGGGCCGGGCCGGGCGACCCGGAGCTCCTCACACTGCGGGGGGCGCACGCGCTCGCCGCCGCAGACGTGGTCGTCTACGCAGGCTCCCTGGTCCCACGCGGCGTCCTGCGCCATGTCAGACCCGGAGCCCGCATACACAATAGCGCGACCCTCACGCTGGAGGATACCCATCGTCTCCTGACCGACGCTTACCGGGCGGGGCAGCGTGTCGTGCGGCTCCACTCCGGCGACCCGAGCCTGTATGGCGCCATTACCGAGCAGATGGCGCTGCTCGATCAAGAAGAGATCCCCCACGAGATCGTGCCGGGCGTGAGCGCCTTTCAGGCGGTCGCGGCGCGCCTGGGCATCGAGTACACGCTGCCGGGAGTCGTCCAGACGCTCATCCTCACGCGGGCAGGCGGCCGCACGGGGCTTCCCCCCAATGAATCACTGGCGGAGTTGGCGCGGCACGGCGTCACCCTGTGCCTCTTCCTCAGCGCACGCCATGTCACCGAGGTACAGGAAACGCTGTTGACGAGCTATGCCCCGACGACGCCCGTGGCCGTGGCCTACCGCGCCACCTGGCCCGACGAAGAGCTGGTGCTCGGGACGCTGGCGGAGCTCGCGGAGATCATTCAACACCGCGGCTACGAACGAACCGCGCTGATCGTGGTGGGTCCCTCGCTGCAGCCTCAGGGGACCCGATCGCGTCTGTACGACCCCTCCCACTGGCACCTCTTCCGTCCGGAGAAAAGCCGGGCGCGCAGGCGCGGAAAATCTTCAGGGGAGCAGGGCACGAGTACGGAGGGATGATGTATGATCCTCCTCCTCAGCGGCACCGGCGAAGGGCGAGTGTTAGGAGCACGGCTGCAGGCGGCCGGGCTGCCGTTCATCGCCTCCGTGACCACGCCCGAAGCCAGGGCCCTGTTCGCCGGCATCGAGCCAGCTCCGGAGGTGTGTGTGACCCGTTTCACCGGCGACTCCTTAGAAAAATTCCTGCGGGAGCGGCGGGTCCGCGCGATCCTGGACGCGACGCATCCCTTCGCACGTCGCATCAGCGAGCACGCCATGCAGGCCGCTGCTCAGCTGCACATCGGTTATGTGCGCTATGAGCGCCCCGCGAGCGACCTGGCGGCAGAGGAGGGCCTGGTCCAGGTCGTGCCTGATCTGGCCGCAGCCGTTCAGGTCTGCATGCAGCGAGGGACGCGGATTTTTCTGACGACAGGAGCCAACACGCTCAACACATTTCGAGCCGTCATTGCCCGGACGTTCGTGATGGCCAGGATTCTCCCCACGGTTGCGAGTCTCACCCACGCCCTGGAAGCCGGGCTCACCCCGGCCCAGATTCTGGCGCTGCGTGGTCCGTTTTCAGAAGCCCTGGAGTGTGCCCTGCTGCGGGAGTATCGCTTCGATCTGCTCGTGACCAAAGAGTCGGGCGCGGCCGGCGGGCTGGACGGCAAGCTCGCGGCGGCAGCAGCGCTCCAGGTGCCGGCGGTGGTCGTCAGCCGTCCCCCCCTCCAGTATGCGAATCTGTACCACGATATCGAGGAGGCAGTGCGTGCGGTTGCAACCGCAGATGAACGCAGATAGAAAAAGAGATGAACGCAGATAATACAAAGGATAAGAGCGATGGATGAAAAACCCAAGAGAGCGCGAAAGAACCTCGTTATTCTCAACACAGGTAACGGAAAGGGCAAGACCACAGCGGCGTTGGGGACTGCTCTGCGGGCGATGGGACATGGCTGGCGAGTATGCATGGTCCAGTTTATCAAGGGGAAATGGAAGCCCGGCGAAGTCCGTATGGCCCAGAAGCTTCCGGCCGGTCAATTCGAGATCATCCCGATGGGCGAGGGGTTTACGTGGGAGAGCGAGAACCTCAACAAGGATAAGGCCACCGCCCAAAAAGCCTGGGAGATCGCCAAAGCGAAGCTGCTGTCAGGGGATTACCAGCTAGTGATCCTGGATGAGATCACGTATACCATCAGCTATAACTTCCTCGACCTCGAAGATATCCTCGAAACGGTTCGCAATCGCCCATCGAACGTCAACGTCATTCTGACAGGCCGTCGGGCCCATCCGTCTCTGGTGGAACTGGCCGACCTTGTCAGCGAGATCCAGGAGGTCAAGCATCCGTACCGAGAGGGCATTCTCGCGCAGGTTGGGATCGAATACTGATGCGTGCGGCCGGCTCCGACACCTGCGTGCTGCTACTCCGACACGGCGAGACGAGCGAGACGGCTGAGCGGCGCTATCCCAGCGCCCGCGATCTTCCCTTGAGCGAACGCGGGCGTGCCCAAACGGCGGCCCTTGTCCAGGCGCTGCAGGGGGTGGCCCTCGACGCGGTCTTCGCGAGCGAGAGCCGCCGGGCGCGGGAAACGGCGGAACTCCTGCTGGCGGAACGCGGCCTTCCGCTCCAGATCCTCCCCGAGCTGGCTGAGATGCGCTTTGGACAACTGGGAGGATTGACCGCTGATCAGGCGGCCCAGGCCTTTCCTGAGGCGTTCAAACGCTGGCAGGCGAATCCCTTTGAGTTGACGCTGCCCGACGCTGAGCCGTTTCTGGACTTTGTCGGGCGTGTCAGGCGCACTCGCAGAGAGCTCTCCCGTGCATGGGCCGGTCGGACGATCACCATCATCACCCATGGCGGGGTCATCGCCGTATGGCGCTGCCTTGAGGAAGGGCGACCCTGGGAAGAGTTTTGGCAGAGCATTCCCGCTCCGGGCACGGGGGTCTGGCTGATCCGCGCAGAAGGGCAGGTGCGAGTAGAGACCCTGCGGCCGGAGGGATAAGCATGGGCCACCTGTTGTTGGTCACGGGCGGGGCACGGAGCGGCAAAAGCCACTATGCCGTCGAGCGCGCCAGTGCCTGGGGATCACGCAT
>Ga0114945_10001942_pt1 | contig 12465 bp, 15 predicted proteins | sample OV2TP3_FD_87194 | JGI IMG/M metagenome (GOLD analysis project Ga0114945, IMG submission 87194) | Hot spring microbial communities from Beatty, Nevada to study Microbial Dark Matter (Phase II) - OV2 TP3 | ecosystem: Environmental > Aquatic > Thermal springs > Hot (42-90C) | place: USA: Beatty... | reverse complement strand
AGCAAGGAGATTTCGCATGTATTTTGTTCATACACGCGAATTGTCCCGAATATTATCCTTTTTGTCGCGTATCTACAAGAATATGTTCAAGAGTCACCAACCAAATTTTCGCGGTTAGGTCACGATCGTTAAAATTTTGTATAACTCACATTGTCATTATTTCACTCTCTTTTTTTCCGCCCATATCGTCGATAATCTTGTTATAATCATCTACAGCTTTTTGGGTTTCCTCTTTTTTTCGAAAAAGTTCATCCTCAGAAATTTCTTTATTTTCCTCCCATTGTTTTAGCTCCTGCAATGTACTTTCTCTGATTTGTCGTATCTGAATTTTTGTCTCTTCCACAAGCTTCTTTGCTTTCCTTACAAGGTCTCGCCTATTCTCCTCGGTTGGGGCAGAAAACGAAAGACGGATAATTTCACTGTCAACAACAGGATTTATACCGGCTAGCGTGGCACGCAACGCACTCTCGATATTTTTTATGATGCTCTTGTCCCAAGGCTTAATAACAATAAGCCGCGGCTCAGGGGTTGACAGTGTGGCAAGCTCTTTTAGGGGCATTTTTGAATTATACGCGTCCACCGCGATATTTTCGACCAAATCAATAGAAGCGCGCCCTGCCCGGATCTTCGCAAGCTCGCCTCTCAGATACGCGATTGATTTTTCCAAATCATTTTTCAACATACCCCATAGAAGAATTTCGAATTATTTTTTAATCGTCTTTAGTTTATAGAATACCCCCTTAGACTTTCAAGTTTTCTCTACGGGGCATAACTAACGCCGGCAAATATTACTCGTGAATCATTTTGTTTCACGTGTATTCTGCTGATGATTCGAGGAGTGCTAAGTTTTTTACTTTGCCAGCTCTCTCCGCCATCTATGCTTTTATGGATTTGCGAGTCGACGCCGATGTATATCACGTTTGGTATGTTTGGATCCAGGCCCACGGAAGAAACTTCCGGATCCGCGCCCGCAGCAAGAAGTTTAACTTCAGAAAAGGAGGAGCCCATATTTTGGGATTTAAGAAGCCCCGAATTTGTGGCAAGGTATATTTTGGATTCGTTATGAGGGTCGATAATTAATTGATTGATCTTGAAATTCTCTTTATATCGATTCTTTAATGGGACAGAAATATTTTGCCAAGATAAACCTTGATTTGCCGATTTGAAAATATTTCCCATACCAACTGTGGCAAAAAGTACGCGCGTGTCGCTCGGAAGCATCTTTACGTCTCGGACAGGCTCGGAAAATTCCTTTCGGATTTGCCAAGACTCGCCAAAATCGCTGCTTACGAGCAGCAAACCAGACTTCGTGCCGGCGTACACCGCGCTTGTGTTAAACGAATCAATCCATATTCCAACAATACTATCCATGCGATCAACCGTAGAATAAACCGCGTAAAAGCCTTCACCTTGCGATTTCAGTATTCGCCCGCCCCCACCCGGAGAAGTTGCGGAAATATACATGCGCTTCGTATCTCTAGGATCAATCGCGAATGCGTAAACCGGCTCGCTAACGCCAAGAGCGCCGCTAACGAACGACTGCCATTCGTCGCCGGAGTTCGCGCTAATGTACGCGCCGCGGGATGTCGCTATATATATTACATCCGGATTATCATGCGGAAACGCAAAATCAAAGACATCACTGCTTATAAAATTTTTCTGTTCGTCTTTTATACTTGTCAGTTGTATCCATGATTGTCCGTTATCGGATGAGCGAAAGACACCGCCGTCGGGCGCGGTGTACGAGCGCGATTCGGCCGGCTGTAAAATTCCAATTTGTTCAAAATGGGGCCGCATTATGTTATACACATATCCGGCGAATAGTGATATTCCAATGATGGTGACTGTTATGATTAGGGCATCGCGCATAAAAGTAACTCTTCAATTATAATTTGCGGGTTTGCGTTTGTATTTGAAATATCCCGCTTTGCCGAAAAAATGCGTTTCATTAACGAAAGGTTTTGGCCGCGATTTATAAAATCCGAACGCAACGTAAATAGCCATTCGTTTAGAAGCTCTACAAGTTCTAGCTTATTTTGCAAATTGAATTTTTTGGCCTCCCGAAATTTTTCATACAGAAATCCCCGCTCAAAAATTTGTAGCGTCTTGTCGAAGCGGCTCGCAACTCGTGCGGATGTCTCGTGAAATCTAATTTCAACGGCGCGGGATGCTATGGTCGGCATTACGCTGGACCTTGTATGCGCTATGAGTATAAACAAAGCACTGCCGCGAGGCTCTTCTAACAACTTTAAAAAAGCATTGGCGGCCTCCGGCAGCATTTGGTCGGCATTTTCAATAATTGCAATTTTCCAAAATTCCCGAAAACTGCTTAGAAAAAATTTATGTTTTAAATCTCTAATTTGTTTTATTTGTATTGGCGAATCGGCAAGACATACGAGATCTGATTCAAGATGCGCGAGTCCTTCTATAAATCGCAGGGCGGATTTTTTTTTACCAATCCGATCGGGTCCGGTAAACAAAAGAGCGTGGGGCAGATTGTCAGCCGCGGCTAACTTGGAAAGGATTTTTAAATTTTGTTCTGCGGTTGGCATGTATGAATTCTATACTCTACATTTTACATCGTTTTTCGATAAAATCCAACATCTCCCGCTTAAATCTATCTTTTGAAAACTTTTCAGCCCGCTTTTTTATCAGTATCGGGCTATAATTATTATAATTTTTAAGAAGGCGGCGCACGCCATCCGCGAGCACCACCGGATGGGGTTCATCAAAAAACTCACCGGTCATACCTTCAATCAAAATTTCTTTTGATCCGCCTTCACGCAATGCCAAAACCGGCTTGCCGAAAGACATTGCCTCGACCATAGACATTCCGAAATCTTCTTCCCCCGGGAATATAAGCGCTTTGCAGTTTTTGTAATAAAGGAATATATTTTCATCGGACTGATATCCAAGAAATTTAATGTTGCGGGCGCCTCGCGCGATATTAACAAGGTGAGTTTTATCATCACCCTCGCCTATTATTATCAGGGGAAATCCTAATTTCTTAAATGCTTCAATAGCAATATCTATTTTTTTATACGGACACAAGCGTGAAACTATGAGAAAGTAATCGCGGACAAAAATGTCATTGTAGGGATCGAGTAGGGCAAGGGACTGTCCCTCGTCGCTTCGCTCCTCGGGATGCTCAATTTTGTACCCAAGCTTCGCTTGGACAAAATTGGCAGCCGGCGGATAAATTACGGCAGATTCTCGTCCGTAAAATTTCTTTATGCGCGCGGCAATATGCTTTGAATTCGCGATAAAATAATCAACGCGCCTAGAGGCCGTTTGATCCCAAAATCTTAAAAAGTGAAAAATAATTTTGGCAAATTTATTTGTATAATTATGAGTCCAGTCCCATAAAAATCTGGTTGGCGTGTGGCAGTATGAGATATGCACAGTGCCCGGTTTTGTGATTATCCCCTTGGAAAACGCGGAGCACGAGGATATTACGATATCAAATTTAGACAGATCTAAGTGTTCGATCGCTGCCGGAATTAAAAACGAAAAATATTTATATCGTTTTCTTAAAAACAGAGGCAATTTTTGTAAAAATGTTCCAGATATTTTTATGTCCCCGAGAAGTTCTCGCGTAAATTTTCTATCGTACACAACGGTATATATTGGCGCTTGAGGAAACATTTCGTGCAGTGCCTTGAGTACCCTTTCCGCGCCACCTATTTTAAGGAGATAATCATGAACCAGCGCGATTCTTTTTGTGGATAAGTTAATCATGGATTTTAAATAGTACCATAATATGCAAAATAAGAAATCGACTGCGCAATTCCTTCCAACTTTATCATTTTTTGGGGCACAAACATACAAAACTAAGACGATCGTCTTAGTTTTGTATGTTTAAGGTTCTTCATTCTTTGCTTGTTTTACTCTAAAATATTCTTTAGGTAAAGTTTTATTTACTATAAAATGTTTTCGCAATATAGCGTCGTTTTCTACCCTAACAGTAAACATCAGCGCAAAGTGTTTCACGCCCAAAAATTCGCATACATATTTCATTTCTTTTTCGCATTCAAAGGGATAAATCCACACACTTTTCTGAATTTGAAAAAATCCCAGCGCCTTCAATTTTTCGCGTAAGGCATTCCTAAACGTTCTTGATTTCTCGGGTATGTCAAACATAAGCATATGCCAACGGCCGTCCCATTTTTCTGGTAGCGGAATTTTCAACTCCTCGAACTGCCGGTGTTCAAAAAATTTTCGCCCCTTTGAAGTCAGCTCAAGCTTTGTTACGTTTCTTCTACTATCATATTTTAACTTTATATATTCGTTACGCCTTAATTTATACAAACTATCGCGAACTTGATCCGGATCCCGCTCTGGCGGAACATAGGGGCCGCCCTCTTCCCACCATTTCTTCAATACCCTCTTTGCGGAATTATATAACAATGGCCCCGCCATGGGAGAAATAAGCAACGCACCGCCTATTAGCGTTATCAAAATCGCCTTCTCAACATTGCTCATTTTAACAGGTCTTCCTGTTTTTCGTATTTGTATGTTAGCCATAATTTAACTACCTTTCTATATCTTCATATCTTCTATTCCTCGTCTTCTATTCTACAATACAAAAGTGATTTATACAAAACTAAGACGATCGTCTTAGTTTTGTATATCGAAGATTAAAAATAAAAAAAACTAAAGGCGGTTTTTCGCCTTTAGTTTCGCTGATTTTTTGATCCGTTAATACTTGAAACAACACCCCATTTGCTTATTATCGCATTCCCGCCGCTGGAATAAATAACTACGAATTTTGCGGATCCCGCTTTGGCATCCGCAAATTCTATCTATCTATTATTTTTTACTCATTATACTTCGCTTATACACCTCTAAGTTCTCGAGCGCAACCCCCGTGCCCTTGGCTACGCATAGAAGCGGGTCTTCCGCGATATACGCGGGCACGCCGGTGGCTTCGGTTAATAAGGCATCGAGGTTTCGAAGAAGCGCGCCGCCGCCGGATAAGATCATTCCCTTATCCATAACGTCCGCGGAGAGCTCGGGTGGAGTTTCCCGCAAGACGGTTTTTACGGCCTGAACCACGCTGCGCAGGATATTCGTGATGGCATCTGTTACCTCGTTTGTTTTTATAGTAATGCTTCGGGGAAGGCCGGTAAGCAAATCTCGGCCGCGGATGTTATATTCTTCTTCGTTTTTTACGGGCAGGGCGCTTCCTAATGTTTTTTTAATATCTTCCGCGGTTTGCTCGCCTATGGCAAGGTTATGCTTATCCTTAATATAAGCGGATATCGCGGAGTCTATTTTATCACCGGCAACACGCACGGAATTCACGCATACCATTCCGCCCAGAGAAATCACGGCGACTTCTGTTGTGCCGCCTCCTATATCCACGATCATGTGGCCGGAAGGCGAGTTTATGGGAATGCCCGCGCCTATAGCGGCCAATATCGGCTCTTTTACGACATACGCGGCTTTCGCGCCTGCTTTCATTGTGGCTTCTATCACGGCGCGCCGCTCGGTAGAGGTGATGCCCGCGGGAACCGACACCATGACTTCGGGCTTTAGCAGGCGGATTCTTCCGCTGACTTTTCCTATAAAATACCGAATCATGGCTTCGGTCATTTTATAATCGGCAATAACGCCGTCTTTAAGAGGCCTATGAGCGACAATCGTATCCGGCGTACGCCCCAGCATATCCCGCGCTTCATTTCCAACAGCAAGTATTGAATTATCATTAACGCAAATCGCGACTACCGAGGGCTCGTTAACGACAATGCCTTTTTTAGGCACGTAAACAAGAGAGTTTACAGTTCCAAGATCTATTCCAATTTTGCGAGGTGAAAACAAGAAAGTTAAAAGTTAAAAGTTAAAAGTTAAAAGTCTAGGGAAAATTTTTTAGAGTCTTAGCTTCAATTTTTAATTTTTTATTTTTAATTTTTTATTTTTACTATATCCGCCCCTAGCGCCCTAAGGCGGCCGTCCAAATCTTCGTACCCGCGCTCAACATGCTCGGCGCCATTTATGGTAGTTGTTCCGCTCGCCATAAGCCCGGCGATGACAAGCGCGGCGCCGCCCCTTAAATCAGACGCGGAAACTTCAGCGCCCGTGAGTTTTACGGGTCCCGCGATAACTGCGCGGTGGGGATCTAAAATTTTTATCCGGGCGCCCATTTTATTAATCTCGCGCAAGCACGCGAGACGCCCTTCGTATAACGTCTCGTGGATAAACGTATCCCCTATGGTTTGCGTTGCCAGTGCCGCGAAAGAGGACTGAAGATCGGATGGAATTCCTGGATACGGCATTGTTTTAATTTTCGCGATTACCATAGGGTTTGAGGCGCCAACCTTCACGATGTTTTTGCCGCGAATTATTTGGATGTCCGCTCCGGCAGAGGTAAGTTTCTTTATAAACAAATCAAGATGCGAAACAGGCGCGTTTTTTATGGCTACACTGCCGCCTGCCCCGAGCACGGAAAGTATAAATGTTCCCGCCTCAATATAATCCGGTATAATTTTATGCGAAGCTCCATTGAGATGCCTTGAACCTAAAATTGAGATCGTGGAAGTTCCGGCGCCTTTGATCCGAGCTCCCATTTTTGAAATAAATTTAGCAAGATCAACGACATGAGGCTCCGCCGCGGCAATTCTTATCTCGGTTTTTTGAGGAATAGAACTAAGAAACGCGAGAATATTTTCAGTCGCGGTAACGCTAAATTCATTAAGAATAATTTTCGGCGGAATTTTGCATCTGGCAGGAAATTCAACAGAAAAGAAATTATCGCTAAGTGTCACTTTCGCGCCCAAATCTCGAAATGCCTCTAGGTGTATGCCGATTGGACGAGCGCCGATACTGCATCCTCCCGGATAACGCATTTTTTCAACTTTTCCAAAACGAGCAAGTAACGGGCCCAAAAAAAGTATGGACGCGCGCATTTTTTTTACCGCGCCGCTCGCGAGATTATCCGGCGAGATTTTTGAATTCGTAATTTCAACGGTCCGTTTGTTTGCCCATTTTACATCTGATCCGAGCTGTTGGAGTATTTCAAGCATGCAAAACACATCAAGCACGCGCGGGAGATTTGAAATCGTGCACTTGTCCTTGGTCAGGAGCGTGGCCGCGATTATGGGAAGGGCGGCGTTTTTAGAACCCCGCACATCAATTTCGCCATTAAGGGGATTACCGCCTTTTATTATAAATTTATTAAAATTAGACATAAAATTTCAGTATCTTAGAGTATACAAAATAAATCACACCGTGTAAACTTAAAATCCATACCTTACGTTGTTACGTTGTTACGGGGTCTGACCCCGTAACAATTGCTATTCCAATATCATCTGCTTAAAATCCTCGTATGAATCGGATTTGTGTTTTATCCAACCCCTTACGGCATTCGCGCACCCCTTCGCTCCTCCATAAAGTTCCATAAAAAGCTCTCTATTCGTGAGTGAAGGGAAATTTTTCTTTCCAGTGTAATCAAGGTAACTCGACCAGCGATAGGAATCTAAAATTTCAAGAGCCTTCTTTTCATTTCTTAACCCCGCCGTTTTCCAATCCGGTTCAACTAGCTGGCACGGATTTGTGTGAATATAGGAAAAAACAGTGTTGAGCTGATCGTCGCTTTTTATTTCTACCGCCTTGATATGGCTTTGAAAGATCGAACCCTTGCTTCCGTGTTTGCAGTTCAGATAAGTTGCATAACCCCCTTTCACCCTCTTCATATATTCGGAAATCCCGCCGTTCTTGAGTTGGCGAAGCAATAAGTGGAAATGATTTGGCATAAAACAAAACACCAATATCTCCACCAACAGTTTCCGTTTCTTTTTTATCCTCTTCTTACCAACTGTTACGGGGTCAGACCCCGTAACAGTTGGTTTGCGCCATAAAAGCACCCTTTCCACACCAGATGTTGTATCTTCGTCATTAAACTCGTACAGATCTTTAATTAGCCGAAAATAATCAGCTTCGACGTGGAAGATGTTTTGATGATTATTGCCGCGCGCCATTACGTGGTAGATATTGTCGGTGATTAATGGTATTACCTTTCTCATAATATATTGTTACATTGTTACGTTGTTACGGGGTGTTACGGGGTCAGACCCCGTAACAACGTAACAAGTTAGAGAAACGAGAATGTAAGTATAAAACATATCCACAGGTTAATTCTCTAACGGGGTTGACAAAGTATCTATACTTGCTATAATGATATAGTAGTCACCATGAAAAGCCCCCTGTAAGGTTTTGTCCTTACGGGGTTCTTTTCTTTTTATGCTTCTTTTTGTACTCGATTTTTTGCCTCAAATCACTTACAAAGGCTATTTTTTTACCTGTAATTTTAGTTAAAAGCGAAGAGCAGCTATGCGGCGCCGGCGCCAGCACTCGCAGTAATTTGCCACTATTATCCAAATACTTCACAAGACAATAAAAATCTCCATCCCCAGTTATAATAAGCGCGTTGTCATATTCCTTAAAATCGATCATAGCCTGCAACACAAGCTCCGCGTCGCAATTTCCCTTTATGATATCTTCGCCGATTAAAACGGGCTTAAAAACAATTATAAATCCAACAGTTTGCAAAAAACTGTAAAGCTCCTGATTGGTTGGCAAAAATCCCATAAACATATATGCCTTTTCTACGCCGTACTTTTCTTTAAGATATACTCTGAATTTTTTATAATCCAACTTCCACCCAAGTTCCTCAATAGCCAAATAAAGATTTTGAGCATCTATAAATGCATAGTTGTTTTTTATTCGTGATTTGTATAATTTACGTTCAGTCATATTTGCATTACTTCCTCGTATTTGAAAATTGAAAATTGAAAATTTGTAAATTCTAAATAAACTTGTTACGGGGTCTGACCCCGTAACAACGTTAGAGAAACGAGAATGTAAGTATAAAACATATCCACAGGTTAATTCTCTAACGGGGTTGACAAGTTATATGGGTTTGCTATATAGTGGAAACAATCACGCCCCCTCGGCTTCGGTCGGGGGGGTCATTTTATTTGCTGAATAAACCCCCGTACTTTTTCTCAAGAGTCTCGATTGCTACCTTGTATATGCCCCTTTTTATTTGAAAAATCTCCCGCCCGAGGTGATAATACTCATATACGACTATCACCTGCTTACTCCTACCAACGAGCAACTCATACAAAGGCGCGAAATCACCATCTCCCGTAAAAAAGATAAATGTCTCAACTCTTTCTTCGAGGGCCCTGTGCACGTCTATACATATTTCCATATCGAAATCGCATTTGCGCCGATATATTTTCTGCCCCCTCGCCCTCTGTCACGAGAATATACTTAACGGGTTTGCTTATAATCTTATAGCCGGTCTTCTCTCCGCTTCGTAAAAATTCCTCGGACTTTGGATGTGTATCCCTACCCGCATACAGCCGAACATCGCCAATCTCTGTATATGTTTTTAGATATTCAAAAAGCTGTGCCGCATCTATCTCACGTTTTAACGTCTTTGTCCAGCCGTACACATTCGCCCAGTCAATATACGCAATCGCTCGGCCTTTAAGGGATAGATGTTGTTTCATAGGATTATATTATACAAATATTCTAAACTGATATACAAAACTAAACTGATATACAAAACTAAGACGATCGTCTTAGTTTTGTATATATGATTTTAAAGATAATCTAAATATCCACCCTGCCGCGTCAGCAATCAATGTATGAAATTTGTTTGAAAATTTGTAAATTCTAAATCTATCTAAAGTACGACCCCAGCCCCGCGTTGTATTCCCTCTGTATGTCTTCCGGCGTCAGCGCGCGGCTAAACATCCTGAAATTATCTATAGATCCATTGGCGTAGTTTGAGCCGTCGTAAAAGAGCTTGCCCAGCATCGCTTTTTCTCCCCTACTATGCATACGTACGTATGTGCTTGAAGCGTTTACTGTTTGTGGAAGAACTATTCCGTTTTTATACAAAGTCATGCCGGTGGAAGTCGCGGAGCCGTTGTACACCGCGGCAAGATGCGTCCATGTATTTTCATCGCCGCTTAACGCGCTCGCTGATATTGCCTGTATATAAGTGCTTGTTGAGTTCGCGATAGTGCTTGTGGAAGTATGCGATAAATCATAAATGGTAAGCGACAACTTATCGCTCGCGTTCACGCCAAAAGCGTATTGAGGGTATTCCCGGGTCCCTTTTGAAACTATCCAAAAATCAGTCGCATCGTCCATATTTACCCAGGCGGAAATGCTGAATGAAATATCGGTTGACGGCTCGGGAGCCTCGGCGTAGGTTGTGACAAAGGCAATGCCCGAAAGGATTATCGGAAATGACAAAGTTATGATTAGTTTCCTACGGTTCATAATTTTAAATTTTAAATTTTTAATCAATTTTTTAATGACTTAATTTTTAAACTCTCTTTTTTAAACTCGATTTTTTAAACTCATAACTATCTTTGAAAAAATTAACGTTAATTCTTGGCATTCTTGCCATAGCTTTCTTAGTTCTTGTGATTTTTCTGGATTAGATTTTGCCAACATTCTGAACCAATGCTTTGTTTCATTGGCTTCTTTCTTGCATATATAGATCTTGTTTCTGAAATCCTTCCTAGAGCTTGCTTGGTTTGCTTCCATATAATTAGCACCTATACTTGTAGCGGATCTTATTACCTGATTAATTAATGGACTGTTTACAGCGTCGCTTTTCAAGGCTTTCACAAAAACAATGACATCCTCTCCGAATTTAGCCGTTCTTTCCTCCAAATCGTATTTTATGCCATTTATTTTCGTGTCTGCTTTAGTCATATGTTTTAAACATTAGAAAATTAAGAAATTGATTAAAAATTAAAAATTAAAAATTTATTTCCGTTTGCGTTGATTCGCGTACATATATTATAATATAAACATGAAATACCTCGGCCCTATAGTTATTATATTATCATTTATCGCCATTGCACAAATGGCGAACATCTCCGCCCACAACACCGTTGATTTCCATACGGGCCAGACCGCGTCTTATTCAGGCATTGCCGGCGAAGACGCCGATATAGACGGCGCGGATAAAAGTTATACGCAAAACGGCTGCGGTTCGGGAACTGTTGTGGATAATCAGACTAATCTTTGCTGGCAGAGAGATGACTCCCAGTCCGGAGGGATGACATGGCAGGCGGCATTGGATGCCTGCAATGCCACTACCACAGCCGGCCACACAGACTGGCGCCTGCCAACTCGCGGCGAAGCAATCTCTATGCTTGATTATTCCTGCGATGATACAGTCCGGCCTCACTGCCAATCAGACTTTAATAACAACGCCTTAAACTGGGTCAACGGCGCGGCCAACGGCTACTGGACTTCGACGACTCGTGCCGACGACACCGCGGTCGCCTACGCCATCCTCGCGAGCGTCGGCTACCTCAGCCTCAACGCTAAGACTAGCAGTAAATTTGTCCGTTGTGTGCGCCAAGCAAATTGATTATTTAGGATTCACGGGACTATACACGGAACTGACACGGGACTATACACGGAACCGACACGGAACTATACACGGAACAGACACGGAACAAATCTATGTCATTATTATATGAACAAGAATCATACATAATTCGGGGAGGATGCTTTGAGGTGTATAAGCAATTTAGAAATCGCCATAAAGAAAAAGTGTACGAGAGAGCGCTATTGGCTTATTTGAAAAACAAAGGATTATCAGTGGAAACAGAGAGGCAGATACCGATATATTTCAATAATCGCGAAACAGGCGCGAAGCCAGACACAGAACTGACGCGAAGCTTAATTAAGGTTGGGGTTTATATTCCAGATTTAGTCATAAATAACTGTATATTTATAGAACTAAAGTGCAAGCCGTTTCTTACAAAAGACGATATCAGACAATTCTGGTATTACTTAAAAGCAACTGATTACAAACTTGGATTTCTTGTGAATTTTGGAGGTACAAGCGGAGTTCAGATATCCAGGCGTGTCCACTAGGCGCAAGGATACAAGATACCCTTGTTAAATCATAAATTCACGCTTTATCCCCATTGACAGCATTTGTGAGGATGCTATAGTAAATGCACAATTCTTCAAGACCCCCTTTTCCGGGGGTTTTGCTTTATTAAAAATCCGTTTATTTTATTAGATAGACGTTCTAATGTAAGAAAATTGCTTGCCTCCTTAAGTAGTTGGCCCGATAAAAATTTTCTGCCTGAAATCACGACGACTCTTTTCCTTTTACTTTTCAAATATTTTACTATTGAGACAAAGTCTCCGTCTCCGGAGAAAAGAACAAAGTTTTCAAACCTATCAACAAATAAAACCATGTCCAAGGTAATTTCTACATCAAAATTGGCTTTGGGATAAAAAAGCTTTACGTTCTTTTTCTCTAGCTTCTCAATATCGATTTCGTCAAACAGCGCTTTATTAAATTTTTTATTTAAAAGTCCGGAGAGACTTATTTTAAAATATCTGACTTCCTTGGTGACGACTTGGAATCCGAAACTTCTTAATTTACTAAAAAATCCAAAAGACGATGGATTT
>Ga0114945_10001940_pt1 | contig 12471 bp, 14 predicted proteins | sample OV2TP3_FD_87194 | JGI IMG/M metagenome (GOLD analysis project Ga0114945, IMG submission 87194) | Hot spring microbial communities from Beatty, Nevada to study Microbial Dark Matter (Phase II) - OV2 TP3 | ecosystem: Environmental > Aquatic > Thermal springs > Hot (42-90C) | place: USA: Beatty... | reverse complement strand
TCCCGCCGCATGAGACCCGAACAGGTACGCCTCGAGCACCTCATGCCGTGGTTCGAGCGCCCCGGCGATCCGGTGTTCCAGTTCGGCGCCGTGCAAGTCTCGCATCGCGGCGGAGGATAGCAGACCCGCTACAGCCGGTAGGCGACGGCCGTCATCACTTTCGCCATTGCGCGCATGGCAAGCTTGCCCGCAGTGGGGAGTTCCGCTGCTCCCAGGGCGACGGCGGTGTCGCGGTGGCTTGCTTCCTCGACGCGCATCGTCTCCACCACGGCCCGGGTGCGGGAATCGGCAGGCGAGAGTTCCGCGAGGTGGCCGGATAGGTGCTCTTCCACCTGGCGCTCGGTCTCGGCCAGAAACGCGAGATTCCAGCGATCGCCGAGCAATCCCGCCGCCAACCCGAGCGCGAGCGAACCGCCGTACCACAGCGGATTAAGGAGGCTCAACCGGCCGCCCAGCTCGCGCACACGCTCCGCGCTCCAGGCGAGGTGGTCCTCCTCCTCGCGCGCCGCCTGTTCGAGCGACCCGCTGAGCGCCGGATCGCGCGCGGTGAGCGCCTGGCCCTGGTAGAGCGCCTGCGCGCAAACCTCGCCGACATGATTGACTCGCATCAGCGCTGCCGCATGCTCGCGCTCGGCCGGCGACAGTTCGCCTTCGGCCACAGCTTCCGCCGGCGATGCCCGCGCCGCGCGATGCACGCCCGCGACCGCACGCAGGGCGGCGTCGAAATCGGCGATCAGTCGATCGAGGGCATCCATGCCTGAACGTCTTGTCGGTCACGCCGGGAGCGGCGCCCGCTGCGGCCTCGCGTACCCGGGTAGTTCTGCTCGCAATATCGGCGGTAGTCCTGCATCGAATCGAAGGAAAAGTTCCGATTATTGATGTCCCGATTCGAGCGATTGTCTCACCAGCGCCGGAACAGTTGAAGAACCCTGCGCATACGCAGGCATATCCCCTACTCCAGGGCCAGTCGATCGAACGCCGCGACCAGCTCCTGCAGCGATCGCGCATCGCCCGCCGGTGCGCTCCTGCCGAGCAGTTTCAGGACTTCGCGCACGAACCCGGAAATCCAGGATCGCAGGGCCGCGACATCCTGCGCCCCAATCGCGATGTAAGGTCGGTAGTCGGCGACATGGCGCTTGTCCATCAGTTCGTTGAACTTGGCGGTCGTTTCCTGCGGCAGCGCCGCCGGCTTCACGAAGTGCAGCGCGAGGAGTTTCTGGACCGCCTCATGGCTCTTGGCTCCGATCCCCCGGGAGGCAAGCAGTGCGCTCGCCAGGTGGTAACACATGTAGTAGAGATCGCTCATGCTGCGTGCATACGCCTTTCCGTAAGGGCCCTCGAGGCTGTTCATCGCCGCAACCATGCAGCCGCGGGCGGCGGCGACCTCATCGGCAACGGTCTGCGCGATCACTGCCTTGTCCATACCACCTCCAGATCGTCCCGGAGCGCGTTCAGGAACGCGACCGGCTCGCCGCGATAGATCGGTACCGGCCGCAACGAGATGCCGTACCTGTCGAGCCAGTAGGGCCTCTGCGCACTGAGTGCGATTGCCGACAGCGCGGTTTCGAATGAGCGGTCACGCGCCCCGTCCACGATCACTGCGACATCAAGGTCGGATTGCTCGTCCGATTCCCCTCTCGCGCGGCTCCCGAAGACCGCCACCTCTTGCGGCAAGCGCGGAAGTTTTCGCAGTCCCGCGCAAAAGCGCCGCAACACATCCTGCTCTCCTGGCGTAAGCAGCGTATCCGGCGCGAACCGGACCGCTGCGAGCATCGGGTCGCGCCGCAGCACTGCCGCCGCTCGTACGCCGCGCGCGCGCAGACGGGCGCGATACCTGCGTGCGCGTTCAGCCGCCGAGAGCGCCCGCCCCGTCGCCGGACGACCCGGTTTTCTCTTCAGCGCTTCACTCACCGGATTATTGTAACAACGTCACGATAATTAATAGCGGACAAAAAAACGGGCGTCTTGCGACGCCCGTCTGGATGTTGCGGCCGGATCGCTCCAGCCTGTGCTATCCGCCTTAGAACACGTGGCGGAGTGTGACCGACCAGAGGCGAGGATCTTCGCCCGCGAGCACGCCCACCGTTCCGCCGGTACCGATTGCCCCGGACGTAACGGCGAACAGGTTGTACCCACCTCCCGCGTCGTTACGGATACTGGCATAAGTCGTCGCAAGCGACGTGCGCTTGGATAGGTCATACGCATACGCGATCGCCGTCATCCGTGCCCCGTCCTGCACAGCGGTCTGCTTGTCGTCGCGCGCCTTGGTGTAGTGGAAGTAGATGTTATGTGGCCCCGTCTTGTACTCGATCGGCAGTGACCACGCGGTACGCCTGTTGGTCACGGCGCCTGTCGCGGCTGCCGTCAACTTCGACTTATCCCAAGCCAGCCCGATGTGGAAGCCGCCCCAATCATACGAACCGTACAGGCGATCGCCACGCTGATCGGGGGCCGCAAGCGCGTCAGCTTTCGCGCTCAGGTAGCTGTAGCCGATTTGGTAGTTCGATCCGCGAAGGTTTGGCTGAAGGTGCCAGCCCCGGCCTTTACGCGCCACCGCCCCGATATCGGCTTCCTGTGCCGCCGTCGGGTTGAACGAATAGGCCAAAATCACGTCGAAACCGCCCCAGTTCGGTGTCCTGTACCAGACCACGTTCGGCGTCCTGCTGTTGTTGGCGATCGCGACCTGGGCGCACGCCGCCCCAGAGACGCAGTTTCCATTATTAAGCGTGCTGAGCACCGTGAACGCCGTAGCTTTCAGATCAGCCTTGCCGGGCAGGTTGCTCTCCGTGTTGAAGTAGTGAAGGTCCTGACGGCCGATCCGGATCTGGCCCCAGGACTTGCTGTTCAACCCGACATGCACGTTACCGGTCGGTCCGCCACCTGCGGCGCCGTCCGTCCCGTTGTCCAGCCCGATACGCCAGTCCACCTGGCCAATCGCCGACAGTCCACCGCCAAGATCCTCTACCACGTTGAAGACGATCCGCGACGAGTCGTCCGTCATCCGCGTCTCACTCGTGTTGCCGACGCGCGCCGCAGACGTGCCGCCGAGCTTGTAATTGCCCACGCTGATCTTAAAAAGGCCGCTGATCGTCACGCTCGATTGCGCGAGCGCCGCGGCCGGAGCGGCAAGCACACCTGCGACCGCCACTGCCAAAAGTTTCTTGTTCATCCAAAATCTCCCAATCGTTGAACATTCGGACGGCCTAGGTCCGTCCGCCTCAACCTCTCAATTGAGAAGTTACGGCGATTCTCTCAGCCGGGCTCCCGCCGGGGCAACCATTGCGGCCGATTTCCAGACGTAATTCTCAGTTTCGTTGCGCCGATGCAACATATTTCTTTTCTTTGTTCCATCAATGAGTTAGAAGGAACCCGGCATGTTTCAAGAAGCCTGAAATGTTATTCGAGCGGGCAACACCGGGGTCCGCTGACGGCTGCGAACGGAAACGTGGAAGGGCGATTCAGGCAGCAGTCAAATCGAGCCGGCGCTCGATCCGCTCAATCCGCGTTTCGAGCCGGTCGAGCCGGCTGTGGACGATCGCCAGATCACCATGGATGTTGGCGACACCGCGTTCCAGTAGCGTCACCCGTTCCTCCAGAGAGCTCAGTCGCGACCGGATTTCGGCGAACTGCTCGCGCGTCTCGGCGCGAAACGTCTGCAGCTCGTTCCGCAGCGCCTTGAGGTGCTCCAGGATGATGTTCTGGACGTCTTCATTCATGGCCGCGATCTCACCGTGTCCAAGTCTAGCAGGCCGAACAGGCGCCGCAGGGCAATCCCTGGCTCCGCAGCGCGCATGAACACCTCCCCCACCAGAAAGGCGCCGACCCCGTTCTGCCGCAGCCGTTCCACGTCGCGTCGGCTGCGAATTCCGCTCTCGGTGACGACGATCCGCCCCGGGGGGATCCGCGGCAGAAGGCCGAGCGTGGTTTGCAGGCTGGTCTCGAACGTGCGCAGGTCGCGATTGTTGACGCCGATGAGCGGCGTCGAGAGGCGCAACGCCGCCTCGAGTTCCTCGGCGTCGTGCACCTCGACCAGCACCGCCATGCCGAGCGAATGGGCGAGCGCCTCGAACGAGCGCATCTCGGCGTCGAGCAGCGCCGCCGCGATCAGCAGAACGCAATCGGCCCGCAGCGCGCGCGCCTCGTAGAGCTGATAAGGATGAATGACGAAGTCCTTGCGCAGGACCGGCAGCGCGCAGGCTTCGCGCGCCTCCGCAAGGTGTTCCGGAGCACCCTGGAAATACTGCCGGTCCGTGAGCACCGAAAGGCATGCCGCACCGCCCTTGGCGTAGCTCCGTGCTATCGCGCCCGGGTCGAAGTTCCTGCGCAGCAACCCCTTCGAAGGGCTCGCGCGCTTGATTTCCGCGATCACCGCGGCCTCGCCCGCCTCGAGCCTGGCGCGCATCGCGCCGACGAAATCGCGCGGCGCCGGCGTTTCGCGAGCGTGCCTCTCGATTTCGCGATCGGAAACGGCGCGCCGCGCAGCGGCGACTTCCTGGTGTTTGGTGGCGAGAATTCGCTGAAGGATATCGGACGACGGCGTCACATCATAGACGCGACACATTCAGGTGCATGCAGCGCCGTACGGATTTTCGCACGTTCCCCAGATTCCGAATCACCGCATCACTTGTCTTCTCATCAGCACGTCCACAGGCAAGCCGACAATTTCCTCAAGCTCGAGCTGTAGTCCCGCCATGTCGAGCAAGGTAGTCCCGGGAAGCGCGTCGACCAGAAGGTCAAGGTCGCTTCCATCCGCGTCGTCGCCACGGAGCACCGAGCCGAAGATGCGCGGATTCCGGGTCCGGCTTCGTGCGATCGCATCCCGGATTTCCTCCCGGTGGCGGCGCAGTGCTTCTGATGGGCGCATATTCAAGGCTCGCTGGGTTAGTGAAATACGGCGCGATTTTACGCCTGGCCCATCAGTCCTTTGCCTTGTGCTTCTGCGTCCAGGCAACGAACTCCTCCAGCTTCGCCCTGGCAGCGCCGCTCGCGATCACCTTGCGCGCCCGGTCGATCCCGGTTTGCAGCGTCTTGGCGTGCCCGGAAACGTAGATCGCGGCGCCCGCGTTGAGGAGCACGATGTTGAGCGCCGGGCCGGGCTGGTTCTCCAGCACCGCGAGGATCATGGCCTTCGATTCGTCCACCGTGCCCACCTGGATCGCGCGCCGGTCGTAGAGCTCGAGCCCGAACTGCGAGGGATGGATCTCGTACTCGCGGATTTCCCCTTTCGCGAGTTCGCCGATCATGGTCGGCCCGGAGATCGACATCTCGTCCAGCCCGTCCAGGCCGTAGACCACCATCACGTGCCTGGAGCCCAGGCGCTGCAGCACCCGCACCTGGATCCCGACCAGGTCGGGATGGAACACCCCCAGCAGCTCGTTCTTGGCCCCCGCCGGATTGGTGAGCGGCCCCAGGATGTTGAAGATCGTGCGCACGCCCAGTTCCTTGCGCACCGGCGCGGCGTACTTCATCGCGAGGTGGTGCGCAGGCGCGAACATGAACCCGACCCCGACCGTCTCCACGCAGGTCGCGATCTGCTCCGGGGTGAGCGCGAGGTTGGCGCCGAACGCTTCGAGCACATCGGCGCTGCCCGAGCGCGAGGACACGGCGCGCGCGCCGTGCTTGGCGACCTTGGCGCCGGCCGCGGCCGCGACGAACGCGGCGGCGGTCGAGACGTTGAAGGTGTGCGCGGCGTCACCTCCGGTGCCGACGATGTCGATCACTTCGCCCGCGTCTTTCACCGGCACCTTGGTCGCGAACTCGCGCATGACCTGCGCCGCGGCGGCGATTTCGCCGATCGTCTCCTTTTTTACCCGCAGCCCGATGACGAAGCCGGCGATCTGCGCCGGGGTCAGCTCCCCGCTCATGATCTGGCGCATGACGTGGAGCATCTCGTCGTGAAACACCTCGCGGTGCTCGACGGTGCGCTGGATCGCCTCCGCGATCGTGATCTTCATTGCGACCTCCCTTTCATGAAGTTCTCCAGCATCCGGTGGCCGTGCTCGGTGAGGAGCGCCTCGGGATGGAACTGCACGCCCTCCACCGCAAGCGCGCGGTGCCGCACGCCCATGATTTCGCCGTCTTCCGATTCGGCGCTGATCGCCAGGCAGTCCGGAAGCGACTCGCGCTCGACGACGAGCGAGTGGTAGCGCGTGGCGATGAATCCATCCGGTATGCCGGAAAACACGCCCTTGCCGTCGTGGCGGATGCGCGACACCTTGCCGTGCATCACCGTTTTGGCCCGCACCACCCTGCCGCCGAACGCCTGCCCGATCGCCTGGTGACCGAGGCACACCCCGAGAATCGGCACTTTCCCCGAGAGGCGCGCGAGCAACTCCAGCGTGATTCCGGCCTCGTTCGGCGTGCACGGGCCGGGCGAGATCACGATTCGTTCGGGAGCGAGCGCCACCACCGCATCCACCGTGGCTTCGTCGTTCCGCAGCACCCGCACCTTCGCCCCGAGTTCGCCAAGGTACTGCACGAGGTTGTAGGTAAAGGAGTCGTAGTTGTCGAGCATGAGGATCACGCGGCGGCCCTCCTCGGCTCGCCGGCCGACGCAACTTCGGCCGCGCGCAGCAGGGCGCGCGCCTTGTGCAGCGTCTCCTGCCACTCGGACTGCGGGTCGGAGTCGGCGACGATTCCCGCCGCGGCCTGCACGTGCAACATCCGGTCCTTGAGGACGGCGGTCCGGATGGCGATCGCGACATCCATGTCGCCATTGAACCCGAGGTAGCCGACCGCGCCGCTGTACACGCCGCGCTTCACCGGCTCGAGTTCGTCGATGATCTGCATGGCGCGCACCTTGGGCGCACCGGTCACGGTGCCCGCCGGGAAACTCGCCTTGAACACGTCCACGGCGTCAAGGCCGGGCGCGATCCGGCCTTCGACGTTCGAGACGATGTGCATGACATGCGAGTAGCGCTCGATCACCATTTTCTCGGTCACCCGCACGGTGCCGGTTTCCGCCACCCGGCCGACGTCGTTGCGGCCCAGGTCGATCAGCATCACGTGCTCGGCGCGCTCCTTCGGGTCGGCAAGCAGTTCTTCGGCGATCGCCGCATCCTCCTCGGGGGTCTTGCCGCGCGGGCGGGTGCCCGCGATCGGCCGCAGCGTGATCTCGCCGCCCGAGAGCCGCACCATGATCTCGGGCGAGGCGCCGATCACGTGATGATCGCCGAAGTCGAAATAGAACATGTAGGGCGACGGGTTGAGCCCGCGCAGGGCGCGATAGAGGGCGAGCGGCGGCGCGGCAAAGGGTCGCGAGGTGCGCTGCGAGATCTGCACCTGCATGCAATCGCCGGCGAACACGTATTCCTTGGAGCGCCGCACCGCGTCGAGAAACTGCGCTTCGGTGAAGGACCGCGTGAGCGGCGCGCTCGACTGTTCCGCCGACTCGTGCTCCGACTCGCCTCCGCTTGCCAGCACCATCGCTTCGGGCAGGGGCGACGCAAGCCGCGCGCGCAGCCGCTCGAGCCGGGCCCGCGCCGCGCCCCAGGCCTCCGGCTCGCGCGGGTCGGCGTACACGACGAGGTAGAGCTTCCCCAGCACGTTGTCCACGACGGCCAGCTCGTCGGAGGCAAGCAGCAGCATGTCCGGCGTCGCGAGCGGATCGGGCTTTCCGCCCTTCAGCGCTTTCGGCTCGATGTGGCGCACGGTTTCATAGCCGAAATAGCCGACCAGCCCGCCGCCAAAGCGCAGCGCGGGCGGCACCGGCGCGACGTGCTGCCCCCGCAGCCAGGCGCGGGCGAATTCGAACGGGTCGGCGCCCTCGGCGCGCTCCAGGCACACGTCGGCGCCGCGCGCATCGCGCAACAGCCGGCGCACCGTGCCGTTGCGCCCTTCGAGGCGTTCGGCGCAGGCCAGGCCGATGAAGGAAAACCGGCCGAACCGCTCGCCCCCGACCACCGACTCGAGCAGGTAGGTGTACGGACCGTCGGCGAGCTTGAGATACACCGCGAGCGGCGTGTACAGATCGGCAAGCACCTCCGCAATCACCGGTGCGCGCGTGTAGCCCTGCTTGGCGAGCTGGCGGAATTCGAACTCTGTCAACATGGTACGTAACTCCAGCGACTTCAGAGAGTGGAGACGGAACTGCCTGCGGCCTTCGGGCCGCCGGGCGGATGCCGTTCCCTATGCGGCGCGGCGCACCGCGGCAAGGCGCGCGCGCATGTCGCGGATGGTTGCGGCGTAATCGGCGGACCCGAAGATCGCCGAGCCGGCGACGAACGTGTCGGCGCCTGCGGCGGCGATGGCGGCGATGTTGTCGGTCTTCACCCCGCCGTCCACTTCGAGCCAGACATCGCGCCCGCTCGCCTGGATCCTGCGCCGCGCCTCGGCGATCTTCGGCAGCACCGAGGCGATGAATTGCTGCCCGCCGAAACCCGGATTGACCGACATCAGCAGCACGAGGTCGATGTTCGCAAGCGTGTGATCCAGGTACGAAAGCGGCGTTGCCGGATTGAACACGAGCCCCGCCTTGCAGCCGCATTCCTTGATGAGGCCGATCGTGCGGTCCACATGTTCCGAGGCCTCCGGATGAAACGTGATGAAGTCCGCACCGGCCTTGGCGAAATCCGGCACGATGCGGTCCACCGGCTTGACCATCAGGTGCACGTCGATCGGAACCGTGGCGTGCGGCTTGAGGGCGGCGCACACGAGCGGCCCGATCGTCAGGTTCGGCACGTAATGGTTGTCCATGACGTCGAAATGAATCAGATCGGCGCCGGCCGCCTGCACTGCGCGCACTTCCTCGCCCAGGCGCGAAAAATCGGCAGAAAGGATCGAGGGCGCGATGCGGTAGGTCATCGCGGCCGAGTTTACAATGGCCGCATGGCGCAGGAGAAGCGCTATGAAGTGGAGGTGAGCGCGAAGACCCAGTACCTCGCCGAGCAGTCCGACGAGGCCGCCGGGCGCTTCGTCTTCGCCTACACGATCACGATCCGCAACGTGGGCAATATCACGGCGCAACTCATCAGCCGGCACTGGATCATCACCGACGCGCAGGGCCTGGTGCAGGAAGTGCGCGGGCTCGGCGTGGTCGGCAGCCAGCCCGTGCTGCGTCCCGGCCAGAGCCACGAATACACGAGCGGCACCGCAATCGCGACGCCGGTCGGAACGATGCGCGGCACCTACCAGATGGTGGCCGAGGATGGAAACCGGTTCGACGCGCAGATTCCCGAGTTCACGCTCTCGGTACCGCGCGTGCTGCATTGAGGGATGGGACGTCGACGCGCTGCTGCGGCAAGAGCTACTCGTCCTTTCGCTTCTTCGGCCAGGTCCACCACACGATCAGCACGACGAGCGCGAGGACAACCGCCATCTCCAGCAAAATGACCCACATCGCGCGTGCGCTCTCTGCCGCCCTCGCCGCGATTGTACTGGCCGCGGGTTGCCAGCAACTGCCGGCGCCCGCCGAGCGGGCGGCGGCGTGTCCGCCCTGCGCGCCCTGCCCGGAGTGTCCGCCCGCGAAGCCGCCGCCACCAACGGCGCGCTACGAGCCGGCGCAGCTTTCCGCGCTTCCGGGATGGCAGTCGGCCACGCTCGCGCCGAGTCTCAGAGCGTTCGTCACGGGCTGCGCGAAGATCGCGCCCCGCAGCCCGCTGCGCTCGACCTGCGATGCCGCGCGCGCGGTTCCGCTCGATGACGAAAGCGCGGCGCGACGCTTTTTCGAGAGCGCTTTTTCGGCCCATTCGATACGCGCCGGCGACGGCTCGGCCGAGGGGCTCGTCACCGGCTACTACGAGCCGATCCTTGCCGGCAGCCGCGTACGGACGGAGAAGGCCCGCTTTCCGGTGTACGGCGTGCCGGACGATCTGGTGGTCGTCGATCTCGCCGCGCTCCACCCCGAGCTGAACAGCCTGCGCCTGCGCGGGCGAATCGAAGGTCGGCGTCTGGTGCCCTACTGGTCGCGGGCCGAGATCGAGGAGCGCTCACGGGAAATCGGCGGGGGTAGCGGATTCGAGGCGCGCGTGCTCGCCTGGGTGCAGGATCCGGTGGAACTCTTTTTCCTGCAGATCCAGGGCTCCGGGCAGATCCAGCTCGAGTCGGGCGAACGGATCCGGCTCGGCTACGCCGACCAGAACGGGCATCCGTACCGCTCGATCGGGAGACAGCTCGTCGAGCGGGGCGAGCTCAAGCTCGAGCAGGCCTCGATGCAGGGAATCAAGGGCTGGGCGCTCGCCAATCCCGAAAAGCTCACCGAGCTGCTGAACTGGAATTCGAGCTACGTCTTCTTCCGCGAAATCGATTCCTCCGACGGGCCGATCGGCGCGCTCGGGGTGCCGTTGAGCGCAGGCTATTCGATTGCGGTCGATGCGCGGTTCGTGCCGCTCGGTGCGCCGGTCTTTCTCGCGACGACGGAGCCGCTCTCGACCCGGCCGCTCGAGCGCCTGATGGTCGCCCAGGACACCGGCGGTGCGATCCGCGGCCCTGTGCGCGCCGACTTTTACTGGGGCACGGGCGACGCAGCCGGCGCGCTCGCCGGCCGCATGCGCCAGCCGGGCAGAATGTGGCTCCTCTGGCCAAGCGCCGAAAAATTGGGGTCGGAGTAAATGGGGTCGGAGTAAATGGGGACAGAGTAACGTCCCGTTTACTTCCGGCTCGCGGCCTCGTCCAGAAGGATCTTGAGCTCCGCGGCCTGCAAGCCGCCGCGCACGCGCTCGCCGGTCGCGAAGAACAACGTCGGCGTCGAGCGCACGCCGAGCCGTTTTCCAAGCTCGAGGATCTTCTCGATCGGCGTCTCGCAACTCGCGCTGGTCGCGACCGGTCTGCCGCGCAACGCGAGATCGAGCCACGCCTTGGGCCGTTCGGCCGCGCACCAGACCGCGCGCGAATGATCGGCAAGCTCCGGCCGGATCACCGGGTACATGAAGTAATGGATCGTGATGTCCTCCACTTCCGCGAGGACCTTCTCGAACCGCTTGCAGGCGGGACAGTACGGATCGGAAAACACGACCAGGGTCCGCTTGCCGTTGCCGCGCTGCACCTTGACCGCATGTTCGTACGGCAGCGTGCCCATGTCGATCGCCGAAAGCCGCCGCAGGCGCTCTTCGGTCAGGTTGCGATCGGTCCTGGTCTCGTAGATCGTGCCCACGAGGATGTACGTCGCCCGCGCATCGGTGTAGACGATCTGCGCACCCTCGGCGCTGCGAAAGCGCACCTCGTACAGTCCGGGAATCGGGGCCGGCTGCACCGCCTCGACCTTCGCGCCCGGCAGTTTCGATTCCACGGCCTGCCGGATCTGCGCCTCGTCGGCAAACACCGGAAGCGCCATCATTGCAGCGGCCAGGAGCGGGAGCTGTCGCATGGGACCTTTCAGGTCATCGCGTGACGCATCATCAGGTTCTTGACCACCGGCATTCTGTCAGCGAATTTCAGGCCGGCGTTGCGGGCTTTCGCCGCAATTGGCGCCCTGGAACCAAACAGCCGGAACAGGCCATGGACCGTGCCGCGCATGGCCAGTATGGCCTCGGCGCGCGCGCGCTCGTAGCGGCGCAGCAGGCGCAGGTCGCCCGGACCGCGAAATGGTTCGCGCGCCGCGATCACCGAAGCCAATTCGCGCGCGTCCTGGAATCCGAGATTCGCGCCCTGGCCGGCGAGCGGATGCAGCACGTGCGCGGCGTCGCCCGCAAGCGCCACATGCGGCGCCACCATCCGCGCGGCGCCCAGCCGCCGCAACGGGAAGCCGCGCGGCGCCGTGACGAGCGATAGCGCCCCGAGCGTATCGCCCGATGCGAGCGCGACCTCGCGCGCAAGCGCCTCCGGCTCGAGCGCAAGCAGCCGCGCCGCGTGATCGTCGCCGGTGGACCACACCATCGAAACATGCTCCCCGGACAGCGGAAGAAACGCCAGAACCGGACCGCCCTGGAACCACTGGAACGCGACGTTGCGATGCGGGCGTTCACAGGCGAAATTCGCGACCACCGCGGTCTGGCCGTAGGGGTGCTCGTCGACCGCGATCCCCGCCTGCGCGCGCACGAACGATCGCGCGCCGTCCGCGCCGACCGCGAGCTGCGCTTCGATCGTCTCGCCGCTGCCGAGGGTGAGGAGCGTCCCGCGCGCGCCGACTTCCAGCCGCGCGCATTCGGCGGGCGCGAAAATCGCGAGGCGCGGCTGCATTTCGAGTTCCTGCCAGAGCGCATCCTGCAGCAGGCCATCCTCGACGATCCAGGCAAGTTCGCTCACCCCTGCCGAATAGGCGTCGAACTCGATCATCGAATCGCCCGCATCGCCATGGACGCGCATGACATGGACCGGCGTCACCCGCTCGCGCGGCATTCGCTGCCAAACGCCGAGCCCGGACAGGAATTGCGCGTTCCCCGGGCTGATGGCGTAGATACGCGAGTCGAAATCCGTGGATCCGGCAGCGGGCGCGCGGCGCTCCTGCGCGACGAGCGCGACCGAAGTCCCGCGCAGCGCGCGCGCGAGCGCAGCGCCGATCAGACCGCCGCCCACGACGAGCACGTCGAACTTCAT
>Ga0114945_10001938_pt1 | contig 12483 bp, 2 predicted proteins | sample OV2TP3_FD_87194 | JGI IMG/M metagenome (GOLD analysis project Ga0114945, IMG submission 87194) | Hot spring microbial communities from Beatty, Nevada to study Microbial Dark Matter (Phase II) - OV2 TP3 | ecosystem: Environmental > Aquatic > Thermal springs > Hot (42-90C) | place: USA: Beatty... | reverse complement strand
TGGTCATTTCCCTCGAGGTGATGGAATACGGCGAGCGTTCAACGCCACGTACGAAGCTAAGCGGTGCAGTCTACACCTCAACCGATCATCCTCCCGATCAATACATGCTGCTACATAATGAGCAATCCTACACGCTCAACTGGCCGATGAAGATCTGGTTTTTCTGCGTCCAGCCTGCACAGCAAGGAGGGAGAACGCCGATCGCCGATAGCCGGAAAATTTTCAACCGCCTGGACCCCAAGATTATTGAGAGGTTCGCGCAAAGACAGGTGATGTATATCCGCAACTACGGCGATGGCTTGGGTCTGCCCTGGCAAGAGGTCTTTCAGACCAGCGAGAGATCGGTGGTGGAGGAGCATTGCCGCGACGCGGACATAGCGTTTGAGTGGAAAGACAACGACCGTTTGCGAACGCGCCAGGTTCGTCCAGCTATCAGAAAGCATCCGAAGACAGCCGAAATGGTTTGGTTCAATCACGTGCTCTTCTTCCATGTAACGAGCTTGGAAGCGACGACACGTGCATCGATCCTGGCTGGGCTTCCCGAGGAAGATCTTCCATTTAACACCTTCTACGGGGATGGTTCTGCCTTTGAACCCTCGGTGTTAGATGCAATTCGTGAGGCATATCGACAGGAGACTGTGAGCTTCCCGTGGCAGGAAGGGGACATATTAATGCTCGACAATATGTTAGCGGCACATGGGCGCGAACCATTTGTTGCCCCCCGCAAGGTCGTAGTGGCTATGGCAGAGCCCTTCAATAACTCCATACAGGAGAAATAAAACAGATGCAACAGGCCGTTATTAATGGTTTCCGGCTTTCACCACAGCAAGGGCGTCTTTGGCTGCTGCAACAAGACAGCCTGGCCTATCGTGCCCAGTGCGCCCTGCTGCTTGAAGGCTGCCTCAGACCAGAAGTCTTAAGAGAGGCCCTACAGAGGGTTATTCATCGCCATGAGATCCTCCGTACGACCTTTCGCAGCCTGCCTGGTATGACGATTCCGGTGCAGGTCATAGCCGACAACGCCCCGCCATCGTGGCGTGATGTCAACCTGAGAGATTTGAGCTCGCAGGAACAAGAGGCCCAAATCGCGACACTTTTCCGGGAAGAGCGGCGGCGCCCTTTCGATTTCGAGCAAGGGCCGCTTTTGCGTCTATCCCTGCTTGCATTATCGGCCGACAAGCACATTCTGCTCATCAGCTTGCCCGCCCTTTGCGCGGACGGATGGACGCTCAAAAATTTCGTTCAAGAAATCGTCCAGTCCTATGGCGCATGCTCAAAGGGCGAGGAACTGTCCGATGAACCATTGCAGTACGTTCAATTCGCCGAGTGGCACCATGAGTTACTTGAGAACGAAGAGGCTGAGGCCGGGAAAGCGTATTGGCTGCATCAAAACATCTTTGCCTTTCCTGCATTAACGTTGCCATTTGAGGGCAAGCCTGCCGGACACGTGAGCTTTGAGCCTGACTCTTTGGCGTTGGAGCTCGACCGTGATGTGGCGGTGAAGCTCGACGCACTGGCGGAACGGTCCAACACCTCGGCCGCTGTATGCCTGCTGGCGTGTTGGCAGACGCTGCTCTGGCGGCTCACCGGACAGTCAGACATTGTCGTTGGCGATGCTTGCGACGGCAGACCGCATGCAATGCTGCATAGCGCACTGGGGCTGTTTGCCAAATGGTTGCCTGTCCGCTGTCATTTTACAAGGAACTCGCGATACAGTGATATTCTGTCCCAGATTCATGCGGCAAAGCGCGATGCGTACGAGTGGCAGGAATATTTTCTATGGGAGGGAAGCACCGTAGCGGCTGGACATGCCGGCGAGCCTGCTTTTTTTCCGGTAGGCTTCGAGTGTGAGGAACGTCCTGCCGCATTTTGTGCCGATGGCGTGTCATGTGCGATTCACCAGCAGTACAGTTGCACGGAACGCTTTACTATCAAGCTCTCCTGCGTTCGTGCGGGCGATGGGCTGCGGGCAGAGTTTCATTACGACCCTGACCAGTTGCACATCGAGGATGTCGAACGCCTGGCGAGGCAATTCGAGACGCTGGTAAAAAGCGTCATCAAGGATGCGGAGGTGCCGGTCAGCGCGTTAGAGATGTTGAGCGAGACCGACCGGTATCACCTGTTGGACGCGTTCAACGCCACAGTCGCCGACTACCCGAAGGACACATGTATTCACCAGCTTTTTGAGGCCCAGGTTGAGCGTGCCCCCAACATCCCTGCTGTGGTGTTCGGGGGCCAGCACTTGAGCTATGCCGAGCTCAACGCCAAAGCCAATCAGCTGGCCCATCATCTGCGGAAGCTGGGGGTGGGACCCGAGGTGGTGGTGGGCCTCTGCGTCGAGCGCTCGCCAGAGATGGTGGCGGGGATTCTCGGCATTCTCAAAGCGGGCGGGGCCTATATGCCGCTGGAGCCGACGTATCCGAAAGAGCGCCTGGCGTTCATGATGGCGGATACCCGGGCGCCGGTGCTGGTGGCCCAGGAGCGGCTACTGCAAGACCTTCCCGAACTCGAGGCCGAAGTCGTCTGTATCGACACCGATTGGGAGAGCATCGCCCAGGCAAGGACGGAGAATCCGGTCAGTGGGGCCACGGCTGAGCACCTGGCCTATGTGATCTATACCTCTGGGTCGACGGGAAAGCCCAAAGGCGTCATGATTCAGCATAGGTCGGCGGTGAATTTAGCCGCGGGTCTCCATCAAGCCATTTACGCCCACCAGAGTGCCCCTCTGCGCGTGAGCCTCAACGCGCCTCTCACCTTTGACGCGTCGGTCAAGCAAGTGCTGCAATTGCTTTATGGCCATACCCTATACATCCTGCCCGAGGAAGTGCGGCCCGATGGACATGCACTGCTGGCCTATGTCGGGCGCCAGGCGTTGGATATGCTGGACTGTACGCCCGCTCAGCTGCGGCAGTTGCTGGCGGCCGCTTTGGCCCAGAAGCCATCCCCGGCCCCGAAGCTGGTGCTGGTGGGTGGAGAAGCGTTGGACGAGGCCACCTGGACGTCTCTGGCCGCCGATGTGAAGACGAGCTTCTACAATGTCTACGGTCCAACCGAATGCACCGTGGACGCCAGCGTGTGCTACGTGCAGGCGGCGCCATCAGGGCCGACGATCGGCCGTCCCATCCCTAACGTGCAGATCTATATCTTAGACGACCATCTCACGCCTGTCCCCATTGGCGTTCCCGGTGAGTTGCACATCGGCGGCGCTGGCCTGGCCCGGGGCTATGTCAACGGCGCTGAGTTAACCGCCGAGAAGTTTATTCCGCACCCCTTCAGTGACAAGCCGGGTGCGCGCCTTTACAAAACGGGTGACCTGGCCACCTACCTGCCCGATGGCAACATCAAGTTCCTTGGCCGCAGGGATTATCAGGTGAAAATCCACGGCTTCCGCATCGAGCTCGGGGAGGTCGAGGCGGTACTCGGGCAACATCCGGCCGTGCAGGAGACCGTGGTGCTGGTTCGAGAGGATATGCCTGGTGATATACGCCTGGTGGCCTACGTCGTTTCCACCCAGGAGCCTGGGCCCACCATTGCCGAGCTACGGAACTTCCTGCGCGAGAAGCTCCCCGAGTACATGATCCCCTCAGCTTTCGTGCTCCTGGGTCGGCTGCCTGTAACACACAACGGCAAGGTGGACCGCCAGGCGTTGCCTGTACCAGAGAGCGTAGGCCCGGAATCTAAGGCGACATACGCAGCGCCCCGGACCCAGATCGAGCGCACCATCGCAACCATATGGCAGGAGGTGCTTCAGATAGAGAAGGTGGGGATCAATGACAATTTCTTTGATCTCGGCGGTCATTCATTGCTTATGGTTCGGCTGCATAGCAAACTGCGTGAAGGTTTTCGCAAGGACATATCGTTGATCGACATCTTTAGAAACCCAACGATAAGCCTCTTATCGAAGTATTTTAATGAGGAACAAAACCAACCAGCTTCCTTTCAGAAAGCCATTGACCGAGCCAGCAAGCGAAAAAGAGCAAGAGATCGACAAAAGCGAATCATGACGGAAAAGGGACAAGATGAATGAGTGACCGAGGAATGCACGACGCTCCAGAAGGCATCGCCATCATCGGCATGGCCGGTCGCTTTCCAGGGGCCAAGAGTATCGATGAGTTTTGGCAGAATCTCTGGAACGGAGTAGAGTCGATTGCATTTTTCTCCGATGAGGAATTGAGGGCTTCCGGTATAGACCCTGTGTTGCTCGGCGACCCGAATTATGTCAAGGCATACGGTGTACTGGAAGGCGTCGAGTTGTTTGACGCCTCGCTCTTCGGCCTTCGGCCCCGGGAAGCCGAAATCATGGACCCACAACACCGCCTTTTCCTGGAATGTGCGTGGGAGGCCCTGGAAAGTGCCGGCTACGATTCGGCAAGATATGATGGGGCAATAGGGGTTTACGCCGGTGTCGGCGTGGACACCTACGCGTTGGTCAACCTTCTTCCAAACCCTGACCTTCTGCAATCCGTGGGTGCCCTCCAAACGTCCATTCGCAACAGAACCGATCACCTGACCACCCACGTCTCATACAAATTAAACCTGCGGGGGCCGGGGGTCACGGTCCAGACCGCCTGCTCCACGTCATTGGTGGCCGTCCACCTGGCCTGCCAAAGCCTGCTCAATGGCGAATGTGATATTGCTTTGGCCGGTGGCGTTTCCATCGCCGTGCCGCAAAAGGCCGGCTATGTGTATCAGGAGGGGGGCATTCTTGCTCCCGATGGACACTGTCGAGCCTTTGATGCCAGAGCCCAGGGGTGTGTCGGTGGCAGCGGCGTAGGCATTGTGGTGTTGAAGAGGTTGGAGGAGGCCCTTGCGGATGGTGACTGTATTCACGCGGTCATCAAAGGATCTGCCATCAACAACGATGGATCTGTGAAAGTGGGCTACACGGCGCCCGGTGTGGATGGTCAGGCCGAAGTGATTGCAGAGGCGCTAGCTCTGGCCGGTGTGGATCCCGAGACGGTGACCTATATCGAGGCCCATGGGACGGGCACCGCCCTGGGTGATCCCATCGAAATCGCGGCGTTGACGCGAGCTTTTCGTGCCAGTACCGAGAAAAAGGGCTTCTGCGCTCTCGGTGCTGTGAAGACCAATATTGGCCACCTGGATACGGCTGCCGGTGTGGCAGGGTTGATCAAGACGGCTCTGGCCCTCAAACACAAACGGCTCCCCCCCAGCCTGCATTTCGAGCGGCCCAATCCGCGGATCGACTTCGAGAGCAGTCCCTTCTATGTCAATACCCGGCTCGCTGAGTGGAAGGCGGGCGACACCCCACGCCGAGCCGGCGTCAGTTCCTTCGGCCTGGGTGGCACCAATGCGCACCTCGTGCTCGAAGAAGCCCCTGCGGTCGATGCCTCTGGCACAAGTAGACCCTGGCAGCTGCTGTTGCTCTCGGCCAAAACCAGCCTGGCCCTTGAGAGCGCAACGGCACGTCTCGCGGCTTACCTCGAGCAGCATCCCGAGGGCAATCTCGCCGACGTGGCCTACACGTTACAGGTTGGCCGCAAGGTTTTCGGCCATCGGCGGGCGATTGTTTGTCAGGACGGTAGCGCCGTGACGGCGCTGGAAGCGCTGGACCCTGCTCGCGTATACACGGGCGTTCAGGAGCCTAAGGCTCGACCGGTGGTCTTTATGTTTCCAGGGCAGGGAGCACAGTATGTGCACATGGGATCGGAACTCTACCGGGTGGAACCGACGTTTCGCGAGCAGATTGATCTGTGCTCCGAACTGCTCGAACCTCACCTGGGGCTTGATTTGCGCAGCGTGTTGTATCCAGGCCAGGCACAGGGCGAAGAGGCCGCGGATACACTCAAGCAGACGTATCTTACGCAAACAGCGCTGTTTGTGGTCGAGTACGCCCTGGCCCGGTTGTGGATGGAGTGGGGCGTACGTCCAGAGGCAATGATCGGCCATAGCATAGGGGAATATGTGGCAGCGTGTCTGGCAGGAGTGTTCTCTCTAGAAGACGCCTTAGCGCTGGTCGCGGCCCGAGGGCGGCTGATGCAGAGCCTCCCTGGAGGCGCCATGCTCGCCGTTCGCGTGGCGGAGAAGGATGTCCAACCGTTGCTGGGTGAGCGACTGTCGCTGGCCGCGAGCAACGGGCCAACGCTGTGCGTGGTGTCAGGTCCGACGGAGGCTGTCGAGGCACTGGCACAACAGCTCACTACACAAGGCATGGGCTGTCGCCGCCTGCATACCTCGCACGCGTTTCATTCGCAGATGATGGATCCCATCCTCGAGCGCTTCACCGAGGAGGTCAAAAGAGTCACGCTGAAATCCCCTCAAATACCGTTCGTGTCCAACGTCACTGGTACCTGGATTCGTGCCGCGGAAGGGACGGATCCGGGCTATTGGGCCAGGCATCTGCGCCAAACGGTGCGCTTTGCCGAGGGGGTGCACGAACTGGTGCAAGACCCGGATTGGGTCCTGCTGGAGGTTGGCCCCGGGCAGACATTGCTGACCATAGCAAGATGGCATCCGCGGCGGGCAGCCGGGCAGGTGGTGCTGACTTCGATGCGCCCAGTCGATTATCAGGAGTCGGATGTCGCGTTCTTGCTGACGACATTAGGCCGGCTTTGGCTCGCAGGCGTGCAGGTGGATTGGGGTGGGTATTACGCCCATGAGCGGCGGCGACGTCTAGTACTACCGACCTATCCATTCGAGCGTCAACGCTACTGGATTGAACCGCCACAGCGGGAAGACGATGCCCGTATTGGTCGAGGCACATTGCGTAGGAGGCCCAACATCGCCGATTGGTTCTACGCTCCTTCCTGGAAAAGATCCACCCCTATCCCCTTTGCACCTGGAGCACTCGCGGATCAAAAGTTGTGCTGGCTGGTGTTTGTCGATGCGTGTGGGTTGGGTTCCCACATGCTGAACCGGCTGGAACAGCTGGGCCAGGATGTCATGACTGTGGTGGTAGGGGAGGGCTTTAGGGAGCTCGGTGAGCGTGGGTATACGATCAATCCTCGCCGAGGTGAAGACTATGTCGCCTTGCTGAAAGCACTACGCGCACGGGATAAGACCCCAGTAAGGATCGTGCACTTCTGGGGGATCACGCCGAGCGCTGAGACGCCATCGGGGACGGAGGGCTTTGAACAGTCTCTGGAGCGAGGTTTCTACAGTCTGCTCTTTCTTGCCCAGGCACTTGGCACCGAAAATCTGACGGAGCCCTTGCACATCGGGGTGGTGACCACCAACGTGCAGGAAGTGCTCGGCGAAGAGCTCCTCTATCCAGAGAAGGCAACGGTGATAGGACCATGCAGAGCCATACCGAAGGAATACCCGAACGTCACCTGTCGGAGTATCGATATTGCGCTTCCGCAGGCAGGCAGTCGGCACGAGGAGAAACTGGTAGACCAGCTTATCGCGGAGCTCACGGCACCATCCTCTGATGTCGTTATCGCCTACCGCGGCCAGCATCGGTGGGTGCAGGTCTTTGAGCCCGTGCACCTGGATGGGCACACCGGGCGCCCGCCACGGTTGCGGAACGGCGGCGTCTATCTCATCACCGGCGGGTTAGGCGGGATTGGCCTGGCGCTAGCAGAATATCTCGCCCGAACGGTACAAGCCAAACTCATCCTGACAGGGCGTTCGGCTTTTCCCGTGGGAGAGGAGTGGGGAGAATGGTTGGTAACGCACGACGATCAGGATGAGGTCAGCCGCAAGATACGAAAGGTCCAGGCGCTGGAGCAGCTGGGGGCAGAGGTGTTGATCCTCAGCGCGGATGTTGCCAACGAAAAGCAGATGCGAGCAGTGATCGTCCGCGCCTGCGAGCGATTTGGCCAGATTCATGGCGTCATCCACGCCGCAGGGCTTGCCGGTGGCGGTATGATGCAGCTCAAAACGCCAGAAACGGCAGCCAGCGTTCTCGCTCCCAAGGTCAAGGGAACACGAGTGCTCGATGCGCTGTGCAAAGACATGCAGCTGGATTTCCTTGCCCTTTGTTCATCACGCACTTCCATCCTGGGTGGATTTGGGCAAGTTGATTATTGTGCGGCAAATGCCTTTCTCGATGCATTCGCTCACTACAAGACTTCCCGCGATAACACGTTCACCGTGTCGATTAACTGGGGTGCCTGGCAAGAGGTTGGCATGCGAGTTAATACTTTGGTACAACTCGGGCTCAAGGCGAGCAACCCAACCTCTTCCTACCAAGCAATTGCTCATCCCCTCTTAGAGAAATGTATACATGAGACGCCAGCGCAGGAAATCTACGTCACAGAATTTAGCGTCGCAAAACATTGGGTTTTAGATGACCATCGAATAGTGAAGAAGGCTGTAATACCGGGAGTGGCGTACCTGGAAATGGCAAGGGCAGCTCTAGAAAAACACGCCGGGAACAGAGCCATTGAAATACGTGATGTCTTTTTTCTGACACCAGTGGGAGTAAGGGACGACGAGACAAGGGAGATTCGCACAGTCCTGAAAAAAGACGGAGATGGTTTTTCGTTCCGTATGTTAAGTAAGTCAGCGTCGGAGGATGGCGAATATTCACAATGGCAAGAATGTGCTTTTGGGAAAGCAGGATTTATTGCCGTAGATCAGCCTAAAAAGTATGAAATAAAAGATATCATAGAAAGGTGTAATGAAAAGGAAATAATTGCTACTGACGAGCCCATGACACATGAGGATCTGGGTCCTAGATGGCAAAACCTGAAGCGAGCATATGTCGGAAAAAATGAGTTATTGACCCTATTAGAATTGTCAGAAGATTTTACCAATGACTTGGAGAAATTTAAGTTACATCCAGCATTGCTGGATAGGACTAACGGTGCAGCAAAAACATATTTGACTGGACGAGGCTTTTATATGCCTATGTCTTATAAAAGCTTGAGGATAAAAGCGCCTTTGCCAAGAAAGATCTACGCTTACCATCAATACAAAGAAGATAAGGATCCAAGTAACGAAACCATCACATTCGATGTCGTCTTAATGGATGAGGATGGGATAGAACTAGTTGATATTGAAGAGTTTAGTCAAAAAAAGGTCAATGTGGTGACTGGACCGATTAAAGCCTTGGCTGGCCACACATACCGTCAGGAAAGTCAGGAAACAATAGCTGGAATGGGAGAGCAGCAGGGTAAACCGGTTGGAGAAGGCGCAGAGACCGACATTTATCAAGTCATTGGTGAGGGGATATCGACACAAGAGGGTGTAGAGGCGTTTAGCCGCATTCTCTCCAGCGCTGTATCGCCTCAGATCGTTGTCTCGCCGAGAGATCTCCAGATCGCGGTGCAACAGGCGAATGCTGCCACGCCACAGCATTTTGCGCAAGGCATTGCGCAACTGCAATTAGCTCGGCCGAGCCATCCGCGACCTGACGTGCCCACCGCCTTTGTCCCCCCCAGGAGTGAATTAGAACGGCGCCTTGCCGAAATCTGGCAAGACGCACTGGGAATCGAGCAAATCGGCATCCACGACAACTTCTTCGAGTTGGGAGGGGATTCCGTTGTCGGCATTCAGATGATTGCCAAATCCAATCGGGCAGGTTTTCAGCTCACGCCCCAGCAGCTTTTCCAGTACCAGACCATCGCCGGGTTGGCAGCGGTGCTAGAGTTGACCCAGGTCCCCCGGACCGAGGCAGACGTAGTGCCGGGCCCAGTGCCTTTGACGCCTCTCCAGCGCTGCTTCCTCGAGCAGAACATGCCTGTCCCGCACCACTTCAACCAGGCCATACGGCTCGACGTGCGGCAAGCCCTGGCGCCCTCGTTGCAGGCGGCGGTTATGCAGCAATTGCTCATGCGCCATGAGGCTCTCTGCCTGCGTTTCGAGCCCAAGGAATCCGGCTGGCAGCAGGTCAACGCCAGCCCGGACGAGTCGGTGTCCTTGACCCGCGTGGATTTGTCGATGGTGTCGGAGGCGGAGCAAGAAGGGGCCATAGAAGCTGTGACGGCCGATGTCCAGGCCAGCCTGCACCTCTCGCAGGGTCCGCTCGTGCGGGTCGTTTTCTTTGACCTCGGGCCTGCAAGGAGTGATCAGCTGCTGATCGTCATCCACGCTCTGGTGGTCGATGGCGTTTCGTGGCGGGTTCTGCTCACGGATCTCGCCACGGCCTGGCAGCAGCTCAGTCATGGCGAAGCAGTGCTGCTTCGACCCAAGACGGCCTCATTCACGCAGTGGGCCCAACGGCTGACAGAGCACGCACAGTCGGTAGCCCTGCAACAAGAGCTGACCTATTGGCTCGCCGAGCCCCGTGAGCAGGTCTCGCACCTGCCGGTAGATTTTCCTGGGGGTGCCCACACCGAGGCGTCGGCTCGCACCGTGTCGGTCTCGCTGGGCATCGAAGAGACGCGTGCCCTGCTGCAAGAGGTCCCGAAGGCTTATCAAACCCAGACCGACGAGGTATTGCTGACCGCCCTGGTGCAGACCTTTATGCAGTGGACGGGGGAGCGCTATGTACTGGTCGACCTGGAGGGCCACGGGCGGGAGGCCATTGGCAAAGATATAGACCTGTCGCACACGGTAGGTGCATTCAGCGCTTTATTTCCGATGCTACTAGAGGTGGGAGAAGAGGAAGGGCCAGGGGACCTGTTGAGGTCGGTCAAGGAGCAACTGCGCCGTATCCCCCATACAGGCATCGGCTATGGCTTGCTGCGCTATCTGAGGGGGAACGTAGAAATCGTGGAAAAACTGCGCGCCCTGCCTCAAGCAGAGGTGCAGTTTACCTACCTGAGCCCGTTGGATCAGATCTTGCCAGCCTCTTCTCCGTTTGGACTGGTCCGGCAGGCCGTTGGACCAGTCCACAGTCTGCGGGGAAGCCGGAGCTATGTCTTGGAGGTCAACGCGTTCGTGACCGAGGGGCAGCTCCACCTGGATTGGATATACAGCGAGAGTGTGCATCGACGTGGGACGGTTGAGCACCTGGCCCAGGTTTTTATGCAGGCGTTGCGGTCGCTCATCGCTCACTGTCAGAGCCCCGTAGCGGGGGGCTACACCCCGTCGGACTTCCCCCTGGCCGACATTGACCAGCGACAGCTAGATAAGATCATGGCAAGGTTCAACAGAGCACAAAGGTAAACTGACATGAGCAAGGAAATTGAGGACTTATATCCTCTGTCGCCCTTGCAGCGGGGCATCCTCTTTCACGCCCTCTATGCCCCAGAGGCGGGGATGTATGTCGAGCATATCCACTACACCATCCATGGCGACTTACATGCCGCGGCCTTCGAGCGCGCGTGGCAGCAGGTAGTGGAGCGCCACCCCATTTTGCGGACGGCTTTCAGCTGGGAAGAGGTGGACGTCCCGCTGCAGCTCGTCCTGCGGCAGGTCGCGCTGCCGTTGGAGCGGCACGATTGGCGTGACCTATCGCCCGTCGAGCAGCAAGCGCGGTTGCAAGCGTATATGGAGACGATTCGGCACCGTGGCTTCGACCTGTCCCAGGCCCCGCTGATGCGCTTGACCCTCATTCAAGTGGCAGAGGAGACCTACGAATTCATCTGGAGCGTCCATCACCTGCTGCTCGATGGCTGGTCCGTGTCCTTGCTCTTCACGGAGCTGTTAGCCTTCTACGAAGCCGACTGTCGGGGCGAGGACCTCCAGCTCCCACGGACGCGGCCCTACCGGGACTACATCGCCTGGCTCCAGCAGCAGGATCTCGCCGCGGCCGAGACCTTCTGGCGACAGACGCTGGCGGGCTTCACCACCCCGACCCGGCTTGGGGTGGACCGGCTGCCTGGTGGCCGGGCCAGCCTGCCCGGGGCGTATGCGACGCAGCAGCTCTGCTTGTCGCAGGCGACGACCGCGGCGCTGCTGGCGTTTGCCCAGCAGCAGCGCGTGACGCTGAACACGGTGGTGCAAGGGGCGTGGGCGCTCCTGCTGAGTCGCTATAGCGGCGAGGAGGAGGTGGTGTTTGGGGCCGTCGTGTCCGGTCGCCCGGCGGCGCTGGTGGGGGCGGAGGCGCTGGTGGGGCTGTGCATCAACACCCTGCCGGTGCGGGTGCGCGTGGCGCCCGAGGCCTTGCTGGTGCCGTGGCTGCACGCGCTCCAAGCCCAACAGGCGCAAGCGCGCCAGTACGAGTATAGCCCGCTGGTCCAGGTGCAGGGGTGGAGTGGGGTGCCACGGGGCCTGCCCCTGTTCGAGAGCCTCGTGGTCTTTGAGAGCCAAGCCAGGGTGGTCAGCGCACGCCAGCAGAGTACCAGCCTGGAGGTTCGCAGTTCAGTTTATTACGCTTCGAGAACGGGCTATCCGCTCACCGTCGTCGTAGAGCCACGGTCGGAGCTGGTGGTGTCGATCTACTACGATTCCCATCGCTTTGACGCCCCAACAATCACCCGGCTGCTAGGACATGTCCAGACCATCCAGGCGGGCATGGTCGCGCAGCCCGAGCAGCGCCTTGCGGAGGTGCCGCTCTTGACGGCCGCCGAGCGGCAGCAGGTGCTGATCGACTGGAACGCCACCGCGACGGCCTATCCGCAGGAGCAGGGCATTCAGGAGCTGTTTGAGGCCCAGGTCGCGCGCACGCCCGACGCCATTGCGGTGGTCGAT
>Ga0114945_10001935_pt1 | contig 12492 bp, 6 predicted proteins | sample OV2TP3_FD_87194 | JGI IMG/M metagenome (GOLD analysis project Ga0114945, IMG submission 87194) | Hot spring microbial communities from Beatty, Nevada to study Microbial Dark Matter (Phase II) - OV2 TP3 | ecosystem: Environmental > Aquatic > Thermal springs > Hot (42-90C) | place: USA: Beatty... | reverse complement strand
TCCCGTGATAACGGTGGGAAAAGCTTTCGGTGGCAATGCGAGATAGAACGCGCGGTTGCCTGGGAGATTGTGTTGCCGCTCCAGCGCCTCGATCCGCCCACGAAGCGCTCGGTAATCCTCGACCGTCCCGTCGCCAACGGGCTGGTAAAAGAGACACTCTTCACACCACGCCCCAGCTTCCGCTTTCGGCAGGCCCGCCACGCCAAGCGCGTCTCGGGCCCAGGCGCGAAACTCCTCATCGCGCTGTTCACCTCGGCCGGCGCCCAGAATGATGCAGCAGTCCCCGAGCAGCCGCTGGAGCGCGAGCTGGGCCACGGCTGGCAGCAGCTTGCGCTTCGTCAGATCTCCCGTGGCGCCGACGATCACAAAGAGGTTGGGCTCGATCTGCGCCGAGGTCATCGCTCGGGCTCCTGTTCAACGGCATGGCCGCCGAACTGGTAGCGCATCGCCGCCAGCATCCGATCGGAGTACGACTCCTGGTCCCGCGAGCGCAGCCGCTGGAGCAACGACAGGGTAATGACCGGCGCGGGCACGTCGAGGGCAATCGCCTCGGCCACGGTCCACCGTCCTTCGCCCGAGTCGGCCACGCGCGGTGCGATGTCTTTGAGGTGGGGGTCCGCGTGCAAGGCTCGCGCGACGAGATCCAACAACCACGAGCGGACGACACTGCCGTGGCGCCAGATCTCCGCGATCTGAGGCAGGTCCGAGACGAGCTCGGGTTTCTGCTTGAGAATGGCGAACCCCTCGGCATAGGCCTGCATCAGCCCGTACTCGATGCCGTTGTGGATCATCTTCACGAAGTGGCCGGCACCGCTCGGACCGACGTGGCCCCACCCCTTGTCGGGCGCCGGCGCCAGCGTCTCGAACACGGGCCGCAGCCGTTCGAGGATGTCGCGGGGGCCGCCGATCATCAGGCTGTACCCCTCGGTCAGTCCCCAGACGCCGCCACTGGTACCCACATCGACGTAGTACAGGCCTCGCTTCTCGAGCCCGGCCGCCCGCCGGACGCTGTCCTTGTAGTACGAATTGCCGCCGTCGATGATCACGTCGTCGGCCGTCAAGTGCGGCAGCACGGCCTCGATCGTCTCGTCCACGGGATTGCCGGCGGGTACCATCAGCCACACGATGCGCGGGCGGCTCAACTGTTCGGTCAAGGCCGTCGGCGATTCCGCTGCGACCGCGCCGAGTCGTCGCGCGTGTGCCACGGCGTCGGGGCTCCGGTCGTAGCCGACCACTCGGTGCCCGCCTCGCACCAGCCGCTCGGTCATGTTGGCGCCCATCCGCCCCAGACCGATCATTCCCAGTTCCATAGGCATGCTCCTCGTGTGATGTCCTTCCACTCAACAGGTACCAGGATCAGCGGCTTCCGCAACACCGTGGACGCCCAGCCGCCGCAGCTCGCGCTGCAACTGATCTGGATCTTGATAGTGAATCGTGCGCATCCCGAGCTTCGCCGCACTCTCGACGTTCACCGCCCGGTCGTCGATGAAGAGGCACCTGTCGGGTCGACACTGGGTCACGTCGACCGCCAGCCGGTAGATCGCTTCATCCGGTTTGCGCAGCCCGACGCAGCAGGAGCTGATGAACACGGAGAAGTACTCGCACAGTCTGAACCGCTCGATGCGATAGCGATTGAGCTCCGTCGACTCGTTGTTCAGCGTTCCCAGCAGGTACCGTCGCGAGCGGGCGAGCCGCACCACGATCGCCAGTCGCTCGGGGTGCGGCTGCGACTGCGCGAACACGAACGTCTTGAGGTCGTCCGGACCGAAGCGGCGCGGCCGGTAGAACACTGTTCGTTCCAGATACCGATCGAGCGACAAGCGGCCGGTCTCAAAGTCAGAGACGACCAGCTCGTGACGGTCCTCGAACTCTTCCGCATCGAGCTCGAACCGTTCGACCGCCTGACGCCGGGCCTGCCGGTCCCAGCCGTTGGTGAGCAGCACGCCGCCCACGTCCCAGAACATCGCCGCGATCTCAGGCATGGCGTCTCCTCGTCAATTCGCCCACGTCACGCGAGCGCGTCCGCCACAACGTCGAGACCGGCGTGCACGTCACGCCCGAGGTTCACTCGCCTGACCCGTCGGCGCCGTTGGCCGAGCGCTCGATAGTCGCCGAGGGCTTGAGCCCGGATGAGCGCGCCGAACGTGAAATCCGTCTCCGGCACCGGCACATCCGTCTGGGGTTCGTCGACGAGCTGCAGGAACAGGCCGGTGTTCGGTCCCCCTTTGTGAAACTGGCCGGTCGAGTGGAGAAACCGCGGACCATAGCCGACCGTCGTCGCCAGCTTCAGCCGATCGCGGATCAAGACGCGGATGCGCCGCAGTGCCGCGTCCGTCTCGGAGGTGGGAGAGAGGTACGCCTGAAGCGCGACATAGTCGCCGGGCCTGGCATCGGCGAGCCACCGCTTCAAGGCGGCGGCCAGTCGCCTGGCATCGGAGACCGCAAGCGTCTGGTCGTCTTCGGGCCGTCCGGGGTCCTGTCGCGTCTGCATCGCTTCGCGCGCGAGCTGCTTGGCCAGCTCGACATCGGGTTGATCGAACGGGTGAATGCCCAGCACCGATCCGGCTGCCGCGACCGCCACCTCCCATCTGAAGATCTCCTGCCCGAGATCGACGGGCTCGCCCAGCCGCAGGATGACCGCAGGATGGCCAGCGGCCGTCAGCGCGTCGAGCTTCCTTTGGAGCCCGGCGTCTTCCTCGCCGTCGTGAAGCAGGGCGACAAACAGCCGATCGTCGCCGTAGACGGCGGCGTCCCCCAACGGCGCGTCGGCGACCGGCAGAAGGCCCTTGTTCTCTTTGCCCGTGCTCTCGGCGATGAGCTGTTCGAGCCACGCAGGAAGCCCGGCGAGCGTGGGGGAGGTGACGAACGTCACCTTGTCACGGCCGGTGCGCGCCAGCTCGCCGAGCGTCGCGCCCAGTCGCAGCGCGGGATTCTGCGGCGCCGGGACACAGAACGAGCAAGCCTCCGCCATCGTCCAGGTCCGATCGAGCAGCGTAGGCAGATCGACGCCGATCAGCGCTGCCGGCACCAACCCGAAGACGCTCAACGCTGAATAGCGTCCACCGATATCCGATGGCGCACGGAACACGCGCCGGAAGCGACGCTGCACGGCAAGCGCCTCGAGCGGCGTGCCCGGATCGGTGATCGCGATGAACCGCGAGCCCACGTTCTGACCGGTCTGCCTCATGCGATCCCAGAAGAAACGAAAGAGCGACAGCGACTCCAGCGTCGTGCCGGATTTGCTGGACACGACGAACAGCGTGCGCGTCAGATCGAGGCGCGTCTCGACTGCACGGATCGCCATCGGATGTGTGCTGTCCAGGACGATGAGATCGGGATATCCGGGTGCGTTCCCGAGCACGCGCTGGAACGTCTCCGGCGCCAGGCTGGAACCGCCCATGCCGAGGAGCACGACGTGTCGAGTGCCTTCCGTCCGTATCTCTTCGGCGAGGGATTGCAGGTCGTCGAGCTGCTCCTGCATCGTCTCGTGCAGGTCGAGCCAGCCCAGACGATCCACGATCTCGGGGACCGGTTGCGAAAACCACAGCGTGGGGTCTTTCGCCCACAGCCGCCGCGCGAACTGCACCGATTGCCACTGCTCGAGACGACCCTTCACGCGCGACTCGCATGCAGCGAGCGTGAACGTCTGACGAACCACCTGCACGCCCAGCATCGCGCGCCGCTTCTCTTCGATCGTCGCCAGGAGCTTCTCGAACGACTCGGCGAACGCGGCCAGTCCTTCCTGCTGCAACCGTTCTGCGATGGCGCCCAGGTCTATCCCGAGCGCGGCGAGGCGCTCGAGCAGTGCCGCGTCGTCGGGCCCCGCCTCCAGGCTCGCGCGCGGGCGGCCGTGCTGTCGGAACGCGCTCATGGTCGCCGGAGGCATCGTGTTCACCGTGTCCGCACCGATGAGCTCCTCCACGTAGCGCACATCCGAGTAGGCGGGGTCTTTCGTCCCCGTGCTCGCCCACAGCGGTCGCTGTGGCCGCGCGCCTTTCGTTCGCAAGGTCGCAAACGCGTCCCCGTCGAAGATCTCCCGAAACCGGCGGTACGCCGTCCTGGAATTCGCGATCGCGCTCCTGCCCCGCAGGGCGAGCGCCTCCGAGGTCCCTCGTCGTTCGAGCAGGCGGTCGACCGCCGTGTCGACGCGGCTCACGAAAAACGAAGCGACCGAGGCGACCCGCCCTGGATCGCTCACGCGCCTCAATCCACGGAGGTAGGCGGCCGCCACCGGCTCGTATTGCGCGAGGGAAAATATCAGCGTGACGTTGACGTTGATCCCCCGGCCGGTCAGCGCCTCGATCGCCGGAATCCCTTCGGGCGTCGCGGGCACCTTGATCATCACGTTCGGCCGACTGACTGCCCGCCACAGCCGCTCAGCCTCGACGACCGATCCGTCAGTGTCGTGCGCCAGGTGCGGCGAGACCTCGAGGCTGACGAACCCGTCCGCCTGCCCGCTGGCGTCGTAGACCGGCCGGAGGACATCGGCCGCCATCTGAATGTCTTCGACAGCCAGCTTCTCGTACAGCACATGACAATCGGCGTGTGGATCCGTCGTGAGCACGGCCTGGAGCGCCGCGTCGTAGTCGGTACTGCCGGCGATCGCTTTCTCGAAGATCGTCGGATTGCTGGTCACGCCCCGGAGCCCGTCCTCCTCCACGAGGCGCCTCAACTCGCCGGAGACAATCAGGGTGCGTCGGATGTAGTCGAGCCACACGGACTGCCAGAACTCCGAGAGCGCTCGCAACGGGTTAACGGCTTCCTCCTCTCGCATCTCATCCTCCGCGCTTGTCTGTCCGTCCAGAATCAGCGGCGGGTGACCTTCATCAACTGATTCTTCGCGGCTTCTATCAGCTTCTCCGGCGTGAAGCCGAACTTCCGCTGCAGCTCCTTCAGCGGCGCCGACGCCCCGAACGTGGTCATACCGATGATGTGCCCTGTCGGACCGACGTAACGCTCCCAGCCGAGGGTGGAGGCCTGCTCGATCGCCACCCGCGCCGCAACCGCCGGAGGAAGGACCGATTCGCGGTACTCGACGGGCTGCCGCTCGAACAGCTCCCACGACGGCAGGCTGACCACGCGTGTCTTGATGCCCTCTCGCGTCAGCTCCCCGTACGCCTCGACGCACAGACTCACTTCGCTGCCGCTCGCGAGCAGCACCAGCTCGGGCTGCCCGTCCGGAGCGTCCGCAAGCACGTAGGCGCCTCGAGCCACACCGGCTGCTGAGGCGTAGCGGGTGCGGTCCAGCGTGGGGAGGGGCTGCCGGCTCAGAATCAGCGCGACCGGCTGGTGGCGCAGGCTCATGATGATGCGCCAGGCTTCGACGACCTCGTTCGCGTCTGCTGGTCTGATGGTGATCATTCCCGGGATGGCGCGCAGCGCCGCGACGTGCTCCACGGGCTGATGCGTCGGGCCGTCTTCGCCGACGCCCACCGAATCGTGGGTGAAGATATAAATCACCGGCAGCTCCATGAGCGCACTCAGCCTCATCGCCGGCCGCGCATAGTCGCTGAAGACCAGGAATCCCGCGCCGAATGGCCGAACCTTCGCCAAGGAGAGCCCGTTGAGGACGGCACCCATCGCGTGCTCGCGCACGCCGAAATGGAGATTGCGGCCGCCGTAGTTCTCGGCTGTGAAATCGCCGGCCCCTTCGAAGGTCAGGCGCGTCTTCGTCGACGGTGCCAGATCCGCGGCGCCGCCGATCAGCCAGGGGACGGTCTGCGCCACCGTGTTCAGGACGCGCGCCGACGCCTCGCGGCCCGCGACCCCCTTCGGATCCGGCCCGAAAGTCGGAAGGTCCTTGTCCCACCTCTCCGGAAGCCGGCGGCGCTGCATCCCGTCGAGATGGCTGGCAAGCGCGGGATAGCGCTGTCGGTACTCCTCGAACGTGCTCATCCAGCCGTTGCGCAGCGCGCGACCGCGCCGGCCGATCCCATCGCGAAAATGCTCGCGCACCTCGCCGGGCACCAGAAACGTGGCGTCCTCCGGCCAGTCGTAGAAGCGCTTCGTCTGCCGGATCTCCTCTTCCCCGAGGGGCTCGCCGTGCGCTGCGCTCGTGTCCTGCTTGGTGGGCGCGCCGTACGCGATGTGACTGTCGACGATGATCAATGTGGGGCGATCGTCCGTGTTCCTGAACGTCCGGAGCGCCCGCTCGAGCATCTCGAGGTCGTTGGCGTCGCCGACGCGGGTCACGTTCCAGCCATAGGCGATGAAACGGGTGGCGACGTCGTCGCTGAAGGTCCAGTCGGTATGGCCCTCGATCGTGACCTTGTTGTTGTCGTAGATCCAGCACAGGTTCGACAACTTGAGGTGGCCGGCCAGCGAGGCCGCCTCGCTGCTCACACCCTCCATCATGTCGCCGTCACCGCAGAGCGCATACACGTCGTAGTCGAACAGGACGAAGCCGGGACGGTTGAAATACGCCGCCATCCACTTTCCCGCCATGGCGATGCCCACGCCGGTCGCCACCCCCTGACCGAGCGGGCCCGTCGTCATCTCGACACCGGAGGTCCAGCGGTATTCTGGATGTCCGGGACACTTGCTGTCGAGCTGCCGGAACCGTTTGATGTCGTCGAGGGTGACCGAAAGCTCGCCCAGCCGTTCGTACTCGCGATTGACCGCCTTGACGCCAGTCAGGTGCAGCAACCCGTAGAGCAGCATCGATGCGTGGCCGATCGAGAGGATGAACCGATCGCGGTTGGGCCAGATCGGATCCTCCGGATCGAAGCGCAGGAATCGCTGCCAGACGCAGTAGGCCACCGGGGCCATGGCCATCGGCGTGCCGGGATGCCCGGATCGGGCCGCCTGGACGGCATCCATCGCGAGCGTCCTCATCGTGTTGATGCAGCGCTGATCGATGTGCTGAGTGGAACGCATAGGCGACTCCAACCTTTCCGGGCCCGATCTGACGCCGACGCCATTACCCGAGACGCCGTGCGGCGAACCGCTCCCGTCAGACCATGTACGCCACGTCGGAGGCATGTGTCGGGTACGCAAAGAGCGTCTTTTTGATCTCCGCGGCCGTCATGCCCGCCCGCATGGCCATCGCAAAGAGGTTGATCGTCTCTTCCGCCTGGGGTCCAAGCAGGTGTGCGCCGAGAATGCGGTCGGTCTCTTCGTCCACCAGCACCTTGTAGCCGGAGCAGGTTTCCCCCACCCGCCGCGACGAGTACCACGAGGACGTCTCGGCGTGATTGATGCGGACCTGCCGCCCCTGCTCCCGGGCCGCTTGCTCGTGCAGACCCAGCGACGCGAGCGGCGGAACCGTGAACACCACGCTCGGGACAATCGAATAGTCCGCGGCGAGATGATTGCCCTCCAGTAAATTGCTCGCCACGATCCGGCCTTCGTACCCGGCGACCGGCGTCAGCGGTGGCCCGGCGCTGGCGGCCGCGTCGCCGGCCGCATATACGGCCGGGTTCGATACGCTCTGCAGATACTTGTTGACCTTCACGCCGCGGCGCCGGTCCCATTCGACGCCCGCGACGTCGAGTGCCAGGTCGTCGATTTCGGGGACCCGCCCGGCTCCATGTACAACGAGGTCGGCCTCGAACATCTGCACCTGCCCACGCTGCGCCGTCCGCACGACGAACCCGCCTTCCGTCTTCTCGACGGCGGTGACTTCGGTCTCGAGCTGAACGTCCACCCCCAGGGAGCGGGTGCGCGCCACGAGCAGGTCCACCAGATCCGGGTCGAAGAGCCCCAGCGGGCGAGACCCGCGGTGCAGAATCGTGACGTGGGCGCCTGCGCGCACGGCCACGTGCGCAAACTCGAACGAGATGTAACCGCCGCCCACGAAGACGATGCGGCGCGGCAACTCGTCGCGCTCCAAGAACTGTTCGCTGGTCACCAGTTGCTCGCGGCCTGGGACCGGGAGATCAGCGGGTCTTGCGCCGGCCGCGATGTGTACGTGACGGCCTTCCAGGATGGCATCGCCTATCTGGACGCTCGTTGGGCCGACGAACCGCGCGCGGCCATGAAACGCCTCGATCCCGGCCTCGGCGAAACCCTTCGTACGATCGGCGGGCACCCTCTCGATGATCGAGCGCTTGAACCGCACGAGCGCCGGCCAGTCGAGGGCGACGCCGTCCGCGCGAATCCCTCTGTCGCTCAGCCGTCGCGTCCAGTCGATCGCCTCGGCACCGCCGACGAGCACCTTCTTGGGGTCGCACCCACGGAGGGCGCAGGTGCCCCCAAACGGTCGCGAGTCGATGATCGCGACGGTCCAGCCGGCCCGCCGGCAGCGATAGGCGACCGCCGATCCGGCCGCCCCTGTGCCGATGACAACGAGGTCGAACTGTCTGGCCATGGTGTCCTTCCACATTCGAGCGCTGGCTCTCGAAAGCCCGTCAGCGCGCAGCCAGAGATCTCATCGTCGCGCCACCGGCGGAGCCACGCACAATCAGCGTCAACCGCGAACAAGTTGCAGCCCTGGCAGGGGACGCGTGCAGATCACGCTGAAGAGGCCGCGCAACAGGTTTCTGTGGTCCGCCAGCAAGTCGAACAGATCGTCACGGTCGATCCGGAGGGCGACACCGGGCTCGACCACCTCCCCGCGGCAGCCGGCGGAAACGCCGACGAGCGTTTCATAAATGCCGAAGATATCCCCGGGATGCGCGAACGCAGACTCCCCACCTTCAGGCTGGCACAGCGTCAGTCTGCCGGAGAGCGGCATGCAGATGGCGGCGACATCGCCCTCGCTGAACGTTGGGGCTCCTAGTCCAAACGGCACCCGGCGCGCGATCGTGGTCACCTCCATTAGCTGCTTGATGCTCGCGCGCCTGAAAAGGGGGATCTCCTGCAGCAGCAACACGTCGTCCACCGGCGTCGGCGCTCCGTTCGAGAGCCTCGCGATCTGGTGCGCGGTCTCACTCCGGACCACCCTTCGCCAACCAGTCAGGATTGGGTTGTCCAGGAGCATCCGGAACAACCCCTGCGTCAACTGTGGGTTTTCCGCAAGAATGGCGAAGAACTCGTCACTCGTCAGCGCCAGCGTGACGACCGGTCCGGCGGTCTGCGCCGTGTGTCGCATGGGGCACGGCTCGACGACCTCCTCGAAGCCAAGCGCTGCTGGCGAGGTGATCTCCACGGCTTCGCCGCGGGACCACTCCAGCCGCACCGTCCCCTCGAGCAGAAATTCCAGGACGTCGTGCGCCTGACCTTCCCGATGCAGCACCTCTCCGATCCCGCGATGCACCTGACGGCCAGCTTCGGCGATGCGAAAGAGCTCGTCCACCGAGACGAAGTCGAACAGCGGAATCCTGCACAGCCGGGCCACGACGTCAACGGTGGGCAGGGGCTCACCGGACACCGGTGTGCCCTGCGCTGCGCGACCGCTCGGCGCAGCCAGCGGCGTCTCATTCTCTGCCGAGCGCCGCACGGCGACCACGTGTTTGGCAGCGGCCGCGACGACGGGATCGTCGTCGGCCATCAGCTCGGCGAGGCTCTCTTCCGGGGTGCGGGCCGCCCGTGCCGGCAGCGCCCGGCCCTTGCCCGCCTTGTCCTCCAGCGGTGCGTCTTCAAACAAGGGCATCAGGTGCTTTCGCAGTCCGCCCGAAAGCAGGTTGTCGAGGTACTCGATGGCTCCCGCCCGCAACCGGACGGACCCATGCTCGATGGCCCATCGCGCGTTCCTCACATCCTTCTGCGGGTAGATGAGTCCCAGCAGGCGATACGTTCGGTCCAGCGTGCGCCGCAGCTTTTCGGTGAGAGCACGGGCCAGCAGCGTCTGCTCGGACCCCGCGCCGTGGTTGCCACACAGCGCAACGTACAGATTGGCGTACTTCGAGTAGTGCTGCGCTTCCGTGAGCGCCAGCGCCTCGACCGGCTCCCGTGCGACCGTGAGGTCGGGGTGTTCCTGGCGCAGCCTCTCGAGGCTCGAGACGACCTTGTAACGCAAGAAGCCGTCACGCACCCCCAGCGCCCCGATCAAAATCTCCATCGACTTCTGGCACGGGATCCGGGCAAGCGTCGCAGGGATGTGCCGCCGGACCCACATGTGCTCGTCGGGATCCCGCAGCACGTGCGCGAGTGTGTCCAGGGCATCCTCGCCATAGCTGACCAGCACATCGCGAGCGCTCCGCTTCAGCAGGCGATGCCCCAGGAGGGAGATGAGCACCGGCAGGAACAGGGGATCGCGCGTGCCGGATCGCTGTACGCTCCGGATCGCTTCTTCGGCGACTTCCACCTCCGAGTCGTACATCAAGGGCACGAGAAGGTGTCCGAGTCCCGGATCGCCAATCGCGCCCAGCGCCGCGCCGGCCTCTCTGCGCGCCGCCGCACGACTCGAGTCCGCCGCGAGTCGCGTCAGAACCGATGCCGCGTCTTGCCGATCCGCCGCACGCTCGCTCTCCGCAAGTGCCATCGCGGCCGTCGCGGACACTCGCGGATCACGGTCGTGGAGATAGGGCCGCATCACGTCGGCTGCCTGTGCCCTCCGAATCGCGGCGAGTGCCCGCACCGCCGCAACCCGCACGTCCGGGTTCTCGTCGTGGAGCATTGGTTCGACACCGGCGAGCCAGTGTTCTCCGATGTCGCGCCGCGCCGATTCGAGCGCTCGCAGCGCGCGCGCCCGCACCTTGGCCGACGCGTGGCGCAGCAGCAACGGCGTGACGAGATGCCCCTTCTCCAGGGCATCCAGCAACCCGATCGCGTAGAGAACCCGACGCACGTCGGGGTGCGCCAGTTCCTGCACCAGCGTTTCGATCGTGGAGAGGTCGGCCACCGGCAGCCTGAGCGTCGCGGCGTCGATCTCCTGGCGCTCCAGGCTGCGGCGGAAGGCCGCCAGATATTCACGGCGGGCGCGCACGGCGGTCGCCACCCAGATGGCGGTGATCACCACACTCGCGTAGCTGAGTTGCTGCCACGTGACCCCGGCGCCTTTGATCAGCACCAGCAAGAGCACTGCCGCGATGCCTTTGGCAAATCGATCCACGGTGACGTCGACGAAAGGCTTCGCCTGGTACTTCAGTGCGGCAGGCAATGGCAGAAACAGGACTTCGCGCGTGGTCTTGTCGAGCGTGTAGCGCAGCGACGAGTCCAGGATCCGCGCGAGAGCAGGCGCCCATAACGCGGCGCTGAACAGCATCACGAGCGCCGTCGTGCCGAGGCTCGCCGGCAGCACCAGCAGCGCGAACCCGATGCCGAGCAAACGGTGCACACGACTCGTGAGCCCAACCTGGATGACGAATCCGGCGGCAGACAGATAGAACGTGATCTGCGCCAGAAATCCGGTGAGGGCGTCCGTGCCTTCCTCTCCTTTGAACGCCTCGGCCGCCATGTTGAGCTGCTGCTCGATGATCGCCGCCCCGACGACGGCGAAGCCGATGACGAGTGCGATGACCTGCAGGTGCCTCGAGTCGCGCAGCAGCCGGATGGCTTGCTTCCCGGTGAGGCGCTCCTCCCGGCCGGGTATCGCTCCCGCGCACGCCGAGACCTTTTCTCTGCGGACGATCGTGGATACCACCGCCATGCAGGCCGCCAGCACGGTCGCGCTGCCGAGCAGGAGGTTCTCCGTCCCCACGGTGTCGACGAGCAACGCGGTCAAGCCGGCGCCGGTCATGCCGCCCAGGCTGGCCCCACCGCCGATGAAGCCGAACAGCCGCTTGGCCTGACGCGGATCGTAGATGTCGTTGGCCAGCGTCCAGAACTGACTGATCAGCAGGATGCCGATGATCAAGCCGTACAGGTAGAACCCCACCGACACCAGTGGGCTGTCGGTCCGGAACAGCAGCCAGAAAGCGATGAGCAACACCGTCATCCCGCACCCCGTGCACGGGATGACCCAGCGGCGAGGCAGCAGGCCCACCAGGCGGCTATAGAGCTGCATGACCACGCCGACGAACAGGCCGGCGCCAAGCAACACATAGGGAAGGTTGTCGGCTCCGAGATCCTCAATGAACTTCGAGCGGGTGATCGGTTTGACGATGTTGTGCGCCGTCATCGCCAGGAACGAGTAGGCGAACATCAAGAGCGCCGTCCTCGCTTCGCCATCTCGAAATTCGACGATGGGCGCCAGGAGCCGCGTGATGAGGGCTTGACGTGTCAGCGCACCGGTATCAGCCTCGTTCATGTCCACCCGCACGACACCCGCAGCGGGACGCGCAACCAACACGACCTCTATTCGGGAACAACGTGCAGTCTGACAGCTCGGTCAGGTGGCGAGCAGCGGCATGTGCCGCCCAAGATTGCAGCGCCAACGCGCCGGCTTTCGGCGAAGTCATGCAACTGCCGCCTCACGCCTTGAAACCACCAGCTCAAGCCTCTGTCGCGTGCTTCCCGATAGGCCGTGTCCAGCATCAGGGACTTCTTCGTGGGCCGACACTGACATAAGACCTCCCTTTTCTTTGCAGATCATCTCGTATAACGCAGAATGCGAGACGCTGGTTAGGGGAAGTACGGGAATCCGGAGAGGGTACGGACCCCACAGACCCAGCCGTGGCCCAAAAGATCGTCGCCGAGTACGCCGCTCTGCTGGCGGAGCACGCCGGCGGC
>Ga0114945_10001934_pt1 | contig 12492 bp, 14 predicted proteins | sample OV2TP3_FD_87194 | JGI IMG/M metagenome (GOLD analysis project Ga0114945, IMG submission 87194) | Hot spring microbial communities from Beatty, Nevada to study Microbial Dark Matter (Phase II) - OV2 TP3 | ecosystem: Environmental > Aquatic > Thermal springs > Hot (42-90C) | place: USA: Beatty... | reverse complement strand
TTAGCAAAGGTCAGCTTTCTCAAATTAGGGAAATAGAAGAAGCTTTAAGATACCTAGATGGGCATGTAGGAAGAGAAGCAACAGATTTTACAGCAAAAGTAAGGGCAGAGATAGAAACTTTTAAACCTGTATTAGCACAGTTAATAGATGCAGAAAGAAAAAGGATAGAAGGTAGTACAGGCGTTCAATAGTGTAATATACATTTATTGTATAATTTGCATTAACGATGCCACCAAAATTAAAAATGATAATTATAATAATAAAATTAATACTTTAATTAGCATACGAGCCTCGAAATCCAAACGAGCGCTATCTTCGATAGCGGGGTGCGAGGCTGTGCCAAAGGTCCGCTAATCAGCTATGTAATGTGCACTAGCGGACAGGTATACAAGGTAAAGTAAGTAGTTGCAAAGTATATTAATAAACAAAAATGAGTTTGTGGAGTATCTTAAGAAAATTGGTTTCAAAATTGTGGTTCGTAAAAAATATTCAACATTAATAAGATACTTCATTGTAGTCGCACAGAAATAGGAAGCTTTTTCTTTCCGTTCTCAAATTCAAAAATTGAATGTAACGTATGCAATTAAGCGAAATTGCCTGAATGTAGCGAAGGCTGTCCGCGAAGCGTTATATTATAGATTTCAGAGCCCTGCAATTTCCTTAAACGAAAGGTTTAAATATCTAAACGTATTTTACATAATAAACGTAATATATTGGAGGTAAAAAATGGTCAGTATAACATTATCAATTCCACAAGAAATGAAACAAGAGATGGATATATTCCAAGATATAAATTGGAGTGCAGTGGCTAGGGAAGCAATAAAAAGGAAACTTTTAATGCTGGAAAAGTTTAAAGAATTTACAAAAGACAGCACTTTAACTGAGGAAGAAGCCCTTGAGTTAGGCAGGCAAGTTAGCGAGAAAGCCATGAAAAAGCATAGGGCAAGATGATAATCTTAGTAATTGATGCAAATGTGCTCTTTTCTGCCTTGATTAAAAATAGCTTGACTGCAAAAATTATATTTGAAGAAGACATTATTCCAAGCGCTCCGGAATTTGTTATTGAAGAATTTCTGAAATATGAAGATTTAATACTGAAGAAAACATCAAGAACAAGAGAAGAATTCATCCAAATTATGCACATGTTGAAGGATATCATCACACTTGTTACAAAAGAAGAGTATTCTAAGTTTATCGGAGAAGCTAAAAAATTTTCTCCAGATGAAAAAGATGTGATGTATCTAGCTCTTGCTTTAAAGTTGAAGTGTGCTGTCTGGTCTAATGATAAAAGGTTAAAACAACAGGATAGAGTTAAAGTATATTCTACGGAAGACTTAAGGAATGAGCTTAAGAAGTGAAATTACGGGGCTCTGACTATTTTAGCGTAATCCACAGCCGAAGCGGAATTCGGCAATTTGGTTGAGCTACCCGACCCCTATGAAGTGGGGGAGGGAAGTATGACGCAGGGACAAATAAGGTCTATATAATTTAGAAATTTATATATACTTAACTAGGAGTATTCTTTAGAATGAGCAAGTACACAGACATTTTATTATTTATAATCGCTTTTATTTCTTGGTGGATAGCAGCAGTATTCTTTGTTTTTGCAGTATTTAAATCAGCAAAAATTAGTAAATATTTAAAAAACAAAAATCCAAAATTGCTTGATGAAATTCATGGAATAATCAAGGATCGTTATGGAGTACCTATTTGGATAAATAATTTTAAATATTGGAGATGGATTTGTAAGGATATTAACATTAAAAATAAAGAATTGAAGAAACTAAAAAATGCAGCAAAAAAATCATTTATTGTTGCATTGGTATCAATTACAATATTTATTTTGATTGTAACTTTTATGATTCATTCCAATTAATAAAATCCTTATTTGTCCCGAATAATATTTTGGCAAACAACTATTAAGCTATATTCTTATTCGTTAAATCCAAATATTAGGATAGTAGCAAAGGTCTTATACATTCTACATATTGTCGAAATAGATATAAATCACCACTATCTTTAAATATTAACTATCCTTGATTCTTGTATATATTTACATAAAAGATTATTAGGGCATTTTAATAAGGGGGTCTAGTTATGGAATTAACTCCTGCTATGCAGCAATATATAAAAGTGAAACAGCAGAATCCTGATTGCATTATTTTTTTCAGAATGGGTGATTTCTATGAAACCTTTTATGAGGATGCTAAAGTTGTTTCTAAAGAACTGGATATTGTTCTTACTAAAAGAGGGAAGGGGGATAAGCAAGCACCTTTAGCTGGCATACCATTCCATGCATTAGATAATTATCTTTCAAAACTGATAAAAAAAGGGTATAAAGTTGCAATAGTTGAACAAACAGAAGATCCAAAACTTGCAAAAGGTCTTGTTAAAAGAGACCTAGTAAGGATTATAACACCTGGCACAGTGATAGAAAGCTCAATGTTAAATGACAAACAGAATAACTATATTCTTTCGCTTAATAAGGAAAAGGATAAGATTGCATTATCAGCAGCCGATATCTCAACAGGAGAGTTTATAACAACAGAACTAGACAATATAATAAAATTACACGCAGAAATAACAAGGCTTAATCCTGCAGAGATTATCATACCTCTCTCACTAGAGAATTCCGAGTTCATTAGCTCTTTAAAACTACCAAAGTCAGTAACTATAACACCCTATGATGACAGGCATTTCTGGAATGACTCAGCTTTAAAATATCTAACTGAGCATTTAAAAGTAATAGATGTAGCATCTTTTGGGATTGAGAGAAACTCACTATTTATATCAACCTCTGGGGGTTTGCTAAACTATCTAAAAAGTACTCAGAAAACTAACTTAGACTACATAAATAAGGTAAAGAGATATTCAACAGACAATTTTATGTCTTTTGATTCATCAACTATAAGAAACCTTGAGCTGCTTAAGAATATCAGAGACAATTCTAGTAAAGGAACACTGCTTGAAACATTAGATAAGACAATAACACCCATGGGAGCAAGGCTTATAAGGAGATGGATTGTTCAACCGTTGCTAGACAAAGAATTAATTGGGCAAAGATTAGAGGCAGTAGATGAGCTTGTTAAAAGATCATTACTTAGGGATGAGATAAAATCCTTCTTAAAAGAAATTTATGATATAGAAAGAATTATTAGCAGGATAAATTTTGGGAATGCTAATGCTAGGGACCTGATTGCTTTAAAGAAATCTCTAGAAAATATACCTGAAATTAAAAGTTTACTAGAGAAAATGAACTCTGAGCTTCTTGAGGAATTAGGAGACATTAAGGATTGCCAACAAATAGCAGACTTAATTGAAAAATCAATAGTAGAAGATCCCCCTATATCACTAAGAGAAGGCAATATTATAAAACAGGGCTTTAATCAAGACTTGGATAATATAATAAATATCATTAGCAGTGGAAAGAGTTGGATTACAGAGTTAGAGGCAAAAGAAAAAGCCAAAACAAGAATCAGGTCATTGAAAATAGGCTTTAACAGAGTATTTGGATATTATATTGAGGTAACTAAACCAAATTTACACTTAGTCCCTGCTACTTATATCAGAAAGCAAACCCAGACAAATGCAGAAAGATTCATAACAGAAGAGCTAAAAGAGCAAGAATCTTTATTGCTTAGTGCCGAAGAAAAAGTACAAGAGCTTGAATATAACTTATTCCATGAAATTGTGAGGGAAATTAGCAGATACACCCAAGATATACAAAAAATTGCATCAAACATAGCAATTCTAGATGTTTTAATATCATTTTCAGACGCTGCTTCGGAATTTAACTATACCAAACCAGAAGTAACAAATGATTTTGAAATTTTATTAAAAGACAGTAGGCATCCAGTTATAGAGAAATTTTGTGATTTTGTTCCTAATGATTGTTTGATGGACGAAAACTTTTTCATGTACATAATCACAGGTCCAAACATGGCTGGAAAATCAACTTATATGCGCCAGATTGCACTAATCATACTAATGACCCAGATTGGAAGTTTTGTTCCTGCATCATATGCCAAAATTTCAATTGTGGATAAGATATTTACTAGAGTAGGCGCTTTTGATGATTTAACTCTAGGTCAATCAACTTTCATGCTTGAGATGCTAGAGACTGCCAATATTCTAAATAATGCAACAAAGAACTCACTAATAATACTTGATGAGCTTGGCAGAGGAACATCAACCTATGATGGCATTTCTCTTGCATGGGCAGTTGCAGAATTCATACATAATAATATTGGAGCTAAAACACTTTTTGCAACCCATTACCATCAGCTTAATAAATTGTCAGAAAAGCTAAAAGGAGTGAAGAACTTTAATATTGCTGTAAAAGAAACAAGAGAAGAAATCATATTTCTACATAAAATCATTGCAGGCAGCACAGACAAAAGCTATGGCATCCAGGTTGCTAAACTAGCGGGCATTCCAAGCGAGATAATTGAAAGATCTAAAGTTATTATGAATAGGTTAGAGCTGGAAGACGAGATTGCTGAAAGAATTCACACAGACTTTAAAACTGGAGCTGTAGAAAAGAAAAAGAAAGTGAGCCCTAAAATAGATCAGAAGACATTACATGTTTATGACAGGTAAAAATAAAGAGTATTACAGAATGAGTAAATGGGTGAATTAGATTTCAAAAAGATATAAAAAATTTGCAAACAGATCAACAAAATTCATTTTTATTATAACAATTTTATAATATATTTGCAGATCAACATTTGCATACTAGCCACTAAAATTTATTTTAACATATTACGTTGCAAACTAGTCACTTTGTGTATACGGTTAGTCCATTAGTAGGTGATAATAATAATAATAATAATTCGCAAACGATTCGCATAGTGTCTGCAAGTAGTCCGCCTATCCATGAAGATAACATTAATGAAGCGGACAAGGATGCAAAGTGTGAAGATAATGCAAATAAAAAATAAAGTAAACATAAATTACAAAGAAAAATCAGATCATATAAATAGTATAAAAATAGAACTAAATAAAGGTTGCAACGCATAAATTAAAAATCCCAATCGCCGCAAGCGGAGGGGTATTTTTAAAGTTATGAATTCCCTTAATGAATAACCTTAATTGACTTACAAACCCAGTCATCGTAATCAATGGGGAATTCCTAACAATTAAAAAGTTAAAACAATCTAGGAACTATGCATAAAGCTAAAGCAAAAAATTATACAAACAGAAGAATAAGGGCTGTAATCCTAGACTTCGATGGAGTAGTCATAGATTCTCTTCCAAAGGCTCTTGAAGTTTGGGGTTATGCCTTCAAAGAATTTAATATAACTAATGTAAAACTAGATAAAGATTTCTTCGAGTCGGACTATATAGCAATGGCAGAAAAACTTAACATATCCAAGCATAACCTCAGAAAATTGGAAAAGTTATATTATGAAACCAAAACACCTGTTTATCTATTTAAAGGTATTAAGCTAATTCTAAATAGATTATCAAAGAAATATAAATTAGCCCTAGTCTCTAACTCACATACGAGATGGCTTAGAAAAAGATTAAGAGAATATAGCCTATTAAAGTATTTTAACACAGTAATCGGCATAAGAAATGGAATTAGATTAAAACCACACCCAGATATGATACATTTAGCCTTAAAGAAGTTAAAAGCAAAACCTGAAGAAACTGTATTCATTGGTGATATGGAAGGTGACATTCTTGCTGGCAAGGCTGCAAAGGTGTTTGTTATGGGAGCATCATACGGATTTCATACCCATATCAAGCTAAGAGGTGCAGATATAATCATTGATTCTCAGCATGAAATTATTCCTACTATTAAAAAGATTGAGAAGGGATTACTGAAAGTATCTAATAAAGAAAGATACCTAGTAAATAATGTGTCCAATAAAGTTACATGGGAAAAATAAAATTAATGGATAGAGAACTTGCAACAAAGATTGCAGCTGGTGAAGTAGTAGAAAGGCCAGTTTCTATAGTCAAAGAGTTAATAGAAAACTCAATAGATGCAGGAGCAGACATAATAAATATAGACACAAGAGAAGGCGGAAAATCATTCATTAAGGTTCAGGATAATGGCTCTGGCATGGACAGAGAAGATGCAAAGTTATGCATTGAAAGACATGCAACAAGCAAAATATCAAAATTAAATGATTTATTTAGTATTACAACTCTAGGCTTTAGAGGGGAAGCTTTAGCCAGCATTGCAGCTATTTCAAAATTGAAGCTCACTACTAGAACTGCAGAGACAATAGAAGGCACTCTTATTGAAGCAGATTTCGGAGAAATGAGGTCTATTAGGTCAACTGGATGCCAGATAGGTACAATAGTAGAGGTCTCAGAAATATTCCAAAATGTTCCTGCAAGAAAGAAATATCTTAAGCCAATACAGACAGAATTATCAGCTATAATTGAGATTGTAACAAGGTACTGCTTAATCAACCCAATTATCTCTTTCAAATTAGTAAATGATGGAAAAGTGATCATAAATTCACCAAAGACAGAAACAATTTTAGGCAAAATATTAACTATATATGGAAGAGAAATTGCAAAGGAGATGATAGCATTAGATTCTAATAAAGAAAATTTAAGGATTACTGGTTATATTGGAAAGCCTAGTATTTCAAGATCTGATAAATCTCATCAATCAATCTATGTGAATAGCAGATATGTAAAAAGCTCTTTAATATCAGATGCCTTGCAAGAAGCATATGGGACTTTGCTGTTTCATGATAGATATCCTGTTGCTGTCCTTAACATTGGAATACTCCCTTATGAAATTGACGTAAATATTCATCCAACTAAAGATATTATAAAATTTTCAGAAGAAGAAAGGGTTTATAATACTATTTTGTTAGCGATAAGAGAGGCATTGAAAAAAGAAAATCTAGCTCCAGAAGTAGAAATAATGGCTCCTGACAGAAAGTTCAGCAGGAAATATTCAATTGCAAAAGATACCCAGATTCTGTTAGCTGAGGATAGAAATTTTGGCAAGGAAAAAATAGCACAGGATATGCAAGAGACATTATATGGAAAATCTAAATCAGAGATTGGGCCAGTCTATATACTTGGGCAGATTAATAAGACTTATATTTTAGCAGAAAACAACAAAGGGCTCCTTATAGTTGACCAACATGCTGCACATGAGCGGTTGTTTTACGAGAAATTTATGGGTGCTTATAAGGACAAAGGAGTTACTGGGCAAAAACTAATCACCCCTTTAGTAATACAGCTTACTCCTGCAGAGCACTCAGTTCTAAATGCTCACAAGGAATATCTGGATAGCATAGGTTTTGAGATTGAAGACTATGGGGGAAATTCTCTCATTGTAAGATCTATACCATTTGTATTTGAAAGGTATAACAAGGATTTAATGTTAGACTTAATAAAAGAGCTTTCACAAATTAATCCAAAAGCTGTTGATGATGTAAAGCAAGAAAGAATTGCAAGGTTTGCCTGTAGAAAGGCGATTAAAGCAGGAGATATTTTAACTAGGATTGACATGGACAAGCTTTTGAAAGCATTGAATAATGCTGAAAACCCTTTTACTTGCCCACATGGCAGGCCAACAATGATAAATATCACAATTCCTGAGTTAGAGAAGAAATTTAAGAGAGTGGTTTAGGAGAGATATATGCCCTCTTCACCTAAACTTTTGTACTTTACTCAATAAGTATTACCACAATTCAGATATAAAACGCAAAAGTTCAGTTCACGGCTAGTATGAAACCCTTCCCAGCATCAATACCGCAGCTCATCTATAAAACTGTTAAGCTCGTCGCGAGGGGTTGCTCCCTACTGGAACGCAGAGCCTGACTATAAGACATAGAATAGCGAGGACAGATGCTGGCGAGCGAAGCGAGGGTTTCACAAAAGCCCCAGTTCACATAACATTTAAATATGACTTTCTATTAATACTTAACTATGAGAACATTTACAGCCTTGCTTCAAAAAGAAGAGGATATGTATATTGCAAAATGTCCTGAGGTTGGGACAGTTAGTCAAGGTGCTACAATAGAAGAGGCAATTGCCAATTTAAAAGAAGCCACCGAGCTGTATCTTGAAGAATTTAGGATAAAGGACATATCACACCCAATATTAACTACTTTTGAGGTGGCAGAGGTTGTCAAGACTTAAGAAGATTTCTGGCAGAGAGTGTGTTAAAATTTTATGTAATAGGTTTGGTTTTAGAATTGTGAGGCAGAAAGGTAGCCACATAGTGTTGCGTAAAGACACTGCAGAAGGGGCACTGGGTACAGTTGTGCCAAATCACAAGGAAATTAAAATAGGAACATTAAAAGGAGTTCTTGAGCTTGCAAAGGTAAAAGAAGAAGATTTTGTAGAATACCAGTGATTATTAAAAGTGGTATTCCTGAATTAGAGAAGAAGTTTAAGAGAGTAGCTTAGGTATAGTTTGCTCAAATTACTAGAAAACTGTGTCATAAATACAGCTTTGTCAGAAAAGCAAGCCTTTAAAGTCCCTGGCTTCACAGAGATGAGATTAATTTTGTAATGGCTAATGAAACATTTAAATATCAACCTTCCCAAAGGACTTATAATGGCTAAAAAACAGGGTTGTAACAGCTTTAATCATAATTACAGAAAGATTTTAAATTCTAACACCTTATATAAGATTTAGATAGGGGAGTATCATTCTTGGAGGTGATTAGCATGACAGAAAAATTATCAATGAAGGATATGCCTAAAGAGGTTAAAATTTTGTTATTGAGAGAGTTAGATTATGATTCTGACGGAGTATTTGTTCTAAAGAATGGTGAGAAGCACTTAGATAAATACATTAACGAACCTGTAAAAGTTGATAATATGTTTATATACCCAGGTAGCACGATTATTTTAGATAATAATCCCCTCAGTATTACATCTTTCCTAGAGGAATACGGGGATGTCCTCTGAAGACCCTTTAGCAAATGCAAGTAGAGGCGTAGCTCTAGCGGTTATAGATTATTCTACTGAAAAGATAAAACAATTGGCTAGAAAATTTAGAGATAAGAGTCTTTACTTTATCGAAGATGAAGATACACTCCAAGTAGTCAAGGAGCAAAGGAAAAAGGGTGAATGGGTTCTATTTAGAGAATATGTTGGTGACAAAACATATCACATCTTATTCCAAATTGGTTTAACAATAAGAGCATATGAAAGGCAAGGCAAAGATTTTCCTCATTTGAGAACAAAGGTATATAATAAATACGAAAGAAAAGGATTGTATATCACTAATTTTGTCCAAAATGGTTTATTTAGCAAATACATAGGCAATCTGTTAAGCAAACCAATTGGAGTAAATCAAATCAAAGCCGAAATTAAAAATTTATTTGACCATATCGAAAGAACAGTGATTTTCATAAAAACGGAAGACGATAATAATATTGACCATAAAGTTCAAGAAATACTGGCAAAGATAAGAGCCCATTCTCCTCAAACTTTTATTATATCTAGCATAGGTGCAGCAAGAATACCCTGCGATATTATCAAAAATAGTGTAATGGAAGCGCTAGGTACCCAATATACATCTGAGGTTTATGAAGCACAAGGAGAATTAAGTGTAGAAGAAGGAAAGAAAATTTATTTCCTTAATCGAAAAATTGAGCCAATCTAATGATATATGCCACAATATCTATATCTATAGTGTGATTATTGAGATGCACACACTAGGCATAAACCTGAGTTTGACCGAAAAGTAATCGGGGTGTCCAAGAAGTCAGGCTTTTAGGACATTATTCGGACAAAGCTCATAAATACACAAAGCTTATAAACTAAGCTAGAATACATATAGTTTAATAAAAGAAAACAAACAAGAAATCAAAGTTGGAATTCGAGTACAAGTTCTTTGTGCCAGAATATCTGGCTTTAACTTCAATTGGAGATTATTATTTAATTAATAATTCTCAAAACAAGATTGCAAGTTTTAATAATATATAATAATATAGTAACTATAATTATTAGATTTTTGCAGATAAGAGATAAAAATGAAATATACAGAATTAGAATTAGTTCCCAATATTTTAAGGGCTATACAAGATTTGGGCTTTGAAGAGCCTACAACTATTCAGGAGAAGACAATTCCCATAATACGCAAAGGTATGGATGTAATAGGCCAATCTGAGACTGGCTCTGGAAAGACTGCTGCATTTGGAATTCCTATTCTTGAAAAGATAGATGTTACTAAAGGTTTGCAAGCATTAGTACTAGCCCCTACAAGAGAGCTTGCAGAACAAATAAAAAAGAATCTTTGGCAGTTTTCCAAATACAAGAGAACTAACATCATAAATATTTATGGAGGAGTGGGCCTGAATCCTCAGATACACAGTATAAAGAGTGCACATATTATTGTTGGGACTCCTGGAAGAGTTTACGACCACCTCAGGAGAGGTACTTTAAATTTAAGAAATATAAGATTTCTAGTGCTGGACGAAGCTGATAAGATGTTTGAGATGGGATTTATTGATGATGTGAAGCAGATTATTGGCTATGCAAACAAGAACAGACAAACAATGATGTTCAGCGCTACTATAAATAAAGGCGTTCATATGATTGCAGAGCGTTACATGAGCCATGCTCATAAGATAAAGGCAAATGAATATGTCTCTCAGCAACTCTTAAGGCAAATAATGTATCAAGTCAGAAGACATGAGAAGTTCTCTTTGCTTGTTCACCTGATTAATACTGAGAACCCTGAGCTAGCTATAGTTTTCTGTGGTACTAGAAGAGAGGTTGATTTTGTATCACGGAACTTAGTATCGAATGGGATAAACGCAATGCCACTTCATGGTGGCTTGTCACAAAACCAGAGGAATAATATTATGCAGAAAATGCATGCGTCAAAAATACATATTCTGGTTGCAACAGACATTGCTGCTAGAGGGCTTGATATAAGGAATTTAAGCCATATCTATAACTATAATATTCCAAAGACTTCAAAGGAATATATCCATAGGATAGGCAGGACTGCAAGAATGGGTGATAAAGGCATAGCTATAAATCTACTAGATGAAAGGGACCATGATAACATGAGAAAAATTTTGAATGATCATTCTATCAGAATTGAAAATATTTACACCCCTTCTTTTCAAAGAATTCAATTACCTACCTTTAGCCAGGATAGCAGAAATAACAGGTTTAGAGGAAATAATTATACAAGCAATAGAGGAAAAAGTTCTTATAGGGGCCATTCAAGCCCTTACTCTAATTCCAGAAATTACCATGAATAAAAATAAGACAAAAGATTTCTGATGAAGATTGTGTTAATATTCTATGCAACATGTTTGGACTTAATATTGTAAGGCAAAAAGAGAGTTAATTTCTTAGCATCTATCATATTCCTCCTTCATGTCATAAAATATCTGTACAAATTTTCTGGTTGCAACCTGTAGCTCTTTCTTACCCTTTTTAGTTAGTTTATATTTTTTCTCCTTGCCACCATCTTTAATTTCTTGAATAAATCCACTTTCATTCAATGATTTCAATACTGGATAAATAGTCCCAGAACTTGGCTTTGTGCCTCTCCTCCTTTTTATTTCCTGCCTTATGTCCTCACCTGACATATTCTTTTTGCTGATTAGCCTTAGAACTATAAAGCTAAGAAATCCCCTCATGTCACAGCATTCTTTCATTGCATAATTAGGTGTTTCAAATCAAGTATTTAATATTTTCCCATTACAGTTTCCCGTTACAGCTTTAGAGCTATTTATATCGTATAACCGATAGATTTAAATACAAGCATATAGTCAGTTATAATTTTGTAAAAGGTTTTGTAGGAGGGATACTATGAGGAAATCTAAAAACAAATATGCAAAGTATACAACACTACCTTCAAAAGAGATAATTAAGAAAACCATACTGGCATTAAAAAATAATGGATTTGAAGCTTATTTTGTTAATAGCGGAGCTGAGGCTAAAAGCAAGGTCTTAGATCAATTACCCCCAGGAAAAGAGGTAATGGATATGACCTCAATTACTCTAGAAACTATAAATCTTGCAAAAGAAATAGAAGAATCTGGAAAATTTAATTCTGTCAGGAAAAGATTATACAACATGGACCGTAACACTCAAGAGTTAGAGATGCTAAAACTTGGTGCAGCCCCTGAATATGTTATAGGCAGTGTTCATGCTATCACACAAGACGGAAAAGTTATGGTTGCATCCCAATCAGGGAGCCAGTTACCTTCCTATGCATATGGATCTAGCAAAGTAATTTGGGTAGTGGGTGTGCAGAAAATAGTCAAGAATATAGATGAAGGATTTAAAAGAATATACAAGCATTCGCTTCCATTAGAAAGTGTTCGCGCTAAGAAAGCATATGGAGTTCCTGGAAGTGCAGTAAATAAGGTCTTAATTATTAACAAGGAAGTAAAGCCTAGAAGAATAACTATAATCCTAGTAAATGAAGCTTTGGGATTTTAATTACTATCAACAACAAACAGTATATAACCCTAATGAGATGCTCACTTTGTTCGTGAGTGTCAACATAGTTGAAACCTTTTTTGGTTGGCT
>Ga0114945_10001933_pt1 | contig 12494 bp, 9 predicted proteins | sample OV2TP3_FD_87194 | JGI IMG/M metagenome (GOLD analysis project Ga0114945, IMG submission 87194) | Hot spring microbial communities from Beatty, Nevada to study Microbial Dark Matter (Phase II) - OV2 TP3 | ecosystem: Environmental > Aquatic > Thermal springs > Hot (42-90C) | place: USA: Beatty... | reverse complement strand
CCCACAGAACAGAAAACCGCAATGGCCCCATCAAGAACCCTAAGCGACCGCTCCACTTCAATTGTAAAATCAACGTGGCCGGGAGTATCGATGATATTAATCCGATGGTCGCGCCAAAAACATGTGGTGGCGGCCGAAGTGATGGTTATGCCCCGCTCCTGTTCCTGGACCATCCAATCCATGGTGGCGGTTCCCTCATCCACCTCGCCGATCTTGTAGCTGATCCCCGTATAGTAGAGGATCCTCTCAGTGGTCGTTGTCTTTCCCGCATCAATATGAGCCATGATGCCAATATTGCGGGTCTTATCTAAAGAAACGGTCCTCGCCATTTTTGCTCTCACAGGGGAAAAAAAGAAGGCGGTTTAACCGCCTCCTTTATGCCCTTTAAACCTCTGAGCCGAACTACCAGCGATAATGGGCAAAGGCCCTGTTGGCCTCTGCCATCCGATGGGTATCTTCCTTCTTCTTGATCGCGCCTCCGCGACTGTTGGCCGCGTCGATCAACTCCGCAGCCAGTTTCTCCTCCATAGATCTTTCCCCTCGGAGCCGCGCCGACTGGATCAGCCAGCGCATGCTCAAGGAGAGACGCCGTTGCGGTCGAACCTCAATGGGAACCTGATACGTTGCGCCCCCCACCCTCCGGGAGCGCACCTCAACCACGGGACGAGTATTGTCCAAGGCCCGTTTAAAGACAGCTAGGGAATCCTCTTTGGTCTTAGCCGCGACGATATCCAGAGAACGGTAAAAAACCCCCTCCGCCACGCTCTTTTTACCCCGGCTCATAATGGTGTTGACAAACTTCGCCACTAATTTATCCCCATATTTCGGATCTGGAAGAACCTCTCTCTTTTTGACCTCGCCTTTGCGCGGCATCTGACCCCTACCTAGGCCTTTTGGCCCCGTACTTGGAGCGGCCCTGGCGCCGCTCTTGGACGCCTATCGAATCTAAAGTGCCGCGAATGATGTGATACCGCACCCCGGGCAGGTCCTTAACCCTACCTCCCCGAATCAACACCACCGAGTGCTCTTGCAGGTTATGCCCGACTCCAGGAATATAAGAGGTCACCTCGATTCCGTTGGTGAGACGGACCCGCGCTACTTTACGCAAAGCCGAATTTGGCTTTTTCGGGGTTGAGGTATAGACCCGAGTGCAAACCCCCCTTTTCTGAGGGCATCCCTGCAAAGCCGGGGCGGTATTTTTTCGCCGCTGCCTCTCTCTACCAATGCGCACTAGCTGACTGATCGTAGGCACGACTCGTTGCCTCTGCCAAAAATTTTAAAGCTAACAGAGAAACTGGCTTTTGTCAAAACTATGCCCCCGCCGCCTCTGGAATCTCCACTCCCTCCACTCCAGGTTCCTCCAATTCTAGCTGGGTGTACTTGGAAAGCCCCGTACCTGCCGGGATAAGCCTCCCCATGATCACGTTTTCTTTCAGCCCGCAAAGGAGATCCACCTTGCCTTGAATGGCTGCCTCGGTTAGGACCTTGGTCGTCTCTTGAAACGAGGCAGCTGATATGAAGCTCTCCGTTGAGAGAGAGGCCTTGGTAATACCGAGAAGCAGAGGCTCGGCCACGGCAGGCTTCCCGCCTTGGGCGATCACTTTCTGGTTCTCCTCTTCAAAACGCCACTTTTCCACCTGGTCCCCAACAAGAAAATCAGCATCCCCCACCTCCTTAATCCGGACGCGACGCAGCATCTGCCGCACGATGACTTCGATGTGCTTATCGTTTATCCGAACTCCCTGCAGCCGGTAAATCTCCTGAACTTCGTCCACAAGGTATTTGGCCAAAGCCTTCTCTCCCAGGATGTTCAGGATGTCATGGGGATTGGATGAGCCGTCCATTAAAGGCTCCCCTGCCCTGACGCGATCGCCCTCATGAACGCTGATGTGCTTCCCCTTGGGGATCAGATACTCCCTTGGCTCCCCGATATCCGGGGTGATCACGACTTTGCGTTTTCCCTTGGTATCCTTGCCAAAGGAGACTACGCCATCAATCTCACTGATAACAGCGAACTCCTTGGGCTTGCGGGCCTCGAACAGCTCGGCCACCCGTGGAAGCCCTCCTGTGATATCCTTGGTCTTGGTCGTCTCACGTGGAATCTTCGCTAACACATCTCCGGCGGAGACTGTTTGTCCTTCTTGCACATTGATGTGCGCGCCGACAGGCAGGAGGTAACGTGCCTCGGCGGTTTGGGAAAGACGCGTCGTCTTTCCTTCCACATCCTTAATAGAAATCCTGGGCCGCTTATCCGTATCCTTAGAGTCAATGAGGACTTTGGTCGAGAGACCGGTCCGCTCATCCACCCTTTCCTCCATCGTCACTCCCTCGATCACATCGCCGAACTTCGCTATCCCGCCGACCTCGGTAAGGATGGGGATGGTGTAGGGATCCCATTCCGCCAGGAGCTCCCCAGCCTTGATCTTGGATCCGTCCTTCCTTTTGAACTTCGCGCCGTAAACCACCGGATAACGTTCTCTTTCTCTCTCTCTGCCTTTATCTCCTCCCTCAGGGTAATCGACAATGGCGATCTCGCCGTTTCGGTTCATCACCACAAAATCCCCGTCCTTATTGGTAACCGTGGCGACATGAATGAACTTGAGAAACCCGTCGTTGCGCGCCTCCAAGGTAGTTTGCTCGGCCCTTCGGCTGGCGGTCCCGCCGATATGGAAGGTCCGCATGGTCAGCTGTGTCCCCGGCTCTCCAATGGATTGGGCAGCGATCACACCGATGGCCTCGCCGTGGTTCACCATGTGGCCCCGTGCTAGATCGCGGCCGTAGCACATGACGCAAACCCCTCGCTTGGACTGACAGGTCAGCACCGATCGAATCTTGATCCGTTCCAACCCTGCATCCTCGATGCGCTGGACAAGATCCTCACCAATCTCCTGATTGGCTCTAACGATCACCTCGCCGGTAAACGGATCCTTGACATCTTCCAAGGCAACTCTACCGAGCACACGGTCGCCCAGAGGCTCTATAATCTCGCCTCCTTCCATCAGGGGGGTCATCTCGATGCCATCTAACGTCCCGCAGTTCTCTTCGCTAATTACTGAGTCCTGGGCCACGTCGACGAGCCTGCGGGTGAGGTATCCTGAGTTAGCAGTCTTGAGAGCCGTATCGGCCAATCCCTTACGCGCCCCATGGGTTGAGATGAAGTACTGCAACACGGTCAACCCCTCGCGGAAGTTTGCGGTGATTGGGGTCTCAATGATCTCTCCAGAGGGCTTGGCCATCAGCCCCCGCATGCCAGCAAGCTGACGAATCTGCTGAGCGCTGCCCCGAGCACCGGAATCAGCCATCATAAAAATCGGATTGAAGCTGGGAACGGTCACTTTATGCCCCGCCTCATCCGTGACCGTCTCGGTGCCGAGATCCCGCAGCATCTCATCGGCAATCCGGTCTGTCACCTCGGCCCAGATATCGACCACCTTGTTGTAACGTTCTCCGTCCGTGATGAGCCCGTTCTTGTACTGCTCTTCGATCTCACGAACATCCTCGTGGGCCTTCCTGAGCAACTCCCCTTTGCCCGCAGGGATCACCATGTCTTTGACTGCAATGGATATCCCCGCCCTCGTGGCATAATGATAACCGATATCCTTGAGTCGATCGGCAAGGATCACGGTAGCCTTGTTCCCCGCCAGTCGATAGCTTATGTCGATCAGATTCGCCAGCTCCTTTTTTTTCATCACCCGGTTGACCTCTTTAAAGGGGATCTCGGGGGGAACCACCTCGTAGAGAAGGACTCGCCCAACCGTTGTATTGACCTTCTCTCCTTTAATCCGAACAGCAATCGACGCCTGGAGGTCCATCTCTTCCTGATCGTAGGCAATGCGCACCTCTTGCGGATTGGCGAAGAGGCGACTTGCTCCCTTGGAATTTATACGCTCCCGAGTCATGTAATACAGGCCCAAAACAATGTCCTGCGTGGGAACGATGATGGGCTTGCCGTTAGCGGGGGAAAGAATATTGTTCGTTGACATCATGAGTGCCCGGGCCTCCACCTGGGCCTCAACGGACAGAGGGATATGGACTGCCATCTGGTCTCCGTCGAAATCGGCATTGTAAGCAGCGCACACCAACGGGTGAAGCTGTATCGCCTTGCCCTCTATAAGAATCGGCTCAAAGGCTTGGATCCCGAGCCGGTGTAGGGTCGGCGCCCGGTTCAGAAGAATCGGGTGTTCGCGGATGACTTCATCCAGGATATCCCAGACTTCTGGCCGTTCCTTTTCTACCATTTTCTTGGCGCTCTTGATCGTGGTGACCAATCCTCTCTCCTCCAGCTTGTTGTAGATAAAAGGTTTGAAAAGCTCCAGGGCCATCTTTTTAGGCAAGCCACACTGATGCAAGCGGAGCTCGGGTCCGACCACGATGACCGAGCGACCGGAGTAATCGACCCTCTTTCCCAGCAGGTTCTGACGGAAGCGCCCGGTCTTCCCCTTGAGCATATCGCTCAAAGACTTGAGCGGCCGACGGTTCTGACCGGTGATCGCCCTTCCCCTGCGCCCGTTGTCGAACAGGGCATCGACAGCCTCCTGCAGCATGCGCTTCTCGTTGCGGATGATCATGTCCGGGGCGCTGAGTTCCATGAGCCGCTTGAGACGATTGTTCCGGTTGATAACTCGACGATAGAGATCGTTGAGATCGGATGTTGCAAATCGACCGCCATCTAGAGGCACGAGCGGGCGCAAATCCGGAGGGATCACCGGGATCGCCTCCAGAACCATCCATTCCGGCCGGTTCCCCGAGTTCCTAAAGGCATTGATGACCTTGAGCCGTTTGGCCATCTTCTTGCGCCGTACCTCAGAGTTGGCATCCCTCATCTCCTGGCGCAGCTCCTCAGAAAGCTTCTGGACATCTACGGCCTTGAGAAGTTTGCGGATCGCCTCGGCTCCCATTTCTGCGGTAAAGTTCGAACCATACTCCTCGACGGCCTTGCGGTAACGGGTCTCGGTGAGTAACTCCTTGTATTCCAGCGGGGTTGATCCAGGATCCACTACAACATAGGACTCAAAGTAGAGGATCTTCTCGATCTCCTTGAGCGACATATCGAGAAGCGCTCCGATGCGACTGGGAAGGCTCTTCAGAAACCAGATGTGGACCACCGGCGTGGCCAACTCAATATGCCCCATCCGCTCCCGGCGGACCTTGGATTGAATAACCTCAACTCCGCACTTCTCACAGACAACGCCCCGATGGCGCATCCTTTTATACTTGCCGCAGTTGCACTCGTAGTCTTTGGTCGGACCAAAGATCTTAGCGCAAAAAAGGCCGTCGCGTTCCGGCTTAAAAGTTCTGTAGTTGATCGTCTCTGGCTTTTTTACCTCCCCGTAAGACCACGACTGCACCTTCTCTGGAGAGGCAAGCGAGATCTTGATGGCGTTGAAGCTCAGAGGATTCTTGGGTTTTTCAAAGAGATTGAATAGATCTTCCATAAAGGCTCCCTATTTTTCCTCCAACAGGTTCACATCCAGACACAGGCTCTGTAACTCTTTAATCATCACATTGAACGATTCCGGCAAGCCGGGTTCAAGGAGGTTATCCCCTTTCACGATAGCCTCGTACATACGAGTCCGCCCTACCACGTCATCCGATTTGACCGTGAGCATTTCCTGGAGCGTGTAAGCAGCCCCGTAGGCCTCCAGCGCCCAAACCTCCATTTCCCCGAGCCGCTGCCCGCCGAACTGCGCCTTGCCGCCAAGCGGCTGCTGGGTGACAAGCGAATAGGGGCCAGTGGAGCGTGCATGGATCTTGTCGTCGACTAGGTGGTGGAGCTTCATAATATACATGACTCCCACTGTAACCTTCTCATCGAAGCGCTCTCCGGTCCGGCCGTCAAACAGGGTCGCCTGCCCTGTGACCGGGAGGCCAGCCTTCCTCAGAAGATTGAAAATCTCTTCCTCTGCGGCGCCGTCAAAAACCGGAGAGGCTAGATGAACCCCATTGCAGTATTTCTCCGCCAGCCGAAGGACGTCTGCATCCTTGATACCCTCGACCAACTCGCTCACCTCCCGCGACGCGAGATATTCTTTAAGTCGGCGACGAAGTTGATCAATATCCGGCCGGCCATTGTGCAGAAGTTCGTCGATCTGTTTGCCCAAAGTGTGAGCTGCCCAACCCAAGTGGGCCTCCAGAATTTGCCCTACATTCATCCTCGAGGGGACTCCTAACGGGTTCAGCACAATATCTACCGGAGTTCCATCCTCTAGATAAGGCATATCCTCTTCTGGCAAGATGCGGGAGATAACACCCTTGTTGCCATGTCGTCCGGCCATCTTATCTCCAACCTGAAGCTTTCGCTTGATAGCGACAAAGACCTTGACCATCCTAATGACGCCAGGGGGGAGCTCATCGCCGCTCTTGAGCTTATTAATCTTGTCCTGAAAGACTACTTTAATCAGGTCTATTTGCTCCGTGGTGCTCTCCGCAATGCGCCTGAGCTCCGACTCCACGGATTCATTCTCAACTCGGATCTCTCCCCAGCAAGCCAGAGAGATCTGCTCCAGATCTTCTTCCGTGATCTCCTTGCCTTTGTTTAAAAGAACCTTCCGGTTGTCATCACTGAGGCGTGTGGCTGACCGCCGACCCACCAGGAGCTTTTTCAGGCGCCGCAGGGCTCCTTCCTGGATGATGCGAACCTCCTCTTGCTGGTCTTTCTTCAGCCGGCCGATCTCCTCATCCTCTATGACCCGGCTCCGCTCGTCCTTGCCCATCCCCTTGCGCGAGAAGATCCGCACATTGATGACCGTCCCCTCCACGCCAGGCGGAACCCTCAAAGAGGTATCCCGCACCTCGCCAGCCTTCTCCCCGAAAATCGCCCGGAGGAGCTTCTCTTCTGGGGACAGTTGAGTCTCACCTTTGGGGGTGATCTTACCCACAAGGATATCCCCTGGTTTGACCTCTGCCCCGATACGGATGATGCCGCTTTCGTCTAGATCCGTTAATGCCTCGTCGCCAACATTGGGGATATCCCGAGTGATCTCCTCAGGACCCAGTTTGGTGTCGCGTGACACACACTCAAATTCTTCGATGTGGATAGAGGTATAAATATCCTCTTTAACCACTCGCTCACTGATCAGAATCGAATCCTCGAAGTTATAGCCTCCCCAAGGCATCAGGGCGACTAAAATATTGCGGCCCAAGGCCAGCTCTCCCATCTCGGTTGATGGCCCATCCGCAATGACATCACCGGCCTTCACATGATCCCCTACAATCACGATCGGCCTCTGGTTAATGCACGTGTTCTGATTGGAGCGCTGATATTTCACCAGGCCGTAGATGTCCACGCCGGTATCTCGGTGCGATCCAGAGGGTCGACCCGCCTTGACGACGATCCGAGTGGAGTCCACGCTCTCCACAATCCCATCACGCCTGGCCACCACGGTTACACCGGAGTCGCAGGCCACCACCCTCTCCATCCCAGTGCCAACCAAAGGGGCCTCGGTCCTTAGAAGTGGCACTGCCTGGCGCTGCATGTTAGACCCCATTAGGGCGCGGTTGGCATCGTCGTTTTCCAGGAAGGGAATGAGGGACGCCGCCACGCTCACCAACTGGTTCGGCGAGACGTCCATAAAATCCACCTCTTCCGGTCGCGCCATTACAAATTCACCACCCTTGCGGGCAGAAACGAGGTCTGCAGTGAAGGTGCCCCGACTGTCAATCGGCGCATTGGCCTGGGCAATAACATGATCTTCCTCTTCAAGGGCCGAAAGATAACGGATCCGATCTGTCACTCGGCCCTTCTCGACCTCGCGGTAGGGTGTCTCGATAAAACCAAACTCGTTGACCCTCGCATAAGTAGTAAGAGAAGCGATCAAACCTATGTTGGGACCCTCCGGCGTTTCAATAGGACAGACCCGGCCGTAATGGGTAGGATGCACGTCTCGGACCTCGAAGCCGGCCCTCTCCCGCGTCAAACCGCCCGGACCCAGGGCCGAAAGGCGACGTTTGTGGGTTATCTCCGAAAGGGGGTTGGTTTGGTCCATGAACTGGGAGAGTTGGCTGGAGCCAAAAAACTCCTTTAAGGCAGCCGAGACAGGTTTATAGTTGATGAGCTCCTGTGGCATCAGGGTTTCGATATCCTGCAGGCTCATCTTCTCCTTAATGGCCCTCTCCATCCTGACTAGCCCAACGCGAAAGTGGTTCTCCACCAGTTCTCCCACCGGCCTGACACGGCGGTTGCCGAGATGGTCGATATCATCGACGGTGCCGTTCCCATTTCTCAGCTCCATCAGATAACGGACCACCTCCATAATGTCTTCCTTGCGCAGCGTCCCCTGTTCCAGGGGGACATTGAGTTTGAGTCGGTGGTTCAGTTTGAGCCTTCCCACTTTAGAAAGATCGTAGCGATCAGGGTTAAAGAAAAGATTGTTAAAGAACGTTGTGGCAGCCTCAACGGTCGGAGGATCTCCGGGCCGCAGCCTGCGGTAAATCTCCAAAATGGCTTCTTGAGCAGAATGAATCCTGTCCTGAAGTAACGTATTACGCAAATAGGGGCCGACGTGGGAATCATCGACGAAGAGAACCTCTATCTCGGTAATCCCTTTTTCTCTGATCAGATCCAGCGCCTCCTGGGTGATCTCCTGGTTGCATTCCACCAGGACCTTACGGGTGTCAGGATCCAGAACGTCATGAGCGGCTATGCGCCCGATAACGTCCTCCCATGCGATTGGGACATGCTTGATCCGGGAAAGCTCCATTTGGCGGATTAAGGGTCGAGTCAGCCTTCTCCCCTCCCTAACGATCAGCTCGTTGCTCTTGGGATCGCGAACATCGGAGGCCGCCTTGACTCCCACCAACTGATCGGGCTTGAAGACCAGCGTGGGCTTACGTCCCTCAATGGCGATGGTGTCGCTTTTGTAGAAATAGTTGAGCAGGTCTTCCGTGGTCATTCCTAAAGCCCTCAGCAACACCGTCGCGTGGAACTTGCGTCGCCGATCGATTCGAACATACAGGATATCCCTAGGATCGAACTCAAAGTCGAGCCAGGACCCTCGATAGGGGATGACTCGGGCCGAGTAGAGGAGCTTTCCGCTGGCGTGGGTCTTTCCCTTGTCATGCTCGAAGAAAACCCCAGGCGAGCGATGGAGCTGGCTAACGATCACGCGTTCCGTCCCGTTAATCATAAACGTCCCATTCGTGGTCATCAGCGGGACTTCGCCGAAGTAGACCTCTTGCTCCTTCACATTCCTTATGCTCCGATCACCTGTCTGCGGATCGACGTCCCACAGAACCAGCTGAACAGTGACCTTCAGCGGGGCCGCATAGGTCATTCCCCGCTGGTGGCATTCTTCCACATCGTACTTCGGCTCCCCAAGACTATAACTCACAAACTCCAGGGAGGCCGTCTCATTGAAGTCTTTGATGGGGAAAACGGACCTGAAGACGTCTTGAAGTCCTACGTTCTGTCGCTGGCCGGGCGCAATATCCTTTTGCAGGAAGAGGTCGTAGGAATTTTTTTGGATTTCAATCAAGTAGGGCAGATCAATAATCTTTTTGATCCTACCAAAATTGCGACGAAACCTTAAATTGTGGGCCACCTGAAATGCCATGACTGCTCCTCTTTCAACTCCGGACGCTTACTTGACCTCGACTTTGCCTCCCACCTCTTCGATCTTCTTCCTAATGGTCTCCGCCTCAGCCTTGGAAACAGCCTCCTTGATCGGCTTAGGGGCACCGTCCACCAGGTCTTTGGCCTCCTTCAAACCTAACCCCGTGAGCTCCCGCACTACCTTAATGACTTGGATCTTTTTCTCGCCAGCCTCTGCCAGGATCACATTGAATTCGCTCTTTTCCTCCGGAGCGGCGGCTGGCCCAGCCGGGGGGCCTGCTACGGCCACCGGTGCCGCGGCGCTCACCCCCAATTCCTCCTCCAACTCCTTAACCAACGCTGCTGCGTCCATCAGCGTCATGTTCTTGATGTAGTCCTTAACCTGTTCTCTAGTAACTTCTGCCATAAAACTCCCCCTTCACTAAATTGGCGTTCAGCCATCGGCACCTATGATTCCGACTTTCCCTTCCGAAGCGCGTCTAAAAGTCTTACCATCCCCGCTCCCGGCTCTTGGATTGTCCGGAGGATCTGGATCGCTGGGGCCTGTATGAGGGCAAGGAGTTTGGCTTGTAGTTCACGCCGACTTGGCATCCGGGCCAAGACCTTGACCTTGGCCTGATCCATAAACTCGCCTTCAAACAACCCCCCCTTGATTGTCAGTTTCTCGTTCTCTTCGGCAAACTTGATGAGGGTCTTCGAGAGGGTCACCGGGTCCTCATAGCCAAAAACCCATCCAGTTGGCCCCTCAAGCAAACGCTCCAAGGAACCATACGCGGTTTCTTTCAGGGCGCGGCGCACCAGGGTATTTTTGATCACTTGATATTCCCCCGAAGCTTGGCGGATCTCCCGCCGCAGCCGCGTCATCTGGGCCACCGTCAGGCCTCGATATTCCGTGACTAGTGCCATCTTAGCCGCCCTAAGCTTTTCCTGAACTGCTGCGACCGTCCTGGCCTTTTCCTCTTGATTGGAACCCCTTGTCGCTAACTCAACCATCTGTTTTCCCCCACAACTCACCGACTGCGGCAGAACCCTAGACAGCTAAGCTCATGCCGCCAGCGCCCTAACCTGGGAGAGGTCGATCTTGATCCCCGGTCCCATCGTCGTGGAAAGAGTTACTCCCTGGACGTAATTGCCTTTAGCAGAGGCCGGCTTGGCCCTCAGGATTGAAGCGAGAACAGCCCTGGCATTGTCCAAGAGTTTCTCCGCGCCAAAGGAGGCCTTGCCAATAGGCAAGTGAATAATTCCCGCTTTATCGACCCTAAACTCGATCTTTCCCGCTTTGATCTCCTTCACTGCCTTGCCGACATCGAGGGTGACGGTCCCAGTCTTGGGGTTGGGCATCAAACCCCTCGGGCCTAAAATCTTTCCAATCCTGCCGACCGATCCCATCATGTCTGGCGTGGCAACGGCCTTGTCAAAGTCGAGCCACCCCTCACTGATTTTCTTGATGAGATCCTCGGCCCCGACGAAGTCGGCCCCTGCCTCCAGCGCCTCTCTTTCCTTCTCACCTTTCGCGAAAGCGAGCACCCGTAACGCCTTTCCCATCCCATGAGGAAGCACTACAGTTCCCCGTACGTTCTGGTCTGACTGCCGCGGGTCTACCCCCAGTCGGATTGCCACTTCGACAGTTTCGTCAAATTTTGCCCGCGCGGTTTCCTGCACGAGACGAAGCCCCTCTTCCAACATGTACCTCTTAGCCCGATCTACTTTAGCCAAGGCCGTGCGATAAGCTTTGCCTCTGCGCTTCATTTCTCCCTCGTCATCTCCCCCTAACCTTCGATTTCCAACCCCAAGCTCCGAGCTGTTCCCTCCACAGTCCGCTCGGCAGCCTCTAAGTCCTGGGCAGTGAGATCGCGCAACTTGACCTCAGCAATTTGCCGGATCTGGGCCCGGGTCACCTTTCCGACTTTCACTTTGCCAGGCTCACCCGACCCCTTCTCAATCCCTGCCGCTCTCTTAAGCAGAACAGCCGCGGGCGGGGTCTTAGTGACAAAAGTAAAAGAACGATCCGAGAAGACAGTCACGATCACAGGGATAATCATCCCTTGCTGTGACTGCGTCGCGGCATTGAAGGCCTTGCAGAACTCCATAATATTGACCCCACGCTGGCCCAAGGCTGGCCCCACAGGGGGACTGGGATTTGCCTGACCTGCTGGGATCTGAAGTTTAATCTCCCCGATGATCTTCTTGGCCATAACTTAATCGATCAAGTCGTTTAAGCCGTTCGAACGGATTGAACCTGTCGAACGGCTTCTACTTTTTAGTTGCGCTCCACCTGAACAAATTCCAATTCTACCGGCGTGGCACGCCCGAAGATGCTAATGAGCACCCTGAGCTTCCCCTTGTCCGGCCTTACCTCCTCTACTATCCCATTGAAGTCTGCGAAAGGACCATCGACCACCTTTACACTTTCCCCCACAGAGAAAAGAACTCGCGGTTTGGGCTTCACCGCCCCCTCTTCCATCTGCTGGGTTATGCCTTTCACCTCTTCATCGCTTACCGAAGGTGGATTGGTGCTTCCCCCAACAAAGCCGGTCACCTTTGGAGTCCCCTTAACGATGTGCCATGTCTCGTCATTGAGTTCCATCTGCACGAGGATATAACCGGGAAAGAACTTCCTCGAAGAGGTCTTCTTTTTTCCCTTAACCAACTCAACCACTTTCTCCACCGGGACCAAGATCTCCCCGAAGCAATCCTGTTTACCCAGAGCTTTGATCCTCTCCTCAAGGGCCGCTTTGGCCTTCTGCTCATAACCTGAGAACGTATGCACCACGTACCACTTCTTTGCCATGCGAGAGAACCCGTAGGAAGCTAACTGATGATGGTCTGAATGGCCCGCGTCAAGCCGAAATCAACTAACGCAAGAAAGAGAGCGATCATTAAAACGACGATTAAGACAACCGAAGTCGCCGCATAGGTTTCCTTGCGAGAGGGCCAATGGACT
>Ga0114945_10001932_pt1 | contig 12496 bp, 12 predicted proteins | sample OV2TP3_FD_87194 | JGI IMG/M metagenome (GOLD analysis project Ga0114945, IMG submission 87194) | Hot spring microbial communities from Beatty, Nevada to study Microbial Dark Matter (Phase II) - OV2 TP3 | ecosystem: Environmental > Aquatic > Thermal springs > Hot (42-90C) | place: USA: Beatty... | reverse complement strand
GGTAGGTGAGGATCAGCGCCCACGGCGTGTCGCCGATGCGGTAGTCGCGGATGATCTCGGCCAGCGGGATGAAAAGCAGCGTCTGCGGCACCAGGTAGGTCACGAAGATGGCGGTGCCGAGCAGCCCTGCGTAGCGGAAGCGCAGCCGCGCCAGCGAGTAGCCGGCGATCACGCCGCAGAAGAGCGAGATCAGCGTCGCGACCAGCGCGATCAGCATCGTGTTCCACATCCAGACGCCGAACAGCGTCTCCTGCAGCAGGTTCTTGACGTGGTCGAGCGTCGGGTTCGAGGTCCAGAACGGCGTGTACAGCGCGTGGTTCCAGGGGCGGTAGAGCTCGCCGTCGGGCCGCAGAGTGGTCACCACCATCCAGTAGAACGGGAACAGGAGGCCGAGGATGAACATGCCCATCGGCAGGTAGAACCAGAGCCATTTCTTCCAGCGCGCGCCTTCAATCATGGCTAGCGGTTCTCCACGCGGCGGATGTACCAAAGCTGGAAGATCACCACCAGCAACAGCGCCGGGAACATGGCGAGCGAGATCGCGGCGCCCTCGCTCAGCAGGCCGGTGCCGATACCGATTTGGTACGCGTAGGTGGCGAACAGGTGCGTCGCGTTCGCCGGCCCGCCGCCGGTCAGCACGTACACGAGCTGGAAGTCGGCGAAGGTCTGGATCACCGAGAACAGCACCACCACCATGGTGACCGGCAGCAGCAGCGGCCAGGTGACATGCCAGAACCTTTGCCAGCGGTTGGCGCCGTCGATGGCGGCGGCCTCGTGCAGGTCCGGGCTGATGGTCTGCAGGCCGGCGAGCAGGCTGATGGCGTAGAACGGTACGCCGCGCCAGACATTGACCGCGATCACGCAGCTCATGGCGAGATCGGGATCGCTCAGCCAGCCGATCCGCGAATTGATGATCGAGAGCTTCCAGAACAGCCAGTTGAGCACGCTGAAAGTGGGGTCGAACATCCACTTCCAGGCGAGGGTCGACAGCACGGTCGGGATGATGAAGGGCAGCAGGATGAAGGCGCGTATCCAGGCCTTGCCTTTGAAATGCCGGTTGAGCAGCAGCGCGAGCCACAGGCCGAGCGCCAGCTTGAACAGCGTGGTGACGCCGGTGTAGACGAAGGTGTTGAGCGCCGCGGTGCGGAAGATCGAGTCGTTCCAGATCTTGGCGAAGTTCTTCAGCCCCACGAACCCGCCGGGCTCGCCGACCGTAGCGTTGCTGAGCGACAGCCACACGCCAACCACGAACGGGTAGGCGATGAACAAGGTAAGCAGGACGAGCGTGGGGACGAGCAGCCAGAAGGCGAGCGCATCTTCGCGCTCGAGCATCCGGCTGATCGGCCCCCGCGTCGCGACGCCCGTGGAGGCGTTCAATCCGGCGCTTCCCGGCTAGCCGTAGATGCTTTTCAGCTCACCCGTCGCCCATTTCACCGCCGCCTCCGGCGCCATGCCCTGGATCGCCTTGGCGTACATGTCGGTGATGATGTACTTGGTGAGCACCTCGGCAGCCTTGCGGTCTGCCGGGCCGGCGTGCCCGGGCGTCAGTCCGAGCCGGCCGGCGACCCGGTACGGCGCCATCACCGGATCCTCGTCCCACATCTTGTGCTTCTCCCAGGTCTGCGTCGGCGCGGTGGCGAAGCCTTTCTGCGAGACGAACCATTTCTCGTAGTTCGCCGGCGTGTGCATCCAGGTGAGGAACTGCTTGGCCGCTTTCTGGTTCTTGGAGTACCGGGGCATGATGTGCGACTGGAAGGTGTGCATAGCGAACTGGCCCGCCGGGCCCTTCGGCAGCGGCGCATGCAGGATGTCGGTCTTGAGCTGCATGCCTTTTTCCGTCTTGTACTGGTCGGGCTTGCGCAGCGACTCGATGTAGATCGAGGCGCCGTTGAGCGTCGAGCAGATCGTTCCGGAAAGGAACGCGCGGTTGTTGTTGGAGTCGTCCCAGGCGAGGCCGCCCTCGTCGTGCGCCTCCTTCCAGAACGCGGTCATGAAGCGGACGGACTCGACCGTCTGCTTCGAGTCGAGGACGAGCTTGCCCTTCTCGTCGACTTCCCTGCCGCCGAAGGACCACAGGAACGGATAGCTGAAGGTCGGCGAGTCGCCGAAGGTATGGCCGAGGGTCTGGCCGATGGGCCGGCCCTTGGCCTTCAACTTCTTGCCGGCATCCCGGTACTGCTCCCAGGTCTCGGGAAACTTGCTGTAGCCGACTTCCTCGAACCAGGACTTGCGGTAAGCGAGCTGCGCGCCGATCACGGCCCAGGGCAGCGAGATGAACCGCTTGCCGTCGTTGGTGTTGTTGCGGCAGAGGCGGTAGTAGCCGCCCTGCGCCTTGGCGATCGAATCGGCTACGTCGCTGATGTCGGCGGCGCTCGCCGCGTAGAGGTGCGGATGGTTGTTGAACAGCATCACGATGTCCGGGCCGGCGCCGGACTGGATTCCCGAAGTGATCCGCGGCTGCAGGTCGTTGGCGTTGATCGTCTCGAGATTGATCTTGAGCCCGAGCGCCTTGGACGCCTCGGGAAGAAGCGACTTGCGCAACAGCTCGTCCGAGGCCGGGACGAAATCGTTCCACTTGAGCCAGTGGACCGTGCTGGCCTGCGCGAAGACCGGCGCCTGATGCGTGGCGAGTATTCCCGCCAGCCCACCGGACAGCTTCAGGAACTTGCGACGACTGAACTGAGCCATTTTTTCTCCTCCTCCTTGAGGGTCATACACCCCCACTGTACTACTTCATCACGCCCGGAAGCCATAGCGATATGGCCGGGATGTAGGTCACCAGCAGCAGCGCGAAGCACATCGCGCCGTAGAAAGGCCACAATTCCTTCGAAACTTCCTCCATGGTGACTTTGCCCACGGCGCAGCCGACGAAAAGCGTCGGCCCCACCGGCGGCGTGATCAGGCCGATGCCGAGGTTGAGGATCATGATCATGCCGAAGTGCACCGGGTCGATGCCGAGCTTGAGGATCACCGGCATGAAGATCGGCGTGCAGATGAGCAGCATCGGCGCGAGATCCATGAAGGTGCCGAGGACCAGCAGCAGGATGTTGACCATCAGCAGGAAGGCGTATTCGTTCTCGGAGATGCCGAGGAAGAACTGCGTCACTTTCGCCGGAATCTGCAGGATGGCCATCATGTAGCCGAAGGCCACCGAGAAGCCGATCAGCATCATGACCATGGCGACGGTTTTCACCACGCGGTGGATGAGATGCGGCAGGTCGCGCCATTTGTAATCGCGGTAGACGAGGAAGGTGACGAGGAAAGCGTAGACGCAGGCGACCGCGGCCGACTCGGTGGGCGTGAACACCCCGGAAAGGATGCCGCCCATGATGATCACGATGGTGACCAGGCCCCAGAGCGCGTCGACCACGATCTTCGGCACCTCGCGCAGCGGGATCGGCCGCTCCCTGGCAAAGCCGCGCTTGCGCGCGGTCCACAGCACGAGCCCCACCAGGCACAGGCCGAACAGCAGCCCGGGGAACACGCCGGCGAGGAAGAGACTCGCGATCGACACCGTGCCGCCGGCCGCGATGGAATAGATCACCGCGTTGTGCGAGGGCGGGATCAGCAGCGCCTGCACCGAGCCGCAGATCGTGACGTTGGTGGCGAAAACCCGCGAGTATCCCTGCTTCACCATCTGCGGGATCATTACCGAGCCGATCGAGGCGGTATCGGCCACCGAGGAGCCCGAGACGCAGCCGAAGAGCGTGCTCGCCAGGATATTGACCAGCGCGAGCCCGCCGCGGATGAAGCCGACGAACACCTTGGCAAGCAGGACCAGCCGCGCCGCCATGCCGCCCTCGGCCATGATGCCGCCGGCGAGCACGAAGAACGGGATCGCGAGCAGCGCGAACTCGTCGACGCCGTCGGACATCTTGATCATCACCGCCTCGAGCGGGATGTCCGCCCATAGCGCGGCGACGATCGCCGAGAGGCCCAGCGCATAGGCGACCGGCACGCCGAGCGCTGCCAACACCGCGAACGAGCCGAGCAGGATCAGGACGTCCATCGGGTTACTCGAGCTCCGCCGCCTGGTCGCTGTACATGACGTCGGTCTTCGGCGGGTCGCCGAGCCAGATGCGCTCGAGGATGAAGAGCAGCGTGAGGACGCCGGCGAGCGGTATCGGCAGGTAGGTGACGCCGACGGAAAGGCCGGGGAAATCCGAGATGCTCTGGTACCAGGTGGTGATGCAGAGCTGCACGCCGTAGACCAGCATGAAGAGCGCCGTGGCGATCATGCAGGCGTCCACGCCCCAGAGCATTATTTTTCTGTTTTTTTCGGGAACTGCATTCAAGAGCGCTTCCACCGCGACGTGGACTTTCGCGCGGTAGACCGCGGCGCCGCCGAGGAACGAGAACATCACCATCATGATCACGGAGGCGGGCTCGGGCCAAGACAGCGCGCTGTCCATCACGTAGCGCATGAACACGCCGAGCGGGATGATCAGCGTGATCACCACCAGCGCGACGCCGGAAATGACAATGCAGGCCAGGTACAGCGCCTGCATTGCCTGCCGGTAGCGGGCTTTCATGGAAAAAGCCCGTTTTTCGCGGAAGCCGCTACTTCGTGTCCTCGATGCGCTTGATCAGCGCGGCGTGCTTGGAGCCGTACTTCTCACGCACCGGCTTGGTGGCGTCGTAGAACGCCTTCTTGTCGACCTTCACGAACTGCACGCCGGCGGCCTTGAGCTTGGCCTCGGACTCGCCGACCATCTTGTCCCACAGGCCGCGCTGCTCCATCTGCGCCTCGCGCGAGAACTTGCGGATCATGTCCTGGTCGGCCTTGGAGAGCTTGTCCCAGGTTACCTTCGAGAAGACGAAAATCTCGGGAATGATGAGGTGGCCAGTCAGGCTGTAGACCTTTGCCACCTCGTAGTGCTTGTGGGTGACGAGCGTCGGCGGGTTGTTCTCCGCGCCGTCGACGACGCCGGTCTGCAGCGCCGAAAACAGCTCGCTGAAGCCCATCGAAATGCCGTTGCCGCCCATCGCGTTCATGGTCTCGACGAAGATCGGATTGCCCATCATGCGGATCTTCTGGCCCTTGAGGTCGGCGGGCTTGGTGACCGGTTTCTTGGAGTAGACGTTGCGCGTGCCGGCGTCCATCCAGCCCAGGACCACCAGCTTCGAGCGCGGGTCCTTGGTGACCTTCTCCAGGAGCTCCTTGCCGATCGGGCCGTCGATCACCTTCCTCATGTGCTGTTCGTCGCGGAACACGAACGGCAGGTTGAACACGTTGAGCTCATCCACGATGGGCCCCATGGGGCCCACGGAAATCCGCGCGATCTGCAGCGCGCCGACCTGGGCCTGCTCGATCATCTCCTTCTCGCCGCCGAGCTGCATGGCCGGGAACATCTGGATCGACAGGCGGCCGTTGGTGGCCTTCTCGAGCTTGGCGCCCATGCGCACCATCGCCTCCACGGTGGGGTAGCCGAGCGGGTGCACGTCGGAGGCCTTGAGAACCATCTTCTGCTGCGCGACGCCGGCCACGGGGACGGCGCAAATGCAGGCGGCCGCGAGGGCGGCGCCGATCAAGCGGCGGCGGTATGCCATGGGACCTCTCCTCTGGTAAGATTCGTCAGTCATCATACAACCAAGGCCATGGACGTCAAGATCAGGCCGCTTGCCGCGGCGCGCAAACTCTCGCGAGGGCTGTTCGAGCAGCTCGCCGAGCAGATCAAGGGCGGCCGGCTCGCCCCCGGGTCGCGCCTGCCCACCGAGCAGGAGCTGACGCGCGCCGCCCGGGTGAGCCGCACCGTGGTGCGCGAGGCGGTGGCGGCGCTGCGCGCCGAAGGACTGGTGGTGACCCGGCAGGGCGTCGGTGCATTCGTCTCGGCGGAGCCGCAGCGCGCCCCCTTCCGCATCGAGCCCGAGCGGCTGCAGACCCTCGGCAACATCCTGAACGTCATGGAGCTGCGCCTCGGCGTCGAGATCGAGTCCGCGGGCCTCGCCGCCGAGCGCGCCTCGCGCGGCCAGCTGCGCGCGATCGGCGCGGCGCTGGAGGCGATCGGGCGCGCCGCCGAGGAGGGCGAGTCGGCGATCGACGAGGACCTCGCTTTCCATCGCGCCATCGCCGAGTCCACCGGCAATGCGGAGTTCCCGAGGTTCCTGCAGTTCATCGGCCTGCACCTCATCCCGCGGCGCACCGTGAGCGGCCTGCCCGAGCGCATGGGAGGGCAGCGCGCCTACCTCGCGCTGATCCAGGAAGAGCATCGCAGGATCTACCAGGCGATCGAGAGCCGCGACGCAAGAGCGGCGCGCGAGGCGATGCGCCGCCACCTCACGCGCTCCCTGGAGCGCTACCGCAAGCTCGCGGCTGAACGACAAAAAGCCGCTTGAAAATCCTGCTCACGCATTCGCCGGAGGCGCTGGCGAACTATTACGGCGCGCGCGCGCTGGCGGGCTTGAGGCTGGTCGGCGAAGTAAAGCTCAATGAAAAGCATGATTCTCTGGAAGGCGAATCCCTGGTTGCGGCCGCTTCCGACTGCGATCTGATCGTCTCCTATCGCCAGTCGCCTGCGCCCGCGCAGCTCTTCGAGCGCCTGCCGCGCCTGGTGGCTTTCCTGCGCTGCGCCATCGACATCCGCAACGTCGATGTGGCGGCTGCGAGCAAGGCCGGCGTCCTGGTGACGCAGGCGAGCGCCGGGTTCATTACTTCGGTAAGCGAGATGGTGCTCGGCTTCCTTGTCGACTTGTCGAGGGGCATCACGCGCTCGGCGACGCTGTATCACGAAGGCGAGGTTCCAAAAGCCGAGATGGGCCGCGAGCTCAAGGGCAGTACTCTCGGAGTCATCGGCTGCGGCGCCATCGGCGAAGAGGTGGTCCGCATCGGAAAAGCCCTCGGCATGCGCGTCCTGGTAAACGATCCTTACCGGAAGGTCGAGCAGGTGCCGCTCGATACGCTGCTGCGGGAATCCGACTACGTCGTGCCGCTCGCAGTCGCGACACCGGAAACCGAGAATCTCATCGGTAAGGATGCCCTTGCAAAAATGAAGCGCGGCGCATACTTGATCAACGTTTCGCGCGGCAACCTGGTCGACGAGGCGGCGCTCGAGGCGGCGCTCGATTCCGGGCGTCTCGCCGGCTGCGCCATGGACGTCGGCCGCGCGCCCGACCAGATGCCGACGCCGCGGCTCGCGGCGCGCCGCGACGTGATCGCGACGCCGCACGCCGCCGGGCTGACGGCTCCGGCGATCGAGCATCAGTCTCTCGAGACCGTGGCGCAGGCCGCCGAGATCGTGAAGGGGCGCGTTCCCAAGGGCGCCGTCAATGCAGGCGACTGGAGGAGGAAACCAAAAGGATGAAAACAGTCCTCATCACCGGAGCTGCCGGGGACGTCGGCACGCACCTGGCGCGCGAGCTCGCAGGAAAGTACAAGCTGCGGCTATCCGACCGGCGCCCCCTGAAGCCGCCCAAAGGGCAGACTTTCATGAAGGCCGATATCGCGAAGATGTCGGATGCGCTGCGCATCACGAAGGGCGTCGACGCCATCGTGCACCTCGGCGGGTACTCTGTCGAAGGGCCCTGGGAGGCGATTCTCCGGGCCAACATTGTCGGCTGCTACAACGTGTTCGAGGCGGCGCGCAGGAACGGCGTGAAGCGCATCCTTTTTCCCACCAGCAATCATGCGGTGGGCTTCTACCGCCGCGACCAGGTCATCGACCACCGCGTCTATCCCAGGCCGGACAGCCGCTACGGCGTGTCGAAGGTGTTCGGCGAGGCGCTCGGCAGCCTGTATGCCGACAAGTACGGCATGGAGGTGTTCATGATGCGCATCGGCAACGTCAATCCCGCGCCGATCGACAAGCGGCGGCTTTCGATCTGGTTCAGCCCGCGCGACCTGGCGCAGCTGGTCGCGATCGGCATCGAGCATCCCGACATCCGCTTCGAGATCGTGTACGGGGTCTCGGGCAACAGGCGCAGCTGGTACGACAATTCGAATGCGGCGCGGCTGGGCTACCGGCCGCAGGACGACGCGGAGTCGTTTGCAAAGGAAATCCTTGCAAAAGAAAAGCCGGGGGATCCGCAGGCCGAGATGTACCAGGGCGGAATCTTCGTCGTCGAGGAGGACGTCCCGCTGCCGGGAGCGGCCAGGAAGCCACGGAGGAAGCGGAAGTGAGAGTTTCCGTCCCGAAAGGCGCGTGCGACACGCACATGCACATCTACGACGAAAGCGCTCCGGGTGCCCCGGGCACCTTCACGCCCGGGCATTTTCCGGTCGAGGACTATCAGGCAATGCAGAAGCGCCTGGGCCTCGAGCGCGTCATCGTGGTCCAGCCCAACGCCTACGCCGACGACAATCGCGTCACGCTGGACGCGATAAGGAAGATCGGAAAAAACGCGAAAGGCGTGGCCGTAGTCAAGCGCAGCGTCTCCGATGCCGAGCTCGAGCGCCTCACCAGGGCCGGGATCTGCGCGCTGCGCATCATGACGCTGCACGGCGGCACGCTCGGCTTCGACGTCATGGACGAGCTCATGGCGCGCGTGCATGCCTTCGGCTGGCACGCCAATATCCAGCTCGACGGGCGCGAGATGCCGAAGGTCGAGGCGCAGATCAGGCGACTGCCGGGAAAGTTCGTCATCGATCACACCGGGAAGTTCCTGGAGCCGGTGGCAACTTCTTCTGATCCGTTCAAATCCCTGCTTCGATTGGTCGACACGGGCCGCTGCTGGGTCAAACTTTCGGCGCCTTACGAGACCTCGAAGGCCGGCGCGCCGAAATACGAAGACGTCGGTCGGCTGGCGAAGGCGCTCGTGAAACACGCCCCCGAGCGCATGCTTTGGGCTTCCAATTGGCCGCACCCCTCATCACGGCAGAATCTTCCAAAAGATGAAGATCTGCTCGAGCTGCTCGCCGACTGGGCCCCGGAGGAGAAGACCCGCAACAGGATCCTCGCGGACAATCCGGCGCAGCTCTATGGCTTCTAGGATCCGCGAGATCGTTGTCATCGACCAGGAAGTGCGCAGCGAAGCCGGCCGCGAGCTTGCCACGCCGACGCGCCGCGTCGCTGCCGCCGCGGTGCTCGAGAACCCGCTCGCCGGCAAGCCGGCCGCGGACGACCTGTCGGAGCTGGTGGATATTTCGGTGCAGGCGGGCAAGCTGCTCACCGCGCGCGTGCTCGCCGCGCTCGCGCCGCTCAAGCCGCGCGCGTACGGCAAGGCCGCGCTCGTCGGCACGGCGGGCGATCTCGAGCACGGCGCCGCCATGATCCACGTGAAGATCGGGCTCGCCATGCGCGAAGGCGCCGGCGGCGGGCCGGCGCTGATTCCCGGCAACGCCAAGGTCGGCGCGCCGGGCACGCCGATCGACATCGTCTTCGGCGGCATGGAAGACGCCTGGGACTACGACGCGATGGACACGATGCAGATCTCGGTTCCCGACGCGCCGCGGCCGCACGAGATCCTGCTCGCGGTCGCCTTTCTCGCCGGCGCTCGCCCGAACGCGCGCATCAAGGGCGCATCGCAGGCGCAGGTCAGCGCGCTGGTGAGCAAAATGAAGCGATCAGCCGGCTAACGCTGTCCGGTGCTTCGAGTTGCGGGAAGTGTCCGACGCCGGGCACGACTTCGATGCGCGCTTTCGGCACCTGGCTGCGCACGAAGTCGAGCCAGGGAGAGCTGTCGCCGGCTTTGAGCGCAACGCGTTTGCGCTCCGGGCTGAGCGTGGTGCTCTGGATGACCATGAGCGGCGCCGCGAGGCCGGCGAGCGCCGGCTCCATATTGCGCGCATCCCAGCCCACCAGGCGCGGAAAGAGCGCCGCGCCGATCTCTTCGGGCAGGCGAGCCGCGCGCTCGACCGTATCGCTCTTCAGCCGCGGATCGCTCGAAGCGAGGAACATGTCCTCGAAGAGCTTGCGCGCGAAGCTCGCGTAGCCGGCGGCGCGGATCGCCTGCTCCGTCGCGCGCTCCGCCTCGGCCGCGTCGCCGGCGCCGATGCGGCTGCCGTCGACGAGCACCAGGCCGCCGACGCGCTGCGGATCGAGCCGCGCGGCTTCCAGCACCACACGACAGCCCATGCTGTGGCCGACGAGGATCGCTTTCGAAAGCTCGAGGTTTGCGAGCAGTGCGGCGACGTCGCCGCCGTAATGCTCGATCGAGCACTCGTGCGGCCGGCCCGGGGTCGCGCCGTGGCCGCGTAAATCGCAAGCCACGACCTCGTGAAGCTTCTGCAGTTCTTCCAGCTGAAACGTCCAGTCCGCGTGGCTGCAGGCGAAGCCGTGCACGAAAACGAGCGGCGGCGCTCCCCGCCCTTGTTGCACATAGTTCAAGTCACTCCTCGGCAGCCGCCGGCTTGTGGGCCGATACCAGCTTGTGCTGCAGCTGCGGGGGCGCGGGCTCGTAGTGGCTGAACTCCAGGCTGTACGAGCCGTGGCCCGCGGTGATCGACTTCAGGCGCGCGGGGAAATGCTCGAGCTCCGAAAGCGGCGCCTGCGCGGAGATCTGCACGACGCCCGGGCGCGGCGCGTCGGAGCCCTTGATCTGGCCGCGATGCCCTGAAAGCTCGCCCGCGATATCGCCCATCTTGGCGTCCGGCGCGATGATCTCGACGTTGACGATCGGCTCGAGCACGATGGGACGCGCTTTTCCAAGCGCGTCGAGGAAGGCCTTGCGCCCGGCCGACATGAAGGCCACGTCCTTGGAGTCCACGGGGTGGCTCTTGCCGTCGTAGACGATCACGCGCACGTCCTGCAGCGGGAAGCCAGCGAGATAGCCGGTCTCGAGCACGCTCCTCACGCCCTTCTCGACCGACGGGATGAACTGGTTCGGGATCGCGCCGCCTTTCACGCTGTCGACGAACTCGAAGCCGGAGCCGCGCGGCAGCGGCTCGACCTTCAAGAAGACCTCGCCGAACTGCCCGGCGCCGCCGGTCTGCTTCTTGTGGCGGCTGTGCCCCTCGGCGCGCACCGCGATCGTCTCGCGGTACGGAATCGACGGCGGGCGCGTGTCGAGCTCGAGCTTGTACTGCGACGACATCTTCTCGAGCACGGTTTTGAGGTGCATCTCGCCGAGGCCGCGCATCACCGTCTCGTTGGCCTGCGCGTTGTGCTCGATGCGAAAGCACGGGTCTTCCGCCATGATCTTGTGCAGCACGTCGGACACCTTCTGCTCGTCGCCGCGCTTCCGCGACTGCACGGCGAGGCCGAACACCGCGGTCGGAAGCTCGAGCGGCCGCGCGTGCACGTGCGCGTCCGCGGGCGAGTCGTGCAGGATGTGGTCGAACTGGATGTCGTCGATCTTCGCGATGGCGCAGACGTCGCCGGGAATCGCCTCGTGCACCTCGCTCTGGTGCTTTCCGCGCAGCATGTAGAGGTGCCCGGCCTTGATCGGCTTGCGGCCCTCGCCGACGTAGAGCTGGGTCCCGGGCGTCAGCCTGCCCTGGTGCACCCGGAACACCGCCAGCCGCCCGATGTAAGGATCGATCTCGACCTTGAAGACGTGCGCGAGGACGTGCTTCCCCGGGTCGGGCGCCGGCTGCAGGTCGGTGGCGGCGCCTCCGCCCGTGGGCGTGCTGAGGTAGGCCGGCGGGTTGCCTTCCGTGGGGTTCGGCAGCAGGCTGACGATCACCTCCAGCAACTGGGCCACGCCGGCGCCGGTTTTCGCCGAGGTGAACACCACCGGGACGAGATGGCCTTCGCGCAGCGCGCGCTCGAGGGGCTCGTGCAGCTCCTCGGGGGTGACCTCGCCCTTTTCGAGGTAGGCCTCCATCAGCTTCTCGTCGACCTCGACCACCTGGTCGACGAGCTTGCGATGCGCTTCGCCGACGGAGGAGAAATCCGCCTCGCCGGACGGGGTGAAAAAGCAGTCCGACACCTTGGCCCGGTTGCCGGAGGGAAGATTGAGCGGCAGGCACTCCTTGCCGAAGGCCTGCTGGATGCGCTCGAGCAGATCCTGCAGGTCGACGTTGTCGGCGTCGATCTTGTTGACGATGATCAGACGGTCCAGGCCGCGCTTGGCCGCCCACTGCATGAAGCGCGGCGTCATCATCTCGATGCCGTTCTGCGCGCTGATCACGATGGCGGCGGTCTCCACCGCGGCGAGCGCTGGCAGCGAATGGCCGAGGAAGTCGGGGTAGCCGGGGGTGTCGAGCAGATGAATCCTTGTTTCCTGAAAATCAAAGCTCGCAACGGCGAGCTTCAGGGAATGCTGCAGCTCCTTTTCGAGCGCGGTGTAGTCGCAGACGGTAGTGCCGCGCTCGACGCTGCCCGGCGCGGGGATCGCCCCCGCGCCCGCGAGCAGCGCCTCGGCCAGGGTGGTCTTTCCCGCCCCCGCCTGGCCGACGAGCGCTATCGTCCTGATGCGTTTGATGGAATGTGACAAGGGCCTTCCTCCTGTGACGAGGTCATCTTACCGCGGCACGTGCCGCGGGGTCGAGACCGCGAGGAGGATCCCGCGCGGGCGGGTCGAGCTAAATCTGTGCGACTATGGGCAGGGTGTCGGCGGGCAGGCGCCGGACCCCGAGCCGCTTGCCGTCCCGGAGCCCGATTGCGTTTGCTGCTGCTGT
>Ga0114945_10001931_pt1 | contig 12499 bp, 9 predicted proteins | sample OV2TP3_FD_87194 | JGI IMG/M metagenome (GOLD analysis project Ga0114945, IMG submission 87194) | Hot spring microbial communities from Beatty, Nevada to study Microbial Dark Matter (Phase II) - OV2 TP3 | ecosystem: Environmental > Aquatic > Thermal springs > Hot (42-90C) | place: USA: Beatty... | reverse complement strand
GCGCCTGCGCGATCCGGCGCTGATGGGCTTCTTCCTGGAGCGCGCCGCCTGCGTCGTCGCGCCTTCCGAGTCGCTGCGCTCCTGGATCCGCGGCATCGCGCGCCGCGCGCACGCGGTGTGCGTGCCGAACCCGGTCGCGGTGGCCCCCGAGGCGCAACGCGAGCCGCGCCCGAACCTGGTGCTGTTTCTCGGCAGGCTGGAGGCGGCGAAGGGGGTGTTCGACGTTCTGGAGGCGGTGTCGGCGCTGCGTCCCACGGTGCCCGACGTGCGCCTGGTATGCGCCGGAGACGGCGATCGCGTCGCCGTGGCGCGATACGCCGAGCGGCTGGGTATCGCCGACGCGGTGAAGTTCACGGGCTGGGTCGGCCCTTCGGGCAAGCGCGCGCTGCTCGAGGCCGCCGCGGTCTTCGTGCTGCCCTCCTACGAGGAGGCGATGCCGATGAGCCTGCTCGAGGCGATGAGCGCCGGCCTTCCGGCCATCGTCTCGCCGGTCGGGGGAATTCCCGAGGTCGTGGTCGACGGCGTCACCGGCTTCCTGGTCGCGCCGGGCGATACGGCCAGCCTGCAGCGGCTACTGAGAAAGGTATTGCTCGACCGCGGCCTCGCGGCGCGCATCGGCGCCGCGGCGCGCGAGTCCGCGCGGCTGCGCTTCGCGCCTGAGCGCGCGCTGCCCAAGCTCGAGGAAATCTACGCGGCGCTCGGCCTGAAAGAGGCGGCTTGAAGCGTCCCGCCGTCCTGCTGCTCGGCCCGAGCCGCGACGCGATCAGCGGCGTCGCCACGCACCTCGATTCGCTGCTCGGCTCGAAGCTCGCCGCCGAGTTCGCGCTCGAGCATTTCCAGACCGGCAGCGAAGGCCGAGCCGAAAGCCTCCCCGGCCGGCTGTGGCGGCTCGCCGCGAGCCCGTTTGCGCTGGCGGCCTCGATCGTGCGCGTGAATGCCGCGCTGGTGCACCTCAACACCTCGCTCAATGCACGCGCCTTCTGGCGCGACATCGCCTACCTGCTGGTCGCGAGGCTGTGCGGCGCGCGCGTGATCTACCAGGTGCACGGCGGGGCGCTCGCCGAGTTTGCCGCGAAGAGCCGGGCGCTCGCCGCGTTCCTGCGCGCGGTCCTGCGCTGGCCCGACGCGATCGTGGTGCTGTCGCGCTCCGAGCTCGAGGCCTGTCGCGCCCTGGTGCCGGGCCAGGCCGTCGAGCTGGTGCCGAACGGCGTCGATACCGCGCTTTACCGCCATGAGCGCAGCCCGAGCGCAACGCCTGCGCTGCGGCTCGTCTACGTCGGCCGGCTCGCGCCGGGCAAGGGGCTGCTCGAAGCGATCGAAGCGCTGCGGCTCGCGCGCATGCGCGGAACCGCGGCGCGGCTGATCATTGCCGGCGGCGGCCCGGAAGAGGCCCGCCTGCGCCGGCGCGTGCGCGAAGCCGGCTTGCTGCGGGAAATCTCCTTCGCCGGCCCTTGCTACGGCGAGCGCAAGGCGAAGCTGCTCAGCCAGGCCGATGCGCTGCTGCTTGCGAGCTACGCCGAAGGCCTGCCTTACGCGCTGCTCGAGGCCATGGCGGCGGGCGTAGTGCCTATCGTCACCCGCGTCGGTGCGATCCCGGAGGTGGTGGCCGAAGGCAGGCACGGCCTGTTCGTCGCGCGCCGCGATCCCGAGGCGATCGCCCGCGCCATCGCCGCCCTGGCGCTCGACCGCGGCGCCCTCGCGCGCATGAGCGCGGCCTGCCGCAAGCGCATCGCCGCCGCGTACTCGATCGAGCGCGTCGCGGCCGACTTCGCAGCCCTCTACGCCGCGCTTTGCGCGGCGCGTTCTCCCGGAACGATCTTCTGAGGAAGCCATGGGCTGCATCGCAGGCTGGATAGCCGGATCGGGCAAGGCGCCCGACGAAAGCACCATCGCGCCGATGCTGGAGGCGCTCGCGCACCGCAGCACCGGCGGCGAAAGCTACTGCGCCGCGGTCGAGCACCGTGCAGGGCGCGAGCTGGTCCTCGGCGCCACGCTGTGCGACAGCGCCGCGCGCATCTCGCTCGCCCTCGACGGCGCCATCGTCAACCGCGCCGAGCTGCGCGGCGCTCTGGCGAGGCGGGGCTACCGCCTTGCGCTCGGCTCCGACACCGAGCTGGCGCTGCGCGCCTACCAGCACTGGGACAAGGACGTCGTGAAGCACCTGCGAGGCGCATTCGCGCTCGCGCTGTGGGACGGGGCGAAGGAGCGCCTGCTGCTGGCGCGCGACCGCTTCGGCGAAAAGCCGCTGTACCTGCACGAGTCGGGCGGCGCGCTCCACTTCGCATCCGAGATGAAGGCGCTGCTCGAGGTTCCCGGGATAGGGACCGAGATCGATCTCGCGGCGGTGTGGGACTACCTCGCCTACCGCTACGTTCCCGGCCCGCGCACGCTGATCGCGGGCATCCGCAAGCTCGCGCCCGGCAGCTATGCGCTGTGGCAGTTCGGCCGGCTGCGCGAGACGCAGTACTGGTCGCCTCCCGACCGCAGTCCGATCCATCGCAACGGCTCCGAGGCGCAGCCGGTCGAGGCTTTCATCGACGCCCTGGACGATGCGGTCGAGCTGCGGATGGCGGGCGATGCGCCGGCCGGGGCGTTCCTCTCCGGCGGCCTGGACTCGGCCGCCGTCGTGGCGCTGATGAGCCGGCACAACTCCCGGCTCAGCACCTTCTCCGCCGGCTTCGCGGAGGACAAGGCGAGCGAGCTCCCCGCGGCCGCGCGGGCGGCGAAGCATTTCGGCACCTCGCACCACGAGATCGTGCTCGCGCAGCGCGACGTCATCGCGCGCCTGCCGCGGCTGGTCGCGTGGCGCGATGCGCCGGTGTCGCGCGCCTCCGATGTCGCGCTGCACCTGCTGGCAGCCGAAGCCGCACGCAAGGTGAAGGTCGTTCTCACCGGCGAAGGCGGCGACGAGATCCTGGGCGGCTACCGCAGGCACGCGGCAGAGCGCTTCGCGTGGGCTTTCGGCTGCTTTCCCACGCTGCTCGGGATGATGCGGCCGCTGCTCGGCGCCTTTCCCGCGCTGCGCACGGCGGCCGCTACTCTAAGGCTCGCGGACTGGCGCGAGCGCTGCCTGCGCTGGGGCGGCGTGCTCGACCGCGCCGAGCGGGATCGCTTTTCGACCCTGAAGATGAACGGGAATCTTCTGGAAGGCATCAACCCCGACCCCCGCGCCAGCCGGTTGCGGCGCATGCTCTACTTCGAGCAGGCGAGCTGGCTGCCCGACAACCTCCTGGAGCGCGACGACCGTATGACGATGGCCGCCTCGCTCGAGGCGCGCGCGCCGTTCCTCGACCACCGCCTCGCCGAATACGTCTCGCGGCTGCCCGACGCGCTGCGGGTGCGGGGGCTGTCGACGAAGTGGATCCTGCGCCAGGCCGGCAGGCGGCTGATCGGGGGCCGCAGCCTCGAGCCGCGCCAGGCCGGCTTCCGCATACCGGTGGGGAGCCTGCTGCGCGGCGAGATGCGCGATTTCCTGCTCGATCACCTGCGCGGCCCCGGATCGCGCACGCGCTGCTACTACGAGCCGCGGGTGCTCGACCGCGTTCTCGACCGGCATCTCGCCGGCCGGGCCAATCACGAAGAGCTGCTGTGGACGCTTCTGAACCTCGAAATCTGGCACCGGACCTGCCACCGCGCCTGAAGCGCAAGCTGGCGTGGCGCCTCAACCGGCTGCGATGCATGACGCCGCTCGAAATGGCGCACCGCGCCGTGCGCGCGGCGCAGGCGCGCGCCGAGCGCGCCGGGCTGCTCGGCGCGCCCGCGGTTCCCGAGCCCGACTTCGCGGCGGGCTTCCAGCCGTGGCTCCACGCCGGCGCGAAAGTCGACGCGGCGTGCACACTCGCCGCCGCGGAGCGCGTCGTCGAGGGCCGGCTCGATGTGTTCGCGCTGCGCAGCCTGGAAGTCGGCGCGCCGCCGCGCTGGAACCGGGATCCCAAGTCGGGCATCGAGGCGCCGCTCGCCTTCGGCAAGCAGCTCGACTACCGCGACCCGGACACCGTCGGCGACATCAAGTACCTGTGGGAGCCGAACCGCCACCTGCACCTCGTCACGCTGGCCCAGGCCTGGTGCCTGACCAGGGACGCCAGATACTTCGACACGCTGCGGCTGCACCTGGAGAGCTGGTTCGCCGCCTGCCCTTACGGCCTGGGGCCGAACTGGTCGAGCGCCCTCGAGGTCGCGCTGCGGCTGCTCAGCTGGTCGGCGGCCTGGCAACTGCTTGGTTTCGAGATTCTGAAAAAAAACCCTTCGTTCCGGGCGGCGTGGCTGCGCTCGGTGTACCAGCACGCCGAGTTCATCCGCGGCTGGTTCTCGATCCACTCCTCGGCCAACAACCACCTGATCGGCGAGGCGGCCGGGCTTTTCGCCGCGGCGCTCACCTGGCCGTACTGGCCGCGCGCCCGCCGCTGGCTCGACTCGTCGAGGAAGATCCTCGAACGGGAAGCCCTGGCGCAGAACGCCCCGGACGGGGTCAACCGCGAGCAGGCCGTGTGGTACCAGCAGTTCGTGCTCGAGCTGCTGCTGCAGTGCCTGCTCGCCGGCAAGGCGAACCGGCAGTGGTTCTCGGCCGACTACGAATCGCGGATCGAAGCCATGATGGACTTCATCGCCTCGATCATGGACGCCGGCGGCAACGTGCCGATGCTCGGCGATGCCGACGACGGGCGTGCCATGCGGTTTTCAGGGGAAATTTCCCCTTACCAGTCGCTGCTCGCGGTAGGAGCGATCCTGTTCCGCCGCGGCGACTTCAAGCTCAAGGCGCAGCGCCTCGATGACCGCGCGCGCTGGCTGTTCGGCGCCGCGGCCGACGCGCAGTTCGAGGCCCTGGACACCGAGAAGACGCGGCTGCCGCCGCGCCAGAGCTTTCCGGAGGGCGGCTACTACGTGCTCGGCTGCGAATTCGAGACGCCGAACGAGATCCGCCTGGTGGCCGATGCCGGGCCGCTCGGCTACCGCTCGATCGCGGCGCACGGGCATGCCGACGCGCTGTCGTTCACGCTCTCGGCGGGAGGCCGGGAATTCCTCATCGATCCCGGCACCTACGCCTACCACACGCAGGGGCGCTGGCGGCAGTACTTCCGCGGCACGGCCGCGCACAACACCGTGCGCATCGACGGCCTCGACCAGTCGGTGCAGGGCGGCAACTTCATGTGGCTCGCGAAGGCGCGCGCCGGCTGCAGCCTGTGGCTCTCCTCGGGCGACAGGGACAGCTTCGAGGGCTGGCACCACGGCTACCTGAGGCTCGACGACCCGGTGAAGCACCGGCGCCTCATCGAGCTCGACAAGAAGGCGCGGCGGGTGGTGATCGAGGACACCCTGGAGATGGCCGAAGCGCACGACGTCGAGCTGCTGTTCCACTGCCACGAGGCGAGCAGTGTCGACGCCGTGGCGGGAGGGTTCCTGGTTTCCCGCGACGCAGCCTCGATCAGGCTGCTGCTTCCCGGAAACGGAGCCGCGAGCGTCTATCGCGGCTCGGCTGCGCCGATCTTCGGCTGGGTGTCGCGCGGCTTCGACCGCCGCGAGCCGGCGACCACCATCGTCTGGCGCGCGCGGCCCGCCGGGAAGTGCCTGCTGCGCACCGAAATCGTCGTTCCCGGGGCCCGCGGCGCCTGCTCCGTGGTCAGGCGCCCCAGAAGCTCGCCGATGCCGCGCAGCGACAGCTTGTAGTCGATCTCGACGTTGCGCAGCGCGCTCAAGGGCATCGACGGGAGCAGCGCTTCCTCCGGGTCCTGCACGATCGCCGTGCCGCCCCTGCGCTTGATCGCCCCCAGTCCCGCGGTGCCGTCGTCCAGCGCTCCGGTGAGCACCACGCCGATGACGCGCGGTCCGTAGGCGTCGGCCGCGGAGCGGAACAGCGGATCGACGGCCGGCCGGAAGCGGGTCCCCCTCGGGCGCCTGGTGAGGCGGATGAGTCCGGGGTCCACCACCATGTGGTAGCCGGCGCGAGCGACGTAGATGCGCTGCGGCACGATCCTCTCGCCGTCCTTCGGCTGCAGGGCCCGGAGCGCTCCGGCGTTCTGCAGCAGCGCCGGCAGCACGCTGTCGCGCAGGCCGGGGGCCATGTGCCACACCACGAACAGGGTCGCGCGCAGGCTCCGGGGCAGGGCGCCGACGAGCTCCTCCAGCGCCTCCATGCCGCCCGCCGAGGCGCCGATCACGACGACGTCCTTCTTCGCCATGGCGGTGTCATGCTAGGGCGACGCAGCCGCGTGGACTATCGCTGCACCCTTATTTGACAGTCGTGGAATACCGGCCCCCTGTCGGTGGCCACCGACACGGGCTACTGCATTTCCTCCATCTGCAGAATGACGCCCTCGCGCTTCTCGCCGGGGCCGGTGAACGGGCTGCAGGTGACGCGGCACTTGATCGCCTTGCCGCGCCGGTTGACGGCGTCGAGCACCACTTCGCTCGAGCCGCCCTCGCCCTGCAGGCAGCCGCGGATCGCGCCGCGCAGCTCCGCCACCGGCAGCCCGATGTCGAGGTTGAGCAGCGATTTGCCGCGCACCTCGTCGGCGCGCAGGCCCCAGAGGTCCTCTGCGCGGTGGTTCCAGCTCAGCACGTCGAGGTTGTGGTTCACCACCACCGACGCGCTGCGCAGGCTGCCGAGCACCGATTCGAGGAAGGCGTTGGCCCGGTCGGCCTCGTCGGTGCGCCGGCGCAGCTCCTCGTTGAGCGCCCGCAGCTCTTCGTTGCTCGACTGCAGCTCCTCGTTCATGGTCTCGAGCTCTTCGTTGGTCGACTGCAGCTCCTCGTTGGTGGTCTCGAGCTCCTCGTTGGAGGACTGCAGCTCCTCGTTGGTGGTCGCGAGCTCCTCGTTGGAGGACCGCAGCTCCTCGCTCGTGGTCTGCAGCTCCTCCCTGGAGTTGCGCAGCTCCTCCTGCAGGGCGTGGGAGCGCGTGACGTCGACGAAAGTGACGCCGGTGCCGAGCGCGAGCTGGGCCTCGTCGTAGAGCGGCTGCACCAGGATGTCGAGGAACTGCAGCTCGCCGCCGGCGAGGTGCCGCTCGACGGCGGCCTGCGTCACTGCGCGCCGCTCGAAGCTCGCCTGCTCGATGAGGGCGCGCAGGTCCGCCGGGCGATGGGAGACCTCCAGGTCCTGCAGCGGCCGGCCCACGTCCTTCGGCGTCAGGCCGAACAGCAGCCGCGCGCGGAGGTTGGCGAACGCGAGATTACCCTTGGCATCGACGACGATGCGCGCCACGGGGAATTCGTCGCTCGCCTGGTCGTCGAGGAGGCGGTTCGGGTTCATGTCGGCTCCATTATCGTTCACCGCGGCGGGTGCCGCGGGGCGCCGGGCGCCGGGCTGCGGCACCTTCGCGAACACGCGGCTTTTCTGGTCGACCGGGGTGAACAGCCGCGACGGCGTGAGCAGCATCTCGGAGCGGCCGACGAACAGGAAGCCGCTCGCGTCGCTGCTTGCGCCGAGCGCGTAGTGGAAGCGCGACAGGATGCGCGCCTGCGTCTCGGCGTTGAAGTACATCAGGGTGTTGCGGCAGGCGAGGAGATCGAGCCGCGAGATCGGCGCATCCTGCACCAGGTCGTTGCGCCCGAAGATGAGCGAGCGCCTCAGGTCGGCGCGGAACACGTGGCGCGCGCCGGAGCGCTCGAAATACTTCTCGCGCAGCGCGGCGCTCACCGGCTCGAGATCCTTGGCGCTGTAGCTGGCGAGGCGCGCATGGGCGAGCGCCTCCTCGTCGATGTCGGTGGCGTAGATCTTGACGCGCGCGCGCAAGGCGTCGGCGCCCATGGCCTCGGCGAACAGCATGGCGAGGCTGTAGGGCTCTTCGCCGGAGGCGCAGCCCGCCGACCACACGCGCAGCAGGCCGTCGCCCCTGGCGCGCACGATCTGCGGTATCACCTCCTGCTCGACGAACTGCCAGGGCGCGGCATCGCGGAAGAACGACGTCACGTTGATGAGGATGGTGTTGAACAGCAGGGCGAACTCGTCGGGGTGGACTTCGAGGTAGTCGCGGTACTCGTCGAAGCGCTCGATGCCGAGCGTCTGCATGCGCCGGTGCACGCGGCGCATCAGGCTCGGGCGCTTGTAGCCGCGGAAGTCGAAGCCGCGCTCGCGCTGCAGGAAGGCGAGCAGGCCCTCGAAGAGCGCCTCGGAGGTCTCGGTCACCGCACCTCGGCCGCATTGACCAGCTTCTGCAGCGCGGGGCCGATCTCCTCGAGCGGCAGCACGAAGTCGGCGGCGCCGGTCTGGCGCGCCGCCTCCGGCATGCCGGGAAATTCCGAGGTCTTCTCGTCCTGCACGATCACCGTCCCGCCGGTCTTGTTGATCGCGCTCACGCCCATCGCGCCGTCGCTGCCGCTGCCCGAAAGCACCACGGCGATGGAGCGGCTGCGGTAGCTCGCCGCGACCGACTCGAACAGCAGGTCCGCCGACGGGCGCACGAAGTGCACCAGCTCGCTGCGCGAGAGAGACAGCGTGCCGTCCGGGTTCACCAGCAGGTGCCGGTCGGGAGGCGCGACGAAAACCCGCCCGGCGGCAAGCTGGTCGCCCTCGGCCGCCTCCGTCACCTGCAGCGGCGTGCGCTTTCCGAGCAGATCGGCCATCAGGCTGCGGTGCCGGGGATCGAGGTGCTGGACGACGACGATGGCCGCAGGGAAGTCCGCCGGAAGCGCGGCGAGAACTTGCGTCAGTGCCTTCAGGCCGCCCGCCGACGCGGCGAGCGCCACGATCTCGAATGCGGCCATCGGCCAAGCATACAGCGATTATGCGTAGTCCGATCGTCGCATCCCGCGCCCGCGGCTCCGGCCGGACTACGCGGGCGCGCGGCGCGCCGGTAAATCGCTCATGGAAATTCCCGCATCCTCGCGTCGATGAAGATATCCGTGCTGGGCCTCGGGTACGTCGGTACCGTATCCGCGGGATGCTTCGCCAAGGAAGGCCATGAAGTCACCGGCGTCGATCCGGAGCGCACCAAGGTCGACCTGATCAACGCCGGCCGCTCGCCGATCATCGAGAAGGACATCGGCGAGATCATCGCCGAGCAAGTCGCAGCCGGGCGGCTGCGCGCCGCGACCGATCTCGCCGAAGCGCTGCGGCAGACCGACCTCGCCATCGTCTGCGTAGGCACCCCGAGCCTGCCGAACGGCGGCATCGACCTGCGCTACGTGCGCCGCGTGTGCGAGCAGATCGGCCGCACGCTCGCGACGCACCCGGGCGCGCCGGTGATCGTGATGCGCAGCACCATGCTTCCCGGCACCATGCGCGAGGTCGTCATTCCGATTTTGGAAAAATATTCGCAAAAAAAAGCAGGAGAGGAATTCGGCTTGTGCATCAACCCCGAGTTCCTGCGCGAGGGCACCGCGGTGCACGACTACTACCACCCGCCGAAGACCGTGATCGGCGAGGTCAACCGCGCGAGCGGCGATCTCCTCGCGAGCCTCTACGCGCGCACGCCGGGGCCGCTGGTGCGCACCGACATCGAGACCGCCGAGATGGTGAAGTACGCCGACAACTGCTGGCACGCGCTCAAGGTCGGCTTCGCGAACGAGATCGGCAGCCTGTGCAAGGCGCTCGGCGTGGACGCGCACCGCGTGATGGCGATCTTCTGCCAGGACCACAAGCTCAACCTCTCGCCCTATTACCTCAAGCCGGGCTTCGCCTTCGGCGGCTCGTGCCTGCCCAAGGACCTGCGGGCGCTGCTCTACAAGGCGAAGACGCTCGACGTGCTGCTGCCGATCCTCGCCTCGATCCTGCCCTCGAACCAGCTGCAGATCGAGCGCGGCGTGCAGGCCGTGGTGGACAAGGGCGCGAGGAAGGTCGGCATCCTCGGCTTCTCGTTCAAGGCCGGCACCGACGACCTGCGCGAGAGCCCGATGGTCGAGCTCACCGAGCGGCTGATCGGCAAGGGCTACGACCTGCGCGTCTACGACCGCAACGTCAGCCTCGCCTGCCTGCACGGCGCCAACCGCGACTACATCCTCAACCGCATTCCGCACATCTCGCGGCTGATGGTGCCGAGCATCGACGACGTCCTCGATCACGCCCAGACCATCGTCATCGGCAATGCCGCGCCGGAGTTCGCCGACGTGCCCAGGCGCCTCGGCGAAGGCCAGACCATCATCGACTTCGTGCGCGTGTGCGATTCCCGCACCATCCTCGGCGTCTACGAGGGCATATGCTGGTAGCGGCGCGCAGCCCCGACGCGCTGCGCCGGCATTACCTCATCGAGCGCGAGCTCGCCGACCGGCTGCGCTCGGCGCCCGACCGGCTGCGGCGCTCGCTCTATCCCGCGGTGTACGACGAGCTGCTGCGGCGCGTGCCGGACCACCCGCAGCTGCGCGCGCGCTTCGACCCCGGCGAGCTCGACCGGCGCAGCCGCGCCGTGGACCACCAGCTCGCTTTCCTCTCTCCGGCGTTCACGCCGCGCACGGTGTTCATGGAGGTCGGCGCCGGCGACTGCGCGCTGGCGATCCGCGCGGCCGGCTACGTCGAGCGCGTCTACGCCATCGAAGTCTCGGAGAGCATCACCGGCGGCGTGGCTGCGCCTTGCAACTTCAGGCTGGCGCTCTCCGACGGCGTCAGCATCCCGGTCCCCGAGGCATCGGTCGACGTCGCCTTCTCGAACCAGCTGATGGAGCACCTGCACCCGCGCGATGCCGCCGAGCAGCTCGCGAACATCCACCGCGCGCTCGCGCCGGGCGGCGTGTATTTCTGCATCACCCCGAACCGCCTCTACGGGCCGCGCGACATCTCCGCCACCTTCGACGAGGTGGCGACCGGGCTGCACCTGCGCGAGTACAGCGCGCGGGAGCTGCGCAGGCTCTTCCTCGACGCGGGCTTCTCCAGCGTGCGCTTCTACGCCGGCGCGCGCGGAACGTATGCGCGCATTCCTTTCGGAATGATTTCCTTGTTCGAAGAATTCCTCGAAAGCCTTCCCTACCGTATGAGAAAGCGCCTTGCCGACAACGCGCCGGCGCGCGCGCTTCTCGGCCTGAGGGTGGCAGCCGTCAAATGAAGACCTTTTACGTCAGGCCGGCGCGCGCCGAAGGCTACGGCAGCGGCGACGGCTCGAGCTACGAGAGCGCCTGGAACGGAATGCAGGCGGTGGACTGGGACGCGGTGCGCGCCGGCGGGCCGGCCACCCTCTGGGTGTGCGGCGATCCGCAGGGCCAGCCCGGGTTCATGACCATCCACGTCGAGAACAGCTACCTTGAAGCCGCGCCGCATCCTGTTCTTAGTCGAGAATCTCCCCAGCCCGTTTGACCGCAGGGTGTGGCAGGAGGCGGCTGCCCTGCGCGACGCAGGCTACAGCGTGTCGATCATCTGCCCCACCGGACGCGGCTGCGAGCGCAAGTTCGAGGTGATCGACGGCATCCACATCTGGCGCTACGACCTGCCCGTGGAAGGAAGCGGGGCCGCGGGCTATGCGGTCGAGTATGCCAGCGCGCTTTTTCAGACGTTTTTTCTCTCGTGGGTGGTGTTCTTTAGACGAGGCTTCGACGTCATCCACGCCTGCAACCCGCCGGACCTGTTCTTCCTGATCGGCGCGTTCTACAAGCTCTTCGGCAAGAAATTCCTTTTCGATCACCACGACGCCAATCCCGAGCTCTACGAGGCGAAGTTCGGGCGCAAGGACTTTTTCTGGAAAGTCATGCTGTGGCTCGAGCGCATGACGTTCCGCGTCGCCGACGTCTCGATCGCCACCAACGAGTCCTACCGCCGCATCGCCCTGCAGCGCGGCCGCATGCCGCCCGGGCGCGTGTTCGTGGTGCGCAGCGGCCCGAGCCTCGAGCGGATGAAGGTGATTCCTCCCGTGGAATCCCTGAAATGCGGAAAACGCCACCTCGTCGGCTACGTCGGTGTCATGGGGCGGCAGGAGGGCATCGACTACCTGCTGCGCGCGGTCGCGCACATCGTTCACCACGTCGGCCGCCGCGACGTGCACTTCGGCCTGGTCGGGGGCGGCACCTCGCTCGAGGAGATGCGCCGCTTCGCGGCGCGGCTCGGCGTCGCCGGCTACGTCACCTTCACCGGGCGCGTCTCCGACGCCGAGATGCTGGCGATGCTCAATACCGCGGACGTGTGCGTGAACCCGGACGTCGCCAACGACATGAACGACATCTCCACGATGAACAAGATCATGGAGTACATGGCCCTGGGCAAGCCGGTGGTGCAGTTCGACCTCGCCGAGGGGCGCACCTCGGCGCAGGCGGCCTCGCTGTACGCGCGCCACAACGACGCCGTGGACCTGGCGCGCAAGATCCTGGAACTGCTCGACGCCCCGGAGCTGCGCGAGGCGATGGGCGAGTTCGGCCGCAAGCGCGTGCTCGAGGAGCTGGAATGGCGCCACGAGGCGCCGAAGCTCCTCGCCGCCTACGCGGCCCTCGAGCCCGGTAGTCCGTTCGGCCGGGGGCAAGTCTCGGCGTGGCGTCGGGTGCGGCGCGCTATTTTCCCTTTCCTATGAAAACCGCGATGCCTTCCGACCGCTCGTTTGGCTGGACCTTCGCCGGCGTGTTCGCGCTCGGCGGGGTCTTCTATCCCTGG
>Ga0114945_10001930_pt1 | contig 12507 bp, 9 predicted proteins | sample OV2TP3_FD_87194 | JGI IMG/M metagenome (GOLD analysis project Ga0114945, IMG submission 87194) | Hot spring microbial communities from Beatty, Nevada to study Microbial Dark Matter (Phase II) - OV2 TP3 | ecosystem: Environmental > Aquatic > Thermal springs > Hot (42-90C) | place: USA: Beatty... | reverse complement strand
TTTAGAGGCGGGATTTAAGCGGGCCTATCGGATCTTCGAGCATACCTTTCGCACCCAGCTCACGCACCACGGCTACCTCGAACCCCATACCTGCACGGTCAAGGTCGACCCCGCGGGCAAGGTCGAGATCTGGGCTTGCAACAAAGCCCCGTACGAGCTCAGAGATCGGCTGGCGGGAGATCTGCAAATCCCCAGGGAGCGCATCAAAGTCCACATCATGTCGGTGGGCGGCGATTTTGGCGGGAAGGCGTCGCTCATCGATGTCCCCGTCTGTTACTTCCTCGCGGAGCGTACGGGTAGGCCGGCAAAGTTGGTCCTCGAGTACTCCGAGGAACTGATGGCGGCGGCCCACAGACACCCGGGTGTGATCACGCTGCGCACGGGGGTGGAGCGGGACGGGACGCTGACCGCGATCCAGGCCAAGATCGTCTTCAGCGGCGGCGCGTACGCCGCGTTCAAGGCGAATCCGCACGTCACGGTTCTCGGCGGGCGCCGCCTGGCGAGCACTTATCGCGTGCCCGCAATCCACGTTGAGACCTACTGCGCTTACACGAACCAAGTGCCGTGCACGCAGACCCGGACGCCGGGAAGCCCGCAGATCGTCTTCGCGTCGGAATCGCAGATGGACTTGATCGCGCGCGAGCTGGGCTTAGACCCGGTGGAGATTCGCAGGCGGAACCTCCTCGATGACGGGGATGCCTCCCCGATGGGGGAAAAGTGGCAGCACCTGCGGCTGCGCGAGACCTTTGAGAGAGCCATCCGTGCCTCGCGCTGGGGGTCGCGTCTGGGGAGATACCGCGGCCGCGGCGTGGCGCTCTATGAGCGCGGCGCGCCGTCGGGCAAAGCGAGTGCGGCGATCACGCTCGAAGCCGACGGCAGCGTCACCGTGCTAACCGGTTGTCCGGACGTCGGGCCGGGGTTCTACACCGTTGTGCAGCAGATCGTGAGCGAGACGTTGGGCGTGGCGCCTGACCGCGTCAGGGTTCGCTTCGAGGACACCGATAGCCTTCCTTACGATCCCGGCACCGGAGGGAGCAAGTCGACAAACACCTCGGGCCACGCGGCTTACAAGGCGGCGCGCGAGGTGCGTGAGAAACTCTTGGCTCTGGCGGCCCGAGAGTGCGGCTGCGCTGCCGAGCAGGTGCGGCAGGTCAAGGATCGCTTTCTCGGTCCCGGCCGAAAGGGTCTCTCGTTTGAGGAGCTTGTCCGGAGAATGGTTTCGGAAAACGGCGGACCCGTCCAACACTTGACCATGTATGAGCCGAAGGATAACCCTCCGGTGACTTCGTTTGCCGTGCAGGTGGCTGAGGTCGAGGTGGATCCCGAGACGGGTCAGGCCAAAGTGACAAAGATCATCACCGCGCACGACGCCGGTGTCGTGCTCAACAGGCTCACCTATCAGGGTCAGGTCGACGGGGGCGTCATCAATGGGTTGGGCCTGGCGCTCATGGAAGAGACGCCGATGGTGGACGGGCGCATCACGACCCTGAACTTGGGTGAATTCAAGATGCCTTCGATCAAAGACATCCCCAAGCTGACGACCATTCTGCTGGAGAGCCCCACCGGTCCGGCACCTTTCCAAGGCAAAGCGGTGGCGGAGCTCCCCAATGTGCCGACCGCGGCAGCCATCGCCAACGCCATCGACGACGCCGTGAAGGTCCGCCTCTTCGAGCTTCCACTCACAGCGGAGAAGGTATACTGGAAGCTAAAGGGGAAAGGATGAAGGCGGTCCGCTTCCGACTAAATAAAAAAGCCCGATTCTCTCAGCTCCCCCATACCGGTTTCACGTTTGTGTCGAGCCATTTCTTCGGATCTTCCAGGAAGAGCTTGTCCGTGACAGGGACCGCCTTGGTGCCTGCGGGGAAAATCGTTTCAATAGAGGTTTTCGACGGGACTCCCTTGCGCGACACCTCCCGGCCAAGGGAATCTATCGCGGCCTGACCCTCCGGGGTGATCAGCCATTCAGCAAAAAGCTTGGCCGCATTCGGATGCGGCGCTTTGATGTATAGCCCGGCATTGCGCGGAAAAACGACCGGAGGGGCCGAGGCGACGAAATTGATCGGAGTCCCCTTGCCCATTTCGTACACGACGTCATGGAGCAGGGCGGGCATAGCGATGGCGTATTCACCCGCGACCACGAGACGCATCATCGCGCTGGTGCTCTTGTGGACCGGAACGTTAAGGGCCTTGAGTCCCTTGACGAAGCGCGTCCACCTGGCATCGTCTTTCCAAAGAGTCTTTAGACCCGCCAGCATGGAGCTTAACGGACCCGCCCTCATGGGATCATCGAGGGCCACGAGCCCTTTGTACTTGGGATTGGCCACATCCTCCCAAGTCTTGGGCAGATCCTCGCGTTTGATTTTCTTTGTGTTGTAGGTCAACGCCTGGATCTGCAGGCTGACGACAGGTATGGTCGGGTCGTGAAGGATCAAGGAATCCTTCTGCACGGTCTCGTAGGGCTGAATGGCGCCCGCGGCCCTCAGGACAGGTGGCGCGTTATCGGAAAGGATGACATCCACGGTCGCTCGACCGCCTTGATGTTCCGTCAAGACCCTGGCGACGATCTCCGGGTTTCTTCCCTGCCAGTAAGTGGTCTTTATCCCCGCAAAGCGCTTGGAAAAGGCGTCCAAGATTTTGACGATATGCTCGACATCCCAGACCGTGTATACGACCAGGCCGCCCTCTTGCTTGGCCTTTTCGTAGAGGCCGCCGCTTATCTTGTTAAAATTCTCATCCGTTGCCGCCGCTGCCGCCAGGGCATCGCCCCCCAGCGCCATCACAGCGGACAAAGCGGTGACAACTGCAACCATCGAGATTCTCTTTGCCATGGCTCCTATCCTCCCGTCATCAAGACTGCTGAAAGACGCATATTACAAACAGGCCCCCGTTTCAAGGCTAGCGAATAGCTGTGAGGCCGCTCTTTACTTAAAGGCTGAATTTTATATGGAACACCAACTTCGCCACGGATACGGCCGAAATCAGAATGATGAGATAGATCACTCCTCCGGCCGCGGCCTCCGCCCACTGGCCGACCCTGAAGTATTCGAACAGCGTGACAGGCCCGTACTCATTTCCGGGCGCGACAAGCAAAACCGCGACATCTATGTTTCGGATCGCCTCGATGAAGATGTAGAAAAGCGCTCCGGCGACGGAGGGCTTCAAGAGCGGGAGCGTGACCTTGAAGAACACGTGCCTCCAGCGCGCGCCATGAACCCAGGCGGCTTCGTCCAGCTCTTTGTGGATGTTCACGATGGACCCCGAGGCGTTTCTCAGCGCATAGGGGAAATAGGCGACGAAGAGTCCCACTCCGAGGGCCCACAGGGTGTTGTACAGGGGTGTCCCGATGATGACGATGATGAGGCCGAGCGAGAGCACCAGCGGGGGGAAGGCCAAAGGCATGGTTCCGATAAATTCAAAGACCTTGCCGCCGTAGACCTTGGTCCTGTAAATGGTGAAGGCCATCACGATCCCGGCCAGAACAGTTACCACGGCTATGGTGAGCGAGAGGGTGAGAGAGTTGTAAAGACCGCTCACGAAGCTCGGATGGTGCATCACCCTGTAGTAGTTCGAGATGTCTATATTGGCGGGAAACTTTGTGAAAGTCTCGTAGTCGTAATAGGGAATGAGGGATACAACGATCAGCACCAGGAACGGGATCGCTATGCCGACCAGGAAATAGGCGAATACGGCCAGGAACGTGACGTATTTCCATTTCCCTATGTCGATGACCTTCACCCTGTAGCCCTTTCCCGTAATGGTGGCGTATCGCTCCGAGAAGCGCGTCGCCCTGACGTAGAAGAGCAGCGTCACGATGGACATAAAGACCAGTATGGAGCTGTAGGCAGTGGCGAGCCCGGGATTGTATTCGACGGACATGGAGTCATAGACCTTCGAGACAAAGACGTCGATGCCAGCGGGGCTGCCCTGGAGGACCGGCGTCTCGAAGGAGCGCAGTCCCCGCAGGAAGTTCAATACGAAGGCGGAGAGAAAGGCGGGTATCGCCAGGGGAAAAGTAATCCGCAGCATCGTATGCATGGGCTTGCTTCCGGCGATGTAAGCGCTCTCCTCCAGTGAGGGATCGAAGGAGAGAAAGACGGGCAGCAGGAACAGATATCCCAGGGGAACGCAGGCGAGGCCGAAGACCCAGATCATGGCGGAGAGAGAAAAGGCGTTGAAGACCTGTTCCTGTATGCCCAGGCTCTCCCGGAGGAAACTGTTGAGGATGCCCGCCCTCGGCGCCAGCAGAAGGATCCATGCGATGTTCTTCATGATTGGCGGCATGAGTATCGGATAGAGGGGCATGAGCTCGACCAGCGCCTTGCCCGGCGTGTTCGTCCGCGCCACGATCCAGGCAAGCATGGCGCCCAGCCCGGTCCCCAGGATCGCGGAGCCGGCGGCATAGACGATGGAGTTGCTGATCATGGGCAGGATCTGGGGATCGGTGAAGACCCTCAAGTAGTTCTCGATGCTGACACCCACCGAGACCCCAAGCCTTGCTGTCGTGAAGCTACGGAAGAGCACGACCAGGATCGGCGTGATGATGAGGAGCCCGGCGACGGAGCTGGAGAAGAGCGGGATCAGAACTCCCTGCCTGTAGGCCAGCTTGATGAATTTCCAGTTACCGCTCAACGCTTTGATCCCGACTCCCTAAGGTGCGGGAGGCCGGCGCTCCACGATGACGCTGATGGCGGACCTGTCGATGTGGAGAAAGATCTTCCCCCCGTCCTCGTCGATGCTGATCATCGGGCAGAGTTTGTGGGAGGTGACGACGATCTCCTTAGAGCCCACCTGGATCCTGTGATCCGTAAGGCCGCCTCTATAGTCACGGCTGAGCATGTGGCCTTCCAGCACGTTGTCCTTTTGTTCGAACCTCTTGCTGCTGAGTTTGATCTCTGCGGTCCTGAGGACCACCTTGCAGGGATCGCCCGCGGCGCCGCCCTTCGGCGCGGCGCCGACGAGGCTGGCGTTATCGAACTCCGGGATCGCGACCAGGCAATTTTCCGCATCCACCGTGACCAGCTTTCCGTCAACCAGGGCCGACCGCCCGATGAAGGAGGCGACGAACTGGTTGGCGGGCTGGTTGTAGATCTCGTCGGGAGTCGCGTATTGGAGGATCCTCCCCCTGTCCATGACAATGACTGTGTCGGAGATCACGAAGGCCTCCTCCTGGTCGTGGGTCACGTAGACGGCGCTGATGCCGACCTTCCTGATCAATTTCTTAAGCTCCACCCTCATCTCTTCCCTGAGCTTGGCGTCGAGGTTGCTCAGGGGCTCGTCGAGAAGTATGAGGCGGGGTTCCATGACAACGCTTCTCGCCAACGCCACCCTCTGCTGCTGCCCGCCGCTCAATTGAGACGGGTACCTGCCTTCAAGCCTCTGCAGACCGACCAGGTCCAGGGCGGACAGCACCTTCTTTTTTACCTCTCCCTCCTGGAGCTTCCTGAGCTTGAGGCCGAAGGCGACGTTGCTATAGACCGTCATGTGGGGCCAGAGGGCGTAGTTCTGAAAGACGAAGCCGATCTCCCTGGAGTAGGGCGGGACGAATATTCCCTGGCTGATCCCTGTCTGAACCTTTTCGTCGATGTAGATGGAGCCTTCCTCCGGAACCTCGAGGCCGGCGACGCATCTGAGAAGAGTCGTCTTGCCGCACCCGGAAGGTCCCAGGATCGACAGGATCCCTTTTTCGAACTCGAAGCTCACGTCGTCCAGGGCTCTCAGATCTTTGTACGTCTTGCCCAGACCTTCCACTTTCAGGATCGCCATAGCCTATGATTCCCTTTTTTTTCCGCCCACCTTGAATGCCTGTCTTGCAGCGCGGATATTAACACCTTTGTCCGATTTTCCACAAGCAGCGCAACCCACCGGTTGATTGACGGACCTCTCCATGAGGCAATACTCGACAATACCAGTATTGTCCGATATATTACCCTGGGAGGAGGCCACTCAAACCGTGAAGGCAATCAGCTTGAAGCTGGAGGATCGGCAGCTAGATCTGCTTGACCAGGTCTCCCGGGCCACACACATTCCGAAATCGGCGCTTGTCCGTAAGGGAATCGACATGGTTCTGCGAGAAATGAAGGAAAACGTTATCTCAGCCGAGCTGCGGCGGGAAATTGACGAGCTTCTCACCGAAGATCGGGAGCTTCTCAAACGCTTGGCCAAGGCGTGAGGTATCTTTACCCCAAACAAGTCCTTTACCTCCACCAAGAAATAATCGAGCGCAGCGGCGGAAGCGCTGGTGTCCGCGACCAGGGATTGCTGGAGTCCGCAGTTTACCGCCCTCAAGCCTCATTCGGCGGTGAGGACCTCTATCCCGACCTATTCAGCAAAGCCGCCGCCCTGGGCTATTCCATTATCAAGAACCACCCTTTTGTAGATGGAAACAAGCGGACAGGCTTCGAGGCAATGCGACTCCTGCTGAGGTTGAACGGGTACGATATCCAGGCTTCATTGAACGCTAAGTTTGACTTTGTACTGGCAATTGGAGAGGGAAATCTCAAAGAACAAGCAATTGCCGACTGGCTCAAACAGCGCAGCCGGAGAAGGAGGACGCCGCGCAAGGCATAGGCTGATGAACGTGATCTCTCCAAGATCAAACTTGACCTATACGCAGGAATCGCCCATAGTGGTGCCCACGAGAACGTCATGGAGGGGAAGTCTCGATGTTCTGGAGAAAACTGTCATTTGTTGTCCTCGCTTTTGTCATGGTGGAATTGACTCTGGTTGCGTCGCCCAGTCGGGCGGATCTGGAGAAGTATGTGCGGAAGCCCGAGGCCCAATTCGGTTGGAAACTAAGGGGCAAAGTCGAGCAGTCTGGAGACCGGATCTATGATCTCCATTTCGTCTCACAGACTTGGCAAGAGGTCGCGTGGGAGCATCAATTGCAAGTCTACCAACCCCAAAACATCGCCCCGAATGCCACCATGTTCCTGTGGGTCACGGGCGGCTCGGCGAGATCAGCGCATGTCTCCTTGGGCTTGGAGCTGGCCCGAAGAATCGGGGCTCCGGTGGCCTTTCTCTATCATATCCCTAACCAGCCGCTCCTCGAGAACAATCTCCGCGAAGATGACCTGATCGCCGAGACATTTGTCCGTTACCTCAAGACTCAGGACGAAAACTGGCCGCTTCTCTTGCCGATGGTAAAAAGCGTGATCAAGGCCATGGATGTCTTGCAGGCGTTTAGCAAACAACAATGGAGCGATCCGCTCAACAGCTTCATCCTTTCAGGGGCGTCAAAACGGGGTTGGGCAACGTGGCTCACCGCGGCCGTCGAGCCGCGGGTCAAGGCGATCGCCCCGGTGGTTATCGATATGCTGAACGTGCGCGCGCAAATGCCTCGGCAACTCGAAGCCTTCGGCGCCTACAGCGTGAGGCTCCGACCCTACACCAGTCGAGGGTTGGTGCCGATCCCCGAGACAGCCGAAGGCAAGCGCCTCGTGAGCATGATAGATCCTTGGGCCTACCGCGAGCGGCTGATCCTGCCCAAGTTGATCATTAACGGAAGCAACGATTTCTACTGGGTGACGGACGCGCTCAATCTCTATTGGAGCGAGCTCCAAGGAGACAAGTGGGCACTCTACGTGCCGAACGCGGGGCACGACTTACTGAGACGGGACGGAGCTAACCCCGATCAGTTCACTTATCTCCTTAACGGACTGGCGGCCTTCGCGCGCTATCAAATCAGTGACCGGCCGATGCCGAAGTTGAGCTGGAAGCACGACAAGTCAGCCGACCGGTTGAGGCTGACGGTGAAGGCGACGCCGGCCCCCGCAGGGGCAAGGCTCTGGGTGGCTCAGGCGCCGACTCAGGACTTCCGCAAGGCCACGTGGAGGGAGCAACCGCTGACGCCTGGCAAGGGGACATTCGTCGGCGAAGTCGCTCCGCCCGATGAAGGCTATCTCTCGTTCTACGGCGAGCTGGATTACGAGATCGACGGCTTGAAATACCACCTCTCTACGCAGGTTCGGATGATCGGCCCCACCTATCGCGGCGATTGGTCAGGCGCGAAAACCCCGTAGATTGGCGCTGAGCCTGGGGCGGCCGTCAGGACCGCGCTCGATGCAGCATGCCGCTGCCACATCGTCGCGGTAGCCGAGCCAGTGAGCGAGCGCTTCCTCCATGGCAGAGATCACGACTTCCCGCTTTGGCTCCGGCACAAAATTCAAAACAGCCTTCCAGGCCGAGGCGCGGTGGTCGCCCTCAACTTGGCGATGAGCCTTGGTGAGCGCCAAGTACTCCAGCGCCATTCCATAGTGTTTTACCAAAGGATGCTCATGAAGAGGTTTCGGTCTCGGCTTGGGCAAGGTTGGATCGATCTCGCTGCGCTCGTCCTTGGTCCCTTCGATGAAAATGGTTACCACAGCGGCGGCGGTCTCCCACCCGCGGCGCTGGATCGTATGATCCAGAAAGTCTCTGTAGCTCAGCGCCGCTGGGAGAAGTTTCACGTTCTCGAAGCGGCTGAGATCCATCCCCAAGCCACGCGCATAGCGCAGAAAGAGTTCCGGATGCGGCTTGCCAGCCACTAGAGCGCCGGTCTCTTCCTCATAAATATTCTCGGCCAGGGCGCGCCGAACCTCAGCGATGGGGCACTGCACATAAGCCCAGCCCACCATGACCGGAAAGTCTCGGACATAGGTCGCGTATTCCTGCTCAAAATGAAGGTGGAGCCGCTGCTTGGGGACCATGCCGGAGGTGAAAGCGGGCCAGGCCCAGTGCTCCTTGCGCTCCATTACGCTCAACAGCAGCTCTAAGAAAGTCTCTCGATCCACGCCGGCCCCCTGTGAACTTTAGCATTAATATGCATCAATAGTTAATATGATGCAACGATTCGCTTAAGCCGAATCTTCGCCGATAGGGGAATAACGCCTCAGATCATATGATGGGCAGGCAGGTCGGGAGCGACTATCATAACCGCCGGCCTGGGGGTATCTCGAAGGGCCGATATATCGTCGCCGGGCTCGGAATCTCAGATTGCAGATTTCAGATCTCAGATTTGCAATTCCTGAATAAAGGCTAATTTTCACCCTCCTACGAGGGAAGAGACAGTCAAAAGTGTTGCAAAAGCGCTCAATGGAAAACCCGAGATCCTTCGTTTCACTCAGGATGACCCAGGGAAAGTGTCACTCTGAGCGGTAGCGAAGAGTCCCTGAAATTTGCAGAAATGACTCAAAAAAATCAATTCACCGAGGTAAGGCATTCCTCACAAATGCACCAAAATGGTGCGTTTGTGAAGGAACCCTTTTTCGCTCGTAAAATGTATAGATCATAAACGCGATTCAGGAAAGTTGAGATTTGCCATTTGAGATCCCGAAGGGCCTGCATCGGACCTGAGAGAGACTCTCAGGCTGGCTGAGGGTTTTGAAGTATTAGTCACGGATATCCTGTAAGAACCACTCGAGGGGCAATGAATGACCCAAACCCTTGGCCTTGGCCAACTCATAAGCCTTCGCCCCGACAGCGGCGAACTGCAGCCCCTGCGTCCCTTGATTGTTAAGGAACGTTATCTGGTGCTCGCCGGTGCGTCCGGCCCAACGGCCGGCCATAATATCCGGGATCGTGCCGATATTGGGGTTGTCGATCTCCCGCAACGGCGCGCGCGGCACCTTTTTTTGCTCCTCAGAGGTGCCGGCGAAATAGGCAAACATGCCGTCGCTACCCCCGATGGTATTCGGGGGCGGATTGTCCAAAACAAAAGTGGAGCTTCCTAGACGGGCGATGACATCGGCGCGCCTGAAAACGTCCGCTCCCGCTTCGTTGTTGCGCACATTGGTGACGTGCATGCCGGGCTCCAGCCAGTCGGCCTTTAGCACCGGAACAAGAGAATCTGTGGTCATGGCCACGATATCGACGCCCTTGACGGCGTTTTCGGGCGAGTCGAGCGTCTTGACTTCGACGCCCAGCCTCTCTTTCATCTCCCGGGCGTATCTTTCCCGGTTCGCCTTCGTCGGACTAAAGACTTGAATGCGCTCTATGGGCCGAACCTCTCGTATGGCCATGGCATAGGTCCGCGCCATTCCCCCTGATCCCAACATCCCGAGCACCCGCGAGTTCTGCCGCGAGAGATACTTGGCGCCCAGCCCGGCACACGCGCCCACGCGCATGTGCTGGAGATAACCGTCATTCATGAGGGCGAGAGGCTCGCCATTCCTGACGCTGAAGAGAAAGATCAATCCACAGTAAGTTCCGGGCTTGATGCAGTATTTTTCTTCGGTCTGGAACTCCCCCTCCCGGTTCCATACCAGCATGTCGGATTTCATCCGGATGGCAAAGACGCCGAGCTTTCTGGAAGCTCCCTCCATGGTCCCCCAGCGGTAGTAGTGGGGCTCCTGGGGCACGTAGAGATCGATTCTAGGGCGATAGGCGGCGCGCTCCTCGTTGAGCTCCTGATAGGCATCCTCCATAGCCTCCAGACAGCTCTTCATGTCCAGAACTTCCAGGATGTGGTCATTGGTGAGAAAAATCATCGTTTGTCCCCCAAAATGGCCTTGACAGTGACTTTTTGTGATTGATATAGCCTGTTCAAACATAGATGTAAAGAAGAGGACTACCTTCATGGAACGGAGAAAGTTATGAGCCCTTACCAGTTATGGCGAAAAAGGATTTTTGGCTGGCTGTCTCTGGCGCTCATCCTTCAGGCCTCGAGCGTGGGATCGGCGCAGGCGGGGGCTGCGCCGATAGATAAGGTGACAACAGCCTACACCACCATAGGCGGCATTATTACGCCCTTCTGGATCACTTACGAGAAGGGGATATTCCAGAAATACGGATTGGACCCGACCCTCAAGTTTATCGCGAGCGGTCCGGTAATCGTGAGCGCCCTGGTCGCCGGCGAGGTCGACATTACGACCGCGGGTGCGGAGCCGATCGTTGCCGCCATTCTCGGAGGGGCCGAACTTACGATTGTGAGCTTTGTAGCCAGGACCACACCGCTCATGCTCTATGTACAGCCCACTGTTACGCAGTGGGAGCAACTCAAAGGAGGGATCGTCGCGGTTTCGAGACTGACCTCAAGCAGCGCCTACATGGCGAAAGTGGGGCTCCGACAGGCTGGCCTTGAACCCATGAAAGATGTCGCAATTATCCAGGCGGGAGGCATTCCCGAATCCTTTGCCGCGCTCCAGGGAGGGAAGGTCCAAGGCGCAATGCTCTCGCCTCCAACCACCTACAAGGCTGAGGCAGCGGGCTTTAAGCGCCTGTGGAATGGCCTCGGGGTCGAGTATCCATCGCTGACCCTCGCCACCCGGAAGGCCTTCTTGAAAAACTCCGAGGATGTGGCGCTACGCTTTTTGCAGGCGGTCTCTGAGGGCATCCGCGTGTTTAAGACGGATAAGGAGGCGGCTATCGCCGTCATGTCCAAATACACTAAGGTGACTGACCGAAAAGTGCTCGAGAACACCTACAATGACAATAAAGAGGTCCATGAACTAACCCTTCGGCCAACTGTGACTGGTATCAAGAGCATCCTGGAAACACTTTCCGCCTCAAGTCCCAAGGCCGGGTCAGCCAGACCTGAAGATTTCATCGATAGTCGGCTGGTGAGAAAGTTGGAGGAGAGCGGCTTCTTCAAAAACCTTATTGGCCGCTAAATCTGAGGCGGAACATTACCTGCCTCAGGTCCCGATGTCGAGGACCGTATCGGTCATGTTGATACTAAGCAATAAAGAGATCGAGGCCCTCCTTAGCGTGGAGACAGCGCTTCGTTCTCTGGAACAGGCTTACAAGGAGCAAGCGGAAGGAAGGGCGATCAATCGTCCCCGCTCGGACCTCTATCTTTCCCGCCTAGGAGAAGGCAGTGTTTATGCCTTTAAGTCCATGGAAGGTGGCCTTGCCGAGTCTCGGGTCGTGGCGTTGCGCCTCAACTCCGATGTCATTCGCTGGGAGGAGAAAGAGGGTGGAATTGTCAAGAAAAAGGTGCCGCTGGCGCCTGGGGGCAGGTGGGTGGGTCTGATCCTGCTGTTTTCCGCCGAAACCGCAGAGCCGCTGGCCATCTTTCCGGACGGAGTCATTCAGCGAATGCGGGTTGCGGTCACAAGCGCTCTGGCCGCACGGGAGATGGCGCGCAGGGATGCTGCGGTCTTGGGAATCTTGGGTTCGGGATGGCAGGCAGGCGCGCACGTGCCGGCCATGTGTGCGGTCCGAAAGACAAACAGGGTCCAGGTTTATAGCCCTACCAAGGCCAATCGGGAGGCCTTTGCGCGGGAGATGGCCCACAAACTAGGAATAGAGGTAGTGGCGGTGGATCAGCCCGAAGAGGCGGCGCTAGGTGCGGATATTTTGGTGGCCGCCACCAACGCCGTTACCAGAGTCATCTTGGCCGATTGGCTCAAGCGTGGAGTCCACATCACCTGCGTCAAGGACTCCGAACTAGGTGAGGAGACGATTCGCAAGGCAGACCGCGTGGTCATTCACAGCCGCAACTGGGCGCCGGAAAATTACATCACCGGGTACGGCGACCAGAGGATCTCCGTGCATGACCCGCTGGATTTCTTGAAGGAGCGAAAGGCACTT
>Ga0114945_10001929_pt1 | contig 12509 bp, 15 predicted proteins | sample OV2TP3_FD_87194 | JGI IMG/M metagenome (GOLD analysis project Ga0114945, IMG submission 87194) | Hot spring microbial communities from Beatty, Nevada to study Microbial Dark Matter (Phase II) - OV2 TP3 | ecosystem: Environmental > Aquatic > Thermal springs > Hot (42-90C) | place: USA: Beatty... | reverse complement strand
TTGGATGGAAATGATGGCCATAATGCAGTAATTTTCCTCTCAACTCGTTCAGCAGCTTTTTTTCCAAACCGCGATGCATTGGCCTATCAGGATATGTAAACACAACATCAAACTCAGATATTGAATGATCATAAAAATCGCTGTTATAGAAAATTGCATTTGGTATCCTCAATTTGCGCTGCATCTCTAAAGACTTCCTAAACAAATTGTTGTCAAGCTCAATGCCAACAGCGCGCTTGCAGAACAATGCCGCTATTAAAACAGCTTTTCCATCCCCGCTGCCTAGATCAATAAAACTCCTGTGCCTATGCAGCCCTATGCGCTTAAATGCCTCATAAACCTCATCTGCTATTACCCCTCCCCAGAAGCCCTTTCCGGTGCTCCATAACGGCAGCTTTCCATTTCTTAACAAGCCTTTATAGAAGCCGTCATACTCTCTTTTTATCTGCTCAAATACAGTTCTGTTCATCAGATTTACCCATTAATAAACTGCTTTTTATATTTTGTTGTTTTTTTCAATTCTTACAGAGCAAAAACTTAAATATTGCCTGTTTTTCATTCTTAATATGGTAGGGAATATAGCAAACTTCATGAAAATTGACCTATTAAGGTGCTTGTTGAGGATGGAACAGCCTGTAAGCCGCGCTTTCCTGTCAAAATCATTGGAGCTTGGAGAAGGCACTGTCAGGAGCATACTTGACATATTGAAAAACCAAGGTTTACTCGAATCGAATAATGCCGGGCATTATTTAAGCGAAAAGGGGAACATAATTGTTAAAAAAATAAGAGACAATATCGGTATAAAGCAAATTAATAAAATCCCGATGTTTCCAAATAAAAAGATTATTGCTATTAAAATAAAAAATCCTGAAAAAACAGTTAATGTAGTGGCTCTAAGGGACGAAGCAGTCAAAAACGGCGCGGAAGGCGCAGTAATACTAAAATACGACAAGAAGCTCAGGTTTTATGACTCCTATCACAAAGAAGATTTAAGTGAGATAGAAAACAAGCTCGAATTAAGCAAAAATAATTTGGCCATAGTAACTTATGCAGATTCCTTCAAATTAGCCGAATATGGCGCGATAGCGGCTGCTATCAGGATTAACAACAATTTAATGAGCGCACTCCACAAATTAACTCATATTTAGGCTCTAATTATTTTCAATAATTTTTCAGCACTATGCTTCCATAAAAAGCCGTTAAGAACCCTTTTTCTGCCAGCTTTTCCAAGCTTTTCCCTTAATTTCTTATCATGCATCAAGGTAAGGATAGTTTCTTCTATTTTTCTATGGTTTTTTGAATTAATGAGGTAGCCTGTTTTCCCATTTTCCACAGCATCCGCAGTCCCTCCGGATATTCCTCCAATGACAGGCTTCCCAAAAAATGATGCTTCTATGTAGACAATTCCAAAGCTCTCAACTTCCCCACCTATGTCCCTGCTCATAACCACAAATATATCACAGGCATTGTAATAATTTGCCAAATCCGACATAATTTTTTTGCCCTCAAACCGGACATATTCCCTTATTCCTAATCTGCCGGCAAGTTCTTCCAGCTTTTCCTTATCTGCTTCCGTATTCCCTTCCCCTACAATAAAATATTTTAAATTGTTATACTTTTTAATTACATTTGGCATGGCCTGTATTATGACATCAATGCCTTTTTTTGGCATAAGATTTGATACGGTCAGTATCATTATCTGGCCTCTTTTAACGCCAAGCTCTTCCCTGAATTCAGCTGATGCTTTTGTAGGGACTAATTGCTCATCGTCCAAGCCGTTATTGACAACGTACATCTTCTTGGGGTTACAGACATTGCTGAGAATCTGCTTTGCCCCGTTGCTGCAGCAAATTATTTTTTGCGGCAATGCGAATGCAAGTTTTATGAACAGCCTATTTACGGGATTATTATATTGGAGCTCCCATTTAGTTGCCTGAGTTATGAGCACGAACTTTTTTCTTTTTATTTTTGCCAGCAATCCGATAAAAATTGTTGATATCCCTACAAATTCCTGAACAATAAAATCTATATGTTCTATTCTTCCAATATCAATTATTTTTTTTAATGTGTTTTTTATGAATAATATGCCAGAGAATATGCTATCTGCAGCCGATACCCTGTGGATATTTATTCCATCAATTACCTCAAAATCAGGGTCTTCACGGCCTTTTGTGGTTATAACTTCCACGTTATTCCCCTTTCTCATGATATATTTGACCCTTTGATGGACAAACATCCCCCTTCTCATATTGCCTTTTCTTGGGTAAATATACGAGATAAAGAGTATATTCATTTTTAGATCTTTTCAACCAAATGCTGAGTCATTTCACTCTTAGGGTAAGGCGTAAGAACAAAGGTATTGGGGTATGCATTCTTATTGAGTTTTCTCAGATTTTTCATCAGGTTAACTGTCTGGTAGACCTCTTCTTTTTTTTCTGACGGCGAGCCTATGATAAAAGAATAATTTATAGCGATTGGGTACTTGCTTAAAACTTTTGCACTGTGTATGACCTGCTCAACCTTGGTGCCTTTTTTCATCTCGTCAATGAGCCTTTGAGATCCTGATTCTGCACCAATAACCAAATGCCTTAATCCAGCTTCCCACAGCATATCCAGAAATTCCTCATTTATGTAGTTGTCCCTGAAATAATCGGCTCTGCATTCAGCATACCATGTAAATTTGAGATTTCTTTCTTTTACAAGGCTGCAAAACTCCTGGACCCTGTGCTTCCAAACAAAAAAATTGTCGTCAACAAAGGTAACATTGTGGACATTGTACTTATTCATAAGAAATTCTATTTCATCAACTATTTTTTTAGCGCTTTTTGGCCTGAATGTCTGCCTTCCTTCCACAATCACATTCCAGCAGAATGTGCAAAGGTACGGGCAGCCCCTGCTGCTTTCATATATGATTGTAGGCTGGCTGGTTAAGGAAATATGCGTTTTAAAATCAACCAAATCATAGTTTAGGTTAGGCAAATTTTCTACGTTTAGGAGAGGCCGCATAGGATTCATTACAGCCTTGCCATCTTTTTTAAATCCAAGCCCTTTTATTTCGTCTATGCTTTTATTCTCCATTAAGCTTTTTGCCAGCTCGAGAATAGTTTCATCGCCTTCGTTAAATACTATATAATCAACATACTCGCTCGCAATTGTCTGGCCCGGGTATAAAGTAGGGTGCATACCCCCCCACAATACCGGAGTTTTGGAATGCGCCTTTATATATTTTGAAATGTCATAAGCTGATGGAACTTCATATGTATTGACACTTAAGCCAACAAACAGTGCGTCCTCAATCTCTTTCATTATAGCATCATAGTCCAACTCACTAGTGCAATCAATTATTTTTACCTCAAATCCATGCTTGTCAAGATAAGAACCCAGTACCAGCAGTCCAAATGGCAGAACCCTAAAACTAATATTATTTCCAAGCTTTAAAAAAACTACTTTATTACTCATAATGCAACCCCGTTCATGTATTTATCTTTTCTTTATTTAAAGCTTTCTCTTTTAGCCCAGAAACCCCTGCCGTCAATTTTTTAGGATTATTTACAATCTTCTGTCATAGCATATTATTTTTTCTGTAGTATTCAATTGCCTGCATTAGCGCCTGCCTAAATGTTATTTTTGGCTTCCAGCCAAGCTCTTTTCTTGCTTTTGTGCAGTCATAATTCCTGAAGCCATAGGCCCATTTTATCATGGCACTGGTAATAACAGGATTTTTTGCCAGTTTCTCCATAATCATTGCAAGAAAATACACTGGGTAGTAGGATATTCTTGGCAGCTCAAGCTTAATTTTCGGCTTATTCAGCATCTCTGCTATTTCATTATACCTGTCCTTAAACCTCATATACTCGTTAGCAAGAATGTATCTTTCACCCTTCCTGCCTTTTTTCATAGCCAAGATCATTCCGGAGATAACATCATCCACTGCCACAAAAGATGTCCCCCCGGGAAAAGTAAATTTTATCCTTCCTTTTGAAATGCTTCTTATCAGGTTAAGCATATTAGGAACTACTTCGCCATAGCCTAAAATGCTGCAGGGGTTTACTATTACTACATTCAGCCCTTTAGCAACATACTCCATTACTTTATCCTCTCCTAATTTCTTTGACTGGCCATACAATGTACCGCTCAGATCCGGATACGACTCTTCATTTAATCTGATTTTTTCATTTGTGGAAACCCCCAATACCGATGTTGAGCTTACATGAACAGCTTTTTTTACGCCCAGCCTTAAGCAGGCTTTCATGACATTTTCAGTTCCCAGAGCATTGACCCCGAACAATTCTTCTTTTTTTCTCGGGTCGTCAGAGGTCAATCCTGCCAGGTGATAGGCATAATTGCAGCCTTTCATTGCTTTTAATACTGAATTATAGTCCCTGATATCTCCTTCTTTCCTTTTTATCTTGAGCCCGTCTAATGACGGATGGAAGGAATTTTTCGTGGCAAAAATAGTAACCTTGTGCTTTCCCTCGTACAATCTTTTAACAAGGTTCGATCCCAAGAATCCTGTAGCCCCGGTAACAAATACTGCATCTGGCATTTTATTTTTTAGAGTATAGGGTTTTTATTAAATTGCCTGAACTTTTGGCGTTCCGGAGATAATAGACTAACTCATTTACCAGCTTTCTTGTTTAAATCCACTTCGTCATCCTGAACGTATTCCAAGTTATATTTTAAGGCAAAATAAGCATTTTGCAATTCTCTTCCAAGATAAGCGGCATGGTCTTTTCTTACAGACAGCTTTTCTTTGTTTAGAATTGTCTGGTAAATGTCGATTGGCTTTTTGCCTATGATTTTCAGCACCACCTTATTTTTCTCATTGCAAAAACCAACTTCAATATTCTTATTTTTTCTGTCCAGCCTTATGAGAAAATAGCCTTTAGGATCAATAACAAACTCTTTTGCATCATCATACTTAGCTATGATTTCTTTAACCTTGCCATCATCAACCTTTACGCTTACAATGTCCTCGTTTTTTTCCGCATCTATAACCCTAATGGCATTTACAGGGCATGCTTTGCCAGCTTCTACCAGACTTGTTGCAGTATCATCATCACAATTTACCTCAACAGAATAAATGCCATTATCATTTTTTCTTGAATTCTTCAAAACTGCCTTTTTGCCTGATAATTCAAAATAACCACTGGCTATAGATGCGCAATTACCCTGGCCAATGCATTTATTCCTGTAGTACTCTACTTTTATTTTTTTCATTGCGTATGTATGAGAACAGAAGGGGCTTAATAAACCCTTCTGTTTTAAATGTTCTGACGAAAATAGAAAAGTATTTATTTAAGCTTTGTTGGATATTATATCCAACGGTGGTTTTGTGGGAAAAATAAAAGAGACCTTGGCAGAGCTGATTTTGAGGAATTTTATTGAGGTAAATACACCAAAAACAAAAAAACAAGTAAAAAACCAATTTTCTAAAAGAGTTAATAAAAGGATTTCTGGGCAAAAATCTTCTATAGCTGAAATTGTACAGAATATAGCGGCTAATTCCATAACAACTGATGAAAATACCAGCGAAGGCAAAAAGGAAAATTTGGAAATAACTGCAGAAGAAAAATCAGAAGATGAAGAAGAAAAGCCGGTGCATGGCGGCTATGGAACTATTAAGCCGTATGCCGGAATGTCTCCGTATGTGAAGTATGCTGATTACGGCAAAATATGGGGCCATCTTGGGGCTTTTAGAGCTAATGCGTATGGAAGTGCTGAAAAAACCCAAATTCAAATTGCTATTGATAATGGCGAGAGCTCAAGAGAGATGGTCAGCTATGAGACAATAAACAAAGCATAAAGGCACTTCAAGTACTTTGTCATGGGGAACTTAATGGGTGAGGTAGGATTAGTGCATCCTGTCGGGATAGGCATAGATTCCAAAGACTGGGAAAAATACAGGTTAATGACTTTCATGTCCATATACAGGCCATTGCTTAAATTAATGAGGAGCGTTGCTTAATGGCAAAATGGAACTAAAATTACTTCAAAGGAGAAAAGCAAAGGAAAAGGAAAAAACAAAATTAAATGCAGAGCAAAAAATGGCTTTGCATGCCCTGCAGAAGCAAAAACAAATTCTCGAGCTGAAAGAGTGGCTGTTTGTCATCGGCTTTATCGGAATAGCCTCTTTGCTCAGGGTTCCAATGCAGATTATCCCAAATGCGGAGCCATTGACCTTTTTTGCATTGCTGTCAGGGTGGCTTTTTGGGTGGAAAAAGGGCATATTAGCAGGAGCCTCATCCTTATACATCTCAAATTTCCTGGTTTTTGGAGGTAATGGGCCTTGGACAATTTTCCAGGTTATAGGCTATGGATTAGCTGGTTTCCTGGGAAGCCTGTTAAGAAAAAAAGCAACAATGTTTGAGGTCTTATCTCTGGCTTTCATAGCAACATTAAGCCTGCAACTGATTTTTAATTTAGGCTGGTCTATTTTTATCGGGTTTAATTTTTTTGCGGCTATGCTTACCGGATTGATTTTTACTGCCATCCATATAATCTCAAACGTGATTTTTGCAACTTTGCTTCCTAAAGCAAGGAAGATTGTATATGAAACTGGAAAATTTGATGAGAAGGAGCTTTGCAGCAATCTTATTGCTGAGCTTAATGGCAGGATGCCAAGAAAACAGAGCAGTTAATGGAAGTGCCGATCTTGTAATAAAGACTATAGGAAATACAACAACAGAGGCCTTTGATACGGTCGGCTATGCTGCTTTGGAAATGCTGCAGAAAAACCACGATGTAAAAACTGCATTTGGCTTCGCTATAAGGTGCATAGATGATGTTTGTGTGGAATCAGGCTACTGGTGGCCAATGCACATCAATGGGGAAAAAGCCAGCATAGGGCCCCAAAGCTACATTGTAAAGGATAATGACCAAGTTGAATTTATCTTAAGTAAAAAATAAGAGAATCCAATAATTAAACACAATGACAAAAACAAAAAAACTATTGCTATTAGCTATTAATCTAATTTTATTTATTTTACTTGTAAATATTGCTTATTCTGCTGATGTTGGAATAATTGTGGAGTTTGAAGATGGAACAATAAAAACTGACTGCGTAAATGTACCTCAAGAAACAGATGGCTTTGAAATACTGGAAAAATCCGTTTTTGACATTTTATGGAGCCCCTCGAGCGCATTTGGGCAGCTTGTCTGCAAAATTGATGGCGAAGGAACAGAGATACAAGGAAATTTTTGCGGATTTTCCGGGGAATTTTGGAACTTCAATATTCTTGCTCTTGGAGAAAATGAATGGCTCCACAGCCCTGTAGGCCATAATGGTTTAGGAGGTTGCTGGAACCGCAATAAAGCGTCTTTTGCAGGCCATTACTGCGGCGTTGATAAGGATGTTTTGGGATACAAGTTCGATTCAGGTTCTGATGGCGAGCCTCAATTGAAGACATATGAGCAGGTGTGTGAGAAACTTAGTGTTAAGGACATAGTGGTGAATGTGGATGGAAAAAAGGAAGCCGGGGCAGATGAAGACGGCGGAAAAATAGAGGTTATCCCTAGCTCAAAGATTAAATTAAACATCAAAATTGAAAATCTGTATTCAGATAATGAGGATGTAGAAATTGAAGATGTATCTGTAGAAGCTACTCTAGAAAGCATTGATGACGGGAATGACATTGAATCTACTGCAAAGGATTTTGACCTTAGTGCTGAAAAAGACAAGGAAATAACTCTGGAATTCAATATACCCTTGGAAGTGGAAGATGGTGATTATGACTTAACTGTTGAAATTGAGGGGGAGAATGAAAGAGGTTTTCCCTACTCTAAAATTATAGAATTTGAAGTTGAGGTGGAGAAGGAAAAGCATGGTGTTGTTTTTAAAAGATTGGAATTCTCAAATAATAAGGTTGTATGCGGCAATGCAGCAAAATTAAATGTTGATATTGCTAATGTTGGAACTAACGATGAAAATGCCAAACTTGGAATAGTAAATCAGGATTTGGGCATCGACATCCAAGAATCATTTAAATTGAGCGCTTACGATAAAGAAAACGGTTTTGTCAGGTCTTATACCATAGATTTGCCTCAGAGCGCTATTCCAGGAAGTTATATTTTCATTGCGGATTTGCTCTTTGGGAGCGATGCTGAAAGATTGACTGCAGCATTAAATGTAGAATGCGATAATTTCGCGGCAGCAGAAAAATCAGAAAGCATAATCTCCCAAGTTGCAGGCCATGTTCCTGGGATTGTATTCCAATCTAAATCTCAAGAGCCTTCCCAAGAAAAAAGTATTGAAAATGAAAATTCCTTTGACGGCAAACCCTTGATAATAAGCCTTGCAATCTTTTTGTCAATAACTTTCATTGCGATAATTGCCTTATTTATATACCTACTAAAAATTTGACCTTCCTTCCAAGCCAGCATACTTCCTTATCTTGTACAAAGCGGACCTGCTTGCCACCAGGATGTTTGCAACTTCGCTGCTTGCTGATTGGTATTTTGTCCTGTCTAGCCTTTCACCTATACTATCAATAGCCTCAAGCTGCGTCTGTGTTAAAGGTCCTGTCATACTTGTATATACCATGCCTTGCAATTGGGCATAATCGCTATAGAGCTGCTTAAATGGTATGTACTCGCGGCTTTCTGTTGCTCTGGGCACTTCTTTTGCAGTTCTTTCCAATCTGCTTGCTTCCTCTTCAAACAATCTGCCAATATTTATTTCCAATGGTCGAGGAGCGACTTCCTCAGCAACCTTCTCAGTTTTTAGCTCTTTCTCAGAGTCTTTTATAAGGTCCTCTATCTCAGTCATCTCTGTTTTCCTTTTCTCTTCCAGCTCCTTAAGCTTCTTTACCTTATCTCTGGGCCTTAAATTCTTAAGCTCCTTTTTCAGCTCTTCAATGTCTTCGTTTGGCATTTGCTTACTTGTTCATTGCCTCATTGTTCATTAAATTTAGTCTTACGACGCTCACAACTATTTGTGCTTTCATTTGTTTATTTAATCATATCTCCTTATTCATTAAAAATTAATATTAATTATTGAATTAATATTATGTTGTGAATGTTGTGAATGTTGTAATGATAGTTACCTAATTTTAAAAGTGTTTGTGTGGTTTTAATGGGCTTTGTTTCATTGTCTAAAAATGTTTCTTAATAAAACGTGATGCTAACCTTCATTTTTTATCTTTATCATTTATAAATTATATAAAACTCAGAATCACTGCCTCAGTGGAATCCTGCTCAACAGCTCCCTTGCGTCTGCATTCCTTGGATCAACTTTCAGCACTGCATCAAGGTTTTTTCTTGCGTCCTCATAAAGCTCTTTCTCCAGGTTTATCTTGGCCCTTTCAAGTTTCCTCGCTATTAAGCTGTTCAGCAATGCCTTGCTTGGCACATGCTGCTCATTGATTTCTGCTCCGTCTATTGAACCTTTTCCATAATTGCCTTCTCTGCCCCTTACCATTTCCGATAGTGTTCTCAAACTGTCTGCGTTTGCATAACTGAAGCTGCCGATGCCGAGCTGCTCCTGCAGCCCATGAATCTGCGTCCTTATGCTCAATTCCTTGTACAAACCGAGCAGTTTGCTTCCCAGCCCGATCTTTTTCTGCAGAAATCCATTGGGCAAAGCTCTGTAGCTCTCCAGCGCCTTCTCGTACAATACTTTTGATTTTTCTATATCTCCGGATCCCATGGCAGAGCCTGAATCATTGATAAAACTATCAACTTCTAAAATAGATGCCTTGAAGTCCTTGATGAATTTTGCATCTATATTATTATGCAGCTTCTCATACAGCACAAATATTTCATTGTTAAGGTCATTCTTTTCCTCAAGCATGAATTCGGGAATCTTATCGCGCATGTCGCTTATCTCGGAATAAAGCTTTGCTGCCGCATCATAGCTCTTGTTTTCTATTTCGCTAAGCGCCTTGCCTATAAGCCTCTTTATAGCTTTTTTCTGCCTCCCTACAGCGAGTGTTATACTTTCCAATTCCTTTTTTACGCTTTCTCCTGCGTCATTAATCTCCTTATAAATCTTCTCGTCCCACTTGAATTTTGCTTCTGAAATTTTATTCCATAAATCAAGAAAGCGCTTGACGCTGTCTTTTTTCTCATTGGAAACTTCCTCCATTTCTGGCTTTTCGGCTGCTTTTTCAGCTACTTTCTCAACAGCCTCTTCTTTTGTTTTATCTTTTTCTGATTGCAGTTCCTTGTCCAAAAACTCGTCAATGTCCATTTTTATGCCTGAAAACTTTTTTTATTGCAATTTAGATAAATACTTAGACAAATACTTTTGCCATAGCATACCTATTTTTTCATTTTGTATATTTCTTGATTCAGCTTTTTTATAAAATATTTCCATGATATAACCAATATTCTCGCTTGCATATTTTTTCCATAACTCGTCTGTTTTTTCAGCAGTTATATTCCACTTGCTCACTTTCCGGCAAAATTCCTCTTTTGTTATCGGCTTTTCCTCTTTTTCTCTGGGAACGCTTATCTGGGGATGCACTTTCTTGCCTTTCTCCTGGCTTATATAAACATAAGGGGTTGTAAACTTGTACTCTATTCCGAAGATTTTCTCCTCAACCAAAAAATCAACCAAAGACTGCACGATATCCATGGGCAGCCTTAATATCCTTGAAGCATCTTCCACAGGTATTTTTTTCCTGGACATTACCAGATTGTACAGCTCATCAGCGCTTGTTGTCAGAACGTTATCATCCATTTTTATTTTCCAATAGTAAAATTTTATAATTATCCCTATTTAATCAAAAATTAATTCAATGGTTTAAAAACTTTGCTTGTTTTTTTAATGTTTTTTGATAGTTGTATCATGGAGGAGGCGGGCATATCTGCGCATCGGCTGTTAGTCTATATTTTGCCAGATGGTCAAGGTCGAATTTAAAATTCGAAAATTCTGTATTAATTTCGTTTACCGTGAATAGGCTTCTGGGCGGACTAGCACAATTTTCTGCGTCGCTCCAATACCTGTAATCAGCGTAGCTAACATCCTTGTTGGAAATTGCAGGATTGTTTGGGTTAACCAGGCTTTCAATCCCGCAGCAGCCAGATGCGCTGATGTCATTAACAAATCTGCTCAGGAAGTTAGGGGCATTGCTGTTCTGGAAATGTACATAAGTACCATCTCTTATATGGTCTTTAACTTTATTTACATCCCACTTATCAAATTGGGTTTGCGTCTCTGTAATTTTATTAATATAATTGCCATTGGTTTTGACTAAATAATAGGGGTCATTAAAATTCTCAACAGCTATATTGGTCTTAATTGTAACATCCCTTGTCCACGTTGCAGTCCCTTCTGCTGTTGTTACAGTAAATGAAACATCCATTTCTACATTAATGAACCATGGGGTTAATTGTTGCACCGTGATGTTGTTGGGAGTGATAGGATTAAATGCGGTACCTACATTAAATGCTTTTTGCGCTTTATCTATTATCTCATTGAGCTTGTCATTATACGTGTTACCGGTCATTATATCTGGGTCGATTAAACTATCAATAAATGTACCGCCAATGGTGCCATCCAGTAAAACTTCGGAAAAGTCGTCATGGAAATTTGTAAGGAAAACTTCTGTTCCCGTCCTTATCGTTTCTTCCTGCATGTAATCAATCAATGCAATTATTGTTCTTCTTCCAATGGCATTCAATGTATTTTCCAGATAGACATTCTCCAAATCAAAAACATAATCATCTACATTTTCGACTCTGGCTTTGACAGCAGATAGGTCTTTTTCTATGCTGACATTTGGGGGAGTAAATATTGCAATCATAGCTGCAACAATGGCTATTGAAATGAAAGTCAAAAACAAGCCTTTTTTGTTCAGTTTTCCTACTGCCATACCAACACCTCTGTATCATAAGGGCCGAGCATGTCGCCTGTTTCTTGGTTTCTAATCCCATATACGATCCTCTTTGAAGGAATCAATACTTTTGCGGCATTTTTCGGACCTGTTTGCTCTGTTGCGGGGTAGAGCAAAGCACCATTCATCCAGAACTCAAATGTATATTGCGGAGGAAAAGTACCCTGGGTCAGATTTTCTATATATTTTCTGGTTATGCCCCTATAGCAAATATTGCCAAGGCTGTCTGCATATAATGCAGCTACCTGCTGCAACAATGTGTTTCCCTGGTTCGGGGTTAATGTTTGCCCGTGACATGCTGTCACTTCCGCACTGCTCCAGTAAGTTCCTTCCAAACCCACTTTTGGATTATTGATGTCCTGTACCTTATTGTTTGCGAAGAAGTCCATGACATCCTTTGACAGTATTGCAGGTTCTCCAGGAGGAGGTGCCTGCAGCAAGAAATTGAACACCAAAAAGCCTCCAACCGCTAGCACTCCCAAAGCAAGTATGGCATCGATAAGAAAGAAGTACGCTCTTTTGTTTAACCTCTTTTTCATAATACAGATTTAAAAATCAATATATAATAAACTTATGTTTTTGCCGGCTTCATCCAAAAAATAGATTAATCCCTAATTTCTAAGATAAAATATGGGTAAGCCGAATATTCGGCTCAACCCACAAATAGACTCG
>Ga0114945_10001926_pt1 | contig 12521 bp, 12 predicted proteins | sample OV2TP3_FD_87194 | JGI IMG/M metagenome (GOLD analysis project Ga0114945, IMG submission 87194) | Hot spring microbial communities from Beatty, Nevada to study Microbial Dark Matter (Phase II) - OV2 TP3 | ecosystem: Environmental > Aquatic > Thermal springs > Hot (42-90C) | place: USA: Beatty... | reverse complement strand
GGCTCGTCGATAAGAAATTTTAGCCTAAAATTTACTCAAATAAGCTCTCGTCGAGAGTCAATTTCCATTAAGATCACCTGCAATCTGGTTCTCGACGGATATGGGTACCTGAGTAGTTACCTTATTTGAATATTAAAAGCAGGCGCGCTGTCCCTGCTTTATTAAATACTCCCTTCCTCTCGTTGTCGACGGATAAAATCGCCCAACAATGGTACGGCAAAAGAATAACGCCCGTGCCGATTCTTATACACCAGCCCGCTTTCTGCCATTTTGGCCAGGATCTGGTTCACGTGACTCGCGCTGAAAGGCTTTCCCAGCTTTTCTTTCGATTTCTCCACGATTTCCTGCACCGTGAACTCCTCATCGCAATGGGGCAGTTCCGCCACCACTATCAGCAATTCGCGCTGCCGATCCGTTACGCGATTCCAGCGCCCCGAAAAGAAATCCGAATCCAGCTTACGGACAGTTTGGGCCACCGTCACCACAGGATTGATCTCACCGCTGGCTTTCCGCTGTAAATAGGAGTCGAACATTTCACGGCATAAAAATTGTATAAAATACGGGTATCCACCAGAATGCTTAATAATTTCCGAGACCGCCTTTTCACTGAAACGTACCGGACAGCTCTGCTGATCAATCGGCTTTAGGATGGCATCGCGACTTTCTGATTTATCTAATCGTTTTAATGTCATAACATGAAACATGCGCTCCGCGAATGTCCTTGCTTCAACAAGCTTGGGGAATAAAGTCGGCAGCCCGGTCAACACCAGCATAATCGAAATCCCCCTTTTCTGTATAGATTGAAAAACATCCAACAAAAGCGACAGCGGATACTGCTGACTTTCCGCCTGATCGCTGAGATTCTGCGCTTCATCATACGCCAACACAATTCCCCGACACCTCGTGTTTCGAAGGCATGCCCATACCAACTCCAAAATCGTTTTCAGCTTATCAGAGACCAGTCCTGGGGTCTGGTCATAAACTTGTTTAAGAAGTTGAAAATCCAAATACACCGGTTTTTTCTCTTCTTTTGGGATAAAACCGATACGCCTTGTTTCCTGTTCCCCAACAACAACGCCGGATACCAACGGTGCAAGATCGGCCAAGATCCGCACGGCAATACTGTCTTCACTAACACTGGCGGATTCTGAAAGATCCGTTCCTGCCCATAACCACCCTTTCTGGATGGCAATCGGTTTGAATGTCTCCAGTAAAACCGTCTTGCCTACCCCCCGCAAACCGGTAAGAACAAGGTTAGTCATAATCGGCTGTTGTTCTAATAAATCAGCAAACTCTTTCTTCTCCTGCTCTCGACCGGCAAGATAAGGTGGTGGGTGACCGGCGCCCGGTCGGAATGGATTCGCAAATATCGTTTTAGTCATATCAATACTTTATGCTTTATGCTTTTCTGGAATAAATTTATCATATTAACTAAATTTAGTAAATAAACTAAATAATTATTAAAATCGCGATCAAATTCACGATATCGCCCGATAAAATATCCTCTTCTCAGGGACCTGGAAAACGCCGATAATCTCATGTAAGGATATCTACATTCTTACCTCTGGATTTCTGACGGTCCGATAGCATACGCCCGCAGCCGGCCGGCGATCTCCGGAGAGACGCTCGCCACCACCCGCACCCAGCGCGAAAAATACTTTAAGGAATGCACTTGGCCCTGGCGGTGGATGAGATTCATCAGATCCATCCGCTCTAAAGGGATTTTCAGTTCCACCCTGAGGAGCCCCCGGAAAAGCAAACCCGTCATCTTCTCCAGAAGCCCGGTCACGTTCTCCCCGGTTAACCCCGAAATGGCGACCGCAGGATCAAAATTCGCCTCGAGCGCGAGTAGACCTTCTTTATCCGGCAGGCAGTCAATTTTATTTAAGACCGTGATCCGGAGTTTGTCCCTGCAATCCAGCTCCCTTAAGACATCCCCCACCGCTTCATGACGGCTGCGGAAATTCGGATGACTCACGTCCAAGACCAGAAGAAGCAAATCCGCCTCCTGCACTTCCTCTAAGGTGGCGTGGAAGGCTTCGATCAAGTGATGCGGCAATTCATGCATAAAACCGACCGTGTCCGAGATAATGGCTCTTTGCTGATTCGGAAGCAGGCATTGACGCGCTATAGGATCGAGGGTGGTAAAAAGCCCGGCGCGGGTCGGCTGGTCGCTTTGGGTGAGCCGGTTTAGGAGGGTTGACTTGCCGGCACTCGTGTACCCTACTAAGGCAACGGTAGGAAGGGCGTTTTCCTTTCTCTTCTTTCTTTTGATTTGCCTTTCCAGGCTGAGATCTTTCAGGTCCTGTTTTAATCTCGTGATCCTGGCAGAAATCCTCCGCCGATCGGTCTCGAGTTTTGTTTCCCCGGGGCCCAAGGTGCCGATGCCTCCGCCCGGGCGCGAGAGCTCAATTCCTTTCCCCACCAATCGAGGGAGAAGATACTGGAGCTGGGCCAGCTCGACCTGCATCTTGCCCTCCCGGCTTTTGGCCCGGCGCGCAAAAATATCCAGGATGAGCTGGGTGCGATCCACGGTTTTACGTTGCAGGGCCTCCTCGAGATTCCGCTGCTGGCTGCCTTTGAGGTCGTGGCTAAAGATCACAGTATCCACTTTTTGGCTCTGGCACAAATCGATGATCTCTTTCAGTTTTCCGGAGCCTATCAGAAAATTCGGCGTGGGCCTAGCCACCCGACAGACAATCGAATCCACCGGCTCTCCCTGGCAGGCCTTGACCAGGTCTTTTAGCTCATTTAAGGTCTGCTCCATCGGCCAGTCTTCTTTTCGACCCCAATCCACACCAACCAGAAGAACCTTTTCGCTCATCTTGAAAGCCTCTCCATGATCCTTGAGGCCACCTGTTGAGGAGTTTCCTGAAGCTCGATGGTGATCCAGCACAAGCGTTTTTCTTTTCGAAACCACGTCATCTGCCTTTTGGCATATCGACGGGTGTGAAGCCTCATCAGCTCTTTGGCCTTTTGTAGGGTGTGCTTGCCTTCCAGAAAGCCCCGGATTTCCCGTACCCCGATAATCGCTTGCGCCGTGCGGCTCCAGGGGACCTTCTGGAATCGCTTGATTTCGTTAACCACGCCCTTGTGAAACATCTGCTCGACTCGATCATTGATGCTTTGATAAAGCTGTGGCCGTTCTCTGTTGAGAGCAAATAAAGAAATGTCGAAACTCCCCCAAAGGCCCTGGCGCCTTTTTTGCCATCGGGACATCGGCTCGCGGGTGGTGAGATAAACCTCGAGGGCGCGGATGATCCTCTTTCGATCATGGGGATGGATCTTCTGAGCAGAGTGGGGATCCCACGCTTGAAGCTGAGCAAACAAGAATTCATTCCCTCTTTTCCGGGCCAGCCAATCGAGCTTTCCGCGCAGTTGGCTATCTTGGGGAACACCCGCAAACAAACCATCCAGAAGAACCTGCACATATAAACCGCTCCCTCCCACAACAAGGGGGATTTTATTTTCGGCATGGATCTTTTTGATAGCGGCCAGGGCCATTTGCTGGAAAGTCATGACATCGAATTCCTGTTGAATGGAGACGACTCCTACGAGGTGGTGAGGAACTTTTCGTAGAATCTCCTCCGGGGGCTTGCCGCTGGCAATCGAGATCTCCTTATAAACCTGCATCGAATCGCAGGAGATGATCTCGGCGTTCAAGCCCCGGGCCAGATGAAAAGAGACCCCGGTTTTGCCGACGGCCGTGGGGCCGAGGAGAAACACAATCCTTTTAAAATCCATAACATTCTAAAACGGTTATCAGAATATCAGGAGATCAGGTGAATCCCTGGTATCCTGATACCCACACCCTGATGCCCTGATCTTCCGATATCCGTTTTAAATTCGTTACCTAATAACTCAGTATTTATACTATTCCTATATATTACAGGACGGGTTCTAAGGATAGATCCTGGTGGGATAACCTAACTTCGTCAACCTCGTTCTTAGTTTCTCCGCTTCCTTCAAGGTGGACAACTGCCCAACGCGTACCCGATAAAACTTCTTTTGCGTATGGTCGACCGTCTCCACAATATAGGCGTAATGACCGTGGCGTGCTTGCAGCTCCTCCACCAGATTCGCCGCCCGTTCCCGGTCGATAAAGGCCCCCACTTGAACGGCAAAATATTGCTTCTCTTCCAAAAGCTGTCTGGCCAAGTGGCTCTCTAAGCTCTGGGGAAAACCATCGATCACCCTTTGTAAGTAATCCTGGGCTTTTTCCCACTGAGATAATTTTAAGTTCGCCCGGCCCAATTTAAGGTAAATCAAACTTAACGAATCGGAGTCCGGATTCAAGTGAAGCAGCTTTTCCGCCTGATGTAGGGCCGAGACATATTGACCTTGAAGATAGTAAGCGTCGATCAGCCCTAGATAAGCCTTGTCTCGCAATTCTGATTCCGGCGAACTCTTAAGGAGGCGAAGAAAGTTCTTTCGGGAGGCGGGATAGCGCTCTAAATTCAATTGACTTAAAGCCAAGTAGTAAAGCGCCTTGTTGTATCTTTCCCTTGGGGGGTGGCGGGCGATGAAGTCCTTGGCTAAGACCTCAGCCTTGGCGAAGTCTTTGCGGATAATCGCTGCCGCAATATCTGATAAACCGACATCCGAGAAACCACAAAGGAAAACAATCGACCCGGCAAGGATCAAAATATCACATCTTTTCACAACTCACACCTTCAATATCTTAAAGGCTCTTTTGCCTTCGATTAATCGCTTTTTAAAAGTGACTCGCCAATCAAGAGATCACAGATCTTAAGGTAACGCTGGGTTGTTTCCTCCACGATTGTTTGCGGCAACGCCGGGGCAGGATAAGTTTTATCCCAATTGAGGGTTTCCAGGTAGTCGCGAAGAAATTGTTTGTCAAAGCTGGGCTGCGGCCGTCCTCGCCGGTATGTGTCTTTGGGCCAGAAGCGCGAGGAATCCGGGGTCAGCGCCTCATCGATTAAGATCAGTTTTCCCTCGTATAATCCAAATTCAAATTTGGTATCGGCAATGATGATGCCCCTGGCTTCGGCGTACGTGCTGGCCTTCTCATATAAAGCAATGCTGAACTTCTTTAGCTGAGAAGAAAGATGGGGTCCTAATTTCTTGTCTAAAACCACTTGGCTCACATTCATATCATGCCCGGTCTCTTCTTTCGTCGCGGGGGTAAAAAGGGGGGCTGGCAGACGATCAGACTCCTTGAGTCCCGGGGGCAATTTGATTCCGCAAATGGAGGAGTGCCCTTGATATTCTTTCCATCCCGAACCGGAAAGATAACCGCGCACCACACATTCGAAAGGAATGGCCTCGGCCTTCACCGCTAGCATGGAACGGTTTTCCAGGATCTCCCGATATTTTGATAGCGCCTGGGGAAATTGTCCCACCTCGCTGGTAATGAAATGATTGGGAATGATGTCTTTGGTGAATTCAAACCAGAACCGCGAAAGACGGGTCAGGACCTCGCCCTTGCAGGGAACGCAGTCGGGCAAAACCACGTCGAAGCAGGAGATCCGGTCCGTGGAAATGAGAAGCAGTTCTTTTCCCAGATCATAAACATCGCGGACCTTGCCGCGCTTGAACAATTTGAATCCATTAAGCTCTATGGAAGGAAAAACTTTCTTCATAGGAATTTTAAGAGGCTAAATTTAAGCTTAGTTTATGAGTAGAGATTCTTTAAGTGCTCACCATGCCATGGGGAGGAGTTTTATATAATCGTCCAATGTTCCCTTATAAAGACAGCATTCGATAATATCCCTTCCCAGCTTATCCAATTCCGGGGTTAGGAATTTCGACAATTCGGTTCTAAAGAAATTATAGAGGGTGGTGGCGCCGGCCTCGTAGCCTTCCTCGCCTATCTCGGGCTGCTTGTTGGCTTGCAGGAATCCTTCCGGCACGCGGACCCCTTCAATGTGCATGGTGATCGGGACATAGCCCAAAAGCGGACACCGGGCAGAAAGAAGCTGCTCGGGTTTAAATTTTGCAATTCCCCGCCGGGCGATATATTCCCGGGAAATCCACTGGGGCATAAATCCCACCTTCCACACGCCGACATATTGATTAGGGAATAAAAGATGCCGGGTCCGGGGCGTATCTACCATCTGCCGCAAAAGGAGATTCGCATGATTGATGTACCGGCCGGTGGCAAAAGGCCAGTAGGAGCCCACGCCCTCGCTGGTCAATCCTGCGCTTTCGGTGATGCTGGGATTAGAATCTCCGCGGGGAGACACGAGTCTCCACAGCCAGGCCAGCGCCGGCGGCAGGATATGAAAGATCCCTAAGATCCCGTAGCTGGGTTTCTCCCGGCTGCACGGGGGCGTGCGGATGCCGAAGCTCCGATAGTCCACCTCGGCATGACCGTCGATAATGTTGGGGACAAACCTCCGGGGCAAGATAACCCGCGGATTAGGACAGGGCTTGCCCGGCTCGTCTTCCGTATGCTCCCAGATCAAACACGTGGCATGCGGCACCCCTTGAATATTGAGAAAAAGCATAGGCTCCTTGGGGTGAATGCACATGTTCTCCAGCTGGGGATCCGTATTGTAATGCGTGATGTGATTCAGGCGAATAAACCACGCCGCCTCAGCGTCGGTGACCACCAGCTTTTTTTCCTCCCCTAAGAATTTGGGATGCGAGATCGCCATATCATCGGTCACGGGTCTTAAGGCGCAGCCTTGAGTTAAGGAAAAATAGAATTTATCGCCTGTCTGGCTGTTGGTTCCCAGAAGAAGACGGCCGTCGGGCTCGCGGTGGGGGTACTCGAGCATCTCGCTTTTACCGCCTCCCGAGGCGCCTTCATGGAGGATGGTCACCACGTTTTCATAGGGAGTTATGACCTGCACCGTGGAGGCGTGAAGGGTCAGCCATCCTTCCTTTTCTCCGATCTGCAGGAGAATCCCGTAGACCCCCTTTTTGGCACTCGGGCCCGGATAAAGATTATAGGAAAAGATCTCATGCAGATGGTCCAGCCGGTTGTGAACCACCATCTGCCTGCCGTTAAAATGGGTATGCCGAAAAGACGGGGCCAAGTAAATAATCGCGTAAGGATTAAAATGGGACTGGACCTCCGAGATCCCCAGCATGCCCTGAAGATCCGCGAGGCTGCCCACGAAAAATCCGGCATTGGCCGGGGCGATCAAGAGGGCCGCATAACCCATCTCTCTTCCCCCGGCCATAAAGGGCAGGATCATGAGCTCCTGGCTTTTTAACCATTCAAAGGTCTCGGCTCGGACCTCTTCAAAAGAGGATTTAAAGAGTTCTGTAAATTTAGGTTTATCGGTTTGTTCTTCATCGCCAATGAGCATAGAATCGGGGTCGCGGCGCCGCATGTATTTTTCGGAATAGTTAACGGCCAAACCATTTTTGCATTTGGCGACCGTGGCCTCAACGACCCGTCCCTTTCCTTTAATATCGTAAACCACCTCAAGGAAATCTTGACCTCCCCCGCAGGCCAGCTCCAAAATTTGCTTTCTATCCTTGGGAACCACGACCTTGGGAGAATGATCAAGAATATCCCTAATTTCCTGGGGGATGTTCCAACTGGCCCAGACGTTATTGATCAGCGTCTTCATAATGGAAACGTGCCAACGATTCTTGTGTGGCTTAAGAGACCAACACTATACCAGATTTTGATACCCCCGACAACACCCTTTTTTAAAGAATATCCTGCGTAGGTTCTGGTGCCGCACACCGTAACCTTAATTCAAGTTTTTAACGCCTTTCTAAGATCCTCAATCAAATCTTCCGCACTTTCAATCCCGGCGGAAATTCGGATGGTTTCCTTGGTCATGCCCGAGGCCGATAAAGCCTGTTCTCCCATGGAGGCATGGCTCATGGTCCAGGGGTGCTCGATCAGGGACTCCACGCCTCCCAAAGATTCTGCCAGAAGAAAAAAATGCAGACTATTAAAAAAGCCCTCCAGGGGCACCTTCGAGGTGTCCAGTTCAAAGGCGAGCATCCCGCCAAAACCCTTCATCTGTTTTTTGATCAAATCCTGCTGCGGATGGCTTTTAAGGCCCGGATAATAAACCTTCTTCACGTGCGGGTGCGTTTCCAGAAACTGAGCGATTCTTAGCGCGTTGGCCTGATGCGCCTCCATTCTCTGCGCTAATGTCTTGACGCCCCGCAAGACCAGCCACGAATCTAAAGGCGCCTGGGAGACCCCCAGGGCGTTGACCAAAAACCGGATCCCCTCTTTAATCGCCTGGTCTTTGTAGACGATGGCCCCCCCGACAACGTCGCTATGGCCATTTAAATATTTGGTCGTGGAATGCACCACAATATCCGCCCCGAATTCAAAAGGCCGCTGAAGATACGGCGAAAGAAACGTGTTGTCAACGACACTCAAAAGTTTGTGCTCTTTGGCGATCTTGATGGCGGACTCGAGATCCACAATGTTTAAGAGCGGATTGGAAGGCGTTTCAATCCAGATCATCTTTGTCTGGGGGCGGACGGCTTTCTTGATGGTATTGAGATCGCGCATATTAAGGAAGGAGAACTTTATCCCCATCTTATTGAAAACCTGCGTGAAAAGCCGGTAACTGCCGCCGTAGATATCATCACCGGTGATGATGTGATCCCCGGGCTGGCACAAAAACATAACCGCGGTAATCGCGGCCATGCCGGTGGCTGTGGCAGAACACGCCACACCCCCTTCCAAGGCCGCGATATTTTCTTCCAAAGCCGCTCGGGTGGGGTTGCCGCTTCGCGTGTAGTCATACCCTTTGTTTTTTCCCGGGCTGTCGAAATAAAAGGTTGAGGTGGGATAAACGGGTGTCGTCACCGAATTAAAGCTGTTGTCCTTATAAACGCCGGTGTGCACTGATTTTGTGCGGATGTCCATGGGTGGTCTCCTTGATAAATAACCTGAGCCATCGGGGTGTTTTTATCGGGCTCACCCTGAGCGAGCCCAAAGGGCGAGTCGAAGGACGAAGTCGAATGGGTTCGACTCCGCCCCTCGCTCTTGCGAGGGGCTCCGCTTAAGGATGAGGCCCGACAAGGAAACTCCCCGATGCCTCAGATAACCTCTTTCAGCGATTGCTCAACATAACAAATCCCAAAACCCGTCGGTTCTCGGGATCCATCACCTTCGAGGTCATGGCCTTCCTTTCCTCCTCGGGACACTCATCCTCAAACTTGACAGTCAGCTTCCAGGAAGGTTTGGAGCGGTTATGCACTTTGGCAACCGGTTCCTGGCCGAGGAAGCAGCCCTTCGTGAAAGAGACACATTCATCCTCACTGACATTGAGAAGGAAGGTGTGACCATAATCGACGCCCAAAAGGGGGATATGATTTTTCAGACGGAATAAAGTGAACTCCTCCAGAGAAACCTCTGTCACAGGCTCTCTGCCGCTTAAGCCCTGAGGAGTGAGGATGATCTGGCCTTCTTTCTGCGGAATTCCCCATTCACCGGGTTCTACCGGATGCTTGCCGTCCAGATCAAAATAGACCTTGTGATTTTCCTCCTGGACTTGGACCCGGCTTAAGCGCACAAACTTTTCAATATGGTTGAGCACGGTTTCCCGGGAAGCTCTCTCCAGAACGATCAAAAACTCATCCTCTCCGGTTTGGATCTGGTCGAAGGTAGCAATAATTTTCCCATGGACGTCTAAGAAGGCATTCCGGGGTTTGTCTAGGGTGTTGGAGGTCAGGCCGTTTAAAAATTGCGCTGCATTATTTTTTATGCTGAGGACGATTCTATCTAATTTGTATAATCTCATTCGCCTCTCTTAGAAGAGACTGAAGACCGTAAACCGAAGACCATAGACTTAAGACGACGGGGCGAGTCTATTGTCTTCGGTCTGTGGTCTATGGTCTCTTTTACCACGGGATCTCCTTTTTATCCCGGAAAAATTTCCCCGTGGGTCCTCTATCCGGAAGGGTCGCCAACCACACGATCGTCTCTGCGCCTTTCTCCAGGGAACGTGTAGCATCGGGCCCGCCCATGTCGGTTTTGACCCAGCCAGGACAGACACTATTGACCAAGATATTGACACCTTTCAATTCATCGGCCAGCATCCGGGTTAAGGCATTGAGCGCTGTCTTAGAGATCCGATAAGCGGGATAACCACCGTTCATCTCTGATAACTGTCCTAGACCGCTGGAAAGGTTAACGACGCGTCCGTAATTGTTCTTTTTCATCAGCGGGACCAACGCCTGACACAAAAGAATCGGCCCGTAAAGATTGGTCTCCAGGGTCCGACGGATCGTTTCAATCTTCGCTGTAAAAATACTCGGTGATTCCGCATCGCCTGGGTCTTCTTTATCCAGAAAGACACCCGCATTGTTGACCAAAATATCGCAGCGCCCGAATTCTCTGGCTAGGAACTCGGCCAAACGGTTGATGCTGGCCGCATGGTCCACATCCAGCGGAAAATACCGGATGGTCAGTTCTTCTTTTCCCAACTTCAAAACGGCCTGGCGTCCTTTCTCTTCATTACGGCTGGTCAAGACCACCAGAACGCCCTGTTTAGCCAGCTGCCGGCAGACCTCAAGACCGATCCCCCGATTGGCGCCGGTGACAACGGCAATTCTTTCTTTGGGGCTCATAACCATCCTCTTTTGTGCTTTCTAGCTACCGATATATTAACAAAAAAGGAAATTAAAAGAAAATGGAAACTGTTGACAAATGAAAAGGAGCTCACACCTCAACGAGAGAGGAGGAGGGTCTATCTTACGGGAAGGGATTTTGGACTTCTTGTTCTCAAATAATCCTTAATGACCGTTTTATGATCAAACGCATAATCGAGCTTTAAAAGCTCCTCGGAGCGGACGATCTTGGCAGCCTTGGCGTCGTCGCCAGAGCGGGGTTGGCCTTTGCCTTTGGCAATAAAGACTGTTCCAATGGTATGAAACCGCGGGTCGCGCTGAGGATCAGAATAGGTGTGGAATTGTCTTAAATGCACCAGCTTCATGTGGGTCTCTTCCCAGGCCTCGCGGACCACGGCCTGCTCCAGGCTTTCCCCGTAATCCACAAACCCACCCGGCAGGGCCCAGCCGTACGGCGGATTGGAACGCTCGATCAAAACGATTCCCTCCTTCAATTCAATGATCGCATCCACGGTCACATAAGGCCCCCAGGAGAGATCATTCCAAAGGTGATTAAGATAACTGTAGATTTCTGTTTCAAAGACTTTAAAGGCCTTGTCCTGATCCAAGCAAATGATGATCTTGGCAAAAGGGTTTGGAGATCTTAAGGATTTCCAGATCTCCTGCGCCATGATCTTGGCCATGGCCTTGAAGGAAAGGCCCTCCCTTCCAGACTTCCGTGGAAGTCTTTTCCCTTCGCGCCTTAAAACAGCGAAGGCGACCGACTTGGCCTGGGCTTTTTGCGCCGACTTAAATGCCCTAGCCAGGGCCTGACGGAGCTGCTTTTCATCCTTTTGGGAAGTCACGTTCAGCAGGGCATCGCAAACCAACTCGCCAGTATCTTTTTTGAGGATTTTTAATTCCGTGTCCCGGATCTTCATTGTGGCACCTTTAATGACCCTGCTTCGCCCCGTCCGCTTTTCTATTCTGCTACGCCCCGCCGCATTCTTGCAGCATGCAAGAGGCGGGGCGAAGGAGAATAATTGCGATAATTGGGTGCTTATCGGACAAGGCGGCTAAGTTTTTTATAAACCTCATCATCATTTCGTTTATCCACGAGTGACACTTTAAGACAATCTCCCTCGACACGATAGATAATCCGATATTCCCCCACATCGGCGCGTCGGAAAGGATATCCTTGCAGTGGTTTGGAATCTGCAGGCTGAGGATTTTCCATTAATGCTAAGACTTTCTTGACCACTTGACGGAATCTTTTAGGATCCAGCTGGTCAAGGAAATCCTTCGCCTGATGGGTAAGATCGAGGGTGAACATGAATCTATTTGGAATTTAAAAATTTCAATGATTCCTTCCGTCCCAGATAGCCGGTTTTCTCAGCCTCAATGGCTTTTTGAGCCCAGTAGGCATCCTCCAGTGCCGCAAGCCGCTCATATTCCTTAATGGACAACATGACCGCAACCGGACGACCGGTCTTCTCGATGACCACAGGGTCAGAGAGGGCCTCTTCCAGGTATTGACCAAAATGATTTTTCATATCCGTAGCCGTTATCTTCATTGGGATCACCTCCACTGCGAAGTATAGCTGATTTAGCCAAAATAGTCAATATGTCTGATTTTAGGCCTCGGGTCATGCGACCAGGACGGTTATCGTGGGAAAATGGGTCACACCTAATTTAGAGCCTCTAACAAAAAGACAAAAAATGAGTAGCATACAAGATCAAAAAGCCATATGGTAAATAATAATAACCAAGGAGGCCATATGGCAAAGGAATTATTGGACAATGAGTTATGGGAAATCATTAAGCCGTTGGTACCGAAACCGAAGCGAAGACGCAAGCGGTATCCTGGACGCAAACCGAAGGATGCCCGCGCGGTTCTATAGATTTACGCAAAAGTAATAGAAACATGTTGATTGCCTTGATAATATGGTTCCATGAGACCATATGGGACCCAACAACATTTCGAGAGGCGACGCCGACAGGCCATCGAGTTGTTAAAG
>Ga0114945_10001925_pt1 | contig 12524 bp, 11 predicted proteins | sample OV2TP3_FD_87194 | JGI IMG/M metagenome (GOLD analysis project Ga0114945, IMG submission 87194) | Hot spring microbial communities from Beatty, Nevada to study Microbial Dark Matter (Phase II) - OV2 TP3 | ecosystem: Environmental > Aquatic > Thermal springs > Hot (42-90C) | place: USA: Beatty... | reverse complement strand
TGAGGCGCGGTGAGTAGGTCGGTCCAGTTACCTCCTCCGAATTGATGCTGTCCAGCTTGCCGCCCGCCGCGCCACTCCTCCGTATCCACCCCGGCCTGGTTTCTCGTAAAATTGTCTCCGGCATGCCCATCATCGAGATGAACGGGCTCTCCAAGGAACTGCAGAAAATGAAATGACGGTGCACGATATGGTAGGTCTGCTGCTGATACTACTCTCGATGTTTGACTGTAACGTAGCTGAAATACGGACCTTTGTAGCGCCGGAGTATCCCTGGATGGCTCATCTCGCTCAGATTCAGGGCGAAGCAGTTGTAAAGCTCACGACCGACTCCGATGGACGAGTGACATTGGTCCAGGAGCAGACAGGTCATCCCTTGTTGCTTCGAGAGGCACACACTAATTCGCTTCAGTGGGCCTTCGCGCCAGGGACACCAAGAGAACAGGTAATAGTCTACGAGTTCAAGATTTCGGGCGACCCCGTGACCGCACGCCCCGTCCCCAAGATCACGGCGGACTTTTGTACCGGCCGTGTCTTGATTCTTGTTCCACCCATCGCGCCTAACATCGATGTTCAGAAGGTAACAGGGAAGAAGCCAAAGCGCTGAGCAGAGGACTCCATCAGCCCACCGGGCCTTCGGGCAGGTGCGGTATCAACCGCCCTCACCTATCCCTCGGGACGGGTGGTGCAGCAGGGCTATGACGCCATCGGGCGGCTGAGCCAGATGGCGAGCGGGGCCACCACCTACGTCTCCGGCCTGAGCTTCAACGCCGCCGGGCAGCCGCAGGGCTTCAGCTACGGCAACGGGGTGGCGGCCACGTTCGGTTACAACCAGCGCCTGCAACTGGAGTCGCTGCGCTACGTCAACGGCTCCCAGCACCTGCTGGTGGCGGACCTGAGTCTGGACAAGCAAGCGCTACCGGCCCAGCTTACCCGACGCCACCTCGGCGCGCCAACTCCCGTTGCGCATCCCTCCCTGCCCCGTTTTTGCGTAAAATCATTGTCCGGCATGCCCATCATCGAGATGAACGGCCTCTCCAAGACCTACACCGCCGGCTTCTGGCGCAAGAAGGAAAAGTTTGCGCTCCAGCCGCTGAGTCTTTCTGTCGAGGAAGGCGAAGTCTTCGGTTTTCTCGGGCCCAACGGCGCCGGCAAGACAACCACTCTTAAGCTGCTCATGGGGCTGATCTTCCCCACCGCCGGCTCGGCCACCATCCTGGGCCGCGACTGCGGCGACCCCGCCGTCAAGGCCCAGATCGGCTTTCTCCCCGAGCAACCTTATTTCTACGATCACCTCACCGCCGGCGAACTGCTGGATTACTACGGCCAGCTCTCCGGCATGGCCGCAGCGGATCGTGCCCGCCGCGCCGCGGAAATCCTCGAGCGCGTCGGCCTGGCCTCCGCCCGCGACCTCGCCCTGCGCAAGTTCTCCAAAGGCATGCTGCAGCGTGTGGGCATCGCCCAGGCCATCCTGCACGACCCCAAAGTCGTCTTCCTCGACGAGCCTATGAGCGGGCTCGATCCCATCGGCCGCCGCGAAGTGCGCGACCTCATGCAGCTTTTGAACGACGAGGGCAAGACCATTTTCTTCTCCACGCACATCCTTTCCGATGCCGAGGCCCTTTGCGACCGTGTCGCCATCCTTCACCAGGGCGAGTTGCGCGGGGTAGGTTCGGTGGCCGACCTCACTTCGCGCTCCCGCGGGCAGGTGGAAGTGATCTGGCAGGGCGCATCCGCCGTCGAAGCCGTTCGCGCCCTCGGCGGCGACTGCCGCGCCACCGGCGAAACCGTGCGCGCCCTCCTTCCCGAAGACAAGCTCGATGCCGCCCTCGACGCCCTGCGCCGCTCCGGCGCCCGCCTCACCGCCGTCAATCCCGTGCGCTCCACCCTCGAGGACTACTTCGTGGAGCGCGTGTCCGCCTCTCCGCAGGAGGTGGCCTCGTGAGCGCCCGCCTCGCCTCCATCGCCTTCAACACCTTCCGCGAAGCCGTGCGCGAGCGCGTGCTCTACAACCTCATCTTTTTCGCCTTGCTGATTACCGCCGCCTCCGTCCTGGTGGGACAGATTTCCATCGGCATCGAGCGCATCGTGCTCGTCAACCTGGGGCTCTCTGCCATCTCGCTGTTCGGCATCGTGATCGCCATCTTCATCGGCATCGGGCTGGTCTGGAAGGAAATGGAAAAGCGCACTCTCTACACCCTGCTCGCCCGCCCCGTGCGCCGCTGGGAGTTCATCGTGGGCAAGTTCCTGGGACTCGTGGGCACGCTGGTGGTCAATGCCGCCCTCATGGCCGTGGGATTCTTTGCTGCGCTCTACTACCTCGTCCACGCCTTCGATCGCTCCGACCTCCACCTGCTCGCCGCTCTCTACTTCATCATTCTGCAGTTCATCGTGGTCACCGCGCTGGCGCTTCTGTTCTCCTCCTTTTCCTCGCCGTTGCTTTCCGCGGTGATGGCCTTTGCCCTGTTTTTCATCGGCTCCTTCGCCGAAGACCTCCGCGCCTTCGCCCAGATGAGCGAAGGCGCCGCCCGCTGGCTCACCGTTGCCGCCGCCCACCTCGTGCCCAACTTCGCCTCTCTCAACGTCATCGCCCAGGTGGCGCACCAGCAGCCCGTCTCCGCCGACCTCATGCTCGCCAACACGCTTTACGCGTTGTTCTATGCCGGCGCCGCCTTGTGCGGCGCCGTCCTCATTTTCGAGCGCCGCAACTTGAAATGACCGCTTCCCGCTCCATCACCCGCTTCTTCGCCGCCTTGCTCGTCCTTTGTCTCGTCGGCTCCATCCTCACCTTGCGCCGGCTCGACCGCCTCCGCGCCTCCGCCACCCTCGAGGAAGTGCTCTACCTCCCCTCCGCCCGCGTGCTCCGCTACCTCTCCTTTGGCTACACCGGCCTCATGGCAAATTTGTATTGGACGAGAACGGTTCAATATTTCGGCAGGAGACACGGTGAGCGCGCGGCGCGCTTTGATCTGTTGCCGCCGCTGCTCCAGATCACGACAGACCTCGACCCGCATTTGGTCGTGGCCTACAAGTACGGCTCCATTTTTCTCGCGCAGGAGCCGCCCGAAGGCGCGGGCCGGCCCGATCTTGCCGTGGACTTCGTGGAGAAAGGCATTCGCGCCAATCCTGATGACTGGCAGCTCTACTACCATCTGGGGTTTGTGCACTTCATCGAGCGCAAGGACTACATCGCCGCCAGCGAGGCCTTCCGCCGCGGTTCCGAGGTGCCCGGCGCGCATCCCTGGATGAAGGTGATGGCCGCCGCCATGGCGCAGTTCGGCGGCGAACGCGAAACCGCGCGCCGCCTCTGGACGTACATCCACCAGAGCACCGAGGATCAGTACATCCGCGCCAACGCCGTCAAGCGCCTGCGCGCCCTGGAAGTGGATGACGCCGTGCCGCGCCTCGAAGAGCGCATCCGCCTCTACCACCAGCGCACCGGCCTCTGGCCCGAAAGCTGGAACCAGATGATCGTCGACGGCTTCCTGCGCGGCATTCCCCTCGATCCCCTGGGCCTGCCCTACAAACTCATGCCCGGCGGCCGCGTCGAGGTGCAAAAGCCCGAAGACCTGCCCTTCATCCGCCACGGCCTCCCTCAGGGACTAGCACCGTCGCTCTTCGCCGTGCCCGACAAGGCGAACGCGGACAAGGCAAAGGAACAGGAGAAGCAGTAGCCCGGCGCGTTGAAACCTCTCCCGCTGCAATCCGTTTTTCTGTTCGCGCTTCTGGCGGCGCTAGTCCTGCCCGCAGCAGCCGAGGTGCGCACGCCCGCCGAGGTGGCCCGCGCCGTGGACCAGCACTACAACCGCCTGCGCACGCTCCAGGCGCGCTTCACCGAAAGCTACCGCGGCATGGGCATGGCGCGCACGGAGTCGGGCACGGTGTGGCTGAAGAAGCCCGGCCGCATGCGCTGGGAGTACGCCACGCCCCGCCCCAAGCTGTTCGTCACCGACGGCAAGACCGCCTACTTCTACCTGCCGGAAGACCGGCAGGCGCGCCGCGCCCCCGTCAAGCAGCTCGACGACCTGCGCTCGCCGCTGCGCTTCCTGCTGGGCAAGGCGCGCCTCGAGGAAGAGCTCGAGCGGCTCACGCTCGTCCCCAGCGTCTCCACGCCGGGCCACGTCATCCTGCGCGGAACCCCGAAGAGCTTTGCCGACCGCATCGCTCTGGTCGAGCTGGAAATATCTCCCGCCAGCCAGATCCTGCGCCTCCTGATCGAGGAAGTGGACGGCTCGCTCACCGAGTTCCTCTTCCGCGACCTGGTGGAAAATTCCCCCCTCGCCGACGAGCGCTTCCGCTTCTCCCCACCCGCCGGCGTCGAAGTCATCGAAACCAGCGACCTCGCCCCCTAGCAGGTCGGGTCTCAGTTCATAGTTCTCAGTTCTCAGTTCATAGTTCATAGTTCGTAGTTTCCATCGGTGCTATACTTCCGCCTCGGGATCGCCGGGCGCAGTCACAACAGGCTCCGCTACAGAGAGCCGGGCGCCTCGCGGCATCGCCGGCCTACGAAAAATTCCTCCCGCTGCCAATCTCTCTGGCCATGCCGCCCTATCCCGCTGGAGGTCTTGCCATGCCCAAAGCAAAACAGTTGACCATTCCTTGCAGGAACCGCCCGGGAACACTGGCGCAGATTGCCAAAGTTCTGGGCGACGCCAAGGTAAACATCGTCTGCTGCCTCACCACGTCTTCCGGCGCCCGCGGCGCCGTGCAGGTGGTGGTGGACAACGTGAACCGGGCCAGGAAGGCGCTGGCTGCCGCCGGGCTCCCTTGTCGCCAGTCCGATGTGCTCTACGTCACCTTGCCCAACAAGCCGGGCGCGCTGGGACGATTTGCCGGCAAACTGGCCCGCAAAAAAATCAACATCACGCAGGGCTACGCCACCGCCGCCCGGGGCTCCGGCAGGGCCGGTCTGCTGCTGGCCGTCTCCAACGTGAACAAAGCGGCGCGCGTGAAATAGGGAATCCATGAAGGTCGCAGCAGCAGACGATAGCTGAAAGGTCGTGTCCCGACCCCGCCGCCTCAGGTCTCCTCCAGCAGCTTGCCCAACAACGATCGGCCGGCCAGCGCCGAGTGGAAGGCAAACAGCACCAGCGCGGCCAGCAAGACCACCACCACTGCGGTGTGCGCGAAGTACCAGGTGCCGGCGCGGAAATCCAGCGGCACCGACGGCAACACCCTTGTCGACAGCAGAAACGCCGCGGCGAAGGCCAGCGGCCCGAATCCTTCCATAATGCCGGCAAGAATTGCCCCGGCCAGCACGCCAACACCCATGCTTATCAGCAAGGCTTGTCCTCCCACGGAGAAGTCGGGCGCGAAGCCGACCATCCACACCAGCATCGCCACCAGCGCCGCCCCGACCCAGCGCTTGCGAAACACCAGGCGGCAGATGGCGGCCAGGAACAGAAAAGCCATCGTGTACAGCACACTCACCCAAATACCATTCATCAGCGACTCAGGCAATCCCAGCGGGCGAAGCAGTCCACTTGGCAACACCAGGGGAATAGCGCCCGGCAGCGATGTCCACCAGGGTCCAGCGGCGCCGGCCACGCGGATGAGTCGAACCACGGCCGCGGCCAGGATGCCGACCAGAAGGTCGCGGCCCACCAGGGGATCGGCAAAGCGCCCCGCGATCAGCCGCGTCCAGCCGATCAGCAGGTGAGGTGACTGCCGGCGCACCAGCGGCTCCAGCGCCAGATAGCTGAACCAGGTTACGGCGCCAAAATACAACGCTGCGCCTACTGTAAACGGCCCTTCACTGAGATACACGCCGACATAGGGCACGTGCATGCTCAACCCCAGGTCGGTAAGGGAAACGCAAGCTACGAAGACCGAAACCCGAAACGCGCCCTTGCGGTCACCGCGACCCATCCGCAGGTTGCGCCGCGCCAGAAAAAACGCCAGCAGCGATCCCACGCCAAAAACCAGCAGGATGAAGATGGTAAGAATGATGCGGCGACCTTTTCCCTCCGGGGGCTGCGGCGCTTGCGCCCAGGCGCCGGCCACTCGGAAATCCACCAACATGCCGCGAAAGGCCGCAGCTTCCACGTGAATCGGTACGCCTTGCACGGTTCCGTTCCAGGCCCCGCGCTCGTCGAATGCCGAGCGCGGCACCAGCAGCATGGGCGCGCTCTGGAAATTTTCCATCTCCAGGCCGGCTGCACGGAATACGGCGGCCCAGTCCACCTTCGGGGCGGCCGCAGTCTGATTGGGCTCAAACTGCGGCGGCACTACCTGAAAGCTCAGCAACTGCCCCCCTGAATCGAGCGTCACGAACACCATGCCGGGCGTGGTGAGCGCCGGATCCTCGGATGTGACCTGATGAACGGGGTCTAACGGCTCCATCGAACTGGGGCTTTGCCGATAGTAGAAACGATGCGGCCTGGGCCACGAGGAAGGCAGGTCGCGAAACCAGGTGGAGCTTTCGTGTTGCGCGCGATAGCGCAGGTATGCCCGCGGCGTGTCCAGCCACCATGCCGAATCGGCAGCAGGGCTGGTGTGGCCAAGTTGCTGGATGATTTCACGCGCGCGGTCGGTCATGGCGTCGGGCGACTTGGTCATGGGCGCGATTCCCAGCAGCGTTCCCCGCCGCGCCAGGGGAACGATGGCCGCCACGATGATGCCGATCGCCACCACCAGAAGCACGGCCGCGCGCACCGAGATGGCCGCTTCCGGCTGCGCCGCCGCCACCATCTCCGGCGAAGGTGTTTCCCCGGCGGCCAGGGCGGCGGCCAGCGGATCGCCTCCCGGCAGTGCCGCCGCCACCTGTATCGCCGAGGCGGGCCGTTGCCGCGGCTCTTTTTCCAGGCAGCGCAGAATCACGCGCTCCACCGCCGGATCGATGTCGGCGGTGTAGTGCGAGGGCGCGGAGGGCTGTTCTTCCACGTGCTTGCGCCGCCATCCCGAAAAATCCACGGCATCAAAGGGACGCCTGCCCGTGTACAGCTCGTAGAGCAGCAGCCCCAGCGAGTAGACATCGGAGCGCGCCGTGGCCGGCTGGCCCTGCAACTGCTCCGGCGACATGTAGGCCGGGGTGCCGGCCATCTCGCTGGCGGATTCCTCGGAGCGCACGGCCAGGCCGAAGTCGGTGATGCGCGCGCGCCCCCGGCCGTCAATCATCACATTTGCCGGTTTCAGGTCGCGGTGCAGCACGCCTTTGTCGTGCGCGGCGGCCAGCCCGGCGCAAAGCTGGCGCGCGATCTCCAGTGCCTTGTCCGCAGGCAGCCGCCCGATGCGCCGCAGCAGCGTGGCCAGGTCCTCGCCATCGATATATTCCATGGTGAGGAAGTGGTGGCCGTCGATCTCGCCGATGTCATGCACCCGGCACACGCCGGGATGCGAAACCTGGCGGGCGTTGCGCACCTCGGCGTGGAAGCGCTCCAGCAGCGTCGCATCCTGCGCCAGCGCGCGCGGCAGGAACTTCACCGCCACCGCCTGGCCCAGCTTCAGGTCGTCGGCGCGATACACCTCGCCCATTCCGCCCTGTCCCAGCATCCCGCTAATGCGGTAGCGCTCCGCCAGCACCGCGCCCGGTGCGAAGCGTCCGAAGTCGCTGCTGGGAGGCCGTGGAGTGGGCGTGCGGGCCGCCGGCGGCGCCGCTCCGCCGCTGTCAAGGGTGGGCAGGTCGTGAGCGCTTCCCGCTCGGGCGCCGCACGCCGAGCAGAAACGGCCGCCGTCGGGAAGCGTCGCGCCGCAAGCGCCACAGGCTGGCATGATGCGCCGGATTATAGCCCTGGCGTTCTGCGCTCGTGAGGAAACTTTCGAAGGGGCACGTTCGGTAGCTCTAGCCTCGGTAGCTCTGGCCTCGGTAGCTCTGCCTCGGTAGCTCTGGCCTCGGTAGCTCTGCCTCGGTAGCTCTGGCCTTCAGGCCAGAGTCGCGCTGCGAGCCAGAGTCGCGCAGCGAGCCCGACTCGCGAGGCGACCGTGCCGTTCAACGCTGCGTAAATACAGGGGCTTTAGCCCCGAGGGAAGCTTCAAAACTCACTTCTGAAGCCAGCCCTACACCTTCTGCTCGTAGCGCGTCGCCTTCCCGCCCGCGCGCCAGCGCTCCACCATGCGCTTCCCTTTGGCGTAGGAAAAATAGCCGGCGCTGCGCACGCGGATGGCGAACACATGGAAGCGCGGCTCCTGGGGCCGCCACCTAATGCGTTTGTACAGGGCATCGCAGTAGCGGCCGCGCTCCGCAAGATCGGTCACGTGCCGCGCCCGCCCGTGCAATTTGAACTCGCCGTGTTTCGCCATGCGGTCGGCGATGGCGTTGTGCACCGTGCAGCGCGGGTCGCGCAATAGGTCGAGCGCCTTCAGCGAGCACCACATCATGCCCATGTAGAGCTCGCCATCGAAAAACTCCGGCTCCACCGGGCTGATGCGCGGCGAGCCGTCCTTGCGCACCGTGCCCACCAGCACCACGTAGGTCTTGCGGAAGAGCTTCTCGCCCTTCTGCGCCAGTTCGGGCACGGCGCGCCGGAACTCGGCCCAGGTCAGCGCCCGCCCCGCCGCTGCTGTCTTTTTCCTCTTCGCAGAGCGCTTTGCCGCGCGCTTCTTTTTCGCCATGGCCGCGCATTGTGGCACCGGCGGCGGGCGGTGTCCAGGGTGTCTGCGCCTCCGGATGGCGATGGCGCGGCTTGCGGCCGCGCCATGCGCCCATCTTTCCCCTCATACTTGTCATCCCGAGCGCAGCCCGACCGCTCCCGAGCCTCGGCGAGGGAACAAGGGAGGGCGAAGTCGAGGGATCTCGGGGTTGCAGTTCATAGCTCTCAGTTCTTAGTTCTTAGTTCCCAGTTCTCAGTTCCCAGTTCTCAAGTTATCAGTTCCCAGTTCATAGCTCTCAGTTCGCCTTTTTCCCGCCCCGTCCCCAATCTTGTCAAGGGCACAAAAGGTTACAAATCCCCGCAACCCGCTGAGCCCGCTGGAAATATAATTATCTGAAACATGATACTTTTCATGTATGCAGCATGCTATAATGAAATAATACAATCGAAAAAGGACGGGGCGGCGCCCCAATCGCCGCCCTTTTTCTTTGCTGCTCATCCCTTCCCTAAGAAAGAGACTACCCATGGCAAAGCTTTTCCGCGTTCCCAAGAAACAAGGCGAGTGGGCCGAACTCAAGTTCATGGTCCGCGCCTCGGAGTTCGGCCTCTCCGTCTCCAAGCCCTGGGGCGACTGCGCTCCCTACGACCTCATCGTCTCCGGACGCAACGGACGCCTGCAGCGCGTCCAGGTGCGCTCCACCAGCCATTTCAACACCGGATACCGCTGCGGATACACCCGCGCCCGCAGCAGCGGCAGCCCCACCTTCACCGACAAGGAAATCGACTTCCTGGCCGTCTACGTCATCCCCATGGACACTTGGTACATCGTCCCGCAGAAGGTGATAGGAAACTCGAAAGGCGTCATCTTCTACCCCCACATCCCGCACAGCCGCGGACGCCTCGAACCCTATCGCGAAGCCTGGCACCTGCTCACCGAATCCACGCACATTCCCCCGGCGGCGCTAATGAAGAAGAAGCGCTGATCGGCCTGGTTCGAAGCTCGAACGTGCTCGGGAATAGCAACCAGCCAGCCACGAGGCCCCTGCCGGTCAACGGAATTCCGCCCCATTCAGTTTCAACGGAACGCGACATAGGGCATAATCCGCCCCACCGCTTTCGGGGACTCTATGCCCCAGCTAACTATCCCGCTGACCGAGGCTGATGCCAAAGACTTGCCGCTCGTCGGCGGGAAAGGGGCGCAACTCGGCGCCATGCTGCACGCCGGAATGCCTGTACCCGATGGGTTCTGCGTTTCAACCGAGGGTTTCCGTCGCGGCATGGATGCTTCGCTGCGCGAGGGCATTATTGCAGCATACGAGCATTTGGGCAGCGGGCGCGTCGCCGTACGTTCTTCCGCTACCGCCGAAGACCTGCCCGACGCCTCCTTCGCCGGGCAGCAGGACACGTTCCTCAATGTCGCTGGCGCGGCGGCCGTCGTTGATGCTGTCCAGGCATGCTGGCGCTCGCTATTCACCGAGCGCGCGGTGGCCTACCGACGCGACCACGGCATTGCGGACGAAAACGTTGCCATGGCTGTGGTGGTGCAGCGCATGGTGGACGCGGACGCTGCGGGCGTCCTCTTCAGTATCAATCCCGTCACCGGCGCTACGGATGAATTGGTCATCGAAGCCGCGCTCGGCTTGGGTGACAAGGTGGTTTCGGCACAGGTGACGCCCGATCGCTATCGCATCCGACGGCGAGCGCCGCACGACGTAATCCAGTGGGAAGGCGACGATACCGCGAATGTGCTTACGCCAGCCGTGCTCGCGGAACTGGCGTGCCTGGGACTGACGGCGGAACGCCTGCTCGGGCGTGCCGCTGACATCGAGTGGGCGGTCGCCGGCGGGCGCACGTACTTGTTGCAAGCCCGCGCCGTCACCGCCGCCGGGCCTCGGGTTCCGGTGGTGCGCTATGGCAGCCGCTGGAACGCCGAGCATTGCCGGGACCGGCTGATCTTCTGGGGCAACTACAACCTGCGCGACACCATGCCCTACCCGCACACCGCTTTTTCCTGGTCTTTCTGGAATTATCTGGTGTTCCCGTCCCTGGCCCACGGCGGCGGGCTCCTCGCCGATGACGAGAGCTGCGATGCGCTCGCCTCCCTCGGTGACCTGGTGGACGGCCGCCTGTACTTCAACATGAACATCGCGGCCGGCATCTTTCCTCAGCGGCCCCGCTGGCTCGTCAGTCGCATCGCTGGTTTGCTCGACGCCGAAGTCCCGCCCATCCTGGAGGAGATGTGGTCGTCGGGTGAATTTGTGCCCGTCAAGCGTTCGCTCAGCCCGGGCCGCATGTTGCGCTCTCTCCGCCGGGCCCCGGCTGTGTGGCACACTGCTCTCGGTACCCGCACTGCCGCGCAGGCTTGGCGGGACCTGGAAAGTGCGAAGCAGGAGGTCGAGCACTACACCACCGTCGAGGACGTCCACACCCTCAGCGAAAGTCAGATCATCGCCCTGGCGCGTTACTTCGCCACAGAAAACGTTCCCCGCACGCTTCTTGCTTTGGTCGCGTCCTGGCCGGCGCTGCCGGCTGCCGCGCTGCTCGCCTGGGTGCTACGCCGCTGGGGCCACGCCGAACTCTTCCCCCGGCTCATTTCGGGGCTCGGCCGCAATCCCACGGTCGAGACGGCGCTCGCCATATGGGACTTGGCCGAGCACGCGGGGCCGGAAGTGCGCGCCGTCTTCTTGCGCGAGGAGATCGCGCGCGTTCCGGATGCGCTGGCCCGGTCGGAAGCCGGCAAGGAATTCCTTGCCCGTATGGCTGCGTTTCTTAAGGTCCACGGTCACCGCGCCGTGCGCGAGTTCGATTTTGCCTGCCCGCGCTGGCGGGAAGACCCCACGTTCGTCTACGAAGCCGTGCGCAATTTTCTGACGCATCCCCCGGAGCAGTTCACGCCACGCCAGCACTACCAGCGCCAGATCCGCGAGCACGAAGAAGCCAAACAGGCGCTCAAGAACGCCACCCGGTGGCGCCCGCTGCGGCGCTGGCTCTCGCGCAGGCTGGTGCGCGTCATCGAGGAGCGCATGCCGCTGCGCGAGGCCTTCAAGTTCTACACGCTCTACGGCCTGGCTCACGTCCGCGACCTGCTGCTCGAAGTTGGCCGCCGCCAGGTGGAGCGCGGCGTGTTCGAACATCCGGACGACTTTCTGTTTCTCTCCATTCTCGAAGCCGATCGGATCGCCGGGGGCGAGCTGGACTCGCCCTGGGTGCGCGCGCAGGTGACCATTCGCCGGCGCGAATTCGCAACCTTCATGCGCACCGATCCTCCGGTGGTGGTGCGCAGTGACGGCAAGCGCATGACCAAGCCTTCCGTGGCGAGCGAGGTCCTTTCCGGCGCGGCTGCATCGCCGGGCATCGCTCGCGGCCCGGCGCGCATCCTCTTCGACCCGGCCGACGGGGCGCTGCTTCACAAAGGCGACATCCTCGTCGCCAAGTTCACAGATCCCGGTTGGACACCCCTGTTTCTCACCGCCGGTGGAGTGGTCATGGAGGTCGGCGGCATCATCAGCCACGGCGCCGTCGTCGCGCGCGAGTACGGTTTGCCGGCCGTCATTGGCGTCAAGCATGCCACCCGCATCCTGCGCGATGGCGAGCTGATCGAGGTCGACGGTGGAACCGGAGAGATTCGCCGCTTGCAGATCACACCGGCATCACCGGCCACTGGTTCCTAGATTTACAGTCTTTCCCTCCCTTCCGCGCCACTCTCGACAGCGCACCGGTGATGATAGACTCTTACCACTTGGAGGCTTGCGAAGGCCGTTCTCTTTTCCCATGGCCGAATTCCTCATCAAGATGGCCGACGAGCGCGGCCACCTGCTCGAGCAGGTGGAAAACGCCCACTCGGAGAGCGAGGCGCGCGAGCGCCTCTCCCGCCAGGGCTTTCTGGTGTACTCGGTGCGCCCGCGCGGCGTGCTCACCTCGGGCGAAATGCGCCTGCCCCGCCGCCGCCGTCTCCGTCTGGACGACTTCATCGTCTTCAACCAGCAGTTTGTCACCCTG